>ERZ809074.233-NODE-233-length-94519-cov-16.706851_pt1 | contig 94519 bp, 85 predicted proteins | sample MGYA00520795_ERZ809074 | MGnify/ENA primary metagenome ERZ809074 (study PRJEB31570, sample SAMEA3212989) | Homo sapiens | biome: human-gut; feature: human gut; material: fecal | place: Sweden | collected 2011 ...
TAACAGTCATGGTATTTTAGTTTTTAATGGTATCTTCTGTCGCATCTATAACCATAGTCATATTGCGAGAAATACGATTGTGATTTTTCCAGAATATTTGCATCATTTCAGCGTCAGGTTCAAAGTCAAGCTCGAACTCAGCACTAAGAAAGCCAATAGGCATATCAGTTTTCAAGTCACGAATAAGAATGCTAATAGCAGTATTACATCCACGTGAACGAAGATCCCCAACATACATATTAGAATAATACTTTGTCAAAGCACTCATACGGAAAATGTACTTACTATCTCTGTATAAGCGTAGAATAGTATAAGGCATAATAGAAGTAAGAACATTCTTATAACGATTCTTATAAGGATCTGTAATACTAATATCGTAATCTTCTGCGATAACAGTAAACTTATCCATATTAATACCATTACAGAACTTACCACCATTATGAAAGTATGCAACGTAAACACCTTTAGCATTAAGAGATTCTCTAATGTTTGAGGCTATTTTATCGAGTTGCATCCAACATTCTGCTTTAGATGCAAGAAGATTAGTAACAACCTTACGTCTCTTCTTAGCAATCCATTCTTTTACGAAGACAACACCAATAGATGAAACAATAACACCAATCAAGTTTAATATAGCAATAAAAATACCACTCATTACACAATTTGTTTTATAATTCATATTTGTGTATTTAGAAAGTTGCTATAAACAAAAAAATCCGACTACCAGCGGAACCAGTAGTCGGATTAGGAATAATTAAAATTGCCTTGATATAAATAACACCTGCGACCAAAACTAATTAGATGAATCTCTGCCAAAGCACTTCATCGTCTTGAGCTTTAATATCAGCTAACTCAGCAATTTTGTTCTTCCAAATCCAACGATAACTTCTATCATCATTGATATAAGTTTTAGCAATATCCTGAATATCTCTAATTAACAAGAGTTTATTCAAATTAGTATAAGTCACAGGTGTCATACTGGGAAATTTAAATCATTAATAGAACGTTTAGTAGATGATATAAGCGAGCAATGATTTTCCCTTATACGACAAAAAGAAGCACTAAACCGATTAGTAATAGTACTTCATTAATCCGCGATTATACGCTTTTAGAATCAGCAAAACGCTGAGTAATACGTTTAAATATAGGTTTAAGAATCAAATCATATCCAAACGTAGAAATAAGAAATGAAAGCAATACTGTTTCAAGTGAAGCATCTAGTTTAAATACATAAAGGATTGCAGTAAGAATACCAACAATTAAAGTAATAATACTTTTAGCTTTTCGAGAAACTTTACATTTAGTTATGCTAGATATTGTCTGTATAATGCCGTATGTTGTTAGACATACTATAGCAATATAAACAATACTAATAGATTGAGTTAGTTGTAATAATAGTGTATCTTCCATCAACTATTTACATTATTTGTATAATAAATATTCATAGTTTGAGTACCAGCTTTTATACCGATAGTTAATTCTGTATTAGAAATCTCTGGATAACCGTTTCCTAAATTTAATATAACTTGTGTTGGATTACTAGCATTTATTCTACCATTAATGTATGGAGATCTATCACTACCATCATTCATTTCTAAATTAATTTCATCTATATCTATATTAAATTGAAATAGAAAATTAGTAGTACCAGTACCTATACCGGGATAAACCATCATAAGTATAGCTCCAAAATCAGTATTTATTTCAGCTAAATATTGATTAGAAGCTGTAAGATTATATTCTTTACCTCCATACGTATTTTTTATTTTTGTAGGAGGACAACTTTGACCCATTTGACGTACACGTTGTAATATGAGTTTATTTGATTTTTGACTTACATCAATAGTTTTATTAATTCCCCCCCCGTAACAGTAACAACACCTTTACGAGCAGGATTTATATAATTATCATTAGCAGTTACATCAAAACTGCCATTATTTGTTCCATTTGCAGGACTAACAGAAATCCAACTAGGTTTAGCCATAATAATTACGTTTAATGATTAACTAGTTTATACAAGAAAAGGTCTAGTAGATACCTTAGTACCCACTAGACCCACAATATTCAAATTAAATACAGATTATGAAATAGTCCAAGCAGTATTGGTAGTAATCTTAATCTGTTTAGTTTCACCAGCAGCACCAAAAGTCAAAGAAGTTGGAGATACAGACAAAGTAGCATCACCGGCAGCTTGAGTTACTGTATATTTCTGTCCATTAACAGTAATATGCCCGGTACGGGTACTAACTGTCGGATTAGCAGCAGCAGTAAATGTAATCTCGAAAGAATAAACATCACTTGCTCCCGGGTCACCTTCGATAGCTGCACCTGAATTATATTGTTTAGTAGCAACTACTAATTTACCAGCAGTCAACCAATTTGAAGCATCGGAATCAACAGCAAACGTAATAGAAGCCAAGTTAGTATTACCTGTAAACTTTTTAGCTTCACCAGTTTTAACGAAAGCTAAAGATTGAGTGGTAACATCCCAAATGTTAGAACCCGATTGTTGTATTGCAACATCTTCTGTTAAGTCTTCAACTGATACAGTAATAGATCCTGAACGACCTTCACGTCCTTTATAAACAGGAGCCGTAACATCAACTTGTGAATTACCTGTACCCTCAACAGAAGATAACGTAATCCAGCTCGGTTTTGATCTTAATGCATAAGCAGCACGCATAACCGGAGCACCAACTCCATCAACTAAACCACCAATTTCAACAGCAGTTGCTCTTTCATCTAAAGAAGAATTTGAAACCATAATAATGACAATTTAATTATTTATAAATAGATTTTGAGTTCCGCACGCTTCCACATCACCTTCTCTACTGGGGTTTGCAGAGCGTTGCGGAACTTTTAATAGTTTAAGAAACAGTCCAAGAAACATTAGAAGTTACATTAACAGTTTGAGTACCTCCTGATGCCTCAAATTCAAGACTTGTTTTATCAAGATTCAAATAAGGATCTTGTTCAAATGTAGCGGTATAAGTAGCATCTTTAGTTACAGTGACTGTCCGCGTAGCACTTGTATTACCATCACTCCATTTAACGAAGTGATAACCAGAATTAGCTGTAGCTTTTAGTGTAGCTGACGCATTGTAATTATAAGTACCACCACCACTAACTGTACCACCTGTACCAGCAGTAACTGTTAATTTATACTGTCTAGTAGATGCAGTCCATCTAGCATACCAAGTCTTATTACTAGTGCATTTTGTTGAAGTAGTCAACTGAGTACCACCTGTTGAAGCATCAGTATCGAACCAACCTGCAAATGTATAATTATTAGCCGCAGTAGAAGCTCTACTTGCCGTAGGTAATGTACTAAGTGTAGCATTATAATTTAATGTCTTAGTCGTATCACCTGTACCACCATTTGCATCAAATGTCCAAGTATAAGAATTAATAGTCCAAACAGCATAATATGTAACATTAGCTGTTACTTTAGTTGTTGTACTAACGTTTACTGTACCTGTCTTAGAAGTAGACCAACCTTTAAAAGTATATCCTGTTCTAGTTGCCGTAGGTAATGTACCTAAAGCATCATTATAATGGAATGAACTAGAAGACTTACTAGGAGTACCACCGTTTCCATCCCAAGTAACAGTATAATTTTTATAAGTTGGAGTCCATCTAGCATACCAAGTCTTATTAGATATTACCTTAGTAGTAGTAGTTAATTGAGTTCCTCCACTAGATGCGGAAGTATCAAACCAACCTGCGAAAGCATACGTATAAGTATTATCCGCATTTCTAGTACAAGTAGGCAACGTTCCAACAGCGGTATTGTATTCTTTAGTTATAGTTGTAGCAGAAGGAGTATTACCACCATTCTTATCAAATGTAAACGTATAACTATTGATAGACCATCTAGCATACCAAGTTTTAGTTCCAGTAACTTTAGTAGTTGTTGTAGCTTGAGTACCTCCACTTGCAGCAGATGTATCAAACCATCCAACAAATGTATAACCTGTACGACTAACAGTAGGTAATGTACCAAGAGCTGTATTGTAAGCTTTTGTTATAGTTGCGGGATTTACAGTTCCACCTCCATTTGCATTGAAAGTATGAGTGTAAGATTTAGTACTTCTAGTAACATAAGCATAATAAGTAACAGTTCCTTTAATTGCAGGAGTTTCTAAAGTTAATTCAGAACCAACTTTAGTTCCACCACCATTAGCAGCAGTATACCATCCAACAAACGTATAAGTAAATTCAGCTGTGTTATCAGGCATAGTCAAAGTACAAGATCCTTTAGAATTGTATGCAATACTTTGACTAGTTCTATTCAAAGTTCCATAAGTTGTTTGATAACTTACAGTATAACTTCGAGTATTGGATGTCCAATGAGCATAAACAGTTGTGTCTTTAGCAGCCATCTTAGTGGCAGCAGTTACTTGAGTTCCTCCTGTTGCAGCAGTGTACCATCCAGCGAATGTATAAGTATATTGTGCATCAGAAGCTCTAGTAGGTGTAGGCAGCGTACCATAAGCTGAATTATATTCAAGATCTTTAGACGTTGGAGTTACAGTACCACCATTAGGATTAAATGTTAAAGTATAACTATTAATTGACCATTGAGCATAATATGTAATATCTTTAGTTACAACAGTTGTAGTAGAAATCTTAGTTCCACCACTAGAAGCTGTGTACCAACCAAGGAATGTATATCCTGTTCTAGAACAAGTAGGAAGTGTACCTAAAGCAACGTTATATTCTTTAGTAATACTAGAAGGACTTGGAGTACTTCCACCATTACCATTAAACGTAGCTGTATAAGAACGTTTAGTAGCTGTCCAATGTGCATAATAAGTAACATTTCCAGTTACAGTAGTAGTTGATGATATTTGAGTACCACCACTGGCCGCCGTAAACCAACCAGCAAATGTATAAGAATATTCTGCTGTAGCTGCTCTAGTTGGAGTTGGTAATGTGCCTAAAGTAGATCCATGAGTTTTAGAAACAGATGCAGGACTTACAGTACCACCATTAGCATTCCAAGTAACTGTATAAGATTTAAGTTCAAATACAGCAGTAACATTTCTTTTACCTGTTACAGTAATCTTCAGAGGATTAGTAGTACTTTCTGAATATCCTCCAGAAGCACTAGAATCATTATATCTCCAATGTTTAAAATTATAACCTGTAGCAGGAGTTGCTGTAGTACTAATTGCAGTATTCTCTTGTCCAATAATAGGATTAGGACTAACAGTACCACCACCAGAAGGACTAATCTTTATTGTATCAGATACAGTATTAATAGCCCACTTAGCAGTTAAAGTGATATTTGCTGTAGGAGCAAATGTATAAGGATTAGTACTTGTAACTTTAGTACTTCCATTATACCAACCATCAAATTTATATCCAGTTTTTCGTGAAGCCGTTACAGTAGCATTCTTACCATGTTCTACAGTTTGACCAGCAGGACTTACAATTCCCTTAGTTGTATCATCAGATACTGCATTTACAACATAGCTTTTAATTTGATATTTAGCAACAAGTGTTCTATTAGCAGACATTGTAACAGAAACTTGAAGACTAGAAGAAATCAAATTAGAACCTTCATACCAACCTATAAAATTATATCCTGTAGGAGCAGCTTTCGCAGTAATTGTTTGCGAAGTATCACGATAATAAGTTCCTGTACTAACTCCAGCACTAGATGTAGAACCAATAGAACATTCACCGATATTTGTTATTTCAGTTCCTGTACTATTAAGAGTTATAGAAGAAACTTTTAAAGTAAACTTATCTTGCTCAGTTTGAGTACAATTTACAGTTTTAGTAATACCACTGACAGTGACAGTAACAATTGTTGTTCTGCTAGCACCAGGATTCTTACTTGCAGTTAAACCGACAGTTTTATTACCCGTGCCACTCTTAGAAGCAGGGGTAAGCCAAGAAGCAATAGCCATCTTAGTACCCCCCCCTAATTATGAAACCGTCCATTCGACGTTAGAAGTAACATTAACTGTCTGAGTTCCACCAGCAGCTTCAAACTCAAGAGAAGTCTTATCTAAATTTAAATAAGGATCTCGAGTAAATTTAGCAATATAAGTCTTAGTTGCATCAACAGTAACACTAAAGTTTACATCATCTGAAACCTTAACTCCATCTTTCCACCAACCACCAAAACTATAACCTTCTGCCGCTGTAGCATGAATCGTTGCAGTAGTGCCATCAACAAATTCTCCAGAATCAGTAGCTAAATTCTTAGCACTTCCGATTCCTACACCACCTTGCGTAGTATCATTAGTATCAGTTCTAACAGTTAATGTGAACTTATCGGGTTCAGGAATAAAATCACAATTTATAGTAACCTTAATATTCTTTTCAACAACAAAACTATACTCATTTTGACTATTTAATGGAACTTTAATTCCATCAACAAGAACATCTCCAAGAGTATAACCGGCACTTACATTAACTTTAATTTTACAAGTCTCACCATCAGCATAAGTTCCAGCTCCATCCATTGTAGCACTTCCATTAGGAATAGCTTCATATGTAACTTGGAATTCATCAGGGGAATCAACTTCAAATTGAGCAGTTATAGTTTTATTGCTATCAACAATAACTTCTCTTGTAACAGAAGAAGGTGCGCCAGAATCAGTCCATTTAGAGAAATGATAACCATTATCTGCTAATGCTTCAATTGTAACTTTAGTTCCATCAACAATATCTGTGAATGTATGAGAGCCACTATAATAATCACTCCAACTATTGTTTAATTTAGCTCTACACTTTCCACCTGTTCTAGCAACAACTGTGAGTGTTCTCATTACTATCGCTTCAAATGATGCAATGTGTACCGCATTTACACCCGATTTAGCTGTGAAGTTTGCAGGATTGCTTGATGTTTTCTCGCTGCCTGTAGTCCACTCTTTAAACGTATAATTACCTTTAACTTGTGCTTCAACAGAGTAAATTGAACCAACATTAACCTTAAAGGATTGTTCAGAACTAGACCAATTAGACCAAGAACCATCTCCTATACGATAGCGAGCTTCATTTGTGCCATCAGTTTGTACTGTAATAGTAACTTCTTCCGGTGGGATTTCAGCAAACGTACATGATAAACTTAAATCATCATGAACTGATTGTGAATATGGATTATCAGTAGAATCAGATCCGTTAATAGTCCATTTAGAAAAAGCAAATCCATTATCGGGAACAGCTAATACCTCTAATACATCTCCATCAGCAACGCTAACGGAATGTGATACTTTAGCTTCCGAATAAGACCTATTACCAACTTTATATTTACATTTACCATTTGCATTTGCGGTAATTGTAACATTATGATTCGTTATTGGAATTTTAGAGAAGTATCCTTCAATTCTAGTAACTTGATTAATTTCAATAGAACTAGATATTTCAAGAACTTCATTACCATTAACATCCCATTTATCAAATTGATAACCAGATTCAGGTTGAGCTTCAAAATAAACTAAAGTACCAGCAGCAAATTCTAGTCCATCAATATTTGTACTCCATGCAGACCAAGAACCATCAGCAGTTTTATAACGAACTTGACCACCTAATCCACAACGTAGACTAAAATTAAACTCAGTAGGAGGAACGTAAGCCTCTTTAAAATAAGCAGTATATGTTTTACGATCAAGACCCTCTTCTACAATAATGTTATTCTCATTATTTGGAAGAGTAGCACCTGTAGGAGAAATCCAATTTTCAAACTCATATCCGCTATTAGCTTTACCTTCAATAGTAACAATTGTTTTTTCAGCAGCAGTTACTTCATATTGAGCAGCCCAACTAGACCAAAGACCTTGAATATCTTTATATCTAACTAAACCATTTGCATTAGCTATAATACTAAACGTGAAATATCTAATAGATTCAACAAAAGTAACCGTAACAGTAACATCTTGATTAACTACAACACTCCATGTACCATTACCATTATCCGTAATATTACCATCTGATGCAGAAACAGTTCCAACTTTCCAACCTTGAGCAGGAGAAGGAACTATTGTTGCAATCTGACCAACTTGATAAACTCCAGCTCCACTAGCTGTACCTTTACCAGATGGAGTAGTATTTACAGTAACTTTATATGTTTGAGGAGCATTAAGTTCAAAATATGCAGTATAAGTTTCATCTGAATCAACAATAAGATCATATTGAAGATTAGTAGAAACTAGAATACCTTTACTGTTTTTCCAATGAACAAAATGATAACCATCAATAGGAGCAGCTGTTATAGAATGTCTTGTACCTTTCGGGAAAGTACCTGCGCCAACAACATAACCAGCAGTTGCAGGATAAGCATCTACATTAATATAGAAGTTATTAACAGGAGAACCTTCTTTTTCAAATACGCCTATCAAGTCCATATCTTTCTTAATATTGAAAGTCCAATCAGAACTAATAGACATAATCTCATTAGAATGATACTCTTTCCAACCCATAAAGTGATAACCGGGAGCAGGTTTAGCATAAAGTTTAACTTGACTACCAGCTTCAAATTGAAACCTAAATCCATCAGGACTTTCATCAGGCATAATATGAGAACCAGTGCAACCTACAATACCACCTTCTTCCGGAGAAGGAGTTAGACTAATTCTATAATAATTACGTTCGATATGACCTGTCTGTAAGAAATCTTGAAGATCCTTAATATAAGTCCAAGCTCTAATATATGTATCTTGACAACCACAAGTATTATTTCTAACACCACGACTAGGATGCACATAATTAGCTTTAAGACCTATACAAACTAAAGTGTCATCTGTGAGAGATTCACTACCAACAATTAATTCTCTATCAATTGCGATAATATTACCATCTGTAGTCAGATTAATCTCACATCCTTTTTCATCATACATATAGTAACAACCATCAGTACGATGATAAAAGAAACGAACGTTATGCTCACGCTTAGGAAATGTACCCGGAGGAAGAACTTGTTTTAACTTGACAATTTTAATATTACATTCCATAGCATTAAGTTTAAACGAAAATAACTACGTAGAACCGTTAAGCTCCACGTAGTTTACAATAGCAACTTAATCAGTTGCAGTATTTAATGCAATGGCATTATCTCCACTGCCTTTAGCTAAAACCTTAATGGCTTCTAATTTAGCAACAACTGAATCAATAACAGATTCAGTACCAACAACAATTTGGAACTTACGTGGACTATTATTATCAGCAGCTATTTCAGGGAATTGATTAAATTCAGCAGTAGATATAACAAGATATGCAACCTTATCAAAACCTACTTTAGGATCCGCAATACCCCATGCTTCTTGCCACTCTTCATTCGGATTCCAACCCATATTAATCAGAGAATAACGTAAGTCTTCATCACTAAGAGCAACATCAGCTAAGAAACCAGATAATTTAGTATGTTCAATAGTAATAGTTCCATTAGCCTTTTGATCAGCTAACAAACCAAATACATTAACAGTAAGTTTCGTAGGTTGTTTAGCTACAACTGTAACATTAACACCTTGGGTATCTTTAGCAACTGTAATATCAAACAACTCTTTGTTATAAGCTGTAAGACTCATTGCTTTCTTAATCTTCTCAACAAGACGATCAAGAGTATCAGTTGCATGAATACGAACAGGTATCTGTACAATCTGAGGATTAGGATTAACAGTTAAACCGTGACGATACGGTTCAGAAGAAACAATTTCAATGGCACCACAGAACTCAGCATCTGCATTATATACAATTCCATCAGCGGGCTTCAAAGCAGGATTCGTAATACCTTTAAGAACAACAGTTTCCTTTTGATCAGCTTCAGTATATTTACGAACATTATAAGTGAAATTAAAAGGATTAATATCAACACCTCTTTGATTCACATACCCGCCACTTTTAGTAGGAATTGCAGACATAATTACAAACGGCTCAGGTCTACCAGTAGTAGGCAAAGCAGTACCATAAGCAGTACAAATGCCGAGTTGACCGTTAGATAACTTAGTATCAACAGTAACATTATCGACAAATGTTTTTCCGTAACTTACAATTCTCATAGTAACGTTTTATTTTAAAGAATTATTTTCATTTATAGCAACTTGATAACCTGGATCTTTAAGGATACCAAGAAGTTTTTGAGTTGCAAGATCAATAATCTCAGTTTTAAACGGAAGTTCAGAAACTTCATCAGTTACAATATTAAACCTAGTAGGTTGACGAAGATATGTAATAGCAACATCAGTAATAATGAATTTATCATCCATATCTACGAGTAATCTATTGTTCTCGATTACACATATTGGATGTAGATGCCTATTAGCTCGATTATGATACGTTTGTAACATATCCATGCGTTGTACATCCGAAACTAAATCCATGCCTGCAAATCGGCTCTCTCGTACCTTAATTATCGTTCCATTAGCAGTTATAACTTCATATCGCCCTGTATAACGCTCGTTGTTGAATTGGTCTAACTTAATCTCATACTTGTCACCAACTATTATTAGCGTTGGCGTATCAAAGTAAAATATAAGCGATTCGGGGTAATACGAATTTCTGTAACGTTCGTAGGTTACATTATAACCTTTTCTAAGTAATACAGAAAGCATATAGTTGATATACTCAAATAGACCATCTTTACGATAGATTTTAGCAGGATAATGAAAAGTAATATTATCAGCTCCAATTTGAATATTGAAATCTTCTATATAGCCGGGAATAGTTTTAAATAATTCACTAATGTTTATTACATATATTCTAGTAGTAACAGATTCAATATCTCTATAACGTTTAAACTTATCGAATATAACACTTGCTGTATAAGAAACGCCATGTAGATAATTAGTAGGTAAATAAGCAAATCCTCTGTTACCCTCATTTGGAAGAAAGTAAAGAGGACTTCTATATGTATCTTTTAAAACCTGTAAATCATCGTAATAGCGTCCGCTTTCTTCAAAGGCTTTAATCTTTTGCGTAAGCAGTACGTCAATAGCTTCATTAAGAGCAATATCAATATACTGCGGACGAATGGATTCTTGCCTATTAGCATTAATCTGCTGAATCTTTTCATTTACAGCGATATGTGCTTCTTTACAACTACTATACATACTGACAGCTTTTATTAATTTAGAACCGAAGCTTTATAAGCAGTGAAAAGTTGAGCTTTATATTCAACATTCTCAGGAGCAGCTAAGTAAGCCATAACACCTTCAACTGAAGAACCAAGAACAACTTCTGGACGCACAGTGTCAAAATAATTATCACCATCTTTAGTGATAACTTGTGCAGCTAATAGCTTATAGACCTGTGCCATTGCTTCTACATTCTTATTATCAAACAGAGAAATAAATGCATCTGCATTTGTTTGTGAAAGTTCAGCTATAGCCGTCTGCAAATCTCCATGTTCCATCTTGATAATCGAAAGAGTATCAGCAGGAGCATTACAAATAAGCATATTGCGAATACGTTTGTAAGAAGCCTCATCACCTGTGAATAACTGAGCCAACTTAGTAGCAGTATTAACAACAGTTTTGGTTTTAGCATCTTTCATACGTTTAACATCTTCAATGCTATGCAGATAAAAACGAATATTAGTTGATTTCTCAACATCTTCCGGTTTATTAGCAACAGTAGAAGTTAGAAGAGCTAAACGCCAAATGATATAGTCTTGAGGTTTAATCGGAGTCATATACATATACAGATTCTCTTCATGAACCGCAATACCATCACCAAACAACATAGCGTCAAAAATAGCTTTCTCTAATTTATTCGGAGTAATATCTGTGTTAATGCTATTTTTCTTAGCCCATTCAAAGATAGCATCACGCTTAATAGGATCATTTAGTGAAAACTCCCAACCAGTTTCCAATTCATAACCTTGAGCAGGAACTTCTACAGTAGAGTTCTTTAAATGCTTAAGAACGAGATCTTGAAAATTAACATTGCGACTATCAGAAGAAGCTCCAATGATAGTAGGAAGAATAGAAGCCATCTCAGCAGTTTTACTAGATAAAGTAAGAACAGCTTTGATACTAGGACCGAAGATTGTATTAAAAGCACCAATACTTTTCTGATTCACTACTTGAAACATAGTAGGATTCAGCTTTAAAGCTAAGGTTATTTTGCGTGAGTATATCATATAGTTTATACTTTAATCAGTTTATACTTTACAATAATCGTAATGTACGCTTATTCAAAAATCATTTCAGCCCAGAAAGAAGTAGTACCATTAAGCATATTAATACCTTGAGAAGACATAACTTCATAGGTAGCAATATCCTCACGTGTACTTAACATCTTATTGTAAGCACCCCATTCTTTAGGAAGAGGAGTAATACCTTGGTAGACACCATATAAATATTCACGACCTTCTTCACAAACAAGTTGGATATTAGGTTCACCTGAAGTATTATCAACAGAGTGATCCAAAAATACCATAGTATATGAAGTAACAGGGAAACCTCCATACATACGACCGTTCTTACGATCCATCTCGGCACGAGAACCGCTATCGAACAAGTCAACAACTTTAACTGAAACGGTAGCTCCAGAGTAATGCTTATATTGATTAAAGTAAGCACCATAACTCAAAATACCACCACGACTTTGAATCTCTTCTGCACCAAGTTTATCGAAGTAACCGTTACCAATAGCTTCATTCTTGATACATTGTTGGAACATCTTAGAACCACCTTTACCGGTATAAAGAACAATATTCTTATTACTCAAATCAATATCGTTACGAACCTCAAAGATACGAGAAAGAATCATATCAATAAGCTCGATAGTCATGAATGAGTACTCGAAATAATTTCCGAATGCAATAAGAATATCACGAACTCCAGCACCACGAGGAATAGGTTTATTTGAATGTTTTTCTTGGTTATGAATAACACCATTAATATCACGATTATAAGAAGAGAACCATAAGTCTTCCTCTAACAAACGTCTGCGCATAAACTCGAATTGACGCATTTCATAAGGCATCCAAAGAGTACCTTTAGAACCATCATCATAATCAAGTTCAAACTCAGTAACGATATTAGCGATATTACCGGTAATAATCTTAGAGAAACGATGGAAACCAAATTGGTTAGTCATTTCACTCCAAGATTCAGCAGTACTACGAGAACCAGTTGATAATTCACCAGCAATCGTAGGAGCACCCATACCCCAATATTTACCTCTTTCAAAATTGCTAAGATCAATGAATTCATCTGGATTACCACCAAGTATGATCATTTCATAAATATAACCACCACTTGCAGTTTGCTCACCATCCGTCTGCATACGTACAAGATGTTTTCCATCAGGAGTAATAGCAGAGTATTGATAAGGAATCCAGTTATCTTGAAACTCAGCTTTAAAAGACATAAACCCTTTACCAGGTGTTTGAGTAGGCGTAATTAAACGCACAATCGGGGAAGTAACAGTAGGTTTCCCCATAATTTTCCATTTATACTGAGTATCACCAGCATTAATAGGTTTCTTACGAGAGATATTCCCTTGACCTTCTGTAAGAGAAAGAAGAGGGAATTGATTACTGTTCCTACCCCAAAGATAAGTAAGAGATTTATTCAAATCGACAGCACCGAGAACATTAAAGTTCAATAGCATATCGGCATCACTATAAACCTCTTTGGAATACTGTTTTTTTCCAATTTCTCTAAGCATAGTTACGATAATTATTTATTAGAATCAACAATACCACCGGGAACAACAGGACGTCTATTAGGATTAACTTTAGCTCCTCCACCTTGGGTAGATACCTTAACTTTAGGTTTACCACCAGAAGTAATGTTCAAACGACGAACATTTTCTTGTCGTATAGATGCAGCAGCAAGTTGACTAATATCAGCACCAAGTAAATTCCGCAGTGCTACCATAGCGAACGTTTCATTATCAGCAAGCATATCAAAAACATCTTTTTGAGCTTGCGTATAAAGAGAATCTCCAATTTCAACAACAGGAGCTGTAAGGTATTTCACAAGATCTTTACGAGTAAGAATTTGTTCTTTACCATTTACAGTTCTCTTAATACCAGCAGTCGGAATAGCAAGACCTCCGATAGTACCTTTATTAACAATTTTATCATAAAGCGAATCAGGAACATTAAGTACCTTAGCTTTACCATGATCATCATAGGTAATACCATAAGCTTTATCTAGTTCATCTTGTTCAGCTTTCCATTGCGCTTCTTGACGAGCAGTAGCTTCTTCAATTTCACGTTTCTGATTAGCAGCAAGATAATCAAGACTTTCTTTAGCTGTTTCATTTAAAACTTTATCAGCTTTAGAAAAACGAATAATACGATCAATTTGAGCATCTGATGTACCTTTACGTTTTTCAGCAGAACGAATAATAGCTTCAAGTTGAGCTTCAGATTTATCCTCGATACTCATCGTAGTCCAATCAACATGATTAGCAAAACCTTCGAGTGAACCATAAGTTTGCTTATATAAAGCAGCTTGATGAATATCAGGATTAGCACGAAAGAAATTAGTAATAGCTTCTGATTCAGCTTGATGTCTAGCAATTTCAGCAATATCTGCATCACGTTGAGCAAGACCTTCAACAGTCATTTCATATTGCTTAGGAGTACCATCAGCATTTACAGGAGTTAAACCGGAAATAGCAGAAATAGCAGAAACATCAATAGTTTCTTCTTGTTGTTCAGCAGCAGCAAACTCATCTAATTGAGCTTTAGTATAAACAATTTGTCCATCTTTAACTGCATTACCTTCTGCATCTAATTCATATTCAATATCACCATCATCAGTTGTAAGAATAATCTTATTAGCATCTCCAGTTTCTTTATTTGCATCTTCATTAGCTTTAGCAGCAGCTTCTTCTTCGGCTTTACGTTTAGCTTCTTCTTCCGCAGCTTTTCGAGCTTCTTCTTCAGCTTTAGCTTTATCCTCTGCTTCTTTAGCAGCTTTAGCAGCTTCTTCGGCAGCTATTTCTTCAGCAGTTTTGGTAGTAGTACTATCAGTAATACCACCGGGAACAATAGGATTTGGCATAGTGTTTTCTCTTTTATAAATTAAGTTATAACAATGACAAATGTAATAATAATAAATGTATTCAAAACATCAATAGAAATATAATCTTCAAAAGCGTCATCACCGGACGTTACAGAACCTTTAAATATTCCAATTAATTTCCATTGATTTTAGGCTCAAATGCAGCCATTAGAGAACATCAATTTTTAGCTGATATTGCAATTCATTTCTCTAAAAATCGTGGCTCACGTTAAGGCTTTCGTGGCTTATTCGCATTGATTCGATTCATGCGCTTTTGCTCTTCAAACTTGGCACGCTCTAAATTAGCTCTATCAATATCTAAGTTTAACTTAGTCATTTTAAGATAAGCATCAAGAGAATTAGCATTACTCTCATCTTCACTAATATAACCATTACCATCTTTATCTACTTGAAGTTTTGCATCATTAACAATAATCTGGGTAAGATTACTATCAGCGGCAATAGCTTCTTTAGAATCACGATCTAATTGAGCTTGTTCAGCATCAAATTTGCGTTGAGCTTCAGAATTAGCAGAACGCATTTGTTCAATCTCTGCATCCCACTTCTTTTGAATCTCTTCACGTTCAAGTTCAAACTTACGTTGAGCATCAGCAGCTTCTTTAATATATTTGCGTAAAGAAGCAACATTGTGATTACAAACAGCTTCAGCAGCTACATCAAAATTACCATTCTGCGCAGCACTAAAAGCAATTTCTTCAAGTTTACGAACTTGTTCATTGAGTTCAGCAGAATTACCAACAAAGATACCAAAATTAGAATTAACAAAATCAGTTCCATTAACTCTAACTTGAACAACTTCATTAGTATTAGGATCAATATAAGAACCTTCAAAATCATCAATCCATGCAATCTTGGCAGCATCAAGATTAGCTTCCATATCACGAGAACGAAATGAATCAAATATCTTTAGTGACCATACAGATCCCATCAGAGCTTGATTAAGTCCCATCTCAGTAACAGCTTTACCTGCTCTAGCTTGAATATCTCCTGCACGTTGATCATTCATATTAGCTAATTCATACGCTTCTTGCTTAATAGATTGCTTAATTTGATTAAGAACAGTTAAGTAATTAATCATAGTAGTATTAGCAATCTCTTTAATAGCTTGAAGTGAAGGTTGTTGCTTAGCTATTTCACTGTCATCAAAGACTAAAGTGCCATCCCGATTAGCTGCATCAAGACGCTCTTCCATAGTCATATCATTAGTATCAGCTAAGAAACTTTCAGGAATCAATAGCCATGAACGGAACTTCATAATAGTACGTTCTTCTACTAATGTATAAAGACGATAAAGAGCAAGATAAGGTAATAAGCGATAAGGAATAGGCTTAGGATTATTAAGAAGCATAAGACGACTTAAACCATTATAAGGTAACTTACAATGATTAAGATTATTAACTTCTTCACGTTGAACTACACATGGTTGAGCTTTAGTATATACTCCCCAATCTTTATCACCAAAACGATACGCTTCCCAACATTGAAGAACATATGTATATTCAATATCAATATCACCTATAGTAGGATCTAAAACATAATCCTCATCTACCACCTTTTGTTCAATCTCACCATAAGCATTAGTATAACTAAGAATACCACGTTTCATAGGAATCTTAAATACACAATGATGAGCTTTGAGAACCCCGGTAGAGGGCAAGGAGTGGTAGGGAGCGGAACTCTGTGTATCAACAGTAGGATTAAAAGCAATCTCTCTAGAACGAAGCATCAAAGGAGTAACAGCATATTCACCAGTACTTTCATGATTATGAATTATATCTTTAATATAAGCAATATCTTTTTTAGAAAGAATCTCTTGATATTCACCAATAATATCATTGATGTTTACCTCAAACTCTCTCATGCCATAATCATCATCTTCAACAAAGAGATTACCACTATCAATACGATAATATTCAAGAGGAGAAATAATTTCAAAGATAACATCATTATATCTGACGTCACGATATGAATATACGCTTTCAGTACAGAACCAATAATAAAATGCTTGAATATATTTCTCATTAGCTTTTATGAGAGAATTAAGTAAATCAAGAGTTCTCTGACCTTTAAGAGCTTCCTCATCAATCCAATCCTTAGCAGCTTCTTTCATAAAATCTTCAGCTGATGGAAGTTCTTTAGAAGGTTCACCTGTTTGAACTCCATTAGCATTCATAATGTTTATAAATTGCTGACGAAGAAGAGAATCAAGTGCAACTCGAAGATCTTTATTACGCTTAGTTACAATATCAATATCAGCATTATAAACTTGATAATTATTATAGGTGTTAATGAACTCTCCTATATATTTCTCTTTAATAGGAGTAATAAAATCAACATCTCTAATCTTACCGGGCAAATCTTCTTTTCTACCATTAACAGAATTATAAGTCGCCATGACATACTTATAAGTAGATTCATCTACAATACCGTTAGCGGCATCAAGAAATGCTTTAATTTCTGCTTTATCATTATTTGAATGAGCAGTAGCAATAACCCAATCGCACATAGCTTTAGTCCATTTCGGAGTACGCTTAGTAGCTTCCGAAACAAACACATCAGGTTTTTCTAAAGAATTAGGAATCTTAGAAGCATTCATTTAACGACGATTTAAACGATTTGCAATACGTTTGCTATTATCTTCTTTATTACCTTCAACAAGACGCTTAGTATTTAAAGAGTCTGCAAGAAAGACATACATAGCAACAATAGCAGCACTAATATGGTCAAAGTTACCTTCAGCAGTAAATCTCTGACATTCAAGTAACAGACGAACACTACCAATAAACTTAAGTCTACGAATAGGATTCCCCTCATCTGTATAACTTAAAGGTTCATAAATAAACTCCTTTAGCATACGAAGACCATTATACTTTTTATCACCATCACCAATTACAATACCATAATCGTTATTATTAGGATTAACTAACTTACGACTATTCATGTTAGTTGGATCAAGCATTAAATAACGTCTTAGTTTATATTTAATGAAATTAGATACCGTTTCACCTGTACCAGCCTCTGGACAACATTCAGCATTATATAAAAGACACATACCCATTGTAACTATATCATTTTGCTCCATTGTATCCATACGACCTATATATTCGCATACTAAGAGCTTTTGATTCGGATATGGGGTAATAGTATTACTTCGCATCCATACTTGCGCAGAATAAAGAGAATGCTTATCTGTAACGTCTTTTTGCGCCTTATCTACCTTGTATGCGTCTACCACCGTAAAGTATAAATCTTTAGGTACTTCTCCATTTACCAAGAAAGGGCGATAGTACATTCTAACGCAACCATGAGTATCATCACGAGAACCATGTGGAACTTGATTCACAAATTCATGGAATTTACCTTTACCAAATATATCTCGTTTAATACATTCAGCTCTAGGTATAAATTCAGCTCTATTTGCACCTCCTAAATCATTAACAACAATCCAACCGTCTTGAAAGAATCTAGTAGCATTATCATTGATTAAATCCGAAACATGAAGATTTAATTCCGGAGATGCGAACATATTCTCCGTTGTATTAATGAATGCTTCGGCAGGAGTATTAGCACGTTGAGCTTTATAGATTATATGAGTTTCACTATCATTATTATGAAAGTGATTCTCTTTATCTTGTTTATCCCAAGCATAAGCAGTGAATATAATTGAATTACCACGTTCAACATAAGGTTCACAATCCCATACTTGTGGAAAGAAGAAACCACATACTTCATGACGTTTATTAATATCCCATACATTTTCCATGCAAAGCATCTTATTCATTTTAGGATTATAAAATGCTTTACTAAATGCAGCCCAGTTAGCACCTTTAGTACCACCCGTACCATAAACACGTATAGTACCTACAGATATAGCACCAGATTCAGTATTAGATAAAGTAACATCAAGAGCTTTTTGTAAGTTAGGACATTTACCTGCTTCCTCAAAGTCAATCTCAATAGCTTTCTTACCTACAGCGGCAGATTCATTCTTACCTATAGCAACACTATAAAGATTAGAAAGCCAACCAAAATTCTTAAGACCTTTCGTGGATACACGATAACCCATAAGAATATCATCAATAGCTTCTGAAATATAACCTCTTTTCCAAAACGTATGTTCTTCAAAATGATCAAGGCATTTCTTAGCCATAAATGTAGTAGCGCCTTTGTCAGTAAGATAAGCTAATTGATCGGCAGCAAGTGTAACAGTAACATTAGGAAATAAGTTTATAGTATTTGCAGCTTGACTACCACGTTTATAAGAGAAACCTTTACGACGGGCTTTAGCCTTAGTAAGATGAAATTTATTATTAGCAATAAACTCATCTATTTTGAAATTCCAATAATCACCATCCCAATAACGAGGAAAACCCATAACAGTTTCAACGTGTTCAGCCCCTTCTCTTTTAAGCTTTTCTCTTTCTCTAGCGTTAGGTGTACGTTCAATTCTACCATAATTAAGATAAGTATAATGAGCCCCTGTAATACGCATAGGCTTAAGCAAAAGATCTCGCTCTTCATCAGTAGTAGCTTTATCGAAAAACTTAGGAATATCTTTATAATAAAGTTTAGCTTTTATAATAACACCTTTTTTACGTCTAGATGTTTCTCTTTGCCAAAACGATTCATAAGCTGGAGTACTAGGATCATAATCGCAATAAGTACCATATTCATCAAAAGCATCAGCAGAACGAGAAAGTCTTTCAATATTAATAACAATGAAGTTAATATTCATAAGAATACCTCCAGAATTACCAAGAAGAAAATCATCATCTGGATCATATAAAGGTTTATTAGTAATATAACTAATACCCTCTGATGCTTTAGGATATTTACTTTTATCTTCACAAAGATAATCTATAAAAGGAATATCTCCACGTTTATATCCCCATTTATTCTCAGGAGCAGCATTGATACCATCACAACTATTTTTCCAATAAGCATGAATAAACATGAAGTTATCAATAGCATCTTGAGAAAATTCATATTTACTATTCATAACCTAATCAATTATATCTATACCGCTACCAACACCATTATCTATTTGATTATTAACATCCATAGAAGCAGCAAGCTCTTTACCTCCACGTACAATAGTTTTTCTAAGTTTAGACTTAATGTAATTATCTTCAGCTTCTTTAAGTTCTGCAATAAGTTTAGGAAGATCTTTACCCATCTTAGTAATCTCACGCATATAATTAAGCATACCTCCAATCTCATCTTTAGTAAAAGAATCTTTCTTTAGATCATTACGAAGATTTTGATTCATAACTGCCATTAAATCTTTACCAGCTTGAAGAGCATTAACAGTTTCAAAGAACATTTGACCAACATAATTAATGTTATGTTCTATAAGCCAATTGATAGCATCAACCATATCTTTAGTAGGTCTAAAGTCAGAATTAAGTTGAGCAACTTCAATAGCATAATCAAAAGCCTTTTGATCTTTTAAACCATTACGATGTATATATCCATCTTCATCAGCATAACAATCAATAAACTTAAATATCTTATACATTAGCTCTCTATCATTATGCCAATCATTATATATAGTGGCAAGAACAGGAATTTTAAGAATCTGTTCAACATTAAGAATAAGTTTAGAGCCTTCAACTAACCATACGTGTAATGCCATAATCAATAGTTTTATCTGTTTTATTACGAGCAACAAAAAAGCCCGTACCAACTTAATGATACGGGCAAATATAAGAATTACTTCTTAAATACAAAATACAATAATAACAAAATAAAATCTTTATAGTAACTATTACTTTACCATATATTATTAGTAACCAAATTAATAGTTTCAGTTCCTCTCCTAGATACAATAATATATTCCTCTTGATCATCAGCATCACTATAAGCATCACAATTAACACTTAATGCTTTATTACCGGAACCTTCATTGGGAATAATAGTTACAAATGATTTTTTCATATATCAAGAATATTAATGGAATATGAAAAAGAATTTTATTTGTACAAATGTAACTCAAATTCAAACTGTTTATTGTCCGTAGTAGTATTTAAACTCATAGGTATAGGAGAATCTGGATATTGAAGAACTTGCAAAGCAAATTGATGTAAACTTAGATAATCAGCTGCATCATTTAAAACATACTCTTTACAATTATTAGGATGTTGAATAGTTTTTGCAATAGGTACTATATCATTACCAACAATCTGAACACCATCACCGGAATTAACGGTATTAACTCCCCTCCAAAATACTAATTTATGTTCTTTAAGAGTATAAGAATACGTAATCAAAGCTAAATCTCCCGAAGTACCTTTCTGTTTATTCATAAATAAAGCACCAGACAAACACCAATATTCCATAGTAATATCTGTAAATACAATATTTAAATTGAAATCTGCACCTGTAATACTAATAGATTTACTTGGATAAGCCATAACATTTGCTAAATTATAAACTAGAGGACCTCTATCATCAGCAAAATATAAACAACTAAATCCAGTAATAACATTAGTTTTAGTTAATAAAGAATTATAGAGATCTATTCTAATCTTTTGCATAGAAGCAAACTTATTAGCAACAGAAGTATCTCCATCTACAGATTGTACTCCAACAAAAAACTTACTTGTATCTAATAAACCTTCTTTAGTTACATCATTTGCTAAAGCAATATTATTAGCTTGCAACAATATAGTTCTAGTTCCCCTAGCCGTAGCATCATTAATACAAGTACATTCAATAAGATTGTTACCCAATGCAATAACAAAAGTTTTATTTTTATACGAACCACCAGCTTGTTTAACAGCTACAGTTTTTGATACCCTCCCCCCAGATACAGTTAAAATAGTAGATCTTTCATCTCCACTATTTTGTCCACAAACAACATCAAAAGAACCATTATTAGATCCAGAGTCATTTGCAACTTCAACAAAATCTTTATTCATATCTTTAGTTTTACTTATTTATCAATAAAAGTTTCAAATTGTTTCATAAACAAAGCAATTTGAGTAGCATAAGCATCCACTACATATTCAATATCATTAGCATAATCTTCATTAGCTTGAACAAATAAACAATGAACATACTCATGCCAAAAAGTTTGATTTTTAATAGAATCAGGAACAACAACACCTCTATCAGATTCTATAACATAGATTCTACCAAGAACATGATCTGAAAGACCATATTGAATACCTTGAGTAGATTGATAAGATACTTCTTTCATATTATGAACAATATATCTTACATTACCTACATTAATTCTATCAGGATAAGGAGTATTATATTCCCATTCAAAAGTATTATCATCAAACCAATTCATAAAAAGCCAACTTAAATGAGCATAAGCAATATCATCTAAGTGAGCTTGTTTACCATTAGGAAATTCTTTATTAAGACTAAGTTCATTAGCTACAATAATAAAGAATGCTCTAATAGCTTCTCTAAGCATAGCAGTTGAATCTAATGAATCATTAATTTTAACGTTACGTTCATCAAAGTCAATTTCAATACGATCAACATTAGCTCTAACGAAAGTATAATCAAAAGGACCAATCTTTAAAACAACACCATCTACTTTCTCATTTAATTCAGTAGAATCAAAAGGATTACTAAAAACAATTCTCATACTAAAATTAATAATACTATGAATATAACATTTAAACCAATAGAACAACTACCAATCTTAGACCAATTAGCAGAACGACGCATATACTTCTTAAGATCTTTAAGCATATCTTTATTACTCTTTTCAAGATCAGCAATAGATTGCTTATAAACGTTCGCTTGGTTCGTTAGAGTATAAAGAGTATGCTTTAAATTATTAATAAGAGTATCTTGTCGAACAACAATATTCTTTAAAGATTTACACATAGCTGCATCATATTCCCCTTGTTTAAGTAGAATTGCAATCTTACGATTATCTTCAAGAGTATATGTAATAACAGTATCTTTACAAACTTTCAATTCTCTGCCGTATATATTTAGAGATGCTATCATCAGAAATAATATAAATATCAGAGAAGTTTTCAATATCTTTTTCATACTTTATAATAGTTTTATTAGTATTAGCTTTAAGGCTATCTATAATACGTTCTTGCTTTATAGCATATTCCTCCAAAGCAGATATGACCCTATTAAAAGAATCCAGAGTATGATAAGGAATATTATTTGTATATATTCTTTCTTCTTCATTACATTGGATTACATTAGTAACTATTAGCAACAAAAAAAGGAGTGCTATCAACACTCCTCGAAAATTGACTTTCATAATCAATCGAAATCAGATATATTAATCAAAGTGTACGTGAATGAATTTCCATACATAGTAGCGGCTTTCTTAACAAGAGGAATAAACTTATCCTCATAATCACGAACTGATTCAAATACTTGACAACCTGCTGAATAAAGACCAATAGTATTAACTATTTTCCATTTAGAAGCACGATGTATATTAATACCACACATTTCAAGAGTAGGTTCACCGGAAATCTCAATATTACCATCTTTTCTAGTAATACGAAAAATAGGCAAAGGTTTAGCTTGAACTAAAGCATCATAATCACCTTTATGTTTACCTAATTTAAATGCACCTTGAAATTGACCTTCATCAAGAATAGCACAACCTTTAGAATTAATAGGTTTAATCAAATTCATATCTGAAGGATCAGTAGTAATAGAATACCAATCATAAATCCATTTACCATTTAGATTAGGATGAGCTTCATTAGCTTTATAAAAAACTAGAAGAAGATCATTAAAATGTTTGGTATCAGTAATATCACATCTAATACCCCAAATATTAAGATTATAGTTACCTTTATCAAAAATAGTATAACCATAAGTCTTAGCAATCTTACGAAGAACATCAATATTGGTTTTAGCGATGATGTCATCATAAGTAATCAAAGCATTTGTAAGTTCACTCATTGTCACTTGATAGTATAATTAAACAAATTTGTATTAGCTTTACGTTCTTTATTTAATTGAGCAAGTCTATAATCACAAATAGCTTTAACTTCTGCTTTAAGATATTTAATATCAACAAAAGTAATAACTTCTTCATGAGGCATATCATCAGGAATCATAGGATTTTCTACAGTTCTGATATGACAAAGCATATTACCAAGACACTTAAATCCCCATTGTTCAATCAAATAATCATACATACTTAATTGAAGAGAATAATGAATACCAGTTGAATCTTGAAGGTGATTAATAGGAAACAACATAGTTTCATTAGTGATAATATACTTATCTAAGTCAATAGTACCATCTGCTTTCTTTGCCCAATAACCACCTTCAAATCGAATAGGTGCTTTATTAGTTTTCCAATCAAGAATAAAGAACTCATCACCTTTAACAAATAAAATATCGACAAGACCTGAAATTAAATACTCTGGATGATAAACACCAATCTCAGCATAAATCTCAAATCCCATAGACACCATCTCACTTATAAAAGAGTATATTTGAGGATACCTATCAGCAATACCTACAACTCTAAAATAATCAAGATCAAGTCTACCGTAACTATGAGTTCTTATAATATCATCAATCGTATAAATACGACCATTAATAAAACCATTTGCATTCAAATAGTAGTTATTACATCTTTTAACGCATTGTTCTAGGAAATTATGTTTTTCAGTTCCCTTAGCACAAGCCTTTTCAGTTTCAATTTTCCATTCAGCAAGAATCTGTTTAACAGTCTTACCTCTATATCGAATATATTTAGCGTAATTACGATGAGTAGGAGGAACAGGTCTACTGCCAATATTAGCACAAGCTTCAGCGATAGCTTTCCAATCCTTTTGTTCTACAAACTTACCAATAATTGTAGTCGTAGATATATACTCTCTATCAAGAGCATCAGTGTATTTATGCTTTTCCTCGTCGAAGAATATCGGCAAGTCTCTGGGTATAATCTGCGTCATAAGCTGCTTTATCAGTAAGTTTAAGAAATCTTTTAGCACGAAGACGTTCATAGAATTTTCTATGACGTTCTTTCATATATTCATGACCAAGTGAAGTCATCTTATTAAAATCAAAACCACACTCAGCATAAATTTGATAAGTTTCAGGATGAATCCAATGACGACCAAAAGAAGGCACATCTATATCTCTATCTACACGTTGCATTGCAGTAAGAACTGACATCCACTGACTATCAGCAATATCATTAAGAAAACGTTCAAAGTCTTCACGATTACGAACAAACGTAAGAAAATCTCTACACCAAATTTGTTCATCAGTATAACGTTCGATATAATTCTTACCACCTTTAACTTTATAATAGAATCTTGTAGGAGTTTTTCTTTTACTATCTACAATACCAACAATCTTTTCATATAACTTTGTAACTTGTAGAGGATATAAACGCGCACCTTTAGCCATAATAGAATAAACTTAATAAATCACACCACCAATTTGATTTAAATTGATAAGATTACATTCCCAAAACTCAACCTTACCATCTTCACCAATAATAATTTTAGAACGACTATCAAGAATCGGACGTCCATCAACAACTTTAATATTTCCTTCACCACCAAGAACGTCAACAAGTTTATTTTCAAGATTAGTAATCTTAGAACTTAAAGCAACACCCTTAGCTCCATAAGACATATCAAGAATAACTTCACGACCTAAAGCATCAATACTTGAATCAAAAGGAAGAGCAATAACATAAATAGCTTTAGGAACCTCTCTATCTACTTTCATAACATCGGTAACTTCAAGAGGCGACATCTTATATTTCATAGCAACAATAGCTCTACCACTAGATACTTGAATATTACAAAGAGAATGTTTAACATCACAAATATCATTAATGTTATAAGCTCCTGCTTGAATCTTAGCAATTTTAAGTTGAATTGAATCCATAGTTTAAATATTTACTTTATTAGATAATTCGGTTTAAGATTTATAACTTGAATATATTCATAAGCATATCCATTCATATATATTGTAGTAGTATAAACAACTTGGGAATTACTAGGAGTAACTGTAATCATAACTTTAAATTTAAAAGAACCTCGTTAATCAGAAGTGGTTTTGGTTGCACGAAGTGTTACGAGAATGATCTTAACAGAGAGGACTTCTTCATAACGAGGTTCATACATGGCAAAAATTTATCCAAACTATTCACCAATAAATGCTTTCGTAAAAGCGGGATTACCCGTAATAGCAGCGATGTCTTCAGTTACAGCTTTACTTAGTAACCCCGCTTGAATATGAACAAAACTCGGATGAGCAAATGTATGAAATAATTTGATAATACAAGCGGTTGTTTGAATATATTTTTTTGAAACTAATATTTTTCTGTTTTAGCAATAGTATTCATTAGAAATACCATTTGAAATACCGTCTTCACCTTGCCGCCATCCTATGCACTCGTCACAAGATTCTGCAAAAGCAATGCACACAATCAGCAAGAGCATCTTCAACACCTCTATGTTTATACGTGCGTACACGTACGTGCGCTATGCGAAGCTTTGCGATATATACAAGGATTAATAAAGAAATAAATAAGAATAATAAAAGGAACATCTTCACTTACTCAATTTCTCGGAGCGTAATATGTATTTAAATATATTCAAATAAACCTCATAATAACCTCTCTTACACTCCTACTCACTTCCCTCTAATATACCCCCTATAGTCCCCCTTTCTTTCTCCCTCCGCTCTTCCTCTCTTTCTCTCTTCTTCTCTCCTTTTCTAGTAACATCAGAGTTACTTAAAGTAACATTATATATATTTGTATCTTTATTATCTCTTTCTTTAGTAAGTACATTACACTTAGAGTTCCTCTAAGTATATATAGTAATAATAAGAATAATATTAAGTAAACTTAGAGTATATATAATAACTCCGGCTCGACCGTCTGCAAGATTCATCGAAATATCAATAATATTTTTAGTAATATTAATAATATAATTATTAACATCTGTAATAATACCATTAATAAGCGGAGCTTTGTAGATTCCCATATTAGGAACTATGTGGAGCTTTGCAGACCCCGGTAGGGAAGAAGGACTGGTAGCGCGCGGAGCATCTGTGGCAGCAATAGCTTTAATTATAGCATTAGAAGTATTAGCATAGCATTTTGAAGTATCATTAGTAGTATTTATAATATTCGCAGAGGTTAATATTATTATCATTTACATTAAGATTATCACTAGCATCAACAAAATTCCTCTCGTGACCACATCTATCTCTCTACTGGGGATTACAAGGCTCTACAAAGTTATTATAAGTTCCATAAGTAATATGTGTATTTTTTGCAGCAGATATTATTTTAGTATTAATAGAAGATTTGATTTGAGTTTACTTTAAGTTTATTTATAGTATACGCTATAGTATAGGCAATAATATATTCAATATAACTCAGAGTAATATTAGTATTAGCAATAGTATCTTCATAGTTCACTTTAGATTTTTTGTAGTTTATAAAGCGAAATGTCATATTGGTACTGCTAGTGATGCAAATAGTTATTCTGATTATCCTAGAGTTAATTCTAATTATACTCTATATACTTAAAGTATTTCTATTACAACAATGGCAACAAAATTTATTAAAGTTACAAAGAGTAATTCTTAGGATTTTGCTTATAGGCTTACTAGAGTATTTACTAGAGTATTTATTAGAAGCTTTATTTAATTCTTTTCTAAGGCTTTATAAACGGGCATTATCAAATTGCTATTATTATAATTGCTACAATCGTTAATAATAAAATTTCTATTTCAATTATTATTGAATTTTTGTTAAGGCTTTTATTGGATTTATTTATATGGGTTATAAGGATATTATACTTTGATTCTTACTGAGGTTATTAATTGATTTGATGATGCTATGATTTTGGTATGGGTGGGTGTCTAGTGGGGCCTCCTTATACGACTGCACCCCCTTCTAATGCTTGGGGGAATAGCCCCGTCGATGATTCATGAGGAATGATTTTCCGAATTGGAACTGCAATTTTCCATAGAGATGTTGCAGTTACAATTTCTATTGCTCGTCTACAATCACCGTTAAAAGACATGGAATTAATTCAATTAATAATAATTAGAACCTCGCAATGTAAAGGTAATTGCTATTTGTGTTATGAATACTTTAATTAATGCACCGGAAACTAAGAAGTTGAATGCAGTTGTATTGAATAGTATTAGTGTTCTTAAAGCTACTGATGATTCTTCAGAACGTTATCTAGTAGATTGTAATGATCTTCAAGGCAATATTGTTGAGAGATTATTCATCGGTAAGAAGCTATTTGATAGAATAGATTCACTTGTTGGTAAAGTAGTTGATATTGTCTACAAAGATTGTATTGCTGGTGTTACTCAGTGGATTGATGAAGATGATATTAATGAAGAAGTTCAGTTTCATACTGTAGATCATAAGCAAGTTGTTGATATTGTTAAAACTAATGATATTAATCTATTGATTGCTTGTAGTAAAACTGGTATGAAAGATATGTATAATGATTTAAAAGTGTTGAATCAATGAGAATTACTAGAGTTATCGTGAAGTGCATCATCATATTGGTGGTGCTCTTCTTGTTATCATTAGGTGAATCTATTACTGAATTGATTGCATCTAATATTAATGGAGATTTATTTATTGGTTGCATTTGTGGAGCTATTATTGCAATTATTATTATGTCTATTGTTAAACCTGATAAACTTTGAATTGATAAGAGTAGTCTTAGTGCTACTCTTATTTTTTTAATACTCTACAAACTCCGTCTAATCAACACGACTAACACCCTTATTGTACTTGGCGGGCATGGTGCTTGTCTTAATAATTCTAAAACTTAACATTATGGCAAACGAATTAAAAACTCCGATTAGACATTCAGTTATTGGTGAAATCATTTCTGTTAAAGATATTAACAAAGATGACTATAAAGAAGGTAAATTCAAACATGATTGTAAGATTGTTCGTGTTGATCCTTTGAATGGTAGTCCTCTTGTTGATGTTTATATCACAAATGACCAGTATAATCAATACGGTTTAGCTCCTATTGTATTCGAAGGTAATGTAGTCAATTTCACTATTGACGAGAATATTGCTGGTGAAACTGGTTATATTGATCCAGATACTGAAGAGTGGACATATCATGAAAAGAGCTTCAACAGTTTTGCTGGTGCTGACAACGTTGGTTCTTTAGGTCTTATTGGTGTATTTGGTAAACTTGGTGTTGGTGCTGATATGGTATCTACGTTTATCAAGAGTATCGAAACTGCACGTTCTCAACGCAAGGCTGTTGTTAAACCTAAAGTTACTACCGAAGATGTGGCAACTGAGCAAACAGAAGATGCTGCTTAATTGATTCATAATAGTGCTGAGTATTCTTACTTGGCACTATTTACCCTTTTTATTGTCTAATAAACCGACTAATAAACATGAATGTGCTTAATGTAATTTATAAAGATATAACTGTTAATATTAATCATTCTACTATTAACATTTATGAAGATTATATTCAAATCTTTTTTGTTAGAACTCAAGATAACGATTGCAAATTCTTTTGTCAATGGCTTGATGCTAATAGAATTGATTATGAAAAGAAAGAAAGAGATTCTTACACAATTATTAAAGTTGATACTAATGTATTCAATTTAGATATTGCCGTTAAATCTCCTATTGAATCTTCAGAAGTATATAATAACTTCTATAATGCCATTTGCAAACATAAGCAGAATATCGCTAATGCTGAAGCTATTATTACTAAATATGAAGAATATGCTGCTGATAAGGCTAATGAAATTAGTAATATTAGTTCATGAAAACATTCTGATGAATATCACAAGTCTCTCGATAATACTCTACTAGAAATACTTGAATATACACGTTGTAAACAGCTAGAAATCGTTGCTTTAACTAAAGAACATCTTGATGTTTCACGTGGAACATTACCTGTTGTTGATGAACTTAAAGTTGCTTATCACGTGTCAGAATTGTTCAGTAAAGATGACTATAGAAAACTGTTGTATATTCAAGAGTATTTGAATAATAAATCGAAGTTGTCTAAGCAAGAAGAGCAGTATTTGGAGATATTGTGGAACTTAGATGACTATGAATATCCAGAAGTAGTTAAAGAAGTAGAAGCAATAGGACAAAAGAAATTCAATGAGTATTATGATAAAGCGTTGAAGTTTGTAGAAAATGTTGAGGATTTAAAAGAGAATATAGAAGAGAAATTGGATAAGATTTATCAATAGTGTTGAATAAAATTTACAATAGTGTTGAAAGGAATACAACATTAGTATAGCAGATGGGGTGATTAGTGTTGAAAGGAATACTACATTAGTGTTGAAAATAGTTGACAGAATTGTAGCAGCATCATCACTAGCATCTTCAAAACCATCTTCAAAATGACCTTTAAACCCGCAATGCGACAGCAAAGTTCTTCAAATTAGAATTAGAATTTAGCAAACCTATAATCACAAACAATAAAAAGTATAGAATTAACATTTAAATTAGCATAAATAAAAGATTCAAATTATCATCTGAATTACTTTAAGTTCTTCAAATTAGAATCAAAGTTTAGCAAACCGAATATCTGCATCTACAAAAAGTTTTAAAAAACCGTAGAAAAGATGTAATTGATATAATAGAGTAAGCATTTGCATTATTAGTATTAATTCCGCAAAATTCCGCATAATAACTTTAATTGTTTCAAATCTAGAATATTCAATATCAAATAGAATTGAATTAGAATCTAAATTTACAATAATAAAAGTCTTAAATTAGCATTAGAATTAATTCTGATATATCTTGAATCAATGCAAAATTTAGTGAATCTATTAACGACATATCTATATCAATTATAGTATTGAGTATAGAATGTGAAGTATAGAGAATACTTAGAGTATTTGTAATTTCATTAGAAATTCCGCAAAATATCGTAGTATCATTCACGTAAATTCAAATATCATTATCATTAACCTCAAAATAAGCATCAAATGAGAAATTAATATAATTAGAAACAAAGAATATACCTCTAATACTATTCGAGTTCAAACTCATAATTATTTAGGTCTTCATAACACACTATATACGAATAAGAATAGATATTAGAGGTATTGATAGCATACGTATTATCTTTACGTATTTAGATTCATATAATATTTCAAAATTTAAGTGACATGAATTAGCATTAGTTATCATAGAATTTCTAATGCTACTATTTTTAATTGTAAATTTAGCATCTATGATAGTATATATTAAAGACAGAGTATCAGAAGAAGTTATATTTAAAACTAACGAAGTATCTGTAGTATATGGAAACGAATTAATATTCAAAAGACAGAAAGCATCTAAAATATTAGCAGATGCTTTAAGTAATTCGATATTATTCTTAGTACATAGAGAAGCATCACATTTCATATCATATACAGCAGAAATAGATCATTCTATTGTAACATTAACTAAAAACTTAATTGCAGTAGTATTTGATTTAGATAATGCTGAGTATAATAAGAAATACTTAGAATATATGTATATCTGTAATAAATTCATCAATGAGATCAAGAACACTTCGAATAGTAGTCTATGATAGAGAAAGAGAATGGTTAGTTCCAAAAACTACATTCATATCATGGGTAAATGGACAATTAGTGATTCAATCAGCAACATCTAAAACAAGAGCTGAAATACAAGAATTTTTACGTGAAAATAATATACGTGTAGTAGAACTTGTAGATTCAAAAGAATTAATAATTGAACCATTAGAACTTGAAGAACTATCAATATCTGAAGCAAATATATCAACATCAGACTTATTGAATAGTATTCATGATGAAGAGTTTTAACTTAAAGATTATCGTTTATGACTTTAAGAATAACTGTAGAATGTGCAACGTATAACGTAACAATAAATATCATATGTTCACAAGATGTAGAAGTATCACAATCAGACACAGATATTACAATTCTAGTAAGATCAGTGAAAGTAAGAGAAAAGATAATATCTTTTTTCAAGTTTACACGTATAGCAGTAAAAGAGAGTCCTGTATTGCATAAACTTGTAATACCAAAAGAACCAAAGAAAGTATTTGTAAAATTAATATGAGTTTAGATGAGCTTTGCAGTCCCCGGTAGGAGGATAGGACTGGTCAAGAGCGGAATCTAGCGCATATATTAGTTTCATCATTAGAAATAGCATTATTACATTCATGAAAAAGACATTCGTAACCCAAAAAGAAATTAAACGTCATATTAGACGTAGAGCTGCATTAGAAAAGATATTTTATATTATATCTTTCTTTGTAGCACCATTTGTATTTTATATTGCTGCAAGACATAAGTATTTATTCGATGATGTAGATGATGAAGATTTGCAGTTGTATTTAGATGCAGAACGAAGATATGCTATTGTAACTATAATATGGTTACTATCAATAATAGCAATACTCTTATTAATTGTAGTAGTAAAGATTTGATCGCCATATATTGAGAATTGAGCCTTTGTCTATCGGGGATGAACTCTAACTCATCTCCGATAATTCAAGGTCTATATGAGCCAATGCAAACGTTTTAAATGACATTTGCTAGGCTTATTCTAGTATAGGTTGAATCAAATAAATAAAAAGTAAACACAAAATTCAATGTTAGTAGTAGTAAGTGCAATAGAAAAAGATAGCATAGATTCAGCAAGATGTGTATGTTTATCTGATGTATCCTTTATAAAAGAAGATAAAGGTATAATAATAATAGTTTTTAATAGTTCAACAGCAATACAAAAAGCAATTGAAACTATATATAAAGCTGATATTACGCCTATAACTGTAACATATTATAATGTACAATTTAAGAAAGAAAATGTAGTAGCAATATTAGTTTAAGTTATGACTAAAGATTCATTATGTTGTAAAGTATATCTCTCACGTATAGAAGAAACAAATGAAATATTTCAAATAGAAATAAGATGTAGTAATGAATTACATTATATATTCATGGCTTCATTATTAAATGTATTGAAGATACCACATACAACACATTTTCCTACATTCTCTTATTTCTTAAATCCATCAGTACCAATATTAAAACAATTAAACGTATGGAATACTCAAAAGAGTTCTTAAAAGAGTTTAAAGTTAATACAGGACAAACGTATATTGTTGTACCTGTAGATGGAAAATTACATGAAGTACCATTAAGAAGAAAAAATACAAACAAAAAGTATTTTGCAATGGTTCGAGCAGAAGAATCACCTATAAGAGAATTTCAATGTTCTGCAATAGAATGTGATTTTAAACATTTAGATGAGTGTATAGGTTGTCGTTGTTTGCCGGGAGGACGCAAAGACAATAAAGCAGTAGTATTTAAAATAGAATATATATATCAAAAATCATGATTCATTTTATTTTAATTTTATTCGGATTAGGAACATTAGTTGCAGTAGGAGCAATAATATGGTATTTATTAGTAACATTCATAAATAATCTACATAATACCGATAATTTAGTATTTATAATGATAAGTTTTACAATAGCTGTATTACTTATGTTATTTATGGCAATATTCGCATTTATATTTGAGTCTTTATGTGTAGCATTCGGAGCAATACAAGATGTAGCTACAATGTTATTCGCATAAACATAACTGACTGAATGTTAGGTTAAATCAAATTTAATGCTTATCTTTGTACCCTCAATATTATTAGTATTACTAACGTAGTTATTAATCATTTTGAAAATCATTCTTATATTATGGCGAAAAAAGAAAATCTAAAGGAATTTGTTATTCAACAAAGTGATATTGATAAAGCTCTCAAATATCACTTGGCTAAAGCTGTTAGTCATAATAATCCTACAAGTAAGGATCATTCTGACTTAGCTAATCATCTTAATCGTGAGGAATTTTACAGTTATGTTATTGAAACTGTAAAACGTAGAGTACGTCCTTATGATGGATTTAGAAAGATTCTTGAACCTGTTATAGACAGCCTGTTTTGTGATAAACCTTCTATCCAAATTAAAATGGTAGATGTTGAAGGCGGTATTACTTATAGAACTGCAAACTGTAATGGTCTTAAATAAATGAGTGGTGAATGTAATAATTGCGAAACTAGGCAACGTTTAGGTAGAGATCCCCGTTGTCTAGTTTGTATTTACTTCAATGCTGCAATATTTAATACAGGTATTCCAAATACTACAGTTGAGCATCAAGAAACTAAAGTAGAAAAAGCTATTAATGACGCTAAAGAACTCAAACGTAAACTTAAAATTAATAATAAACCTACTGAAGTTAAAGATGTTAAGAAGGTAATTGATTCTATTAATTATAGTAAGTCTTTTACTCAAATCTGTAAAGATAAATCTAAACATTGGAAAGAACTTGGATTAGATATTGAAGAAGTGTTTGCAATTAAAGAGGATACTATAAATGATATTGATAATGCTGAAGAAGTTAAAGATTGGTATTATTTTATATTTCCTAGTGCAAATAAACTTAGAAGTAAATATGTTCGCATTTATGGAACTAAAATATCAACGAGAAGTACTATTGAGAGAAAGTGCCCTGATTTAGATTATATACAATATGATTCTAAAAAATGGACAACTCCTGCAAAATATACTAATCGTAAACCTTGTGATTGTTATACAGAATGGATGCTATAGATGCTCTTAAACATATTCAACAGATGGTTCTTGCTAATAGAACTAAACAAGGTTGTAAAACTACTATTTGCCCTAAATGTTTTAAGCATACATATACTATATCCCCTGATGATAGAGTTAAAGTTTGTGTCGATTGCGGTTATTATGAATTAACTAAAAATGGCAAAACTCAAATTTATGAAGGTGAAGGTGTATTTGCTTTAAATCATAAAGATAATGGTGGTATATTTCCTATTGAAAAAGGGAATTTTGAAGCTTGTCTTAAAGATATACTTATGGTTATCTCTGAAAAACTTCATACAAATCTTGATAATGTTGATGATTGTGTTCTGCATTCTGTTAAAAATGGAAAGGTTGTTACTATTGATTTTAAAGGTATGTTATAAACTCTACAAAGCTCCGCACGTGACCAGTCCTATTCCCCTACTGGGGTTTGCTTAGTTCCACAATGTGTAGCTTATAATACTAAAACTAATACTATGATGGATATTGATTTTAATATTGGCGATAGAGTTATTACTTCTAGAGGAATCTATGGTACTGTAATTTCTATTGATAGAAATGCAAATACATCTCAAGTAAATATTGGTAATAAAACTGTCACACTGTATAATAATCAATTATGGTCTATTAAAAATAGAATTTCTGTTGTTTGTTATTATACAGATGGTTATGAAAATTATAATAAGCTAATTACTTTACCTAAACAATTTAAATTATATGACTTTACTAAGCCATTAGATAATGAATTGTTAGATTATTGTAAAAAGGCTATTACTAAAAGTGTTAAAGGTATTTTTACTATTACTAAAATTGAAATTTAAATATATGAAAGCAAATCTTACTTATTCTATTATTTCTGCTGAATTAAAGCAAGGAATGTATTTATTAGTCAATGATCATCTTGGTTATATTAGTAGAATGAATGCTGAAAAAGCTATTATTTCATTCTATTATGAAGATGGCAAAGTGATTAAACTTGGTAAACAAGAAATGACTCGTGAAGATGCTATATCTACTTATAGTACATCTGTAATTAAATTGATCGCTATTGTTGAGGGTAATCCTGTTTCTATAAATCATCAAAATTATAAGAAAATATTCTCACCTATGCTTACATTTGAGAAAGGTGCTGATGAATCTTATATTTCTCAATTCATTAAAACTAAAGAATGGGCTAATCCTATTTATGGTGATATTTCTCCTGTTTATTCTATGTTGAAAGTGGGGGATATTGTAAATATTAGAAGTTTACCTATTGTAGATGCTTATAGTCTTTATGATCCTATGAAACGTCTTGTTAGAGTTAAATCTAAAAAAGGTAATTCTAAATATATTGTTGTTCGTATGGATAATGAATGTGAAGATGATTTTGAAATTACAGTAAATCGTACTGATGTTGTTTTAGGTGATAAAGATAAATATGATTTATTCAATATGAATTTTGATGCATTAAAGAATCTAGTTGCAAGTGGCGAAGCTAAAACTGTTGAAGCTAAAGGTAGAACTCAAAAAGAACCTAATCCTAATGGTAATGCCTTTTATCGTATTCATAAAAGTAAATGGCACGCTACTTATGATAGACTTCCGGGAAATGATTATTATCAATGGCTTGCTGTTCGTGATGCTAATGATTCAGAAAATGAAGCAAGACTTGTTGTTCCTATTTCGGTTCCTCTCACAAATATTCCTAAACATCAATTCAGTGGATATGACAATGAATATTGGATTCCGGGTACTATTCGTGAAATGGATAAAGCTAAAGCTGATGGTAAGAATTTTGTTCCATTTAGAGAAGGTCTTCCTATTTTTGGTAAACTTACTGAAACTGTTATTGATGGTAAAACGTTTACTTATTTCCTTCTTGATAATGTTAAACAAGAATCTATTAATCATTACATCTATAAGCATCGGGACATTACCGAGGAACGCCGGAGCGAATTAACTATTAACAAGCTCCCTACGCTTTAATAGAACGTCATAGAAGCATTTTTGTATTAGAGTGGACTAATAGGTTCACTTTAATACAAAGTGCCTATATAAGCCTAAAATGAACTAAAATGAGGATAGTTAAAATCGAGAAACGTGTATATGAATATTCTGAACTTCAAGCTCATGCTAAAGATGTAGTTAGAAATTATGTTCTTAGTGTTCTTCATGATTCAGATACTTTTTCTAAAACTATTAAAGAATCTATTGAATCTTTAGGTTTTAAAGATGTTGAACTTCATTATAGTCTTGGAAATTGTCAAGGTGATGGTTTATGTTTTACAGGTTCTATTAATTGGATTGATCTTAATAGAATTGCTGAAATTCGCAATAAAATTGATCAACTAAATGCTTCATTTGTTATTTCTTGTAATGATTGTCTAGATAATATTAAATTTATTAGATTAAGTCATATGTATTGTCATAGTCGTACTGTTTCAGTTGATATAGATAATACAAATTGGATGGATGTTCAAGAGTATATTGTTCTTAAAGATATTATTTTTAATTGGTATAATTCTCTTTGTAATCGTTATGAAAAAGAAGGTTATAAATGGTTTGAAGAGATTGATGAACAAGAAGTAATTGATTATTGTGATTCTAATGACTTAGAGTTCTTTGATGATGGAACAATCTTTGTTGAATCTGCTTAAACCTTATGAAGATATTAGTATTGCTTTTCAAAGGTATCTTCTCCAAGTCACTAACGGTAATGGTAATTTTGTTGAATTTGCTACTACCTTGTCTTGGAGAATGCAATTGGGAATGGTATTGGAGTTCCTTGATGTTGTTTATAATATCACAGTGTCTATATTTCCCAACGGAGGTGCAGTTATTAAAGTTATCAACGATAGACAATATATTGCTGATTATTTTATTACTTCCGACCCTCAGCATCCGCTTGTTCGTTATTATAACACCATTGATATTGCTTTTAAATATATTTTAAAACCATTTTGATTATGCAAAAAGTAGAAATTAAACTTATTGGTTCTGAAATTAATGGTGATATTTATATTACTAAGAAAGGTACATATCTTTGTGATGTAAATTTTAATCATGATAATCCTTATCTTCATACTATGACACGTAATGATTTTGATGGAGAACCAAATATTCCGGTTAGAGATGATATTGAATTTGTAATTGTTAATAAGTTTAGTTATGAATGAGTTTAATAAAGCTGCTTTACTCAATAGTGCTAAACGAATTAATGTTTCATATTTCAAAGAACAACAAGAAGATGCTATTAATGCTATTTGGCAATGGTGGCAATCACAATCTATAAGTTTTACTCTTAGTGGTTATGCTGGTACTGGTAAAGCTCTTCTTGATGATACTAAGGTATTAACCATTAATGGTTGGCACAGCATAGGAGATATAAAAGTAGGTGATAAAGTAGCAGTTCCTACAGGTGGATTTTACCCTGTATCTGCTGTTTATCATCATTCGGATAGACCTCTTTATAAAATTACTTTTAAAGATGGTAGATCTATTATTTGTGATGAGAATCACTTATGGCAAGTTCGTAGTAAAAGACTTATTCAAAAGTATCATGAGTCTAATGGAGATTATACTAGATATAGTTATACTAAAACAACTAAAGAACTTTATGATGAATTAAAAGATTGTATTGTAGGTAAAGTTGGTTATAAGTATGCTATACCCTTGTGTGTATCTCCGGGTTTTACTAAAAGTTTTGTTATACACCCTTATGTATTAGGTGTGTTATTAGGTGACGGTGTTTTAACTAATAATTTAGCTAAACATATTAATACTCGTTTATATATAAGTTCTAATGAAAAAGATATTATAGAAAAAATTGCTAATATATTACAATGTTCTTATGATTGGCATAATAATTCTAATTTTACCAATTCTATTTATGGTGATAATATTCCTAAAATTGATGAAGCTTTAAGAAATTATAATCTTAGATGTACTGCTATTAATAAATATATCCCGAAAGAATATTTATTTGCTGATATTGATCAAAGATTAGATTTACTTAAAGGTCTTATTGATACTGATGGTCATATTAAAGCTAAAGGTCAAGTTAGTTATTCTACTATATCTAAACAATTAAAAGATGATATTATTACACTTTGTAATAGTTTAGGTATTTGTGCTACAGTTTATGAAGATACTAGAAAAGATAATATATGTTATGATATACGAATTATCACAAATGATATTATATTTTCTAGCAAAAAACATTTTAAAATTTATAATGAGGTTATATCTAAAACAAAACATTGGAATGATCATTTGTTTATTACTTCTATTGAAGCTTTAAACAAAACAGGTAACACAACTTGTATAAGTGTTGATCATAAAGATCATTTATACATTGCTGAAAATTATATAGTGACTCATAATACTTTTATCATGCGTCATCTTGTACGTTATCTTATTACAGAAAAAGTTTGTGTAACTGCACCTACACATAAAGCTCTTCGAGTATTAGAAAATAGTTCTGGTCGTAAAGGTATGACTATTCAATCTCTTTGTGGTCTTAGACCTGATGTTGATATTGAAGATTATAACATTGAGAATCCTTCTTTTAAGGTTATAGGTGAACAGAAAATGAGAGGTTATAGACTTGTCATTATTGATGAGTGTTCTATGATTAATCCCGGTCTATTTAATCTACTTATAAAGACGGCTATTCAGTGTCGATGTAAGCTACTCTTTCTGGGAGACGAGCTCCAGATACCATTTGTGGTAAAACGAACGTCGGGTGATAACGAAGATAATTATAATCGTATTAGTCCTACTTTTACTCATACTGATCATCAATTTCGTTTAACACAAATTGTTCGTCAAGAAGCTGGCAATCCTTTACTTGAATTGTTTGGTATTATTCGTTCAGATTTGATTAATAATACTCAAAATTTTTATCAGTATATTATTGATCATCGTGAAGAAACTAATGCTACAGGTGAAGGTTTTACTATTTTAAATAAATTTGATTTTCGTACTAAAGTTATTGAAATGTTTAGTTCTGATAATTTTAGTAGAAATCTCAATTATGTTAGACTTATTGCTTTTACTAATAAGTGTATTGATTTTTGGAATACTTTTATTCGTGATGGTGTTCTAAATAATCCTCAAGGTATGATAACAAAAGATGATATGTTTACTGCATATCGTACTGTATTTGATGAATATAAATCTCCTATTATTATTAATAGTGAAGATTATGTGGTTAATGATGTACGATATTATGTATCAGATAATGGTCTTGCTTGCTATTGTATTACATTGAGATCTGCTTTTGATGGTAAAGTTACTCCTATGTTTAAAATTATAGATTTCTGGGATTCTACTAACATGGATAACTTTGGCGCTATGATTAATGCAATTCATTATAAAGCTCTTACAGGTACTGATAGAAGCCGTTGGTATAGATACTTTAGATTTAAAGATATTCATCTTACTATGACCGACTATAGACTCAATGCTGCTAACAAGAATAGACTTGTTGCTAAAGATATTGATTATGGTTATGGTATAACCGCATATAAGAGCCAGGGTTCTACCTTTGAAAATGTTTGTATTGATCTTGATGATATTATCTATTTTCAAACTAAGTGGGGTAAGCGTATTAGACGTAACTCTGCTGAAGCTCTTAGACTTCTTTATGTAGCTATGAGTAGAGCTACTAAACACGCTTACCTAAAATTATAAATTATGGGAAAAGGTATTACTCTTAGTAAAAAACATGGTCTTAATCCTAGTGTTATGGTATGTCCTATTTGTGGTAAAAAAGGAGATATTGCCATATTAGGTCATATTAAAGGAGATAAAGAAGCTCCTAGATATATACAAGGAGATATTTGTGACGAATGTAAAGCTAGAGTTGCTGATAATAAGTGTTTCGTTATATCTGTTAGTGAAGATCAACGTCTTAAACATTATACTATTGTTAGCAAAGATATATTTACACAAAAGGTTGAGGGTTGTGCTGTTCTTATGAAAGAAGCTGACTTCAATGCTGTATTTGATAAACATTGAGATATGGAACATGTTTATGTATTTGATTACTGTACATCTTCAATATATCATTTTACTGTTAAGAATGATGAAGATATTGAAGATATTATGAGAGATAAAGGTCTTAGACTTGATGATTGCTATTATATGACTTCTGAAAGTCCTATTGATATTGAAGAACTTTAAATTGATATTATGCTTACAAGTGAAGAACAAGTTCAGAATATAGATAAGATTTATGTTCTGAAAGAATGCTGGGGAGGTTTTTGTGGTATGGGTAGTAATCAACGTATTATTAATAATCGTTGGATGGTTCCTATTACTTGGGTAGCTGAACAATGTTCTATGAGTCCTGTTCAAGTTCTCGAAGAACATTTATTTGCTAGTGGTTTGAATGTAGATAGTGTTGGTAAAATGGATTTCTTAAGAGAATATGCTAATAAAAAAGGATATGATCTTACAGCAGTAGTTTGTTCAACACTTAGATATGAAGATGGAAGTATAGTTTATGCCGATACAACCGAAGCTAATAGGAAGTAATACGACTGAATACAAATATGTTCATTCAAAAGAAAATGAATTTCTTTGTAGACGTGTTACTTATCAAGAATATAAAATGGATTATGATATTACTTCTGATGAATATGATGATCTTGATATTGGTTATGAAATTACATATACATTTGGAGTTTTATTTATTCCTAAGATTATGGCTCTTGATATGTTTGATATTCTAGATTAACGCAAGGTGTTGCACGCTTCCACTCCTTGTTCCCTACTGGGGTTTTCTAAGTTCCACTAAATATTTTTATTATGGCTCTTACACAAGAAGAATATGATGTATTAGAAGAAGCTGAATATATGATTGATGATATTCTCATTACAGCTACTCCTATTACATTTAAAGATTATAAAGATAAACATAATATTTTATCTGATGAACATTTAGAAGATACAGATGGATATGATGTTGTTTTTAATAATGTGTATTTCGTTTTTATGCCTAGAGAATTATTCGAGTCTATTTCTATTAAAAGTGAATATTAGATGACAAATAGATTTTCTAATATGTTCGATGATGTTTCTAATAATCAACGAGAAGATGAATATTGTGATAAATGTGAGTTATGTATAAGGAACTCTCTAATCCCCAGTAGGGGACAAGGACTGGAAGGGAGCGGAACTATTATGCACTTAGTTACTGCTCCTAGTCCTGCTGATAGAAAGACTAAATATGTTCTTAGTGGTCGTACAGGTGCATTTATTAGACGTATTCTTGAAGATAAGAAATTACTTGCATTATCTTATATTACTTCTGTTGTTAAATGTGGAACATATCAAACTGTAGACAGTAAAGCTATTACTGAATGTTTTCCTAGACTTCAAAAAGAAATTGCTAGAGTTGAACCTAGTATGTTTATTACTTATGGTAAAGATCCTTATTTTATTATTAGTGGTGGTAAAAAACTTCCTAAAAATGGTGAAGGAATTGATATGCTTCCTAATGGTAAAATTCATATTTATACTATAAGTCTTGAACAAATGCGTAAAATTAATGATTATAGTTATCTTGATCGTGCTTATGATACAGCTATTATAGCTTATCGTAAATTTGTTAATCAATGGGTTATTCTTAAATGAATGCTAAATCTCCTACAATTGATATATGAAAACCTATTTCTATGTTAAATAATAGAGTTTCTGATAAAACTTATTATGCTAGTCAATTAGGTAATATTAGAATTATTAATCATAATAGAAATACAGAACATATTATAAATAAATTTAATATTACATCTGCTGGATATGCTAGAGTTACGTTTTATATAAATCGTAAAGTTAAAAATTTTTATGTTCATATTTTGGTAGCAAATGCTTGGATACCTAATCCTAAAAAATTACCTTATATCAATCATAAAAATGAAATAAAATCAGATAATAGAATTGATAATTTAGAACGTTGTACAGTATTATATAATAATACATATAATGATCGTCATATAAAAGCTGGAAAATTAGGTAGAAAACGAGTTTTTAAATATGATTTGAAAGGTGATATTATAGAAGAATATGATAGTTTGACTGAATGCGCTAAAATTACAGGATATGCTATTTCTACTATAAGTAATTGTTGTAATCATTATAAATTTTGTGTAGGTAATTATATTTATCTTCATGAATATGATAATTTTAATGATCATGTTAATAAATTTAAATCATGAAAATAAATAATGTTACGACTAGTTGGATTTACGATTTGGAAATTTATCCAAATTGCTTTATGGCTTCTTTTATTCCTTATGGTATTCCTCAAGATGTCATTAATTTATATATTGCTGCGGATATTGCGAAGAATATACAAGATAAAAAAGCAATTCTTGATGCTATCGGTGCTAAGACGTTTATAATCTTTCGTGCTTGGCATGAAGATAAATATGAACGTCAGAATTTTACACCTGCATCTTGGGATGATTCTAATAATATTAGTAGTGGTATTGAAGGTCTATATATGTTTTTTAAAACTCATAAGATTATCATAGGATATAATAGTTTTAACTATGATATGACTATGCTTGATATATTTATTCATTATGCTCCTACATTTGATTGGAAGACTGGTCTTCGAGAAGATGTTCATGGTATAAAAGAGCATATAACTGAATTTATGTTTGAGCATTCTCAAAAAGCTGTTGATAGAGATATGGGTGGTAAAACTTATAGACGTCTTCTTGATTTTTATAAGGGTCGTAGATATTTTCGTCCTTTTACTGATTTTGATATTCAAAAGATTCTTTATCTTGATGCTACCTTTGTTGCACTTAAAGCTGTAATGATTGTACTTAAATGGTATCGTATTCAAGATTTACCTATTCATTGGAGTTATCGTATTAAAAGAGAAGAAATAGAACTTGTCACTGATTATAATATTAATGATGTTCTAGGTACTGATGCTCTTGTTAAAAATCAACAGAAAGAACTTGATCTTCGTGCTAAGCTAAGTGAAATGTATGGTATTGATTTACGTAATATGTCACGTAGTTCTATTGGTAAGAATCTTATGACTAAGTTCTATTCTGAATGGTCTGGTATGCCTTCTTATGAGTTTGTTGATCTTAGAACCGAAAGAAGTGCTGTACCTATTAAGAAGATTGTAAAAGATAGTATTACTTTTAAGACTCCTTTTTATAGAGCTATTCTTGATAATATTCAGAGATATAGTATTTTCATTGGTATTGGTGCTGCAAAACAAAGTGAGCTTAGAAAAGAAAATATCGGTGATATTACTATTACTACTTGGAAAAAGAGCTTTCAATCTTTAGAATTTCTTTCTCATGATAAAGGTTATACTATGGCAAAAGGAGGTCTTCATAGTAAAGATGATCCTAAAGTCATTTGGGCTGAACCTAATGAGATTCTTGCAGATCCTGATGTAAATTCAATGTATCCTAGCTTTATTGTTGAGTATGGTGTTAGTCCTCATCATTTATCTTCTAAAGTATTTTTGGGTATTGTTGAATGGCTTAGAACTACTCGACTTGATGCAAAACACAATGGTCGTAAGTTAGAAGCTGATGCTCTTAAGATTGTGATTAATCGTATCTATGGTGCTTTAAATGATGCTATGGATTATCTTTATGATCCTGAATGTACTTATACTGTAACGATTAATCTGCAATTGTTATTATGTAATCTGATAGAAGCATTTGAACTCAATAAATTTGAAGTTCTTTCTGCTAATACAGATGGTTTACTTATAAGACTTCCTATTGATCGTAAAGGTACATTTGATCATATTTGTAAAGAATGGGAAGAATATAGTAAACTTACTCTTGAAACTGAGAAATTTGAAAAGTATTGTAGAAGTGCTGTTAATGATTATATTGCTGTTGGATATGGTTTCTATGATGCTTTGCAATCTTATAATCGTAGCGGTAGTTGGATAGATAATAAAGGTAATGTTTATACTTCTAAAGCTGCAATTGAGGATAAATTTATTAAATATAAAGGTTATTTTCTTCAAGAACCTGAATACAATAAAGGTTATGAATATCCTGTTGTAAAGAAAGCTCTTAAAGAATATTTCCTTTATGGTGTTGATATAACTGAATTTATTAAAAACTATATTAATACTTCTAAAACTGCTATTTACGATTATTGTTTTAGTCAAAAAGTTGCTAGTAAATATACAACTATTTATAAGACAATTAAAGATGGTAAACCTGTTTGGCTTAAATGTCAAAAACATAATCGTTTTTATATTTGTAAATCTGGTGGTGGTGCTATAACAAAAGCTATTGTTCAAAATTCTGATAATATAGCTTATGGAGAAGATATTAGCGATTGTGTTATAACTGATGAGAAAGCTCTTGTTGCTGGACAGAAAGTAGCTTTGTTTAATGATTATGAATACAAAGATGATTATAATATTCACTTTGGATTTTATATCAATGAAGCTAATAAAATTCTTTATGGTAACGGCAAAACAGGTAAAGGTGAACGTAGAGGTATTAATAACAATAGTAGTAATTTGTTTGGTTGGTAAGATATGAAACGTGATAGGGCTTTAGTTTATAAAGCATTTTATACTAATAGATTTACTGCTAATAAAGCTGTAGCTGTTATGTATTTACATGATGCTTTAGATGATTTCTTTACTAAATATTCTTTTAATAGTAAAGATATTAAAGATTATGATCATAATCAAATGGGTAAACATATTGTTTTTGATCTATGTCGTATTCTTGGTGATGCTGGTTATAGATTGTATGAATTATTAACTGATTATATTGATGATTTATATAATCGTAATGAAATTGAAATGTGTGCTAGAGCTATTTCAGAAACTATTAAATTAGCTGATGTTAATTAAGATATATGAAAGAATATAATATTTCTGAAAAATATAAACGTATTTATCAAGGTATTCTTAAATGGAAACAAGCTGGTTATAAAGGTTTATTTCAATATACAGAACGTATTGATATTCCTCTTGTAATTAGTGAAGTTATTCAACATATAAATTTACAGCAATATGAATCAGATGTTGAAGCTTATGTGCATATTGTTGTTTCTAATAATTCTATTAAAGATGCACTTCGTAAATATATAACTTCGTCTTCTATTATAATTGAAGATGCTAATAGTTTTATACAACGTATTACAACTAAATACAAAGGTAAAGATCTTTTATATTGTGATACATTTATTATGCTTGATTGTACAAATAGTGTTTATCATGATAAAGATACTTATTTCAAGAAAATGAAGAAAGTAGCTGCTGATAGATTTCTATTTGTTACTACTAAAAAGATTCCTGAGAATATGTTAAAAGCATTTACTTCTCTTGGTATTCCAGTTGTCGATATTATAACTAAAGGTGTTGCTTTGGAAGAAGGTTGGATTTCTCCTTATGTTATATATAATGTTGGAATTGATTTTACTAATGAAGAAAAAGAACTATATAAACAGCTTACTGAACAAATTAGTTCTATGCTTTCTATATTTAAAGGTAAAGCTAAGATGGTTAATTACGAATTTAAAAAGTTTACTCATCTTAGAATGGATATGGTTGAAGATGATATGGCTTTAATTAAAGCTTGTCATCAAGGTGTTAATTATGTGAATAATTTAACTGATAAAGTAGAACATATTCATAGTGAAACAGTACGTTCTATGATTGCAGAGATTATGGGTTGGAGAAAAGATCTTGATCTTTCTAATGACTATAATAAGCAAGTAGAAATGTATTGGAATCCAGATAATATTTTTACACGTACTAAAGCATTTACTGATGCTATAGAAAAGCGTTTAGAATTATATAATAATAATCTTAATAAACGAGAAACTATTGCTTCTATTATTAAGAATATTAAAGGTAAAGGTCTTGTTCTAAGTAAGACTCGTTCTATTACAAATTATGTTGAAACTTTAGATCATTGTATGTGTTGGTATAAAGGTATATCTTCAAGAATATGTTATGATTTTCAAGGTAATCCTTATTTATATGTTAGTGGAGCAAAGAAAGGTGAACCTAAAGTATTTGGTGAAGCTGGTATTCGTAAAGAATGTATTAAACATTTAGAACATGGTGATGTTTCGATTATTGCTACTGATGAAATTGCTAATTCGGTTTTTGATATGGAAGGTCTTACTACTATTATATGTACCTCTCCATATTGCAAGCCATTTAAGACTATATCAGACGATAAAATCGAACAACCATATATAAATAAGCCTACCTTAATAATATGGCTTTATATGCGAGATTTCACACTTAATTCGGACGATTATAAAACGTCAAAAGAGAAAGAAAAGCTAGTTGATGCACAACGTAGTTTTACTACTGATATTGTGTGGGCAAACAGCATTAAAGATGTTAAATTTTAATTTTTTGCTGATTTAGTTATAGCTATTGTTGCTAATATCAGAATTAATATCTACTTTTACCAATGGAAAATAAAGACAACAAATCAAACGAAATGAGTGAAGAAGTTATTACAAATGATGCTACGAAAGACGGTGCTAATGCAAGTGTAGTTAAAGCTGATTCTACTAATGCTATTGCACAAGCAAATAAAGATGTAATTACTCGTAATCTCGCTGTTCTTGGTGAATATAGAACTTTTGCTGAAAGTTTAATTAATACTGATCTTGGTGCGAGATTTAAAGAAAATGTTGTTAAAGATGGAATTGCCACTGAAGTTATTAATATTGATAACATGGTTACTTGTTTATTAACTGGGCAAGAATTAGGTCTTTCTCCTATGACTTCTCTCGCTTATGGTCGTAATCTTAATCTTGATGCAATTCAAAAGGTTGAGTTAGGTAAGACTCTTGGTCTTAGTGTTACTGCTTCTCTAAAAAATATTTTCTGTTTTGAAAGTGGTGGTACTAGACAAGTTTATACAGGTATCAATGTTGTTGAAGGATGTCTTAATAAACATCATATTGATATTGATATTGATGAAGATTTTGTTCCTGTGTATAAATATTTCAATTTACAACTTGATAAACCTATTATTGAATTTAATCCTGATCGTCATATTGATGTAGACGAATACAATGATGATTATGTTAGAGCTGCGATGGCTGAAAAAGGTATGGTTCCTGTTAGTCGTGTTATTGACACTTATCGTACTACTGTTTCACTTATTAGAAAAGGTAAGAAAACTACTATTTCTTATACTCTTCAAGAAGCTATAGATGCAGGTCTTAAATCGGGTAAACATTCTATAACAGGTGCTGATGTTAAAGGTAAAGATAATTGGGATAAACATACACGTGCTCTTATGAGAAAAATGGCAATTATGCTTGCTGCACGTATCTGCGCTAATGATATTCTTAATGGTATGTATTGTGATGTTGAACTTAAAGATGTTAAGTCAATTAATGATGATACTATTGATATTCAATACGTAGAAGCAGATGATAACGCTAATTATTAAAAATTAAATACCGTTTGTGGTAATACTATTGCAAACATCTATCTTACATAAACTATTAATAAAGTTAAAGTCATGGAAAAAATGAATTTTGATTTCTTGAAAGCTGGTATCAATGAAGGTCGTTTTGAAACTGTAGCTAAAGCTGCTAAAGTAAGTGATGAAATTCGTCCGGAGCTTGTTGTTAATATCTCTATCAATAAGATGTGTATTAACGGTCTTGCTTCTAAAATGTTGAACATTGAAACGGGTGATTATATGAAAGCTATGGTCTTGACTGCTGATCAATGTGAAAATGATATTAATAAGAAGTTCTTCATCATGGTGTCTAAAGTGAAAACTGATGATATGATGACGTTAGCTGCTGTTGGTAAAGCTAAAGGAACTGGACGTAAATTGTTCTGCTCTTATGCAGCTTGTTATTCACAATTCTTGCAGAATACTGTAGATGCGCAAGCTATCACTGCTGATAAATTAGCTGAGCTTGGTTATGCTTACGGAATTGATAAAAAAGATTCTGAAGGTAAGCCTTATACCAAGTACACTGCAAATCGTGAAGTTCACTATGAACTTGTTGATACCGGTATTGACTATCCGAACTCTGATGGTTCTATGTTGAGAATCTACGCTTGTGTTAATGCTCAAATTATCGAACGTCCATATGATCCTTCTGTTGAAGCTGAACAAGCAGCTGATGAGGCAGAAGAAAAACATGATGCTCCGGTAGCTGTTGAGGATGCACCAGCAGCAGAAGCTGAGGTAGCTCAAGAAGCAAAAGCTGCTGAAGAAGATATTTAATCTTCTATAAGTAATCACGTGATTGTGAATCTATCTTACAAAAGGAGGAACTAACAGGGTTCCTCTTTTTTTTACTCTTTAAATTATTTATAAAATGAGTGAAGTAAATAAAAGTCAAGTTGGTGTTATTAATTTTGGTGAAGTTGTTGTTACCCAAGACAAGAAGTTTAAACCTCGTGAAGAGTTCAACAATTTGTGTCAAGCTCATCTTGTGTCTGTAGAGATTAAAGATACCGAAACTCCAAAAGTAGATGAAAATGGAATCGCTTCCACGTATGAATATGCGGGTATTCCTGTTCCTACTATTGTATTCCGTTATAAAGAAGAACCTGTTCCGGGTGATGAAGTTGATCGTTTCTATACCGATTCTTTCCGTATAGTTACTACTCGTAAAACTGATGGAACACAAGTAGATGTTAAAACATTTACTTCTATTGTAACTGAAGCTTATCGTAATTGTCGTCATCGTCTTGACGCTTATATCGGTTGTCCTAACTTTGTTGAACCCGGTTTTCCTCAACCAATTGATATGAATGCTGGTATTAATGAACGTATTGCTCAATGGAGAGCTTTCTGTGAGTTCTTTGTTAAAGCGTTTAATACCGGTAAAGATGGTAAGCCTGTATTCTTAGATGAAAAAGGTGAACCTATCGTTGTTTGGATGAAACTTCTTGCTCATTATGGAGATCGTAAATATCTTTGTACTCCGGGATTTGTTGGTCAAGGTTATATTGAACGTGTTATTAACGGTAAAAAACCTTCTATTGAAATTCTTCCAGGTGAAACTGTTGAACTTTCAAAAGATGCTGACAAAGATGAGAAATCGAATAGTGCTGCTGCTGAAGCTGGAGTTGCTATGGATTACGGTCAAGGCCAAGGTGTAAATGCTGATACCATCAATGCTTTGAAGAATCGCTATGCTGGTAACGGTGGTGGAGTTGGAAAATATTAAGATGTAACTTAGACTTTTGAAGAGGGTGGAGAAATCTACCCTCTTTTTTTGTTTCTATTGGTTTTGTGCTTAGTGTTGCAAACGCTCCGCTCTCGACCACAGTCTTGTTCCCTACTGGGGACTGCAAATGCTACAAAAGATGTAAATATGTGGAGTACAAGTGATAAAGATTATATTTTGAATACACTTGATCAAGTACATATTTATTCTGTCTTTCTTAATATTCCTGAAACAGAGATAAATAATTGTATTTGTTTACGCAATTATAAAATCTCTAATCCTCTTCGTTATGATCCTAATCCTTCTGTTAGTTTTAAATGGTATGGTAATAAGTTAATTTTTCGTGACTTTGCTGATTATCGTTATAGAGGTGATATATTTGAAATTGTTGGTTTAGTTCTTAAAAAGAATTGTACTAATAATAAAGATTTCGTTGATATTTGTTCTCATATTATAGAATATGCTTCTGATGTGCAGAATGATTCACCTTATATTAATCGTGTTTATCAAAGTCAAAATAGAATTATTAATAATGAATTTCGTATTATTACAACTGTAAATCGTAAAGCATCCTTTTATGATTACAAGTATTATAATCAATTTGGTATTACTAATGATCTAGTTGATAGATTTGTTAAAGTTGTTGAATCTTTTAAGATTGATAGTATTAGTAATCCGTATTATTATACTCGTCATGATCCTTGCTATGAATATCAAGTTAATGATGGTTGTATTAAACTTTATTTTCCATTTAGAAATAAACATACTGCTAATCGTTTTATTACAAATAACAAATGTCCTCTTGAAAATCTTGATAATTTAGCTAATACTACATATAAATTAATAGTTAAATCTCAAAAGGATAAAATGTTAATATTACGATTATTGAAAGAACTTAGAATTAACGATGTTGGAGTTTATGTGATTGCTAGTGAAACTGCAAAACTTCCAGATGATATTGTTGATGTTTTACGAAAAACTACTAAATCTCAAGTTTATGTAATGCTTGACACAGATAACACAGGTCTTACATCTGCTATCGAATATGAAAAGAATTATGGCTTTACAGCTTTATTTATGACTAAAGGTTATAGTGCTAAAGATCCTACAGATTTAGTTCGTATTACTGATTACAATTTTGTTAAAAAGAAATTTGCTAATATGTATTTAAATGAAATCGTAAATGGTAAAGAAAGAAGAGTTGTGTCCTGATGCACAACGTCTATTATGTGATGGTATTCCTTTGAAACGTTTTGATGATGGTACTAGATATTTTCTTTATCCAATGAATAAAGAAGATTATGCTATAGTTATTAAAGCTATTACTGATTTACGTGAAGTAATGAGTAAGATGTCATATCAAAACTCTCAAATTAAATTAGGTCAATTTATTCATACTTGGGGATTTAATCCTTTTAAAGAAGGTGCATTTATGGGTGAAACTAAGATTAAATCTGATGATGATTTTAAGATTATTGAAAGTCTTTTTGAAGTAACTCAAGGTAAACTTCATAATAAACAAACACTTACTGGAAGCTATCAATGTTTCTGTCATAAGAACTTTCAAACTATAGCTTATGCTCCCCATAAGACTATACGTGATTCTTGGAATTGTATGCTAATTGCTTATAATAATCCAACTCATGCTATTGTTTTACTTCATAACATTGATGAAGATGGCAAGCGTATATGGGGATGATAAGAGTACTACTCTTTATAAACGTGATGCTCTAGGACGTATCGTGTATTGGCAAATAAGCACTAATGGAATCAACGATAAGGTATCATTTGGCTTATTTGAGCGACTTTCGGACGTCGGACAAGTAATTATATCAGCTTCGACAAAAACGTCTTATAATAGCCAAATCAAGCGTAAAATCGACAGAGGTTATAAGACAACCGAAATGTATGGTATTACTGATGATATGTATGAAAGTGCAAATCAACTTCATGATTTACTCGATAATGTTATTCCTAAATTCGCTACTGATGCAAATAATGTAGATAAACCTATGAAGTGTCAGAAGTGGAAAAGAGGTATATTTGATTATTCTAATGGTGCTATGGCTGATCCAAAAATTAATGGAGTTCGTTGTACAATAAAATACGAAGCTGTTGATAACGGTTTATTTGGTATTAGTCATGAAGTTGTTATTCGTAGTAAAGAAGGTCTTCGTTATAATGTAAAACATATAGAAGATGCTTTTGATAGATATGTATTTTATCGAGAAGATTATAAGAATATTACTTTTGATGGAGAGCTTTATATTAAAGATCAAAAGAATACAACTATAGGTGGTGCTGCTCGTAATCCTAAAAATCCTCTTCATAAACAACTTCAATTTGTTAATTTTGATCTTAGTATTCCTGATATGTCTAATATAGATAGATATTGGTTACGAAGATCTATATTGAATGATGCTAAACTTGAAGCTATACTTCAAGATGATTCTGATTCTATATTTATTCAAAATTCTATTTGTCAACATGGTTGTACAACTAAAGCTAAAATTGTAGCATTATGTTCTATAATTGATGTTGAAAATGATAAAGATGTTGAAAATTATAGAGACGCTTGTATTGAGAATGGTTATGAAGGTTGTGTTATTCGAGTTAAAACTGCTGAATATCAGTTTGGTTCTCGTCCACAAACTATGATGAAAGCCAAACGTTGTGAAGAAACTGAATGTCTTTGTCTTGATATACTTGTTGATAAAATAATAAAAGTTATTGATGGTAAAGAGATTACTTATGAATATGCTAAGTTTAAATGTAGGAATGATTTAAATAATGAAATATTTGAAGTTAAACCTACATCTGTTTATAATGGTGTTACTGATGAAACTATGACAAGTGATTATATTTTAGGTCATAGAAATCAATTCATTGGTAAATTACTTGCTATTAAGTTCTATGAAAGAACTGATAAAAAGATTCCATTTAATGCTAATGCTTATGGAGTTCGTGATTATGAAAGTAATGATGATTAATATATGGAAGTAGACAATCCTTTTAAAGAAATTGATGAAGCTAAAGATGTTTTTAAAGAGACTTCTAATATAAAAGAAGAACTTTCTACATTAGCTATTACTTCTGATAAATATAAACCTATTACTGTAAATGGAATTACTGTTCCATCTCTTGTAAGAATGGATTCTCCAGATGATCCTTATATTTGTAAAGATATTAGAACAATTAATGATTTACATAAAGATGAAATTGATTGGCTTAATACCAATATTAATTTTATTCTTGATACAAATGGAGATTTTATTCCTGTTACAAGTGGTAATCAATTTGTATTTTATCAAACTCTTCTTAAGATTCAATATTATATTTATGTTCATAATGTTCCTATTGAATTCTTTGATGGTAACAATGAAAATGCTCGTTATTATAAGATTTGGAATATAGGTTATCTTATTGATAATGAAAATGTAGATTTAGCTTATACTCCTGAATTTAGAGTTACTATTGATTTTAATATGTCAGCTGAAGTTGAATCTCGTGATCATGCTATTAAAATGTTTAATAGATATACTTATGGTTTAATTAAAGATCATATTAAACTAATAGAATATAAAGTTCCTAAAGGTAGTCCTATTGCTAAAGCAAAGTGTTCAGCTAGATTAATGTTTAGTTCTTTAGAAGCTGTTGAGGAATGGTTAAAAAATGAAGTTATGATTTCAACTGAATCTCCTTCAGATAATCATATATTTTCTTTCTTTCCTAAACTTAATCCTTTGTATCTTAATTCAAAAGTTAAAACTACTGATACATTTAGTTTTTATGCTAATCCTAAAGCATGGATTGCTCAAAATGATTCTGGTAATACTTATAAAGCTAAAGTTAATATGCTATTATTTCCGGAATTTATTGGTGAACTTAACATTACTACTTATATTTCCGCAGCTAAAACTATTGAAGTTGAAATGGAACATCTTTCCAATCGCATTAAAGCTCTTTGTGATAAATATATTTATAAGAAAGCTTAATTATGGATGCTGTTTCTAGTGTTACAAAAGAAATGTTTCGTAGATACTTCTTAGCAGCTCTTGTTAGTATTGGTATTCCCAATAGTAAAGGTAATGAGTTCTGTGATGAAAATAGTACAATGCGTCTTCAAGATATGTATATTTGTACTGTTATTTCTATGAAAATTGATGACTTTATGGAAGCTATTATTCCAGATTATAAAGGTTGTATGCCTAATAATACTTGGAAAGATATAGTTGATTATAATTTTTCAGATGATTAGATTATGAGAGTTTATTTTAGTAAAACTATTCCTTTTGGTAAGTTTATTGCTATTAATATATTTGCTAGACTTTATATTAAAGATAAAGATAGAAGTAGGATTAAATATTTTATTAGAAATTCTCGTAGATATTTTCATCTTATTCAACATGAACGTTCACATACTAAACAACAAAATGATCTTCTTGGTATTTTCTTTTATATTTGGTATGTAGTTGAATGGTTCTTTAAACTCTTTACTGAAGGTCAAGCTTATAAAGAACTTTCATTTGAACGTGAAGCTAGACATAATGAATTAAATGTTGATGATTATGATGTTCGAGTTCATATTGAAGATGGATCAATTCTTATACATTCTAAAGGAATTAATACATCTAATATTATCATTAATAATCTTATTGATGATGCTAAGAACATTAAATATATTGAATTTATACCTATGAAGACTAAAGGTTCTCTTATTGGTCGTAAATGGGGAAGTTGGTTGAAATATGTTTTTAAGCGGTAACTCCGCTACGCATATATTAATTGGTTATTTTGACACTCGCCGATATTGATGTGAATCACTCGGTTAAAGCCGCTGGTCTTAATTGACTAGCGGCTATTTTTGTTTAATTTAAAATTATTATTATGATATTTGAATTGGCTATTAAAGCTATTAAAAGTAAAGAAGCTATTGCTTTTAGAAGTAATTGGGAAGGACATAAGTTTATATTTTGTCAAATTCCTGCTACTATTTCTGCAAATATTATTCCTAATATGCAAAGTCTTCCTGATATTGTCAAGAAAAACATATTAAAAGAAGGATATTGTGCAATACATTATATTAATCAGATTTGTATCTTTGAAAATGGAAATATTACTTATTATATTCCTAGCGTAGAAGATATGTTTGCTACAGATTGGAAAATTATTAGTGATACTATTCCTTATTAAAATTAAATTGATGCTATGAAAGAATTTGATGAATATCAAGATTTTACTGATACTACTGATGTATATCCTAATGATAAATTTAATATTGGATATAAAGCTCTAGGTTTAGTTGGTGAAGCTGGTGAAGTAGCAGATAAAATTAAAAAAATTTATCGTGACAAAGATGGTAATTTTAATGTAACTGATGAAGTTGAAATAGCTAAAGAACTTGGTGACTGTCTTTGGTATATTTCTCGTATAGCTGCTGCTATTGGATTTGAATTATCTGGTATTGCAAAGCTAAATGTTGATAAATTATCTAAACGTAAAACTGAAGGTAAACTTCATGGTTCAGGTGATAATCGATAAGTTATGGCTAAAAAAGATAATGTTAATCATCCTAAACATTATACTTCTGACCCTAGTGGTATAGAATGTATTGATGTTACTCGTCATAGAAATTTTAATGTAGGTAATGCTATTAAATATCTATGGAGAGCTGGTCTTAAAATTGATGCTGATAAATCTTCTATTAATAAACAAATTGAAGATTTAGAAAAAGCTGTTTGGTATATTGTTGATGAAATTCATAGACTTGGCGGTAGATGTACTGTTAAGACTGATTCAATTAATACTTGTTTGCCTATAGATAATGAAAGCATTATTGAAGCAGTATTAAATTATCATATAAAAATTGATAATAGAGAAATTAGTATTTTAGGTTTAACTAATGGTGATAATGATATTAAATCTAATATCAATACTTATCTTAAATCTACTTTACTTGATTTATATAATACTATTGATGCTGATGGTCAAACCAAATTAAATATGTAAGTATGCAATTCGTTAAACCTATTGCTGTTATTCATACAGCTCATAATTTAAAAGGTGGTCTTCAATTAGCTGAATTTGCTGGTCGTCTTTGTTATAAATCTGAAAGTAAGATTGAACCTGGAAGTTATCAGAAATTTCTTTTTATGCTTATGAATAAAGGTCATACTTCTATTTTAGAGCATTGCCCTATTTATATTTGTGGTTATAAAAATGATTTAGGAACTGTTGCAAATGCTATTATAAAATCTTCTTTTTCTAGATTTACTACTAGAACAGATACTGTAACTAGCACAAATCCTTTTTATTATATTTATAGTAATCTTAGAGTTGTTTATGATTTTGATTCAGATTTCGCTAAGCAACTTGTTATGACTTCTACTATGGAAGGAGATGATATTTGGAAAGATCAAGGTGTTGCATGGTTTGTTCCAAAATTTAATAGTCCTTTTGCTCGTATGAGTGCGTATATAACTACTCTTAGAAGTGTTGTTGATGAACTTGTACGTGAACGTGTTCAATCTATGGCTGTTGAATCTACTCGTTGGTGTGATTATTCTAATAATAGTAAATTTGAAGGTATTACTTTTTGTTTACCTCATTGGATTAATTATAGTATTTTTGATTCTTGTATGAAAAGATTTTTAGCTGATGTTAAAGAAGCTAATATCAATAAAGATAAAATCGATAAACTTTATGATTATGAAGATATTGCTTTTTGTCTTTATCAAAATACAGAAGCTATTGAAGCTAAACGTTGTTATCATTATATTAGAGCTTCTATTCTTGATGAAATCTTATATAATGAAGCTAAAGATGAACTTAAACTTCCTGCGCAAGATGCACGTGAGTATTTATTTTTAGGCGTTAAAAGTGAAATGTATTATACCGGTTATAATGAAGATTGGAATAATATAATTGAAAAACGACTATATGATAAATATGGTAAAGCGCATCCGAATATGCATATTACTATGCAACAATGTAAAGATCATCTTGATTCTATTCGTGTATCTCAAAAGGCAGCACAAGATGACGGAACGAGTAAAAGTGCAAGTAAATAAAATTGTAGCATTTATACCTGTCAAAGAATATCTAAAATTATATGGTAATCCTACTACAGTTTTTCATGGTCATTCTTTAGATATTCCTATGACTTTTAAGCAAAAAATTTCTAAAGATGAAATTCTTGTTTATGAACCTTTAAATGGTAAACATTCTATATATAATATAGATAGAATACTTGTTAAAGATATTGTTGTTCGTTTTAAAGATATTGAAGATTATACTCATTACCAAACTGAATTAGATTTCGATGAATCTGTTTGAAATACAAGCTAAACTTGATAATATATTTAATCAAGTTATAGAAAATGAAGGTGAAATAGATGAATCTCTTGCTTCTGAACTTGAGATTACTCAAGAAGAACTAGATGATAAACTATATGCTTATTCTTTTGTAATAGATAGATATTCTAGTGATATTGCTTTATTGAAACAATACAAAAAAGCACTTGATGATCGTATTGCTAGATTTGAAAAGAATCAAGATAAACTTAAAGATGCTATTGCAGAAGCTGTTTATAAATATGGTGATCCTGTAGTCAAGAAAAATAAAGATACAGGTCTTAAAGAAGAAACTGGAGCTTATTCTTATAAAACTCCTGTTATTACTATTAATGTTCGTAAAACTAAAACTGTTGAAACTGATAATGACTTATATAATCATTTTGCCTTATCAGTTGTCCAGCATATCAGCAACAATTCCATATCAGATATGCCAAATTTGCCCCAAATTAGCGCATTTGCGACCATAAATATAGCCAGTGGATTAACAATACCACAAGCAGCCAAATTGCGAGAAATGGCAGCAAACGAAGGTATTTTGATAGATGAATCCGACATTAAGGTCAAAGTTTCAAATAAAGAACTTAAAGACGTATTAGATACTGAACCTGAAGGTCTTGACGCTTGGACTTTAATAGATAAAGATGTAGTTACAATTAGAAAATAAATTAAAAATATGCCTATAGCTAATTATATTAGACGTCCTCTAGTTTTCAATGAAATAGGTAAACCTATTAACGATATTAGTCTAAATGAAGCTATTAAAATAGCTGGATTAGATTACAAAGTTGGTATTAAAGAAACTAGAGTTAGACTTGTTAATCCAGAAGATCCTGATAAATTTCTTCTTTATAAAGTTCCTAATAATTATGCTACTTATAGAGAAGATACAAATCAAGTATTTGGTGCTGTTGGTTCTAAATATGAAATTGTTCAAAATTTAGCAGCTCTTGATTTTATTAATCAGATTTGTGATTATGATAAAGAAGTTAGAATTGAGACCGCAGGTTGTTATAGAGATGGAGCTAGTATGTTAGTTACTGCTAAATTTCCTGAACCTATGAAAATTACCAATAATGATACTGTTGATAAATATTTATTATTTACTAATAGTCATGATGGTTCTGGTTCTATAACTTGTGCAGTTACTAATATTCGAGTTATTTGTAATAATATGCTTAATCAAGCTATTCGTAATGCAGATTCTGTATTTTCTTTTAAACATACTAAGAATGTACATAATGCTATTATGTCAGCTGTAAGTAATATTAGAGCAACTCATGTTTATAATGAAGCTCTTTTAGAATCTTTGATTGAATTTAAAAATCATGCGATTCATGAGAATACTCTTAGAAATTATGTGTTTCATTTATTTCTTAATAATGAACAAATAGAACACATGAAACTTAGAACTAATATATTTGCTGCTGATAAAGATATAATATCTGCTAAAACTCAAAATAAAATATCTAATGTTATAGATACTATTGAATCAGGTGTTGGTCAAGAATTACACAGAGGTAGTATATTATGGTTATATAATGGTATTACTAGTTATCTTAATAATGTTGTAGATTATAAGTCTCCCGAAGATAGATTTGATGCTTTAACTAAACGTACTGCATTTAAAATTAATCAAAAGGCTTATGATGTTGCATTTGATCTATTAAAAGCGGCTTAAATGGAAATGGAATATACACATACGTGTTATATTGAAGTAGATGGTAATGTTATTACTAGAGATAATAATGGAACTTTAGTTAATGAATTTACTGGTAATTGGTCTGTTTTGCATAAAGTATATAGATTTGCTACTATGACTGCTACTGAAAAGCAAAAGCATAAACGCATTTCTCCTAATCTTTATATTGGTAGTATTAAGTATGTTATACGACATCCAGGTACTAATCAAAGTTTTATTGTTAATTCTACTCAAATTAAAAAGATTTTACCTTATATTGTTAATGTAAATAAAGTTAATTTTGGTGGACTTAATGAATGTGGTGTTGATAGTGAAATTGATTATTAGTCTTCTAAGCATAGTGCTATTATAAGTGCTATGCTTAGTTCCGCACGCAACCACAAGCACTTTCCCTACTGGGGATTGGAAAGCTCATCTAGTATTACTAATAGTACTAAAAATGCTTTCTTTATAATCATAATCACTAACAAGTTTGCCAATAGAATTATCAATATAATGATTATAAACATAGCGGAACTATGCAGACCCCGGTAGAGGGATAGATGTGGAAGCGAGAGGAATCTAGCGTTAGCACTAGCAGTATTAGGTTTAGTATAGACACAAAAAGAGAGAGGACTGACAGTATTATCTGAAAGCCCTCTCTCATTTTTTTTAAGTCCAACAGAAGTCCTTACTTATTTAGTTCAACTATCATCTGTAATATTGGGTTCTGTTGCATATAATATGTATTGTTCTTTGGTAAATAGAACATCTTGTTGTATTGATTGAATAACGGAATAGTTTTCTTAAATGCAATCCAACGTTTATCTTCATCTTTATATGTACCTCTATCATAAAGCATTTCTTCATCATCTACAATCATTGGGGCAATAAGTGTCCAATAAGCAAGATTAAGAACATTAGATATACTTGTTTCAAAAGGTATAGGCGCCTCCATAGTACGTTTATAGAATGAATAAAGACCCCAAGGTGAAGTTTCATAAAGTTCAGTTTGAACACCATAAATAGTATAACAAGCAAGAGCAAAGAATAGATTTTCATCAAGTTCATCGTCATCATCTGATGCAGCATACATACTTGCAGCAACAAGAGATAAACCAACAAGAGTTGTAAAATTAAACATAGCTCTTTTAATATTAGCTTTTTGAGCTTGAGGTAAAGTATTATATCTAAAGTTTATATCTTTGAACCAATATAATAAACCACAGAATCCATTGAATATAGCTTTAGCTTTAGTAGCAAAATCAATATCTTCACCATTTTCTATAGCTTTATCAATAGTTTCTCTATAAGCACTTTTACCATTGGACAATAGAAAATTTATCATATCCATGTAAGCACCACTTCTATAAGATTCAAGACGTTCATCAAATACAATTTTACCTACACGTTTACCCCAATATCTAATAAAGTTAGGACGAAGCCATTTACGGAATTGAAGAATAACCTCTCCCCACATCTTACCAGATAGCATAGATTTATCAAAAGTATTATAAATACCATGAAGACTATGATTAACGCCTTTAACTTTACCTAAGAATTTAGCAAAATCTTCAAGAGTTATACCACTATTTTCTTTAATTGAAGCTATACCATCTTTAAGCTCAAACACATCATATAGAGTAGTATGATTAGATTCAAACTTTTTCTTGGCATCTTTTAGTGCTTCTTTATAAGCTTTAATATAATTGTTTTTCCATTCTTTAGTAAAGTTATTAGCTTTATAAGAAATGAATCTTGAAAGATAATCTACAAATTCAATATTATTACCTTTAAGAGATTCTTGTTTAGTCTTATAATTTTTATATCTAGTAAAGGTATCAACATCTACCATTTGTTCAAACATTTTTTCTCTAAGTGAGAATACGAATTGATCATAGTTCATAATAGAACCAGCAACAATTCTATGAGTTTGCATAGCAGATAAGAATGTAGCGAATTGAAGATAATGTTCACCAATAGTATTAGGAGAGAACATTATATTATCCCATTTAGACATACCAAGAGAAACAATATTAGTCTTAGTATCTACACCAGCTTCAATATGATCTTCAAAAATATTACCAGCTAACTTCATTAAAGCTGCATCAAGATTATCACAAGTATATTCACCAAGTGATGCCCATAATGATGGAAGAGCTTTAACATACATTTCATGAGCTTTAAGAAGTGTAGCTTTAGTAGTAAATTCACCACCAGTTGCTTCACTTACAATATTAATATGACCTGTACCAATATTCTTTAAAGCAGCAGTTAAGTTCATCCACATAAGAGATTTACTATTAACTGTATGAAGTGTATTAAGAAGTTGATCAGTTAATGTATTAATACGATTCTTACCTTCAAAAGCATCATAAAAAGCTTTAAATCTTTCAAAAGCATAAGTATCTTTACCTTTCTTAGTAACAACTTCAGTTTTCTTAGTATAAAGAGATAAAACTTTATTAATAATGTTTTTACTCTTAACACCGTATTCTCTAGCTTGAAACTCAGGCATAGAAAGAATAGTTTGAAGAAGATTAAGTTCAGGTTCAAAATCACGATTAATCTTAATACGTTTAAGTTGATTAATGTAATTAAGAGTAACATTAAGAGGATCATAATTCATTCTATCTTTAAGCTCATTCATTTGCTTATCAGATAGAGTTTGATTATATTCAACTATATCACTAATAGAAGTTATAGGTTTATGATAATTTCTATGTTTAGCTATATTATTAGCTTTTTCAATTAAAGCATTATAAGCATCAACATTAGTTATAGAATAAAGATCATATTTAATTCTACCTCTAACTTCTGGACGATTAAGAGCTGTAGCTTTAAGATAATATTGAGTTTCACCACTTAATGTATTCTTATAATCATCATCTTGTAATTCGTGCCATCCAACAGCTTGTTTAAGAACATCTCTATAACTAGCAGATATAAATGTTGGAAAGAAGTTTGCACCTTTAACAGTGTTAGGCATAGCAACATCATTAAGTTCTGCAAATAGTTCTTGCATTTCAACAATCATATCAATATCATTTTTAGTAAGTTTACTAAATTTACCATCACGATATTCAGGACGACAAACTTTAATTTCAAGAAGAACTTTATTAGTAGTTTGACCTTGAACTTTAAGTTTAATACCATTTACTTGAGCAAACTTCTTACGTATCTTAGATTTATAAACACGTTCAATAAGTTTAGTATAATAATAAGCTTCAGTATCTGTAAGGTTAGGAAAATATGCTTTAGGATTAGCATATACATCTTCTAGTTTTAATTCAAGTCTTCCTTTATATTCAGCAGGAATAGAAACATTTATTGTTGAATAGATACCTTTACCAGCAGCTTTTACTCGTTTAATATGAGCTTTTTCAAGTTTAGCTAAAGCATCTTGAGCATTTTTAACTGTAATAAAATCGTCAGATTCAAGCGCAGGTTCAAGAGCTTTTCTTTCACGAATATATTCATCGTATATAGAAGCTTTAGCTTGAGCATAATCGAATGCGGCTTTAACTATATCAAATGGAGTAGTTAATTGAGCATTATTATCATTAATAAACTTAGATCTAAAATCATTAGAACGAGCTTGTGAAAATTTGATATTAGGTTTACCATTAGATTTTTCTGAATAGAAGTTAGGATACTTCTTGAATAATGCAAATGTTTGCTTATTTTTATTAAGAGCAAATTCGGTAGCATTAAGAGCATGAAGTTCATATTGAGAAAGAACTGTATCAATAATAGGAATTCCACTTTGTGCAGCAGAATCTAACCATTTAATAGCAGTAGATAAATCAAGATTATCACCAAGCATAGTACGAATATTTTCTTGAATATCTTTCTCAGTTACAAGATATGGACCTATATCATCAGTTTCAAATCCAGTTTCAACGAGTTTATTTTGAATATATTTAAATTTAGTATTAAAGCTAGCATTATGTGATTTTTGATTCATCATAATACCAAAGTAAATCTTAGAAGCATCAATAACTTTACGTTTAAGAGGAATTATTTCCGCATATAAACCTTTAAGATTAAGAAGAGCTTCATTAAAATCTTTAATTGAATCTTTAATGGTTTGAGAAGCATTTTCAAAACTTGCTTCATCAATAGGATTTAAATCTTCAATATAAGTTTGAGATTTAATAAGACTACTAAGTTTATTTAAATCAGTAACCCATTGCTTACGATCAGCAGGAGTCTTCTTAGTCCATAAATCAGAAATGGTATTAGTATTTAAATCAATGACTATATTATTAATCATATCTTTAACACTCTCAAATATTCTAGCATTATACTTGAAAGTATCAATGTAATTAGGAAGACTATTCATGTCCCTACCTAGTTTAGCTATTTCATCTTTAGCTCTAGCATCTAGTTTCTCTAAATCAGTATTAAGTTCTCCCATGATAGACATTTCATCTCGAAGTAACTTAGTATTACCAATAGCTGTCTTTTCAACTTCATAAAGGGTATTAATAAATTCTAGATTTGATATACCTAATCCAGTATTATCATCTGCTACAAACTGAGTATCTAAAACCATAGAGAACTTAGGTATTGTACTATTAATAGTATGAACTGTAGTTGTAGCATTCTTTTTAATACCAATATAATCAACTATAATATCATTAATACCATCTGCCTGAATTGCACTAATATTTGTTGGATTTAGTCTTTGAATAAGACTTTCTAAGCCCTTGAAAATTTGTCCTTGAACTTTTAATTGTTCGAGTTGAGAAAGTGGCTCTCCGTTGGCGATTAGTGCCAAATTTTTGATATTAGCAGGCAGTGTTTCGATATTATATAAATCCTCGATAAGCCTCTGAGTTGATATAGTAATAACATCATCATTAGCAATAAGACCTCTATTGGTATCAGATTCATTTCCAATATAAATAGTAATATCTGCATTACTTGTAGCAGCATCAATAGCTTGTGTTAAACTTCCATGAGATTCAGTATTAGTAACAGAACTATTAAATTTACGATAGAACTTACTAAGAACTGTAGCTATTTTCTCGTATATTTCTTGAGCTTCAATATTATATTTAAAGTAATCATTAGCTGTAGTTAAATATTCAGATTTAAACGTTTTATTAATAGGATAATAAAAAGTGCAATCATTAATATCAAAACGTTTATAAAGAGTACCTTCAGGTAATTTAGCTTTATAAGATTTCTTAAGACCAGTAAGCTCTTTATCTATAACCTTTTCACGAGTCTTAAGATACATATCATTAGTATAACGAGAATTATTAACAAATATTGTAGGTTCAACAATCATTTGACCAACAATATTCCATATATCATTATGCTTAACAATAATTGCATTTTTTAGAATACTATTGAGAGCATCTTCTATATACTGCCGAACTTCAGGGTCAACATCATTATGCCATTCATTTGCAATTCCGCCTTTAAGTCCAAAAGCATTTCTTGATAAATTACTTTTAGTAATCTTAGTAAAAGTAGGAGTTTGATCTTTAACTCTTTGTTTACCACTATTAGTATCATAAATATATTCAGGTTTCATATATTTAACGATACGAGTATTCTCAGAATTAGCTCTAATAAATGCTTCAATAAAACGATCAAGTTCTTCATTATCTCTAAGAAGAATATTATCTTCATTAGACTGACTAGCATATAAAGCATTAGTATAATTATAAAGAGCTGCATTATTTGATCTAAAGTTACTACCACCATTGGTAATACCTTGCTCTCTCATTGCAAGTCTTATATCTTTATCGCTAGTACCATCAATAGATTCAAAATTAATAGAATCGAATTGATCTCCCCAAGTAGTCTTATAAGCACTTATATAACCATCATTTTTAGTTTTAAATCTACCATAAAGATCAATAGGAATATATTTAGATAGATTACGACCGAAATCAAGTTTATTAATCCAAAACGCATATTTAACTAGATTTTCTCCAAGAATACGACAATACTCATCAGGACTATTAATAAGTTGAAAGAATGTATCTCTAGTAAAATCAACATCATCACTTTCTTTAGTTGAAATACCTATGTAACCATTTCTTATAATAAGACTTTCCATAGTATTTGAAGATAATAAAGAAAGAATATGATTAGGATTAAGCTTAAGATTACCTTTAGTAATATATTGTCCATTAACTACTACATATTTACCATCAGTTAATGTATTTTTAACCATAGCTAATTGAATACCTACTGGTAAATCTTTAAACATAGCTATTTTTTCAGCATGAGTATAAGGTCTATTTTCAGTTTCATTATACCATGTTTTAAGATTAACTGATGTAAGTGATAAATCAGTAGCTAGTTGGAATCTAAATTCATTCTTATCATTCTTAATAATTCTAGTACAACCTAAAAGTTTAGCTCTATCTTCAAGAACAGCTTCTGGACTTTTACTATTATCATTAAAGAATGACATATCTCGAATCTTATCAATTATAGCATAATTAATAAGAGCTTCTCTAAGTTCAGGATTATTATTCTGACCAAGTTTAGCCATACAATAATTAATCTTATCTTTGAAAAGAGGATTCTCACTAATGAATATATCATGAAACATATTAACAGACATTTCATTAGTAGAATATAATTGTTGTTGAAGAATAGGATAAGCACTATCTTCTATAGTCCAATCAGGATTAGTAATAGATGGAAATATAGCTTCAATCATCGATTGATCACCTATTCTAAAAGGAGATTTAGGTTTACTTAATTGAATAGGTTTATCTTCAACATCTGTAATAGATAAAAGATAATCATTCACTTTATCAATCCAATCGTCTATAACTTTACCTTTATCTGTAATAGCATTTACACTATAGTATTTATAAAGAAGTTCATCAATCATAGTGTCAGGAACTTTAGCGTCTTTTGCATTTTGAACTAAAGTATTGACATTATGTTGAAGCATAGCAATAGATTCAAAGAGTTTATTACTTTCAGAAGTTTTAGGACCAGCACCTTTCTTTTCAGTAATAAGACATCCTTGCGCACGTTTCATAGCGTTTACAGCTTTATCAACGTACATATAGTAATCTAAAACTTCAAGTTGACGATTAAGATAATTAGCATATGCTTCAAGATCTTCAACATTATGTTTGTAGTTTTGACCTTCTTTAAATAAAGAATCAAGTTCAGTTATAGTTTTAGCTTTATTCTTAATTCCACTATTTATTTCATAAGCTGTAATTCCAGTTTTTTCAGCAAGAGCTTCAATAAATTTAGCCATAGCTTGAACTTGATTTTGATTTATAGTTAAACCATGTTCATGAGCTTTAGCTATAGTAAAATTAGATAAATCTTCTTGTGCTAGAAATTTATTAATTTTATTAATAACAGCTTTAAGACCTACATTATCTTGATTAAATGCAAAATAGTCTTTAATAAAATCTTTAAGAGATTCACTTTTATCAATAAGAAGTTTACTCATAACAGTTACGGCGTCAATCATATAATCACTGCGAACATTATGAAAACTAATATTAGTAAAGTTATTAGAGTTCTCTATAGATTTAATAGAAATATTAGTAACAAAATCACTAATGATTTGTTGAGATTCAATAAGAGCTGAATAAATATATCTATTAACACCTTCAACTTTAGCATTTTTAGTTTTTAAATTAGCATTCCAACTTATAGGAAATGAAGCTAATAATGCAGTATTACCAACAGTATAAGTATTAAGATTAAACCAAAGATTATCTTTAACAGCATCAAGAATATGAGAAGTTAATTCAGAACGTTGAGCTGATATAGGTTCATTATTTATATCTGTCCAAGTACCATAATCATTATTATATAAACTGCGACACCAAACAGTAATTGTACTATCATCTACATTAATTTCAATACTACGTTCTCCATTAGATAATTTCTCTTCTTTAAAAGCTTTAAGAATTTGTTTTTTAGCCCATTCAGCTTTATTTGGAATATCTTTACTATATCCAGCAATATCACTAAAATTAAGTCTAATAGGAATAGCAAAATCATCAGACAGTTTAGTTTCAGTAAATCCCATGATAGATAGAGCATTATCTGCTGCAATAGATTGACCTTTAAGCACTGCAATATTATTATTAATATTACGAATCTTAATTTGGTCAATAAGAAAATGTTGATTCATCATAGAATTATCATAACCAGCAATTCTATTTATATAAGAAGCAGCAGATTTACTATGTTCAAATTCATTAGGTTTTTCTTTATTAAGAGTATTCTTAAGATCAGAATGAATACCAATCCATGTATCAATAATAGCATTATCTTTAGCAGCTCTTGGCATTCTTCCATAATCATTAAGTTCATTCCACTTAGTAGTAACAGTCTTATCTATAAATTCTTTATATTTGGCATCATAATCTTTCTTAGCTTCTTTAAGTTTAGAATAGATTTCAGTTTTTTCATCATAAAGAGCTTTAAGTTCAGAATCAGTTATAACAGAATTTAGATTAGCTGTATTATAAGATTCAATTTCAGCTTCTTTAGCTTCCATTGCTTTAGCTAGAGCTTCACGTTCAGAAGTATTTTTTGAATAAAAACGTTCTCTTTGAAGATCTGCATATTCTGTTTTTAATCTAGTTAATACAGGATCATTTATTCCAGTTTGAGTATTAATCTTTTCATTAATATCTCCAAGTCTATTAATTAAAGGAACTTTAACTTTAAGATAATCTTGTTTAAGTGAATCTTTAGCTTTAGCAAAATAAATATCTGCAACATATTCTAAAGATTGACGTTTATATGAGTTAGTGTTATTCTTAGTATATTCAATGTAATTACCGTTAATTACATCAAATTCTTTCATAGAAAGATAAATACTATCAATATCATAGTCCCAACCAGTACGTGTAACAAGATGTTCAGGAACAATAGCTTGACTTGCACCATTATTCAAAACTCCTACAACTTTAGCAACAAACATAGATTGATGACCTTCAGTAGGAATACGAATACCAAACATAGTTCTTAAATTCTCAGGAATAGCATTTAAATCTAAATTACCATCAGCATCTAATTTAAATCGAGAATCCCAATTATTAAGAATGATTTCAGCAGGATGAAATACTTGTTTAATAGAACCATCTTCTTGTTTAACTTCTTCCCACCATTCACTTTGAAGTTTAAAGTCAGCATCTTTCTTAATTATAGGAGTACCATTGGCATCTCGCTTAATACTACCATCTTCATTAAATTCAGCTCTAAGTTTCCAATAGTCATCAGAGAACTTAATTTGACCTTCATGATACATTTTAGAAACATTAGCTTGAGTTCCTTTAATTAACCCTTTTTTATCCAACGTAACAGATGCAGGCTGTAAGAAAGTATCAGGCTGAATAGTAACGTGAGCACCTTTAAGTTTAAGATTTGTAACTCTACGTGTAATACGAGCTAATAGAACAGATTCAATTCTACTTTTAATTGTAGGATGATAAAAAGGTATAAAAGGTCTACCGTCTACCATCATAGTAGCTTTGATAAAATTTCTATCAATTTCAGTTTCATTAAAGTATCTACGAAGATCAGCGAGAACTAAATCTAAATTAACTTCAACTACATTCTTATCATTAATATATTTATATTTGATATTACCTTTATCATCAATAGCTCCCCAATCAGAAAGCAAATGATACATTTCATCATTAGCGTTAGTAGCAAGAAGCATTTGATAATATTCAAATACACCAGCTTTATCAAAAGATTTATCTCCAGTTTTACCTTTACGTACAGTACCAGCAATAGAGTATTCTCCATTAAATACAAGATTATCAAGAATACGTTTTTGAAGCTGAGTACCAATCTTATTCTCTTCATCCATTAAATGAGAAGGCACTTCTTGTTGCACATAGAGATTACTATGACTAAGTGTATGTTTAAAAGCATCAATACCTTTAGGGTAATTCTTTAATTCATAACGATTAGTAGATTCATTATATTGAATATTAAGAATAGCATCCTGTTCATTATTAGCAATATTAAAGAGCTTAACTTGAGGTAAACCACCGACTTTATGTCCAGATGCAAAGTTAATAGAATCAATACCTTCTTGTTTCATCCAATCATAAAGAGTTTCATAATTTGTACCCTTATACATACGTTTGAATACAACAAGAGTTGAATTTTTATCTTGATGTGAAAATACAATATCAGTATTAAATCTATTATTTAACGTAGACTTACCACGTTTATAGAAGTAATACTTTAGCTGTTCAACGATACGTGCATAATCTTGCGAACTAATAGGACTATCTTCATCTTCCACAATATCTTTAAGAGTTTTACCAGAAGGTAAAGTAAAACTATCATAACTACCCATAGCTTTAAAACGAGCTATACATTCATCTTGAGTTATAATATTAAAAGCATCTGCGGTTGTAATCTTATCAATACCAAATCTGCGTCGAAGAGTATTAGTTGTAGTTTCATCTGATTTAACAAAAGGAGCTACAATCCTATCGATCATATTATCTCTAAGTTTAACATCACTTACGATAATTTGAGTATAAGTTGTATTACTTCTAGTTTTAGAACCGGGTCTAACACCTTGAGATGCACGCTTAGCCCAATCAAGAGCATTCTTAAATTCAAAAGTATAACCAGTAAATAATTCTTGAATAGAAATATCTGCAATATAATGATTAGCTAAAAGATTAGCGATAACAAATCCCCAATAACGATCATTTTTATAATCATCTGGAAGTTGTTCACTTATAACTTTAAGTTGATTCTTATAGGTTAGAGTAGATTGAATATTATCTCTGATAGGAGCTAAATAATCAAAAGCATCTTGTAAATGACTATTCATTCTATCAACAAACATTCGCATAAAAGCATTATCGATTACATCTCCGTATGCAGTAGAGAAATCTTCACCGCATATCATAAATGGTTCAAATTTACCGAAAGAAGCTAATTCATTCGGATGTAATTCTTTAAATGCATCTTCTATATAATCTATAATACTTCTTACAGATACATTACCATTTTTATCAGTATATCTGAAATTAAGATTACCAAACTTAAAAATATTACCTGTAGGTTTACCATTTTTAATAACATCTTTACCATCCCAGAATATAGGAGCTTGAAGACCTTCAAATACTTCTTTATTAAAAGAATAATGCTCATAGTAATCTTCAAATGCTAAATTAATATCACCATTAAATTTATTATGAACAATCTCAGCTCTTTCATCAGGATTCATATTATTAAACTCTTCACGAACTTCATCTTTACTTCTAGTAAATTCTTTCTTTAAAGTTAGCTTATGAGTAGTAGAATCATAATCAAATAGCATACGTCTAGCATCCAACATCATTTCCATCTCCGTACGAAGAGTATCTTTAACTCTTTGGAAAGTATAATTAGATTCAAAATCATTAGTTCTAGCTATACGATAATTAACGAAAGTACCATTATTATCTATAAGTTTAAAAGGTAATGCTCTTTTACTACTATTAGATTCAGTTAATATATTACCTGTAACAAATTCATATATACGAGAAGCATCAGCGGAAGGTAATGAATAACGTTCTTGCATTTGACGAAGAATAACATCACGAGTCCAAATATAATCATGCATATCAACATATGGTGTTCCAATACCTTGATCTCTATTAGATAAACCATTAAATCTAGAATATTCAAATGCTTTAACAGCTTCAACATTTACAGGATTAATAGGATCTAATATTCTATATCCATCCTCGTCTAAAACTTCATTACCTCTATCATCTTTTTTGAAATTAAAGAAACCTTTACCATTTCCTCCAGTACCATTACCTAAATTCCAAATAATAGGATTATATTTAGTACCTTTAGATTTAAGAAAATCAATAAAGCGATATTTCATTAATTCAACATTAACATTACCTATACGATTAACAATGCCTTGCAACATATAAGTAATATGATTATAAAACTCAGGTGTATATTCTTGTTCGCCCTCAACATTAATATAGCTTAAATCTACTTTAATTGAAGGATCACAACTACCTATAGTAGCTAAAATATTAATTCTACCTCTCATATCATCAACGATAGAATTAATTGTATCACCAGGTTTATAAGTATCATAAAACAAATTACGAATCTTATTAGCTTGACGATCTTTAGCTCTTTCACTTTGTTTATCTGTGATATTAGCTTTTATTTGATTAAATATCTTATCAAATACATCATCAATATAAACAAGTTCAGTTTCAATTTTTTGATGAATTAAAGCATTTACTTTATTATCTGCGTTTCCATCGACATATAAAGCTTTAATTACATCAAAAGGAACATTAAATTTAATAGATAAATAATTGAATATAGTATTAGGAGTCCAATTAATACCAGCATTATTAGATTTATACAGTAAACTGTTTACTTTATCTGTAATAGATTTACCAGTTTTATACAAAGCATTTATATCAAATTGAACAGCACTTCTAGTACTAATTCTTTGAAACTTATTAGTAAGAATATTGCGATATTGATTATATACATTAGTAATAGCAAAAGATTGACGATTACTTTCTCGAACAACATACGACATATTATAATCAGTTTCAGACATATTGTAGCTCATAGTTTCACTTTGAGTTACAACAGTTGTTGCCATATCAACTGAAGCCATATACATATTATAGAATATTTCTTTAGATTCTATAGTAGAAGCATCATCATCCGGAAGAATCTCTAATTTATTAATTAAAGGTTTAAGTTGACCATTATAAACAGATTCAGAAGTAACTTTAAGACTATTTATAAGTTCTTCTTTATTTGCAGCATATCTAGTAACATCAATTAAAGAGTTCCATAAAACATTAATATCAAATGGCATAGTTAAACCATATTTGTTATAATAAGAAGCTGTACCATTTAATTGAGTATCTTCAACTCGCATCATAAGATTACTTTGATTATTATAAATCATCTCAGTAAGCATACGTTTAAAACGAGAAGAAGCTGTGTCTTTACGATTAACTTTAAACTGAAGAGAACTATTCCAAGATTTATTAATATTTTGTTCATCTGTCATAGTAGCTCCATTAAGTTCTCCCATAGTCATATGATCTTCAATATCGTAATCATTAATATCAGCCATAAATTCAGCTTTATAATAATTAACGAAACTCTGCCATATATTCTTATCATCTAGGTTTTGTAATTGATTAGCAAGAGCTATAAGATTATCAGCTTTACTTTTAAGTTCTTTATAGATAGTTTCATCTTGAACAATAGCTTTTATTTCAGCAACACTCTTACCTTCATCTTTAAGTTCTTTAGATCTACGATTACGATAATTCTTAAGTTGGACTGAATAACCTAAATAACCTAAATCTGAATTAGCATTAGAAGCATATTGAAGAACAGCTTTAGCAATTATATCTCTAATCTTAATACCATTTTTGAAATCTTTATAATTAAGATTCTTAAATTCAGATTCACTTCTAAATGCAATAGCAGCAAAAATACGATTCAAATACATCTGCTCACTATCAGCAATAAAAGGATAATCATCTTCATATAGAATTTCAGACTTCTTAGCAATATCTGTATTCCATAATAGGCTTATTTCCGGCTCTCCCTGCTCGTTTAATGGCACGGTAATACTTTTGATCAACCTGTCTATATTATTGCCATAGATGCTTTGAAAAGTGGCAAATTGAGCGTCTGTCAGTTTGCTATTCTGTATTGCACGTAAGAGAATCCAATCTCCATTCTCGGATGTGAATGCAGTAGATTTAAGAGTTTCATAGTCAGCTCTAGCAACAGCACGTGCTTTAGAAGCATCAAAAGGATAGAGCTTTTTAGCCCTATCCCAAAGATCTTTAAAACATTTGCTATCAACATATTCATCACCGACTTTAATTTGTGGGATAACATTACAATCTAAACCCATAATATCAGTTTTATACGTTTAACAAATACGTTTATTAGTTTCATCAAAGTTAGTATTTTTATTTAGACTAGCAACCGAATCATTTAAATATTTTGAAATATTAGTTGCAATAGATGAAGAATCAGATAAAGACATAGATAATTTAAGATCACCTTCAATATCAACATAATCATCATCCCAATCAATATCTTCATCTTCTTCAATTGTAGTATCAATAGATTCTTCAGTTTGAACTTTAGTTTCAGTTTCAATAAGAATAGGAGATTCAACTGTAGTTTCAGCAGACGTTCCTCTCTCTACCACATCACCTTCTCTACCGGGGGCTTCTAAGCTCCACTGAATGCTACTAATTGTAACATTAGGATCCATATCTCTAAAGTCTTTATTATAAATTCTATTAATAGTATCATTAAGACGTTCCATTAATGAATCTGCTTTAACTTTAGTATCAATAACTCCAAATATCTTTTGAAATATATTAAGTAATACCTTTTTAAACTTATCCCAAAATGTAGGAGTTTCAATATCTTCAGAACCTTCAATTCTATCAGTAGTAGATTTAAGTTCATTAAGAAGTCTAAAGATACGAGGATCAGTTAAAGCATAAGTAATAATTTCAGATATAGCATCTTGTCCATTAATTACAACTTTAGCTCCATTTTTTCTAGCTTCTAGCTTACGAGAAATAGATTCATTAATGCTAGTAAATTCATTAGTTATAACTTGAATTAATTTATTAGCTATACCTCCATCTCGAAGCATATCTTTTAAAAATTTTTCTCTATCGTTTAAATCAGTTTTACCAGCAAGTTCTTGACGAGTATTTGCAATAGCTTTAGTAAAATCTTCAAACCATACTTGCCATTCTTTATTATTATAATCAATAAGAGCTTCACGTTGAGCAAGTTTCTCAGGATTATTAATATCTCGCATAGTACTATTAAAGAACTTCATAATATAAGTATGAATCATCTCATGTACTAGAGTACGAGTTAAATAACCTTTATGTGCTTTTTCATTTGCTAGTTCCCAATTATAATTAACATCAATTCTAAATTGATTACGATAAAAACCATCAATATCAGTAGAAGTTTTAACAGGTTGAGCAGAACCTTCACCTTTTTCAAATACTTGAGTTCTACTAACAGTATGCTTAACATATACAGGATTTATACCAGCTTCATATTCAAGAATATTAGAAAGTTCTGCAATACTACTCCAATCTTCTTTATAACGCTCATTATCTTGAACAGTTTTAAGTAATTCAACAGGATCATAAAAACGTTGAGTAACTTCTGAATTATTATCAAACGCTTTAGTAGCAATAGAAAATTTAATAGGTGAATTACCAGAAATAGATACATTGCTTACAACATCTCCATATTTATTCTTAATATATGCAACATCAGAGTATATAGCATTAGTTGCCATATAATATTCATATATGTCTTCGTATTGATCTCCAGTAATTGGATCTGTATATCCTGTAGTATATGAACTATCATTAGAATCTTTAGATACAGCAGCTCCATCTTTAAGACCAAATTGACGAACCATATTTGGAATTATGCTATTAAGTTTATTATTAAACTTTTGAACATCAGCTGGAGTATCAAGATAATATATAGTATGTGGATAACTAGGATGATTTAAGGCTCCATTGTAATTAGAAACATCAAGTTTATTTCCAGAAGTATAATGAATAATTGCTTCACGTCCATCAATAGACGTTTGAATAAATTTATGATAAGCAATTTTACCTTTACCTTCACCAAGTACAGCTTTCATCATAACAAAGCGTTTACTTCCATCAGCAGTATTACCTGATTGAAAATAAATATCATCTTGTGTAGCTGAACTTTTTTCACTACATATAATAATATTTTGAAGTCTATTAGAAATTTCAAGTCTAGCTTCAGTTATATTACCACTATTTAGAGCAAGAATTTCTTTAATAGCATCACTAATATATTTATTATATTTATTTAATTTATTAATACGAGCTTCTTCAGTTTCATCAGTAATAGATCCCATTATGGTATTAGGACTTGTAGGAAATAAAGTATTAATCTCATCCGTTTGAGGAATAACAACAGATATTCCTTGTCTATTACCAATAAATATATCACCAATATGATTACTAGAAAATTTATTTATATTTTGAATAATACCTCCAGTTTTAGGATCTCTAGCAATACCTGTTTCATCAATATAAACAATTTGAACTCTAGGTTTACCTTTAGAATCAACAACATCTTTAGTAGGTTTAATTGATTCAACTAAAGAATTACGATGATGCATAATAGGTAATCCTTGTTTAGCTTCTTTATCTTCTGTACGAGCTTCATCGTTAATCAAGACTCTACCAGAGCTAATATGACTTATTCTAAAAATATTAGAACCAGTCATACGAATATCATTACGTATGGCTTGATTATTTTTAAAGATCATTTCGTGACGATTGATAGAATCATTAAAATGTTTCTTAATTCCATTAGCATTTATAATACTTTGCATATTTGAATTAGTAATTCTAAATGCAGGAAATAAATCAAGACATATTTGATATACTTGATTAAATGAAAGAGCAACATTATTAATATCTATTTCACCATCAGTAGAACCTTCATATTCTGAATCAACTATACTAGTAAGAGTTTCACTATCAAGAATACTTTTAATTTGTTTAGAAGTAAGATTAGAATATATAAGCTCTTTAAAAGCATTCATCAAAGGTTTAAATCTATCTTTTCTGAATAGATCAAAGATAATCTCCATGTTACGTTCAGAATCTTCTCTATCTTTAGCAGATATATTATTACGAGGTTTAAAAGCTCTATCATAATGAAACATGAATCTAAAGATCTCTCTTTGATATTCAGCAAATATATTAGCCATTTCATCAGTAAATGCAAATTTACGTGGATAATATTGACCATTTGCACCTTCAACAGTATAAGCTATACCTTCTATAATAGTTTCTAGTTTAGGAATAGAACCTAATTTATATTCTTTACCATTTCGATTAATAACTATATCATATGTAGCTTTATTCGGATTTTCTTCAAGATTTGTTCTTACCACAGAAACTTCATCACCTTTACTAATATCTGAAAGTATTTCATAAATACCTAGATTAGAAGTAATAGTATTATTTAAAATATCTTCTGGAGCACCATTAGGATCGAAAGTAATATCAAGACCTTCATGATATGTTTTACTAATAATTTCAGGAGTACGATTAATAAAATCAATTACTTGAGATTCATTAAGAGGTAAACCTCCAGTAGCTTCAGTATCTATAAGTTCATAAAAGAAATTATAATTATTATAAAGTTCTTTATAAAGATTATCTTTAGTCTCTCTAAATTTAGCATTATAATAATCACGTCTATTACCAAATTCAGTTTTAAGGAAATTAGTAACATTTATAATAGACATAATCTCAGGAATAAGATTTTTATAATTATCACCTCGATATTCACGCATACCATTAACGAGATCATAATAATTAATCTTAGTAGTTCTAAATCCACTTCTATCACTAATAAAAGCAACAAGAGAACCAAAAAGATTAAAGTTATCAATAAAGATACCTCCTAAATCTTGAGAAATTAAAGCATATTTATTACGAAGAGTTTCATCAAGTCTTATAGCAATAGCATCTGAATTTAAATTACTATCACTAGTAAGAATTTGAGCCATTTTAGATATAAAATCTGATTCAAAAGAAGCATTAAGAGCTGTATTAATTGAATTCATATCAGATTCCCAATCAGAATCTTTACCATAAAGACTTTTTAATTCATTTAAAGCATCAATGGCTGTTTTAGCTGAATTACCATCATTTAATCTAATTGTATTATTATTACCATCGATGTTTATATATACTGCATTAGATAATTTAATAGCAGCATCTATAATTAACTTTTCTGGTTTATTAAGTTTATCGTCAGTAAAATATTTATTCATTAGATTTTTAATAAAAGCATCACTATCATATTTAGTGCTACCTTTAGTATGTTTTAATAGCTTTGGAACCAATAATAAAGTATTCAGCATATTTGAATCAAATAAGGCTGAATTTGCCTCATTTTGGCTCAATAGAGCCACTAAAAATTCATTAATGGATTCTAGATCCACTCCTTCAATTTTAAAGTCTATAATAGGCTGATTTGAGGCTTTTACAAATTCAATAGGTGCATCATTTTGATTTTCAGTAGTAGTATCACTTTGAAATTCAGTAGTAATACCATTAGCTTTAGAAGAATCTTCTGTAACTTCAGTTTTAGGAATAATAGTTTCATCTGTAGAACTCTGTTGAGCTTCGAAGCCCCCAGTAGGGGACAGGGACTGGTCGCGAGAGGAATCTCCTGTATGTTTTGCAATAAGAATATAATCATCATTAGGATTACTCATGTTAGCCGGAGTAAGTACATAACGATTAATTTGACCTTCAAATCCTTCAAGTCTAATACCAGCATCTTTACGTGGATTTGGAGTATCAAGGACTCTATATTCAACTCCACCTATAGAAACATAGAGAGCATACTTAGGATTCTTACGACCAAGATTATCTTCTATAGTATCATTGATTAAATCAAATTTAGTTTGAATTCCTTTAGCTTCTTGAATAATTTTATTAGTGAGTTTATTAATATCAGATTTAGTTGTTTCTTCAAGACCAAAATGTTCATCAGCTAAGAATGAAGGTAAAGATTTGCCACTAGCTTTAAGAACTTGCGCTGTATAACGACTCAAATGTTGAAGATAATCATTAAGTTCAGCACTAACATCACCTCCAGTTTTATTAGGTATATACTCAATTTCTTGCCCTGTAATAGCATCATTCCATTTGAATCTATGTGCCATAAATATATTATCAAATAGAGAATATTTAGCAGCAAGTCTAATAACAATCCATCTAAGATCTGTTATAGTCATAGTATCAAAAGAATTATCTAAAGCTCTTTCAGTATTAGCATTAAATTCTTTAATTTCATTAAGAATCATTGCATCTTTAGAAGATAAATTTTTAGCTTTAAGTCTATTATTTATAACAGTACTTATAGGAGTATCTAATACTTGAGATTCAGATATTATACTATTATAAACATCAGATGCTTCTTTAGATAAACTATCAATACCTTTAAAATCTGTATATGATTTACCAAATGTTCCAGAACCTATTTTAGGTTTATCAGATAAATCATCTGTTTTAAGATCATTAATCTCTTTATCTAGTTTAAGCTGACGTTCTTTTTCTGCATTAATAGCTGCTGTTTGACGATCAATTGCAGCTTTATTATCAGCTTCTTGTTTTTTCAATCTAGCCAATTTAGCTTTATATGCAGCTAAACGTTCATCAGTATTTGAGAATTTAGCTTCGTCTTTTTGTAAAGATTCAGATGACTTATAAGTATCAAGTTCATTCATTAAATCTTTATTATTAGCCGCTTTAATTTCATCTTCATATAACTTGATTTCATCTTTAAGATTATTATATCCATCTCCATTAAGATAATAATCAAGTTCAGCATTGATAGCTATATTACGTTTATTAAAGAACTCTTTAGCTTCTTTAGGATTAATAAGATTAGCCAACATAGTTCTAGCTTGTTTAGCTGCATCTTTATCATCAGAATTAATATCTAATTCTTCTATAGCTTTAGCTGTCACATCTCTAGTAGCTTGAAGTTGTTTTAATATTTTGTTATTATTTTCAAGTTTACTATTAGCACCTTTAAGAGCAATTTTAAGACTTAATAGTTGTTCTGATGTTGCATCTTTAGAAACATTAGCAATAGATTTTTCAATTTCATCAATTTTGGTTTTAAGATTAGATATTATATCATCATAAATTCTAATAGCCTCTTTAGTAGATTCTAAATTAGCAGATTGTCTAGCATATTCATTAAGAGCTGCTTTTTTGTTAGTTCTTTCTGTTTCATCAGAATACTTATTATCAACATAGTTATTAAGATATTCTTTAGATTCAGCTTCACGTTTAGCATATTCTTCAGGATTAGCTGTAATATTAGCTATTTCAATTTCATTAAGTTTCTTTTGAGCTTCAAGATTAGCTAGACGTCTATGATATTCATATTCGTTTTTGTCATTAGAATTAGCAATTGAATCAAAATGATCTTTATATATACTTTCAACAGCTTCTATTTTATTAAGCGTTTGTTCAAAGTAATCAGCATTAGCCAGAAGAGATTCTCCTTTATCAAGAGCTATTTGTTCTTCAGCAGTAAGACTTTCGTTTCTATCATGTTTATCTTTAAGAGTTTGAATTTCTTTAAGAGAAGTACTCATATTTCTAAGCATCTCTTTATATAATTCGAGAGAACCATCTAATTGATTAGCTGCAATTTGATTAAGAATAGCTTCTTGTTCTTTAAGTTTAGCACCGACTATATCATCATTAGCTAAAGCTTCAACTATATCATCAAGTCCAGAACGCATAGATTCAACTGCTGTTTCAAGACCTTTTACATATATTTGATCTCTTTCAATACCTTTTTTATTTAACTTACTTTCAATATAAGGCATAACAGCTTGCATTCCAGCACCACCTAAAAGACCTCCAATACCTTCAGTCCAAATATCAGCATCATTAAGATAACTTCCAACACGTTGACTAAAATCAGCAAGAGCATCTGTATCAGAAAGTAATCCAAAATCTCTACGAGCTGAATGAGCACCTTCTTTCATAGAAATACTCATTGTTATTTCATCAGCCATTTCAGCTAAAGAACCAGCAGCAAATCCACCAATACTTTTAAGAAGTTGATTACGTTCATTTTGAGGCATAGCGTTTAATGTACGAACTATAGCAAATTTATCACCAGTTGCCATAGCTTTACGTATATTAGCTCTAGTTGCATTACTGAGAGTTCTAGCGGTACCTATAATATTCATCCATTCAACTACATCGTAAGCAATATTAGACATAGATCTCCAATATCCTCTTGAAGCAGCAGCATCAGCATATTGATCCGCTAAACGTTCTATAGTTTCATTAGTTAAAGGAACTTCTTCAAGACCTCTCATTTTAAGAATAGGATTGCCATTCTCATCGTATTCGGTATAGTTTTTATAATTATCAAGAAACCATTGACGCTCTTGTTCATAAGTACTATAAGCTTCACGAGAAGAATCCAAAATACGACCTATAACAGCAGAACCATAAATATCAGCTAATTTATTAGCTCTAGCTATAGCTTTACCCTTTTGAAGTTCTGTACCTAACTTAAATAAATCTTTAGCATACTTAGATTTACTTCCAAGATTCACAGCTTGTCTAAAAGCTTTACCTAATAACATAGAAGCCCCACGTGCAGGTAGCATTATACTTGCAGCACTACCTAAAATTGAAGGTACCATAGAAGCCCAATATCCACCACCTTTCATACGATCGAATAAACTTCCTTGTTGAGCTTGTTCTGTCATATAAATAGGAAATGCTTCTCTAGTTCCTTCATTAATAGAATTACCTATTCTTTCTAAGAAATTACGAGTATAAGCTTCATCATCGCCAAATAGTTTAGAAGGAAGTGCAAGTATAGAACCTGCACTTTCTATTGTACCTCCAATTATTTCTCCTACAGTTTGAACAAGAGCATTACCAATTCTATCCCAAATAGATTGATTTCTTGCTCGACTTTCAACATAATTACGATAATTAGTAGGAGTAATACCTATATTTCCATTATGCCTTTTAGTAAGATTTAGAAATTCTTTATTACTCATTCGATTATCAGGAGATTGAGAACCGATTTGATCGAATGCAGATTTAGTTACATCTGTATAATGAACTCTACCATCTTCACCAAATAAAGGCATTGTTTGATATGTTTTATCGTTTGGCATATTATCTGTTTAACATTAATACATCATTAGACCAAAAGTTTACATTATACGCAGCTTTTTGTTCAGGGGTAAGATACTGAGTAGGAACAAAATTATCTTTAAGTTCATTAGCATGATTAAGTTTATATACTAATGCCGGAAGATTTCTACGTAAAGCATCATCATTTTCAAAAGCGAAATTAAGATTACCTTTATTATATTCAATATCAACATATCTATTAATAGAAGGATTATATTGTTGAACATTAACTTTATAAACACCAGTAGGAGTTTTAGTTATATTATATTTAAAACTACCAGATGTTATAGGATAATAATTTCCGGTATCATGAATACGTTTATCTGCAACAATAGTTTCAATTGCTTGAGAAATATTTCCTACACGTTGATTATTAATGGTATTAAATCTATTTAAATCACGTGCATTAGGATCAGTAATTACAACTAAATCAGCACCAAGACCTTCAATATTTCCACTGAATGCCATAATTTCATTAGCAGTTTGTCTTTGATAAGTATCATAAGGGTTAGTCATAGCTTGATTATAAGAACATTGAGCACCTTTTCTCATGGCATCTCTAAGAGCCATATTTGCACCATCATCGTCTGTATATAAAATAGCTTCTTTTTGTACTTGATTCTCACCTTGTGCAGGAATAGTAACTTTAAGATATAGTCTTCCAGTAGCATCAGATCCTATAGATAAATTCTTAGATGATATTTGATAAGCTGCATTACTACCTGAACCACTCTTACGAGAACTAAATATATCAGCAAAATCTTCACTAGAAGTTAAAGGCATACCTATAACTTTTTCTAAGAATTTAGCTTTAGTAGGATCATCCCCTAAAGATGCTGTAGCAAAATTCCAAACACCAATATTATCCATTAGTAGTCTACCTATACCATCGAGAGCATCACTAAATGCAGCTTTGTTATTACTTATAGGAGTAAATAAAGTAATAGGTGTTGTTTGCAATTCATAACCTTTATTTTTAGCAGTAGTTAAAAATCTTTGTCTAACTATATTACGGATTTCATCTTTAGGATCATTAGGATTTTTACCATAACCACTTCTTGCTGTAGAAGAAACTAAATCAAATCCAATAAATAAATTATTACCATTTTCAAGATAACTATCATAAAGAATATCAGTTATAACATCTATTTTATCAGATATAGTTTCAGCTTTAGCAATTATATTTTTAGCTTTATTTTTATTTACATCATCTGATAAAGAGCCTTTAACATCAAGAAGATCATTTATTGTAGCATTTATACTTTTAACATCATCCGCATTTGTTAAGTCAAATTGACTATAAATAGAATTAAGCATAGCATTATTTTGCTTAATAATATTTTCTGCATCAATAGCAGATTTCTCAGCTTGTTGATAAAGATTTATACTAGTAGGGTCAGTAGCATTTGCATATTTAGCCATAGTAGCTTTAGCATTATCTAGAGCATCAGTAGCTGTTTTAATATTTGCGTCCACTATAGACATCATTGTATTAGCTGGAAGATTTGCTCTAGTGAATCCAATAGCTTCTGTTATTTGTCCTTTAATCTTCTCTAGTTGCTCTCTTTTAGCTTTAAGAGAATCAAGTAGAAGATTATCGAACCATTTAGTATCAGTTTTACTTTCAATAGCTGTATAAGCCCCAATTTTAGCCATATTTAATAATGCATTAATACTATTTTGAGTATAAGCATTATTATAAGCTAATCCCATTCGTTCTTGATAATCCGCATCAGTTTCACCTTCTTTTTGCATTAACTCCGGCATAGAGCGCATTGTACCTTCTTCTAAATATCGTTGCATTACTAGAGGATCACTCATAGCAATTTGCTTTTGTGCATCAGTAAGATTAGCAAAACTAGAGTTCATTAACATCACTTGTTGCATTCGAGGATCAGTAACAATTTGCTGTTTAATCATATCAGTAACAAGTTGATAATTAGTACCACCTTGTCTATTATTAAGCCATTTATTTATTTCAGCTTCTTTAGCCATAGCTGTTCTAAATTCAGGTTTACTAGCAAGAACAGCACTAAATACTTCACGAATTTCATCTTCACTTACTGATTCAATTGTAGTATTACGAGTAAGAACACCTGACAAATTACCGCCTCTACCAGCAATAATTTTTTGAGCAATAGCTTGAACTTTAGGGTCTGTATTAGCACCATTCATTAATTCAGTTACATCATTAATAAATTGAGCATTAAATACAGAACGTTTATCTGCTTTCCATGCTTTCATCATTTCGAGAAGTTCTTTTTGATAAACTGAACGATCATGACCTTTACCTAGAGCTGTACCAAAAGCACTAATAGATTGTTTACCATTACCTCCTAGACTACCTCCTGCTTCATTGAATCTTTCAAGAATCATAGCTCTATTTGCCGCTTTATATTCTTCAGGTGCATCAGATTGTTCATTAGCTTGCATCATAGCATCAAATTGAGCTTTATTGCCAAGAATAGTTTTAACTCCTTCATCAGTTAAAAATCTACGAGCACCATCTGAAACAGCAGTATCTGCAAAGAACCAACCCCCATCTTCATCAACTTTCTCTTTAATAACACTTTGAGTTTCATCTATTTTACTTGCAAGAGCTTCTTCATCTTTACCTTGAATAGCATTATATTCAGACATCTTAATCGCCATTTCATTATATGCATTTTCATTTCGAATAGCACGTTCTTGCAAAGAAGACATAACAGCAAGATTTTGATCCATCATTCTAGTACGAGGAGTAAACATATCTTGCATTTCATTACGTTTAAAGTCTTTACCTGACTTAACAACTATATTTTCAATACTATTTATGATTGCCATAAGAATTAAATTTGTATATACAACAAAACTCCGGACGTTAATCCGGAGTTATAACAGCAGTTAATTAAGCACATCTTTTACCACCATATCTTTTCTTAACTTTACCACCACATCTTTTACCTTTAAGAACTACAGCGTCTTTACCAAAGAGTCTTGATATTTGTTTATCAGATAAATTCTTTAAGAAGCCTATAGATTTATCGTTAGATAATAGATGTAATATATTAGAATTACGCTTATCATTGAGAAGAGTATAATCATTAAGCATCTTCTGAACATCACCTGTCAAACCTACAAGAGCATCTCTTATACCTGTATTGCCTTCAGCTAATAAAGAAGCAGCAAGATTAGCTTTCTCAAAAGCATCAACTTCATTTTCATATTTAATCTGTTTGTTCTTAGCAGCAATTTCAGAATTCATTTGACGAGCTTGATTTCTAATATTAAGTTCTTGCATTAACTCATCTTGTTTTAGTTTACCTAAAGCACTAGCACCTTTACTTCTAGCTCTAAGCATAGCTTGTCTTGCTACAGGAGCACTAGATGAATTAGATTTAACAAAATCTTCAATAGCAGAAATTTGATCAATAACTTCTCTTCTAGCAGCATCAGTATTTATATCCCATTCAAGATTTACATTATCAAGATATTCTCTTTTAGGAATTGGCATATCAGAAATGCTCTTAGCAAGTTTACGTTTACTACGACCTTGCATAAGACTACCTATAAGATTACCAGCAGCACCTATTAGATTACCACTCTCATCTGAAATAAATCCACCTAAATCATAACGTTTAGTTTTACCTCCACATCTTCTAAGCATCATAGGAGTCATAAGATAAGGATTAGGATTAATCATCTGTTTAGTTGGATTATCAACTTGAATATTTAAATCACTAAAAGGAGATACTTGAACAGAACCACCATCAGCTTTTTTAATTCTACCTCCACATCTCATTCCAACTTCGCTAAGTACTGCATCTTTTATATGAGGAGGTAATCCGGATACAACAGCTTGACGTTTATTCATAGCATCTTGAGCCATAAAATTAGCAATTATATTAGCTCCAATTGTAGCACCACTCATAGTTCCTGCGTTTATAGTAGGTGTAATAGGAGATACAGTTTGAATATCCATTTCAGCAAATTGAGGAGTAGGTGCTACAGATTGTAAAGGTGGAATAGCTAAACCTCCATTAGGATATTTACGTCTACCCCCACAAGCAAATATAGAACCTCCAAGAGCAAATTCTTGTTTAGGCTCTGCAACATCACCTGCTTCAGCTTTCATAGCTTCTTGTTGATTATAAAGATTATTCAATTCAGCTTGAACTCCATTAATTTCAGCAAGAAGTCTATTGTGTCTAGCAGATTGCTTTTCAGTATTACGAGCATTAGTGTTACGATCTATAGCATAAGTACTACGATCTGTAAGTCGTAAAAGACCACCTAGCATTACAGAACTTTTAGCTAACTTATCTTCAAGATAACCTTTATGTAGCATAAGAGGTTTAGCAATATCTGCAAAAGTTCTATTTCCTAGCTTAAGAGTATCACTAAATATATAATCAGCATTACTTCCATTGAGTATTGCTTCACCGCCTTCCACTTCTGCATTTGCTCCATAAGGAACACCACCTTGTTCATGACTAGGTCCTTCAACTATTGCCGCATTAGATGCAACTTGATTTATAGACCCTCCATCAGCATATCTTTTACGTCTACCTCCACATCTAAAAGTAAATTCATAATTTTCTTTTGTAGGAGCACCAATCATATTATATTGATTACTAACAGTTTGAGTATTACCTGTAGGTATAGGATTATCTCCATAAATATCTATAGGATTTGTATTAATTATAATATCATTTAAAGCTTGTTGATCAATACGAATATCATCTTGACCAAGCTCATAATTCTTAGTAATATCTGCTCTAATGGCAGCTTCTCTAGCTTTACGTTTTTTTCTTCGTCCACCAAAGATACCACTAATCAAACCTGAAACACCACCGATAATACCTCCAATTACTCCACCGATTGCAGTTCCTACTCCGGGAACTATACTTCCTGCTGCGGCACCTACAGTAGAACCTATTCCTAAGCCTTTAGCTAAACCGCTTTTAGTTTCAGCTCCTTGAATACCTTTACCTGCACCCCAGCTACTTCCAGTAACACTATTAACATTATCTCTAGCTCCACCTAGATCATAACGTCTACGTCTACCCTTAAGAGATTTAATAGTACCACCATAACGTTTATTTTTTTCTATCCACATATCTAATTCAGGATTATGTTTTCTAAGACCAATAATGCTTTTCATAGCATCAGACATTTTATTAATATCTGAACCAGCATCTTCGGCTTTATATACAGAACTATTATATTTAACAGGATTCTTTTGAAAATACTTTAAAGCCTGAACAGTAGGATCATAAGATTCAACATAGTTCTCGGCATTAATCATACCATTTATTAAAGCATTAGGAAGTTTACCTTCACTTAACCAATTATTAAGGCGTTTACCAAAGTATTCTTCGCCTTTACGAGTTAGATTGATATTTCTACCACCAAAGCCATCATCTTCATATTCAAATAACTCTTTAGCATTAGCGTCTTTACCAATTAATTTAGATAAATACGTATTAACTTTAGTAACATTATCAGGATCTATATGATCTAATCCTAATAACTGAGCAGGATTATATGTATCACTTTCATTATATGCTTTAAGATTTTCATTCATCGCTTTAGTTACATCTTCTTTAGAAGTTTCACCCTTACGACCTAGAAAACCTCGTAAATGAGGATTAATACCAAATGTAGATTCAGTATATGCTAGAGCAAGAGCTTTATCAATACTAGAACCTTTAACCTTCTTTGCAGCTCTAATTATATCATGCAAAGGTGTCGTTTTAATACGCATTGGAGAAATAGAATTTCCATGTTGATCTTTAGTAAGTAAAATACTATCATCATCGGGATTATAATATCTATCTCCATTAGCATTAAATAAAGCTGCATCATATTCAGTTTCAAACATAGCTTGTAATGCTCGTGAAACTAAATGATCAGGATAATCACTATCAGGAATAATAAAATCAAAAGAGTTCTTGTTTTCACGAACTAATCTTTTAGTTCTATTCTCTGCATAATCATCTTCAAAAGCATTTATGTAATCATAGAACTTTCTAGCAAGAGCAAGACGTCTATTTACATATTCTCTATCATTACTATTAGTTTTAGTTTTACTTTTAGGCATACTTAGTGTATTAACAGAGTTCCTCTCGCTTCCACAAGCTCTTTCCCTACTGGGGTCTACAGAGTTCCTCTAAGTTCATAATCTAGTATTCTTAGTAACAACAACGTTAATATCATATAATCTAAGTTCAGCTTGTTTGATATTAGAATCTTTACTAGTAATATCAATATTATCTGAATACTTATCTATGATAGCATTGACATCAGTTTCATTAATATCTTCGTTAGTAGTAGTATCAATAAAACGATTTAAGTACACCATTGTTATATACCCGAACTGATTCTGAATCTTGCTATATTCATACCATGCTTTAGGCTCATATCTCATTCCTAAGAAACGATCTATTTCAAAAGGTATATTAGATGGGTTAAGAATTTGAAATGCTCTATCGTTGTCTATATGGTCTTCTATGAGATTCCATAAATAGCGTCCAGCTTTGTATTTAAGAGTATGGTCATCATACCAAGTTTCATCAAGAATCATAGGTAAAATACCAGTACTTTGAGTATCAGTATTAATCATTAAATAATCAATAGTCTTATCATATAAGAATTTAATCTTATTAGCAGTAAGATGATTCCAATTATGAACAAGTGCGCTATTCCATTCAATATGATTAAATAACTTACTAACAAGAGGTTCTTCATTATATATAAATTGAGCAATAGATGGCATTATCTTATTATCAAAATATATACACTTATTAGGAGCATTAATCTTATAAATCTTAGTATTATTTGTATCAACAACAAATGTACCTAAACGATTCGACCAAGTAATAATAGGATTATAAGAATGAAAACTAATCCAAAGATTAGTCTTAAGATTATATGAAACCGTATAAGTATTATCTGGATTATTAGAAACAAATATGATACGACTATTATAATCATCGAATATAAAGAAATTACCATTAGTATTTAGAGGATTAATAGCATTTTCTTTAATATATTCTTTAAACCAACCTTGAAGACCTATAGATGAAATATCAGATACATCTGATTCACCTTTAACATGATATATAGTACCTGTAAAGTTATCACAAACGAAATAACCATATCGAGTAATAATAGAAGAAAACTTATTATTACATCCGATCTTACCGGTATTATTAAAGATAATTTCAATAGGAGTTCTTTCAAAAATATCGCTAATACCAATATAAGTTCCATCTTCTTCTTGATTAAGACTATCTTTAATAGATGTTACAAATAGAGTATGTTCCATTTGAATATAAAGAGATTTAGCATCTGATAAAAGATTTACAATAGAACCTTTAGTAATAGGAATATCTTTATAAGAATCAGCTTTAAATTTACGCCAACCAATATCATTCGATTCCATATTATTAATATTAGAACGAATAATTCTAGCAGCAAATGTATCTTTTAGATTATCAGTAGATTTAAATTGAGTAATATCATTGAAACCTTTCCAATTCATTTCAATATCATAAGCACTTCCATCTTCGGTATGCCAAAAGTTATCAATAGTATAATCTCTATAACCTAAATCAATAATAGAATCATAATCAAAAGTAGTCGGATATATATCCATAGTGTAAGGAGCATATTCTTCACTAAGACCACTTGTGAATTTATTGATAATAGTATTGATATTAAATTTATTAGCTTTACCAGAAAAATTATTATTAGCCGTAGTACCTTTATATTTAATAATAGAACTATTTACATTTTTACCACTATGAAGTGCAAGAAAATTCATTCTACTTTTAATATAATAAGTAATAATCATACGATGAATATGATAGATATTATTATTATGATGAGTAGCATCTCCAACATTATTGAATTTATTTGAAGGACAAGTGCAACGTTGAGTAACACAAGCAGGAAATGTATCACCAATAAGAATAATTTCATCAGTATTCTCTATAGGATATATACTAGATGCAGCAACTAAAGATAAATTAAATAAATCAGGTACAGGAATTGTATTAACATCATAATAACGATTTAAATCTACAATACCTCTATTAAATATAGTAAACGTATCAAAGTTATAATATTTCTTATTCTCATTATAAAGAAGAATCCAATTTGAATCATCTTTATTAGATACTTCAATAATAATAGAATTATATTCTTCAGCCGTAAGAGTTTTAACAGTAATTTCACTACTTAAAATTATAGTAGCTTCTTTTTCATCTGTTATAACTTCCCAAATACCTTCTGAATTTTGTTTTAAATATTCAGCATTATTATAACCATTAGCGTATATAAGTTTCTCTTTAATAGTAGTTAATTCTTGTCTATAACTATCAGAATCATCATCTTTGGTTATAACAGAAATAACTCTAGTTTGAGTTCTTACATCTCGTTTAATACCATCAATTTCTTCATCAGCTTGTTTATAAACAATATCCGTAAGAGACTCATTAGGTAAACTAGTTCCACCTTCACTGTCAGTACCTTCTTTAGCTAAACCAAATATATTCTCTTGAAGCATAGTAGAACCATTAATTAATTTGAAACTACTATCACATCCAGCATTAGATATAGCACTATTATTAATAGGATAAAAATCTGCATTAAGAATTGTAGGATATGGAGCATTATTCGCAATATCTGTAGTTTCTGTATCAAGAATAGAATGAACAAGATCTCCAGATTCCCAAGGACCTTTGATATGATCTCCCCAATCAGTAAACATATTAAAATCTTTACTGGTCTTAGGCATATCAGTCTTCTTAGTATATTTACTAAGCCTATCAAAAGCACCTAAATATTCACCAGCGTTAATTGATTTATCAGGAGTATTAAGATTCTTGCCATTAAGAAGATTTTCTTGAATAAGAGAATTTAATCTAGCTCTATCTCTTGCATTCCAGGCTTGATGAATAGCGTCATTTCCCCATTCAGTACCAGAACCACCTTCATAATTATTAAGGCATATTTTAGCTTCTTTATTATACCTAAGACCTTTAATGTAGAATGAAGGTAACACAGTATTAGTAACAAGATATTCAATAGGATATAACCTAAAACGACTTGCGGATCTAAAAGGGTCTTCATAATTATCTCCAATTACATCATTAGTACCTATATCACGAATGGTAAGACATTGAGAAATCCAATTTGAAATCTCAGGTGTAGATTTAGCATAATAAATAGCATAACTCTTAATACTATTTTTAAATTTAGTAATATTAGTATTAGTATTAAAAGCTGAAACAAAAGTATTCATATTAACTTTAGCTCCATACAAATCAAGAGTTTTAGTTTTAGAAGCATTGATTATATGAGCATAAGTTCCACGAGAATTTTTAATAGGAAAACTATTTATATATTTACCTTTATGATCTATAAAAGTAATAAAGAAATAATAAACTTCATCTTCCTTAAAAGAACCACTATTAGATATATCTTTAGATTTAAAGAAATCTCCAACTTTACCACTTCCACTATGAGGAGTAATAGAAGTATTAACAAAATCTTTTACACCACTAAATTCAGCAAACTTAACAAAATCAATTTTAATTTTTTGAAGAAGAAGTTCACCATCAATACTTGTGAAGAAATCAGTAATATCTTTATATTCAGGAGTAATAACATTGCCTCTAAGAAGATAACCATCAAAAGATGTTTGAGCTTCATCTTTAGTATAAGCGGTATTACTTATAATTATATCATCTATAGAAATAGATTTCATCTTAGATATAGTAGTAAAATCAAAAGTACTATTAATAGATGGAATATTAATTTCAAAAGTTTCATAACATTCTTCTGTAGTAGGACTTTTATATACTATAGCTAATTTGTAAGTACCTGCTTTACTAAATTTAAATCTAAATCCCTTTTTAGTTACATCACCTATAGCAATGTTCTCACCATAATCAGGAGCGGCATAATATACAGGAGATAATAGAGAATAATCACTATATGTTCCATCATGTAATTTAATAGATGTTGCAAATTGATAACCTCCAGCTTTAAGACCTCCAGCAATAATATTAACATCTAATGTGGGGAATACTATATCAGGAATGAGATTAAGAATATATTCAAAACCTTCTTTAAATGTAATTGTAGTAACATTATCTTCAATAATAGGATTTTCAATATATCCTTTATATTTACTTTGAGCTTCAGTAATATATAGAATACGAGTTTCATTATCACTAGATACACCTTCAGTAAATGTTATAAATAAATTAGTTTCATCAATATATGTGAATGCACCACTAATAGGATGATCTATAGTAAAATTAAAGTTACCTTGAAATACAATAGTTTTAATATCATCTTTATCTTTAGTTGTTTGATATATATAAACTATTTTATCAGGAATACCTTTAAAAAACAAAATGACGCCTAACGGAACTTCAATTTTACCAACTAAAGTTCCGTAGACGTCTAAGTCTTTTTTATAAACCTCAAAACCATTCTCGTTAATCAGAGTATTACCATCATCATTATACATTATATTTAATGCAAATGACTTAACACCATTTCTGACTGCACCGGGATTAGCATTAGGATATAAACCATCATTTATATTCATAATTAATTCGCATAACGGTTTTTCATGTTTAAGAAGAAGTTCAACATAGATTTACTGCAATCATCTCGTTTATCTTTAGTAAGCCTATTGCAAGCATTTCGAACTTTTATTTTAGCATTATCGTATGCTAATGCTGGATTAGTGTAAGGATTACTCTCTTTTAGATTCATAACTGGATGGCGGTAATTACGTTGAAGAATACGCATCATAACGAAGTTCTTTAAAGCATCAATAAGAACATCATTATTAGGTATAAGAGGAACATTGATTTTAAGTATTTCGTCTAGTGTCATTGGCAATCCATGATATAACAGCCCTAACGTGCCTTTTCTGACATTCAGATGCAAATACGATCCGTTAATCGAGTAAGTATATAAACTCTCTCTAGTGGCTCGTATGAAGTCAAAAACAACGTTCTCTGTCAGATTCCAGCCTATCGGAAACGAAACGGCAAGTGGTATATAGTTTCCACTATCATGCTCAAATGGAGCAGGATTAGTAGTAAAATCAGCACGTTTTCCACCAATAGTAACTAAACGAACATTTTTACAACCTTTAGGAAGTTCACAACGATAATCATCAAAATCAATAGTTTCTCCTATGTTAATATAATGTTGCTGAATATTTAAATCAGCAAGAGCTTCACATATCCAAGTAGGAATACGAGTAATGAAATCCATAGAATGAACATCATAATCTTCAATAATCCTATGAATAACAACACTAGAGCTAATCAGATTTTGGTCTAATGTATTCATCTACTTCATTGTTTTTAGTACGTTCACGTTTACTCTTAGCATGAGGATACCTATCCATAATAGTAGGATCATGCTGTCTAATATATTTAAGCTTAGCGTCAAATGCAAGATTATCAGCTTTAATAACTTCCTCTATTGTCTTATACTTAGTAATCTTACTATCAGTATTAATATTAATATGACAATGAGTGGGATGATATTTATAAAATATTTGATTAGGTACAACATCTACACCCATCCTATGACGAATCCATTTACAGAACCAATAATAAGGATTATCAGATTTAACTTTCCAATTCTTACCATAAGGATTAAGAAAGCTCTGAACTTCAATACCAGCAGCAATCATTTCATCTCTAAGACGAAAAGATGCGGCCCAATCAACAGATTCTCTAGCAACAGCACGTTGTACTTGATAAGTACCAAGATATGTACCAAGTGAAACACTACCACCACGTATCAGAGTTTCTATAAGACTCTTATTAAGACTTCGTTGAATCTGATTAAAAATACTATGAGGAATACGACACATCCAATCATAATATCTAATAATCGCAAGTAGCTTAGGGATACGAACTGTACAAAGATAAGCAAATCGGTTATAAGTAATACGAAGAGATACTGCTTTAGCTTCGTTACTCCAATCAAGTTTTCTTAGAAGTTTAACTCCTTTTACTTTCTTACCTAGAATCATATTATCAAGTAACTCTTTAGTTATCTTGTTAGATTCAAGTAGATTCAGATTAGCATAACAAATATTAGCTAGATTATTACGTCTAACATAAGTATTATGCAAATCTTTACTAAGTTTCTCAATAGTATTATAGCAATACTCTTGATAGTCGTGGTAATAGTGTATAGATTCCATATAGTTTATTCTACTTTATTATGGATTAAACGTTGAGTTCCATTAGGATCATTAGGAGCATAAGTGCTATCACTAATAATCTTAACTTCATGTTCTGTAGGCTTAATACCAAATTCAGTTCTTAGAACCTCATATGTTATTCTTTCTATCATATCTGCTGGAAGTGGAAGTTCAATATCTTGACCATCATCTTCCATATACATAGTAATAACATCTTCAGGATTTTCAGCTACAAACACAATCGTTACAAACTTATAATTTTTAGCATCAATCTCAAAGTTTTTGAGAGTATTTTTGATGATAATTTTAAGTTTACCATTAACGACTTGATAAACTCCCCAAACCCCAGTAGGGGAATAGACTGTGGTCAAGAGAGGAACTATACTATTACTAGCGTATTTATATGTAATAAAACTACCATCATCATGCTGTGTATATACATGAAGAAACGGTGCATCATTAGGCATACGTAAAGGCGTTGGAACTCGATGCTCAGTAGTAAGAATCATATCTTTAGCACCAATTCCAGCATAGGTATTTTCTAAATCGGTAAGCGGAATACAGATTAAAGGAACATTAAAGCTAACTTTAAGAACCTCATCTACACCATTACGTTCAATACTTTGACGAATAAAAGTAGCAAAGAGCGACTTACATGCACTCTTTGCTCTTTCTTGAATGCTATGATCACCCGGCTTACCTAATATATTAGAAATTTTACTTCCTAGTTGATTAAGTGTTGCCATAGTAATACATTAAACAATTCGCCAAGTTTTATTAGTTGAAATACCTAACTCTTTAGTTTCACCACGAGGGATGAATTTCATATGATTAGTTGAAAGTTCAAGTATAGGAATATCCGGTCTAGAACCTTTTATAATAGGACGATTCTTAACAGGAACAACTCCATGCCAAGGACCACAATTAACATATTTATTAGTAACTAGGATAACGTTCTTTAGATTTTTTGAACCCCTACCACACCTAGGTGGTAAACTAGTTCTTGCGTAAATAACTGTCATGGTATATTAGTTTTTATGAGTGTCTTCTGTCGTATCTATAACCATAGTCATATTACGAGAAATACGATTATGATTTTTCCAAAATATTTGCATCATATCAGTACTAGGTTCAAAATCATTTTCAAACTCAGCACTTAAAAATCCAATAGGCATATCAGTTTTAAGATCTCTAATGAGAATACTAACAGCAGTATTACAATTTCTCGATTTAAGATCACCAACATACATACTAGAATGATATTTAGTAAGATTGCTCATACGAAATACATACTTGCTATCTCTATATAAACGTAGAATCGTATAAGGCATTATAGATGTAAGAACATTATTATAACGAACCTTATAAGGATTTGTTATACTAATATCATAATCTTCTGCAATAACAGTAAATTTATCCATGTTAATACCATTACAAAATTTACCACCATTATGAAAGTATGCTACATAAACACCTTTAGCATTTAGAGCATTCCTAACATTAGAAGCTATTTTATCTAATTGCATCCAACATTCAGCTTTAGATGCTAGAATATCAGTTGTAATCTTACGACGTTTTTTAGCAATCCATTCTTTAACGAAGACAACACCTATAGATGAAACGATAACACCAATCAAGTTTAATATAGCAATAAAAATACCACTCATTACACAATTTG
>ERZ809074.240-NODE-240-length-93277-cov-27.567624_pt1 | contig 93277 bp, 83 predicted proteins | sample MGYA00520795_ERZ809074 | MGnify/ENA primary metagenome ERZ809074 (study PRJEB31570, sample SAMEA3212989) | Homo sapiens | biome: human-gut; feature: human gut; material: fecal | place: Sweden | collected 2011 ...
GGGCTTGAGCTTCAATTTCAGATTTGGAGAGACGAGCCGCGAATCAGGCAGAAGCTGTAAATGTCAATGAAAAAGTGAGCCATGCGCTCATGAGTTTTGAGCCACTGGCGCTAACGAAAAAGTGAGCCGCAACGCTCACGAAAATTTGAGCCACCCAGTCATAGTCTGTCTTGCAAGGTAGATCTCAACCTGTAGGAATCTCCGTTCATGTCCAGAATATGAGAACGGAAGGTCAGTCTGTCAATGAGGGCAGCAACCATGGTTGTATTCTCAAAGAGGTCTGTCCATTTGGAGAAAGGAAGGTTCGTTGTAACAATGGTACTGCTCTTTTCGCTACGGTCTGAAATAACCTTAAACAGCAGTTCAGACTGGTGTCGGTTGAAACTGAGATAGCTCAACTCATCCAGGATCAGCAGATCGGCCTTTGCTAAGGTGCGCTCCAGCTTACCAAGACGGTAGTTATCTTTTGTCCCGCATAATTCCGTGGACAAGGTCGCTGCATTCTTAAACAGCACGTTGTAGCCCTGAGTACAGGCTTTTAGTCCAAGGGCTATGGAAAGATGTGTTTTGCCTCGCCCTGGATTTCCAATCATAACCACATTCTGTCTGCCAGAGATGAACTGGCAGCTGGCCAGTTCATTCAGAAACACAGGAGAAACAGCATCATTCAACTGACTGCAGTCAAATTCTTCCATAGTCTTGAGATAAGGGAAACCTGCTGCCTTAAGCCTTCTCCTGTTCTGGTTCTCCTGACGGGATTGAAGTCGGTTCATAGGTTTCATTTTTGTCTCCTTTCTGTGTAATAGTCATTGAGTTATGATGAGGCATAGATCATTTGTGCGTCGAGCTTTGTTAAAATATCCTCCCCTTTTGGCTAATTTGATTTATGCCTTTTGCTAATATAAGACAACGAAACAGTAAAGGTGCAACACTTTTTCACGGTGTAGCGCTATAATGCAAAATAAATAGAGACCCCGTACTGCAAGATGGCAGCGCGAGGCCTCCGTTTATTTGCAAAAATGGGGGGCGTGATAAGAAATCCTATGTAAATTCTGTTAGTTAATTATAGCGCTATCTTCTGCATTGGAGCTTGAGTTCAAAAAGATGAAAATCTAATCAGGAATCATCTTCGCCATTTTTCCATTGTTTATACCATTTCAATGCAGTACTTCCATATGATGAAGATGGCAATTCGTATTTCTATTTAGATGAAGAAAAGATATGTAGAATGCGAACAAAGCTAATTACGAAGATACTCGATTTTAAGGTGGAGAAAATAGCGTAGCGCTTTGAGCTTTATTTACTCTGCCTTGTGTATCGTCTAGGAAAGGCTCTTATCACTTGGGGATAGGGGCCTTTCCTGGCTGATTCACAGCCCAGTACTGCTCGCGCTGCGAGTATGTTGTACCTTGAAAACAGCATAGAACCGGATAACAAAACTGAACGGAGCAAAGCCCAGCAAATGGCGCGCCGTGATCCGCGTAGAGAGGAGGACTTGGGCGAGCGATTCAGCCAGTTTGCATCTGCGCATGGCACCGTAGTCGGCAACGACCTTCGTTCAGATAATGATACTCCCGCGTTGAACGCCCTCAAAGCATTGCGCGGCGCACCCATCAGCATGGGCCGGGGTGAGATACCCGTGGGCTGTGACCAAGGGGAATACCTTTAGGTACTGCCAACAGCCGTCCGGTTTTCAATTTGCGTAAAACTCATTTTTTGCGTCGATTACAGTGCTATGCTACAATACTGTCCGAAGCATCATGGTGCTGTGGTCATAGAGAGGAGGTCATTATGAGTATTGACCATAGCGGCCCTTGTAACGCCCTCGCTGGAAAGCGGACATATACCGTTGAGGAAATTGCGAAAATTTTGGGAATAGGGAGAACCGCTGCGTATAGTCTTGTTCACTCGGGAGTGTTCAAGATGGTACGGATTGGCTCGTCGATTAGAGTTTCCAAAGCGTCTTTTGATGATTGGCTGGATAAACAAGATTTATAGGAGGCTTATAATGGCATCAATCAAAAAGCGCAGGGGAAAATACAGCGTTGTCTATTATTACATTGATGAGAACGGACAGAAAAGACAGAAATGGGAAACGTATCTTACAGAAAAAGAAGCGAAACAGCGTAAGGCGGAAATCGAATATAAGCAGGGGCGCAGGACATTTATCGCTCCCAATAAAGTGACGGTTGCGGCATTTCTTGAAGACTTTGTAAGCCTATACGGCACGAAGAAATGGGGACCGAATACTTATGATGCGAATCTTGGACTGATTCAAAATTACATTAACCCAAACATTAGCGATATTCTGATGCAGGATGTAACTTCTATGGTTGCCGACCGCTTTATTACCACGTTACAGAAGACAAAGTGTGCGACCCCGATAAATCGCTACTGTCAAACGGAATATATGACACCGGGAAATATCGAACGTATCGACAAACTGTTGAAATGTGCATTTGGACAAGCGATTCGATGGGATATTGTATCTAAAAATCCGTTTGAGAATACAACGCTTCCAAAGGTGAAGCGCAGAACTCGAGAAATATGGGATGCGGCCACGATCCGAAAAGCGCTGGATGAGTGTACTGATGCACGACTCTATGTGGCGATAAATCTTTCGTTTGCCTGTTCACTGCGAATTGGCGAGATCGGAGGACTGACTTGGGATAATGTCCATATTTCTGATGCAGACATTGCAGGTGATGATGCACACTTGATCATTGATAAACAACTGGAGCGTGTAAGCGAGAAAGCCTTAGAAGCTGTCGGAGAGGGAGAGGTCATCCTAAAGTTCCCACGAGTGATGAACTTGGCAGATGCCAGAACGGTTCTTGTGCTAAAAACACCTAAGACTGAAAGCAGTGTTCGTAGAGTGTGGATGCCCAAAACGGTCGCCTATATTCTGCGTGAGTGGAAAAAATCGCAGGATAAACAAAAGAAATTTCTTGGCGATGAGTACCGCGATTATGGACTTGTGGTGGCGCTGGAGGATGGCAGACCGTGTGAAGAATCTGTTATCAATAATGCGTTTCATAAGCTGAAAAAGCACGCAGAACTTCCCGAGGTGGAGTTCCATTCGCTGCGGCATTCCAGTACGACTTATAAGCTGAAATTAAACCATGGTGATATTAAAGCGACGCAGGGGGATACTGGACATTCGCAGGCTGATATGGTGACGAAGGTCTATGCACACATTCTGGACGAGGATCGGAAGATCAACGCCCAGAAGTTTGAGAGCGCCTTCTATGCCAATCCTGATCTGCGTTCGGTTCGCCCCCCGGAAGAACCAAAGGAATCGGCTCCCGCCACATTGGATTTGGAGGCCCTGGTGGAACAGCTTCGCAAGTCGCCAGAACTGGCCAACACACTGGCTGCATTGCTGGTGTCGGCCCCATCCGAAAAATAGGGCGGGAAAATCGTATTAGCAAATCGGCGTTTTTTATTAGCAAGGCCGGAAAAATAGTTCGAAGCCAATTAGCAGGCATACAGCGGAAAATGTATAAAATCGTTCCGGCGAAGCGGCAAAAACGCCACAATGAAACGATAACAAAAAACCGCTGTAAACCATCGAAAAACGGCTTACAGCGGGAATTTTTGGCACCCCCGGCTGGGTTCGAACCAGTGGCCTGTCGCTTAGGAGGCGACCGCTCTATCCAACTGAGCTACGGGGGCTTATACAGAAAATATTCACTTTTACAGGGCTCCAGGATTCGAACGATTCGATTTTTAGGAGGCGGTCGCTCTATACAACTGAGCTACGGGGGCGGATGACGAGAAATATTTTACCCTTTTGGCAGTGAATTTGTCAATGCCTGATTTGTCGCGAGCGGGGTGGAGAAAAGCGCTTGTATTCACCGCTGCCGTCCGTTATAATGGGACGCAAGAGCGGCTCTGACCGCAGACGGCGGACAGAGCCAGTGAGAAATATGGAGAAAAGGACGGTAAACCTATGGACGGAAAGACGATCCTCCCGCGCAGCGAGGTGCCCGAGGAGTTCACCTGGGATTTGAGTCACGTATTTGCGAGCGACGATAAGTGGAACGAAGAACTCGAAGCGCTCAAGGCCTACCCCGAGCGCATGGCCGCCTACGCCGGCAAGCTCGGCGAGAGCGCGAAGACGCTGCTCGACTGGTTCGCGCTCAGCGATGAGATCAACGTGCGCGTTTCGAAGTTCGTGCAGTACGCGAGCTGCCGCAGCGACCAGGATGTGGGCAACTCGTTCTATCAGGGGATGCGCAGCAAGGCGTTTTCCACGGCGGTCGCGCTGAACAGCGCGGGCTCTTTTGAAGCCAGCGAGATCATGGCCATCCCCGACGAGACGCTTGCGCGCTTCTACGCCGAGGAGCCGAAGCTCGAGACCTATCGCCGCAGCATCGACAAGCTGCGCCGCCGCAAGGCGCACATCCTTTCGCCCGAGTGCGAAAAGATTCTTGCCGCCGCGGGTGAGATCAGCGAAAGCCCTGACCGCACGTTCAGCATGTTCCACAATGCCGACATGCGCTATCCCGACGTGACCGACGCAAAGGGCGAGGTCCACACGCTGACGGACGGCACGTTCGTCCCCATGCTGATGAGCGCCGACCGCACGCTGCGCGAAAACGCCTTCAAGGCCTACTACAAGCGCGCGGGCGAGTTCCGCAACACCTACGCCTCCACGCTGGACGCGCAGTTCAAGCAGCTCAAGTTCTTCGCCGACGCGCGCCGCTACAATTCGACGCTCGAAGCGTCCCTTGACGTGACCGAGGTGCCGGTCGAGGTCTACATGAACCTCATCGACGCGGTGCATGGCAATCTCGACAAGATGTACCGCTATGTCGAGCTGCGCAAGAAGATCTTAGGCGTTGACGAGCTGCACATGTACGATGTCTACACCCCGATCGTCGCGGACGCGGACGTTGAAATCTCCTTTGAAGAGGCCAAGAAGACCGCGCTCGAAGCACTCGCGGTGCTCGGCAAGGACTATACGGACGTGCTTGAGGAGGCCTTTAGCAACCGCTGGCTCGACGTGTATGAGAACACCGGCAAGCGCGGCGGCGCCTACTGCACCGGCAACGGCTGGCCCCACCCCTACGTGCTGCTCAACCACAAGGATAACCTCGACAGCATGTTCACCCTCGTTCACGAGATGGGCCACGCCATGCATACGTGGCACTCCTGCAAATACCAGCCGGTGAATACGGCGGAGTACGTCATCTTCGTCGCCGAGGTCGCCTCGACCTGCAACGAGATCCTCCTGATGCGCCACCTGCTCGGCAAGACCGACGACCGCAAGCAGCGCGCGTATCTCATCAACCACTTCCTCGACCAGTTCAAGGGCACGCTGTACCGCCAGACGATGTTCGCCGAGTTCGAGCTCCAAATGGGCAAGATGGCCGAGAGCGGCGAGGCGCTGACCGCCGACGCGCTGAGCGCGAAGTATTTAGCGCTCAACAAGCTCTACTTCGGCGATACGATGATCTCCGACGACGAGATCGCGCTTGAGTGGACACGCATCCCGCACTTCTACTACAATTACTATGTCTTCCAGTACGCGACGAGTTTCTCCGCCGCCGTCGCCATCGCCAACCGCATTCTGCGCGAGGGCGAGAGCGCCGTCAAGGACTACAAGAAGTTCCTCTCCGGCGGCTGCTCGAAAGAGCCGGTCGAGCTGCTGCGCGACATGGGCGTCGACATGCGCACGAGCGCGCCCGTCAACGACGCGCTGTCGCTGTTCGGCGAGCTGATCGACGAGCTGAGCGCATTGCTGGGCTGACGCCTTCAAATCAGTGGTGAACCACTGATTTGAGCAGGTTTCGCGTCGCTTTGCGCCTCGGTTGCCCGTTAAAACGGGCGATTCGACTTTGCACCGTTGCGGCACTACGATTGGCGCGCCCTTGCAGGCGTGCCAATCGTGCCGCTTTCTCGAACCCAGCTCGCTGTTTCCGCCACTGGCGGCGCTTCGCTGGTTTCCACTATGCGCAAGATGTTTTCCGCCACGCACCGGTTGCGGCGGAAAACGATCAAGAACATTTGCGCCTGCGGGCACTTGGGCAACCGTTAGCAGCTTTGCTGCTTTACGGATGCCCATACCCCTTGCGGGTAAAAACTGTGCGAGGATGCCTGCCCGAGAGGACAGGCATCCTCTTTTCCTAATTTTTCTGCAAAAGAGACAAAAAAAGTTTCAAAAAATCTTGCAAATGACGAAGCGGCAGAATATACTATTACAGTTAAAGACTTACGATTTGATATCCCTGCCCAGCGGCAGGAAGGAGAGATCACCTATGCAGAATGAAAAACTTCGCAATGTAGCCATCATCGCCCACGTCGACCACGGCAAGACCACCCTCGTCGACGAAATGCTCAAGCAGGGCGGCGTGTACCGCGAAAATCAGGAGGTCGTCGACCGCGTTATGGATTCGAACGACCTCGAGCGTGAGCGCGGCATCACGATCCTCGCCAAAAACACCGCCATCCGCTATGGCGACACCAAGATCAACATTGTCGATACCCCGGGCCACGCCGACTTCGGCGGCGAGGTCGAGCGTATCCTCAAGATGGTCAACGGCGTTATCCTGCTCGTCGACGCCGCTGAGGGCCCCATGCCGCAGACGCGCTTCGTCCTCTCCCGCGCGCTGGAGTTGGGTCACCGCGTCATCGTCGTCGTCAACAAGATCGACCGCCCCGACCAGCGCATCCACGAGGTTGTGGACGAGGTGCTCGAGCTTTTGATGGACCTCGATGCGACGCCCGAGCAGCTCGACTCCCCGATGCTGTTCTGCTCGGGGCGCAACGGCACGGCGTCCTATTCGCCCGACGTCGTCGGCACGGACTTAAAGCCCCTGTTCGACACGATCCTTGAGTATATCCCCGCGCCGGAGGCCGATGTGGACGCGCCGTTCCAGATGCTCGTCTCCGCCATTGACTACAACGAGTATGTCGGCCGCATGGCCATCGGTCGCATCGAGCGCGGCACGCTCAAGCAGAACCAGGAGATCATGGTCTGCAACTACCACGACCCCGACGCCGCACCGAAGAAGGCCAAGGCCGTCTCCATGTACGAATTTGAGGGCCTTGGCAAGAACCCCGTCACCGAGTCCACCGCGGGCAACATCATCTGCCTGTCCGGCATCGGCGACATCACGATCGGCGATACGATCTGCGCGCCTGAGTGCGTTGAGCCGCTCCCGTTCGTCAAGATCAGCGCCCCCACGATGGAGATGACGTTCTCCATCAACGACTCTCCCTACGCCGGACGTGAGGGTAAGTTCGTCACCTCGCGCCAGCTGCGCGACCGTCTCTTCCGCGAAACGCTCAAGGACGTTTCACTCCGCGTCACCGAGCTCGAGGGCTCGACGGACGCGTTCAACGTCGCGGGCCGCGGCGAAATGTCGCTGTCCATCCTCATCGAGACCATGCGCCGCGAAGGCTATGAGTTCCAGGTCTCGCCCCCGCGCGTCCTGTATCAGATGATCGACGGCAAGAAGTGCGAGCCCATCGAACGCCTTGTGTGCGACGTGCCGCAGGAGTATGTCGGCGCAGTCATCGAAAAGCTCGGCTCCCGCAAGGGCGACCTCGCCGAGATGACGCCGATCGGCAGCCGCATGAAGCTCGAATTCCTGATCCCCGCGCGCGGCCTGTTCGGTTACCGCAACGAGTTCCTCACCGACACCAAGGGCGAGGGCATCATGGCGAGCGTGTTTGATTCCTACGCACCCTACAAGGGCGAGCTTGCCCGCCGCAATACCGGCTCTCTCGTCGCGTCCGAGACCGGCACCTCTATCACCTATGGCCTCTTCAACGCGCAGGAGCGCGGCGTGCTGTTCATCGGCGCGGGCGTCGACGTGTACGAGGGTATGGTCGTCGGTCAGTCCCCCAAGCAGGAGGACATCACGGTCAACGTGTGCAAGAAGAAGCAGCTGACGAACATGCGCGCTTCTGGCTCGGATGACGCGCTGCGTCTCGTCCCGCCCAAGCAGATGAGCCTGGAGCAGTGCCTCGAGTTCCTCGCCGACGACGAGCTGCTTGAGGTCACGCCCAAGAACCTGCGCATCCGCAAGACGATCCTCAACAAAGAGCTGCGCATGAAGGCCACCCACGGCAACAAAAAGGTTTTGCAGTAATGCAGATAGAGAAGCGACGGCTGAAAAAGCCGTCGCTTTTTGATTTTCTGCACGAAAGTGCGGGGGGAGTGCAGCGCCATCGGCGCTGCACGGGGCAAAGGGGGAGATTCTCTTTCAAAAGAGAACCTCCCCCTTTGGAACCCCCAAGAGAAAGGCAGGGGGCGTTTCGATTTCGCCCCCTGCACCCCCTAACGACCAAAAGGGAGGGGCGCAGCCCCTCCTTTTTGGATTATCCTCCCTGTGGCACTTCCGGTAAGAACTGTGCCTGCTTCGGAGGATGCCGTCTCGATAATGCCTGCCAAAGCGGCATTGCTTCGCTCGCCGCATAACAAAAAACGACCGCAGTGGCGGTCGTTTTATTTTAATTCCTGTTCGAGATCGTGGAAGTATTCGGGGCAGAAAAATTCATCGACGGTGATATTCAGGCCGTCGCAGAGCTTTTTGACCGTTGCGACGGTCGTCGTGTGGTTTCGGCCGCTCATAATGTTATTAAGCGTGGATTGCGTGACGCCGCTGAGGATGCTCAAGCGGTTGATCGTGATACTTCGTTCTTCGCACAGCGCCAAAATGCGCCGCCGCACGGCTTCGCCCACTGTCATCACAACCACCCCGCTTTCTTTTCATAAAGAATATCGTTTTCCTCTTGAAAAGATTAACTCTTTTGGGTTAAAATAACCGAAAAGGGTTAAGGAGGTGTTTGTAATGACTGACTATCAGAAAATGTACACCACGCTATTTAACGCAGTGACCGATGCACTCAAAAAAATGGAAGTGCAAAACTACGGTGACGCAAAAGAACTGCTTATCTCCGCTCAACAAAAGACAGAAGAGATCTATATCACAGCACAGAACTAAAATAGAAGCAATTCTGAACGCGGCGAGCGCAGCAATGCCGCGCCGTCAGAAGCAACAGCGGGGAAGATAATCCGAAAAGGAGGGGCAAGGTCCCTCCCTTTTGGTCGTTAGGGGTGCAGGGGCGAGATCGAAACGCCCCTGCCGTTCTCTTGGGGGATCAAAAGGGGGGATTCTCTCACGTGAGAGAATCCCCCCTTTTACCGCACTCCCGCGCGGCGTGGGAATTATCCCGCCGCTCTGCGAGCGGCATTATTCTTTATTCGCTTCGGGATCGCCCGCCAGCGAATCGAGATACAGATACAGCGGCATCAGCTCGCGGAAGCCCGCGAGGACTTCGTCTTTGAGCTCCGGCGTGAACAGCACGCCTTCGGGATTGTCGTCATAGCCGACGGCGATATTTTTCGCGTTGTACCACGGGTTCAGGAGCTTGCCGACGTCGCCCTTCGGGCGCTTGAACTGCTCGCCGGAGAGCGTGAAGCGGGATTTATTCAGCTTGCGCACGAGCTTTTCAAGCCTTTTGGGGTCGGTCTCGATGCGGCGGCGGAGCTTGGCCATCGTGGCGGGGGAGGCGTCCCAGTAGCCGCAGCCATAGCTGAAGTAGTTCGGTGCGAGCTCGAAATACAGCGCGGGGACGCCCTCGAAGCGCTCGTGCGGGCGCTCGATCGTGAACCACAGGTGGTCCTTATATGGGCCGCGGCCAAAGAGACGGCGCGCGTCGCGGTAGATGCGGCAGACGTGTAATTTCAGCGACTGCTTGGGATATGCCGCGGCGATCGCGTCGAACAGTTCGCTGCCGAGCTCGCGCATCGGCCGGTCAACGAGCGCGAGAAACTGCTCCTTTCGCGGCAGGAACCACTCGCGGTTGTTGTTGAATTTGATGCCCCAGAGGAACTCGACGGCCTCGGGCGTAAAACCTTGAAACATGATCCACCTCAAAGAAAAATTTGCAACGATGGCAGTATACCACCGAAAACGCGAAAAAAACAAGAGGGATCTCGCACCAGATCCCTCTTGTCTCAGAGGAGCACCGTCCTGTTTTTACCCAAAAACAGGAACAGAAAAAAGCAAAGTTACTTTGTGGCGTGGTCGACCGAGTACATGTGCTCGATGAGGTCGAGCACCTTGTTGGAGTAGCCGATCTCGTTGTCGTACCAGCTCACGACCTTGACGAACGTATCCGTCAGGGCGATACCGGCCTTGGCGTCGAAGATGGACGTGCGCGTATCGCCGAGGAAGTCGGAGGAAACGACCTGCTCGTCGGTGTAGCCGAGGATGCCCTTGAGCTCGCCCTCGCTGGCCTTCTTCATGGCCGCGCAGATCTCATCGTAGGTGGCGGGCTTTTCAAGGTTGACGGTCAGGTCGACGACGGAGACATCCAGCGTGGGAACGCGCATGGACATACCGGTCAGCTTGCCGTTGAGCGAGGGGATGACCTTCCCGACGGCCTTGGCGGCGCCGGTGGAGGAGGGGATGATGTTGCCCGTGGCCGCGCGGCCGCCGCGCCAGTCCTTCAGGGACGGGCCGTCCACGGTCTTCTGCGTGGCGGTGACGGAGTGCACGGTGGTCATCAGGCCATCCTTGATGCCGAAGCAGTCGTTCAGGACCTTGGCGATGGGGGCCAGGCAGTTCGTGGTGCACGAGGCGTTGGAGACGAACTGCATGTCGCTCGTGTAGGAATCGAGGTTGACGCCGCAGACGAACATCGGCGTGTCATCCTTGGACGGGGCGGACATGACGACCTTCTTCGCGCCGGCGTCGATGTGCGCCTGCGCCTTTTCCTTCGTCAGGAACAGGCCCGTGGATTCGACGACGTACTCCGCGCCGATCTTACCCCAGGGCAGATCCGCGGGGTTGCGCTCGGCGAAGACGGGGATCTCGCGGCCGTTGACCACGATGCCGTAGTCGTTGCTCTTCACATCGGCGGCGAATCTGCCGTGCATAGTATCGTATTTCAACATGTAGGCCAGATAATCGGCGGGGCAGAGGTCATTGATGCCCACGATCTCAATCTCAGGATGGTTCAGGCTTGCGCGAAAGACCATACGGCCAATGCGGCCAAAGCCGTTAATACCGACCTTAATACTCATAAAACTTACTTCCTTCCTGCTTATCGGAATATATCGAATGTTTGGTACATTTAGATATTATATAGCAGTAGTTTCGTTTTGCAAGTCCTTTTTTGCAAAAATTCTATTTTTTTCATAATTTCCACAAATTCCTTGCTTTTTGACCGAAATTTTGCTACCCTCATACTACAACGCTGTACAACAAAACGTTCTAAGCGTGAGCTTATCGCGAAAACACCAATTCTTTCCGCGCAAACTCCGCCTCCCTGCGGTGAATGCTACCGGTAGGAGAACTTTTATTAGGAGACGCTATGCGGGATTATACTGAAGAAGAACTGAAAATGCTGTCGGATGTGCTGCCGAATATTGCATTGCAGCTGCGCACCTCGCTTTCGACGATCTACACGGCGTTCGACCGTATGGCACCGCAGGAGACGCGGGAGAAGGATCCGAAGACTGACCGCACCGCCGCGGCATTTTACCAGAGCTATTACCAGCTCTACCGCGTCATCAGCAATCTGACCGACGCGGGGAACCTGTTTGAGCGCAAGCGCTTCGAGCTCTACGATGACGACATTGTCGGCGTCTGCCGCAGCGTGTGCGCCGAGGTGGACTTCCTTTTTGCGCAGCGCGGCGTGGAGCTCGACTTCCTCGCCGACCGCGACAGCCGCATCATCGCCCTCGACGCCGAAGCCATCCGCAAGCTGCTGCTGAATCTCCTCTCCAACGCGCTTAAATTTACGCCCAAGGGCGGCAGTGTCCGCGTGCGCGTGAAAACGGAGGGGAGATTTGTCAAGATCACCGTGGCGGACACCGGCAGGGGCATGGACAGCGACACGCTGGCCCATTTGTTCGACCGCTTTATGGACGGCGGGCAGAACCCCATGCCGCCGCGCGGCTTGGGACTGGGCCTTCCGATCTGCCAGCGCATCGCGCAGGGCCATGGAGGCATGATCGTCGCGCAGTCGGAGGAGGGAAAGGGCTCGCTCTTTACCGTCTCGCTCCCTGCGGTAAAGGCCGGGCGCGTACAGCTCAAGGACCGCGGCAGCGACTACGCCGGCGGCTTCAACCGCACGCTCGTGGAGATGTCCGACGCGCTTTCGAGCGAGGCATTTCTGCAAAAGTATCTGGATTAAGGGACACAGATGAAGAAAAAAGTTTTGATTGCCATGAGCGGCGGCGTGGATTCCTCCGCCGCCGCGCTTTTGCTGCAAAAGCAGGGCTACGAGTGCGCGGGCGCGACGCTGTCGCTCTGCGGCAACGAGACGGACGGCGCGAAGCGTATTGCCGACGGTCTCGGTATGCCGTTTTACATCTTCGACGAGCACGAGCTTTTTGCGCGCGAGGTGATGGATCACTTCGTCAGCGAGTACCGCGCGGGCCGCACGCCGAATCCGTGCATCGACTGCAACCGCTGCCTCAAATTCGGTGCATTTTTGGACCGCGCGCTGGAGATGGGCTTTGACTACATCGCGACGGGGCACTATGCCCGCGTCGGATATGACGAAGCGAGCGGACGTTACCGGCTGCTGCGCGGCGAGAGCCGCGCGAAGGACCAGAGCTACGTGCTCTATCAGCTCACGCAGGAACAGCTCTCGCACCTGCTGCTGCCGGTCGGCAGCTTTGAAAAGCCGGAAATTCGAGAGCAGGCGGAGGAGGCGGGCCTTGCAAACGCCTATCAGGCCGATTCGCAGGATATCTGCTTCATCCCCGATGGGGACTATGTGCGCTTTCTGCGCGACTACGGCGGCGTGACGCCGCAGCCCGGCGACTTTGTCGACGAAACGGGCCGCGTGCTCGGCCGCCATCGCGGTTTGGAGTGCTACACGGCGGGTCAGCGCAAGGGCCTCGGCGTGAGCGCGGACCGCCCGCTCTATGTGATATCCAAAAATGCCGAAAATAATACCGTGCTGCTCGGCGACAACGAGGAACTGTTTTCCGCAGCGCTGTTCGCCTCGCGCGTGAACTGGATCGCGGGGGAGACGCCTGCGGAAAAAGTCTATTGCACCGCCAAAACGCGCTACAGCCAGAAAGAGTGCGACGCCGTCGTCACACCGCTGGAAGGAGGCTGCGCGCACGTCGAGCTCCTCACGCCCCAGCGCGCCGTCACGGCAGGACAGGCCGTCGTCTTCTATGATGGCGAAGAGGTCCTCGGCGGCGGCACGATCGAAAAGGCGTTATAAAAGTGAGAAAAGGCTCCGCGAAAGCGGAGCCTTTTGGCATATTATCGTTCGCTGACATGCGCCTCGCTGCCGAAGATCATGTCGTCCACGTCGCCATGACGGATGTTGTCTTTTTCCTTCATTGTACCATTCCTTTCAGCTTTTCTCTCACCCGGCTATTATATGCGCGAGCAAACGAAAAGTTGTACGAAAAAGGACAGCAGAGGATAAAAAAGCGTCTCGCAGATTTTTACGCGCAAGAGGGACATTGTATCTGCAAGATCAAAAAGCGTCGCAGACTTTCGCGTCCGCAGACGCGAAATAAATTTCGATCATAAATCGCCGCGACATGTGCGTGGCGATTTATTCTTCTCGCTCTGCGCGTGTCGCAGCCGCCCTGCGGGCGGCAAGGCACGAAGCGGAGTGTGATCCCCCTCAAAAAAGCGGCAAAAGTCGCTTTTTTGAAGTCAATATCGCTTGTCGAGAATTTCCACCACGTCCGCCAGCGCGCCGTCCTTGCAGTGGCAGACGATGTGCGCACCCCATTCCTTGACCTCGGGGATGGCGTTTTCGGGCGCGAAGCCGATCTCGGAGACCTCGAGCATCGGAATGTCGTTGTTGTGGTTGCCGATGCAGTAGATGTCCTTGCGCGCAACGCCGAGGAGCTTGGCAAGCGTTAAGATCATGCCGCCCTTCGTCGCGCCGCGGCGCGTCAGCTCGAGCAGGTGATCGCTCGAAAAGATGAGCTCGTAGCGTTTTCCCCACTCCTGAGAGACGATGAAGTCGCGCACCTGCTCCAGAAGCGGCTTTTCCTCTTCAAAGAGCAGCTTGATGATCGGCAGGTCTACCTCGCGGAAGTCCTTGACCTCCTCGGTCTTCGCGCGCGTCAGGTGCTCGTGGTTGCGCGTGTAGTCGTTCGGGTGCAGGACGTGGATGCGGCGGTCGTCGTGGTAGATCTCGAAGCACAGGCCGGGGAAGCGCGCGAGCAACGCGTCGACGTGATCGTAGATGTCCGCGTCTAAAAACGCGGTCTCCACATAGCAGTCCTTGTTGAAGTCATAGATGGCCGCGCCGTTGGCGATGACGCAGGGGGCATTGCAGGGCAGGTCCTTGGCGTAGCGGGCAAAGGCGGGCAGCGCGCGGCCGGTGGAGATCGAAAAATAGCCGCCGTTTTGGATGAAGTACTCGACCGCCTCGCGGTTGCGCGCGCTCATCGGCGGGATATCCTCGCCGCGCTCCAGCGCGCCCTGCGTATAGACGAGCGTGTTGTCAAAGTCGCTGGCGAGCAGCACCTTGTTGAATTTCAGCATGATGGATCCTCTCTTCTTTTCTCGTTGTTTTTCGGCAAAAGTATACCACGGCGCGGGAGAAATGAAAAGGGATGTTTTGCGTAAAGATATCAGCCGATGATGCCGAATTTTCCTTTGATAAAATGACGGTAGTCGGGCTGCTTTTCGGCATTTTCGTATTCATGTTTCATGGTTTGCCATATCCAGGCGCGGAACGGATCGCCGGTCTGCGCATAGTGCAGAATGCGCAGCAGCCCCTCCCGCTCTGCGCGGAGAATGGCCTCATAGGCATCGGGGACGAACTCGCACGAGACGACTGCTGCCGCCTCTTCGGACGTGACCGCGAACGGCACGTCGGAAACAGGGGCGGTATTTGCCGGTTCCGCGCCGTAGATATAGCCGGAGACGCCGGCATAGGTCTCCTCCAGTGCGTTGGGGTAGTATTCCTCCAGCCGCTGCACGTCGTCTAAGTCGAAGCCGTAAGGCCCCCATTTTTCCCACCGGCCCGTGTGGACAAAGCCGGTGTCGCGGCAGTATTTTTCAACGGCATTGCTCAGATAGACCAGCACATTTTCCCGTTTCTTCGAAAAATAGACGAGCGGGTGGCCATGGTTGGAGACGTGCGGCGTGAGGACGGTGAGACCGCCGGTGGGGGAGGCATGGTACAGCATGGAAGCAATTCCTTTCCGCCTTTTGGCAAAACCGCCGCGAAACAACTGTGCTTCGCGGCGGTTCTATTTCTTGTTTACGCTTCGTTCTTCGGCGCGGGATTTTCGCCGCCCTGACCGCCACTTCTGCGGCGGCCTCTGCCGCCGCGGTGGCTGCGGCGGCGCGGCTTGTTCTCGCCGCCCTCAATCGCGCCCTCGGCTTTCGGCGGGCGGGGCGGACGCGGGGCTTTCGGCGCGTCGGGAGTTTCGCTGTTCGGCTTGCTCTGGCGCGGGGCGCGGCGCTCGCCGTTCTTGTCGGGATTGCGGGACGGACGTTCGCTGCTCGGCTTATCGCCGCGCGCGGGGCGTTGGCTTCGCTTTTCGGCGGGCTTGTCGCCACCCTTTTGGGGCGTGTTTTCACTCTTCGGCGCGGCGGACTTCTCGCCGCCTTCACCGCTGCCCTTGCCGCGGCCTCTGCCGCCGCGATGCCCGCGGCCGCCGCGGCGGGAACGGCGCTTTTCCGTCTCCTCCTCGTCAGCGGCGGGGGCGTCCGCTTTTGCGACGGGGGCCGTCCACTGTTCGGGCGGCACGATGGGCTTGGCAGACGAGAAGAAGTTCAGCGTCAGCTGCGGCTCCTCCTCCGGCTGCTCCTGATAGCGCTCGGGGAGCGTCGTGGGGAGCTCGATGCCGTCGCGCGAGCCCTTGCCGTTGCGCAGCACATGAATTTCGCAGGTGCGATAGCGCTTGGGGCTCTCGTTCTGCCCGTCGAGACGCACGAGCACCTGCTCGCGCAGAATGTCGACCGAGCTCACGTTGCCAAGGCCGTCGGGCGTTGCAACAAACGAATCCTGCTTCGGGCAGCGGCGCACCGCGTCCTCGTAGGCGTTCTGCTCGTATTTGAGGCAGCACATGAGCCTGCCGCACGTGCCGGAGATCTTCGTCGGGTTCAGGCTCAGATTCTGCGTCTTGGCCATCTTGATCGAAACGGGGACGAAGTCGTCCAAAAACTGCGAGCAGCAGAAAGGCCGGCCGCAGATGCCGAGGCCGCCGAGCATCTTCGCCTCGTCGCGCACGCCGATCTGCCGCAGCTCGATGCGGGCACGGAACACACCGGCTAAGTCGCGCACGAGCTCGCGGAAGTCCACGCGCCCATCGGACGTGAAGAAAAAGATGATCTTGCTGCCGTCGAAGTTGCTCTCCACGCGCACGAGCTTCATGTCGAGCCCGCGCTCGGCGATCTTCTTCTGGCAGACCTCGAAGGCGTTCTTTTCGCGCGTTTTGTTGTAGGCGTAGGTGCGGTCATCGTTCTCCGTCGCCACGCGCACGAGCGGGCGCAGCGGTTGGACGACGGAATCGTCCTCCACCTCATGGTTGCCCGAGACGCACTGGGCGTACTCGAGCCCCTGCGCGGTCTCGACGATGACGAACTGGTTGGGTTCGACCGTGATGCCGTGCGGGTCAAAATAATATTCCTTGCATCCGCCGCGGAAGCGGACTCCGATCACTTCTGTCAAAGGGTTTCCTCCAATTCAACGGCGAAGCCGCCCAGCGTGGGCCCGACGCCGACGTTATAGGTGCATTTATTGCGGTAGTCCTGCAATAAATCTATTGTGCCGAGTAATTTGGCTTTTGTCAAGCGCGAAGCCAGTGACTGCGCGATGCGAAGATCCCTCTCCGGTACGCTCACGCCGTACTGCCCCAGCAGGGCGGACGAGAGCAGAAGCCGCGTCCCCTCGAAAAGTGAGGACAGGTCGTCGCGCGTGACCTTCTGCGTTTCGAGCTTTGCGAGGAATGCCGCGCGGGACGCGCGCGACCCCTCGGCGATGAGCCGCGCGAGCTCGAGCGTGAGCTCGTCAGGCGCGCCGCCCTCTTCGACGGTGGGGAAGAGCTTGACCTCCACGCAGCGCGAGCGGATGGTCTGGAGCAGAACCGCCGGATTTTCCGCGCAGAAGAAGAACGCTGCGTAAGCGGGCCCCTCCTCCACGAGCTTCAAAAGCACGTTCTGGTCCTTTTCCGTCAGGATGGTGCAGTCCTCGAAAATGTAGACCTTGCGCGCGCCCTCATTCGGGCGGATGAACGCGTCGGCGCGCATCGCGCGCACCGTGTCGATCGAGAGCTCCTTGTGCTCTGCGTCGCGCACGAACGTGACGTCGGGGTGGATGTCCTGCATCACCTTGCGGCAGGCAGGGCAGGCGAGGCAGGGCTTGCTTTCCGCTGTGCACTCCATCGCCGCGGCGGCATAGCGCGCAGCGCTCACGCGGTCGCCGCTGCCGCTGAAAATGAGTGCGTGCGACAGTGCGCCGCGCTTTGCCGCGGCGCGAAGACGCGCCGCTGTATCGGTTTTTGCAAAATCCAAAAGCTCCATTGTCCGCTCCATGCTCTGTACTCTGCGCGCATTTTCAGCGCAAATTTAAAAATAGTATATCGCAAAAGTGCGGCGCTTGCAAGAAAATCCGCGCCCCGCGACGGAAAAACAGAACGATTTTGCGCCAAATTGCGTTTTGTGGGAGAAAAAATGCGGAAAGTCGACAAAAATTTCACAACTTGTTATTGAAAGTCGGGGATTTTCTGTCTATAATAATATGGCTTGATAATGATCACACAGCGATACATTTTTAATGGAGGAAAACCAATGAGCAAAAAGTATGTCTACCTGTTCTCGGAAGGCAACGCTACCATGCGTGAGCTTCTGGGCGGCAAGGGCGCGAACCTGGCCGAGATGACCAACATCGGTCTGCCCGTGCCCCAGGGCTTCACCATCACGACCGAAGCCTGCACCCAGTATTACGAGGACGGCCGCAAGATCAACGACGAGATCATGGCAGAGATCATGGAATACGTCGCGAAGATGGAAGAGATGAACGGCAAGAAGTTCGGCGATCTGAAGAACCCCCTGCTCGTCTCCGTCCGTTCCGGCGCGCGCGCTTCCATGCCCGGCATGATGGATACCATCCTGAACCTCGGTCTCAACGACGACGTCGTCGCCGCCATGATCGCGGGCAACCCCGACCCCAACTTCGAGCGTTTCGTTTACGACTCCTATCGCCGCTTCATCCAGATGTTCTCCGACGTTGTTATGGAAGTCGGCAAGAAGTACTTTGAGCAGCTCATCGACGCGATGAAGGAAAAGCGCGGCGTCAAGCTCGACATCGAGCTTACCGCAGCCGACCTCAAGGAACTCGCCGAGCAGTTCAAGGCCGAGTACAAGCAGCAGATCGGCGAGGACTTCCCCTCCGACCCCAAGACCCAGCTGTACGAAGCCATCCGCGCCGTGTTCCGCTCCTGGGACAACCCGCGCGCGAACGTCTATCGCCGCGACAACGACATCCCCTATTCCTGGGGCACTGCCGTCAATGTCATGCCGATGGTCTTCGGCAACCTGAACGACAACTCCGGTACCGGCGTCGCCTTCACCCGTGACCCCGCCACCGGCGAGAAGAAGCTCATGGGCGAGTTCCTGACCAACGCTCAGGGCGAGGACGTCGTCGCCGGCGTCCGCACCCCGATGCCCATCTCCCAGATGGAAGAGAAGTTCCCCCAGGCTTACGCCGACTTCGTCAAGGTCTGCGACCTGCTCGAGGATCACTACCGCGACATGCAGGACATGGAGTTCACCGTCGAGAACGGCAAGCTCTATATGCTCCAGTGCCGCAGCGGTAAGCGCACCGCGCAGGCTGCTCTCAAGATCGCCTGTGACCTCGTGGACGAGGGCATGATCGACGAGAAGAAGGCCGTCTCCATGATCGACCCGCGCAACCTCGACACCCTGCTCCATCCCCAGTTCGATGCGGCTGTCCTCAAGAAGGCTCCCGCCATCGCCAAGGCTCTGCCCGCCTCCCCCGGCGCCGCCTGCGGCAAGATCGTCTTCTCCGCTGAGGATGCCAAAGAGTGGAAGGAGCGCGGCGAGAAGGTCGTTCTCGTCCGTCTCGAGACCTCTCCGGAGGATATCGAGGGCATGAAGGCCTCCCAGGGCATCCTGACCGTCCGCGGCGGTATGACCTCCCACGCGGCTGTCGTCGCGCGCGGCATGGGCAAGTGCTGCGTCTCCGGCTGCGGCGAGATCAACATGGACGAGGAGAACAAGAAGTTCGAGCTCGCCGGCAAGACCTACCACGAGGGCGACTTCATCTCCATCGATGGTTCCACCGGTAACATCTACGACGGCATCATCCCCACGGTCGACGCCACCATCGGCGGCGAGTTCGGCCGCGTCATGGCTTGGGCCGACAAGTATCGCCGCCTGGGCGTCCGCACGAACGCCGATAACCCGCACGACACCGAGCAGGCCGTGAAGTTCGGCGCTGAGGGCATCGGCCTCTGCCGCACCGAGCACATGTTCTTCGAGGCTGACCGTATTCCCGCCATCCGCGAGATGATCTGCTCCGACACCGTCGAGCAGCGCGAGAAGGCGCTCGCTAAGCTCGAGCCGATGCAGCAGGGCGACTTTGAAGCCATGTATATCGCGCTCGAGGGCCGTCCGATGACCGTTCGTTTCCTCGATCCCCCGCTGCACGAGTTCGTTCCCACCGAGGAAGCTGACATCGAGCAGCTCGCCAAGGACATGGGCAAGAGCGTTCAGGACATCAAGAACATCATCGCCTCCCTGCACGAGTTCAACCCCATGATGGGCCACCGCGGCTGCCGTCTGGCCGTTACGTTCCCCGAGATCGCTGCCATGCAGACCCGTGCGGTCATCAAGGCTGCGCTGAACGTCAACGCCGCGCATCCCGACTGGAACATCATCCCCGAGATCATGATCCCGCTCGTCGGCGAGGTCAAGGAGCTCAAGTATGTCAAGGACGTCGTCGTCGAGGTCGCTGACAAGCTGATCGCCGAGGCCGGCAGCTCCATGAAGTACAAGGTCGGCACCATGATCGAGATCCCGCGCGCCGCTCTGACCGCGGACGAGATCGCCAAGGAAGCGGACTTCTTCTCCTTCGGCACGAACGACCTGACCCAGATGACCTTCGGCTTCAGCCGTGACGATGCCGGCAAGTTCCTCGGCGCGTACTACGACAAGAAGATCTACGAGAGCGATCCGTTCGCCCGTCTCGATCAGGCCGGCGTCGGCAAGCTCGTCTCCATGGCCGCCAAGATGGGCCGCGAGACCAACCCGCACATCCACCTCGGCATCTGCGGCGAGCACGGCGGCGATCCCACGTCCGTCGAGTTCTGCCACAAGGTCGGTCTGGACTATGTCTCCTGCAGCCCGTTCCGTGTCCCCATCGCCCGCCTCGCCGCCGCACAGGCTGCGATCAAGGACATGCAGTAAGCAAATCGCTTTCGGCATAGGCTTTTATTGAATCAAACAAGCGCCCAGCCATTCGGCTGGGCGCTTGTACTTTGTAAAAAGATGTGGTAGGATGTGGACCAATCAGATGTTGGATAGGAAAGGGGAGAGTGCATGGAGATCAGACCCTTGGACAGAGAGATATATGCGGGCAAAACATTTACGGCTTGCTACCGCACGAATGGCTATTATGAGATCCGCCCGTCCGAGACGGGCTTTCAGATGGACTATGTGCCCTTTGCGGAGCCGACCGAGCGGTCATTTGACGATGTGTTCTTCGGCGAATGGCTCGAAGACCCGATCGCCTTCGGCGTGTTCGAGGGTGACAAGCTGATCGGATATGTCGAGGGCTCGATAGAGGGCTGGAACAACCGTTTTCGGCTCAGCAACATCTGCGTGCTGGACTTTTCCGAGCGCAGCAGGGGCGTCGGCACGGCGCTGATGAAGACCATAGAGCAAGCGGCGGAGAATACCGGGGCGCGCATGCTGATTTTAGAGACGCAGTCGTGCAATGAAAACGCCATCGCGTTTTATAAAAAGAACGGTTTCGAAATCGTCGGCTTCGACCTGTACGCCTACTCCAACGACGATCCTGAGCGGCACGAGGTGCGGATCGAAATGGGGAAGAAGCTGCACTGAGCGCCGGTTTTGCATCTTAAAAGCATTTTTCAAAGGAGAACACAGCCATGCTGTTACTGCTTCAGATCATTTTATGTTGTCTTCTGTATCTCGCGCTGGTCAAATGCGCGGTGCGAGACAGCGGGCGCAACTGCCTCTATTTTTACCCGGACGCGTATCTCGACGAGGCGCAGCGGCGCGGCATCGCCGACAAGACTGAGGAGCTGCGCAAGGGCAAGCGCTTTATGACGTTCTTCTGCCTTGTGATCTTCGTCGTGCTGATCGCGGTCATCGCCGGATGGAACGGCGTGAAGGACTTTAAGACCGCGAGTTTTGAAACCTACCTCTTCCTTGTGGTCGTGAACTGGTTCGACGGCTTTGTCATCGACCTGCTGTGGGTCGGCCACAGCAAGATCTGGCGTATAGGGCATGGAGGGCGTCCCCTATGGGAAGCCGTGGCGGACGGTCTACACCAAGCGCAGTGCGGCCACAGCGCTGTACCTTCTTGTCGCGGCCGCGGTCGGCGGGATCGTTGTGCTGATCGGCAAAATTTGACAGCGGAAGAAAAAAGGTTCCCAAGCCAATGGCTTGGGAACCTTTTTCGCATCGCCGCGCGATGCAGAGGATCAAAGGAGAGGTTCATAAAGAAGTTTGGAAGAGATCGTTTCAGATACGGCTGCGGATCTCCGCACCCATGGCCTTGCAGCCGACGAGTTGGCAGTTTTCCTGCATGATGTCGCCGCAGCGGAAGCCCGAGCGCAGCGTTTTATCCACCGCGCGCTCGATGGCGTCGGCCTCGGCGGCCATGTCGAAGCTGTAGCGCAGCATCATTGCGGCGGCCAGGATCGTGCCGATGGGGTTCGCCTTGTCCTGCCCCGCAATGTCCGGCGCGGAGCCGTGGATGGGCTCGTAGAGTCCGTTCGTGCCGTCGCCCATGCTGGAGGACGGGATCATGCCGATCGAGCCCGTGATCTGGCTCGCCTCGTCGGAGAGGATGTCGCCAAAGAGATTTTCGGTCACGATGACGTCAAACTGGCTCGGGTCACGCACGAGCTGCATCGCCGCGTTGTCGACATACATGTGGCGAAGCTCGACATCTGGGTAGTCCTTCGCGACCTCTGTGACCGTCTTGCGCCAGAGACGCGAGGTGTCGAGCACGTTGGCCTTGTCGATGGAGGTGACGCGCTTGCGGCGCTTGCGCGCGGTCTCGAACGCGACGCGCGCGACACGCTTGATCTCGTGCTCGGAGTAGGCCATGATGTCGGTGGCCTTCTGCTCGCCGTTCGCCTCTTCCGTGCGGTGCTCGCCGAAGTACACGCCGCCGATGAGCTCGCGCACGACGACGAGGTCGATGCCGCCTTCCGCGATGTCAGCGCGCAGCGGGCAGGCGGCGGAGAGCTCGGAGAACATCTTCGCGGGGCGCACATTTGTATAGAGCCCCATGCCCTCGCGCAGCTTGAGCAGACCGCGCTCGGGACGGTTGGCGGCGGGCTGATTGTCCCACTTCGGGCCGCCGACCGCACCGAGCAGCACGCTGTCCGCGTTGCGGCAGGTCACTAAACTCGAATCCGGCAGCGGCACGCCAAATTTATCGATGGCGTTGCCGCCCATCGGCGCGTCGACGTAGGTGAAGGTGTGGCCAAACTTCGCGGCCACGGCGTCTAAAACGCCCATGGCCTCGGTGACGATCTCGGGGCCGATGCCGTCGCCCTTGATGATGGCAATGGTCTTGTTCATTTCGCCGCCTCCTTTGCCTTGAGCGAGGCCATCAGGCCGCCGCGCGCGATCATGTCCTTGATAAACGGCGGGAAGGGCTCGGCCTGATACGTCGTGCCCTTTGTCACGTCTGTGATGACGCCGGTGTCGAAGTCGACCGTCACCTCGTCGCCGTTTTCGATCTCTGCGCTCGCGGCGGGGCACTCCAAAATGGCGAGGCCGATGTTGATAGCGTTGCGGTAGAAGATGCGGGCGAAATTCGCCGCGATGACGCAGGAGATGCCGCTCGCCTTGATGGCGACGGGCGCATGCTCGCGCGACGAGCCGCAGCCGAAGTTTACGCCCGCGACCATGATGTCGCCGTCTTTGACGCGGTGGATGAAGTCCTTGTCGATGTCCTCCATGCAGTGGGAGGCGAGCTCCTTGTGGCTCTGGGTGTTCAGATAGCGCGCGGGGATGATGACGTCCGTATCGACGTGATCCCCATACTTATGGACAATGCCGTGTGCATTCATTTGTTCATGACCTCCTCCGGATGAGAAATGTGGCCGGTAATACCAGACGCCGCGGCGACAGCCGGAGAGGCGAGGTAGACCTCGCTGTCGACGTGGCCCATGCGGCCGACAAAGTTGCGGTTGGTGGTGGAAACGCAGCGCTCGCCGGCGGCGAGGATGCCCATATAGCCGCCGAGGCACGGCCCGCATGTGGGCGTGGAGACGATGCAGCCCGCGTCGAGGAAAATATCGGTGTAGCCCTCGTGCATGCAGGCGCGGTAAACTTCCTGCGTGGCGGGGATGATGATGCCGCGGACGTTCGGGGCCAGGTGATGCCCCTTTAAGATCGCGGCGGCGGCGGCCATGTCAGGGAGCTGGCCGTTCGTGCACGAGCCGATGACGATCTGGTCGATGGCGATGTCGCTGCCCTCGCGCGCGCTGTGCGCGTTTTCGGGCAGGTGCGGCCAGGCGACCGTGCAGTCGACCTTGCCAAGGTCGATGTCGATGACGCGCTCGTATTCTGCATCGGGGTCGGCCTCGAACGCTGTCCAGGGGCGGTCCACGCGGCCCTCAACATAGGCGCGCGTCACGTCGTCGACGGGGAAGATGCCGTTTTTGCCGCCCGCCTCGATGGCCATGTTGCAGATCGTCAGGCGGTCGTAAATCGTGAGGTTCTTGACGCCCTCGCCGGAAAATTCGATGGACTGGTAGCGTGCGCCGTCCACGCCGATCATGCCGATGAGCGTCAGGATGACGTCCTTGCCGGAGACGAACGGGCGGAGCTTGCCGGTGAGATTCACCTTGATGGCGGACGGGACCTTGAACCACGTCTCGCCCGCGGCCATGGCCGCACCCATGTCGGTCGAGCCGACGCCGGTGGAGAACGCGCCGAGCGCGCCGTAGGTGCAGGTGTGCGAGTCCGCGCCGATGACGGCCTCGCCCGGGGCGACAAGCCCCTGCTCGGGCAGCAGCGCGTGCTCGATGCCCATCGTGCCGACATCGTAGAAGTGGTCGATGTCGAAGCGGCGGGCAAAGGTGCGGCACTGCTTGCACTGCGTGGCGGACTTGATGTCCTTGTTCGGTGCGAAGTGATCCATCACCATCGCAATGCGGCTCTTGTCGAAGACCTTTTCAAAGCCCGCGGACTCAAACTCGTTGATGGCCACGGGGGTCGTGATGTCGTTGCCGAGGACGAGGTCGAGCTTTGCCTGGATGAGCTGGCCCGCGCGCACACTCTCAAGTCCTGCGTGCTTGGCGAGAATTTTCTGCGTCATTGTCATGCCCATGTCGCGTTTCTCCTTTCAGTTGCCGGATTCCATGATCTTGTTGATGCCGTTGACGTAGGCGCGGATCGACGATTCGATGATATCGGTCGAGAGACCCGAGCCGGTGTACGACCGCCCGTCGGGGCCGGAGACCTTGACCACGGCCTCGCCGATGGCGTCCTCGCCGTCCGTGACGGCGTTGAGGCTGAAGCTCTCGAGCTTCACGTCCATATGAAGCATGCGGTTGATAGCCTTGAACGAGGCGTCCAGCGGGCCTGTGCCGATGGCGACGTCTTCGATCTGCTCGTCGCCGTGCTGGAGCTTGATGCACGAGATGTTCGGCACGCCGTGGCCCGTGTTGACCACATGACTCACGAGCTGGCAGCTGCCCTGCACCGCGGCCTGACGGTGGAGCACGAGCGCCTCAATGTCGCTGCTCGTGATGTTCTTTTTCTTGTCGGCGAGATCCTTGAAGCGGGTGAACACGCTTTCAAGCTCCTCGTCGCTCAATTCGTAGCCCATGGATTCGAGCTTTTCACGCAGCGCGTGCTTGCCGGAGTGCTTGCCGAGCACCATCGTGTTCTGCGGGATGCCGACGTCGGTGGAGTTCATGATCTCGTACGTTCTTGCATTGGCAATGACGCCGTGCTGATGGATGCCCGACTCGTGCGCGAAGGCGTTTGCGCCGACGATGGCCTTGCTCGGCGGGATGGGCACGCCCGTGATGTTGCTCAGCAGCTTGCTCGAGCGGTAGATCTGCTTGGTGTTCACGCCGGTCTCGGCGTCGTAGAAGTCCTTTCTCGTGCGCAGCGCCATGACGATCTCCTCAAGGCTCGCGTTGCCCGCGCGCTCGCCGATGCCGTTGACCGTGCATTCGACCTGCGTCGCGCCCGCGCGGACGCATTCGAGCGAATTGGCCACCGCCATGCCGAGGTCGTTGTGACAGTGGACGGAGATGTCAACATGCTCGACGCCCTCGATGTTTTCACGCAGGTAGGTGATGAGGTCATACATCTCCTGCGGCGTGGAGTAGCCGACGGTGTCGGGCACATTCAGCGTCGTCGCGCCCGCGGCGACGGCAGTGGAGTAGCAATGGGCCAGAAATGCCCAGTCGGAGCGGGAGGCGTCCTCGGCGGAAAACTCGATGTCATCGCAATAGCTCTTGGCGTAGGCGACCATCTCGCGGATGCGGTCGATGACCTGCTCGCGCGTCATCTTGAGCTTGTACTCCATGTGGATGTCGCTCGTCGCAAGGAAGACGTGGATGCGGGGGTGGTTGGCCTCCTTCACGGCGTCCCACGCCGCGTCGATATCGCCCTTGGCGCAGCGCGCGAGCGAGGCGACCGTGCAGTTTGTCACCGCGGCGGCGATGGCCTGCACGCTCTTGTGGTCCATCGGAGACGCGATGGCGAAGCCTGCCTCGATCACGTCGACGCCCAGCTTTTCAAGTTGGCGGGCCATTTCGATCTTTTCCGTCAGATTCATGCTGCAGCCGGGGGACTGCTCGCCGTCTCTCAGAGTCGTGTCAAAAATTTTAATGCGTTTCATGGTGTGTTCCTCCTGCTCTTTTTTCTCTCGCATAGCAACAAAAAAAGCCTCCGTCTCTTCCCTTGAAGAGACGAAAGCTCAAAACTTCCGCGGTACCACTCTTGTTGGCATAAAATATGCCCGCTTTCTGCATCGGCTTAAAATCAAGCGAATGCGCCTCGTTGGTAACGGTGAGGAGATCCGGCTGCGCCTAAACGAAAATCGTCTCAGCGGAGCTACTCAGGGGCCAGTGACATCATCCCGCTCTGCATTGCCTCGCAGCGACCGGCAACTCTCTGAAGCGTCTGTAGGACGAATTTTTCCCCGTCATGGTATTTGTGAACTATGAGATTGAATGATGCTACTATAATCGCCCGCCCCCGCTTTGTCAAGCAGGGAAAAAGAAATTTGCGCTTTTGACAAAAAACCACGCGGCGGAAAAATATATTTTGCGCACGTTGAACGGAGAAAAAGGCGGGAGAGCAAAAGAAAAGGGAACGCGCAAGCGTTCCCTTTTTTGCCAAAATTTCTTACCTGCCGCCGAAGATCAGGCTGCCGAGCCCCGTGGAGGTCAAAAACAGAATGAGCATGACAACGGGCACGACATACTTCATCATCACGCTGTAGAGCTTGGCGCGGCCGAAGTGCTCGCCGTTTTTCTCGACCTCGGCAATGATCCATTTCGGACCCACGACCCAGCCGACCAAAATGCTCGTGAGCAGGCTGATAAACGGCATCAGGAAGCTGTTGCTGATGTAGTCCATCACGTCGAGCAGCTGCGCGGTCGAGCCGTTGGGCAGCGGGAGCTCGAAGTAGAGCGCGTTGTAGCCCATGCAGATGAGCACAGCCGTCACGAGCGAGTAGACGCCCACGGCGGCGCACATCTCCTTGCGCGACTTGTGGAAAATCTCCATGCAGTTGGCGACGAGCGTCTCCATGACGGACACGCAGCTCGTCAGCGCGGCGAAGCCGAGCGCGAGGAAGAACACCGCGCCCACGACGCGGCCCACGCCGCCCATCGCGGCGAAGACCTTCGGCAGGCTGATGAACGTCAGGCTCGGGCCGCTGGCCATGCCGTCGGTGCCGAGGAAGACATAGACGGCGGGGATGATCATGAGGCCCGCGAGGAACGCGACGCCCGTGTCGAAAATTTCGATCTGGTTGTTGGCCTTGTTGAGGTCGACGTCGTCCTTGACGTAGCTGCCGTAGGTGATCATGATGCCCATGCTGACACTGAGCGAGAAGAAGAGCTGACTCATCGCGTCGAGCGCGATGTTCAAAAAGCGCTGGACGGTCAGGCCCGTGAAGTCGGGCTTAATGTAGACGAGCAATCCTTCGATACCCGTGCGCGTCATGCCGCTCTCGTCGGTGTAAGAGAGCGTGAGCGAGAAGATGGCGATGCCGATGATGAGAAGGAGCAGACCCGGCATGATGTAGCGGGAGTATTTTTCAATGCCCTTTTCCACGCCGCAGTACACGACCCACGCCGTCAGCGCCAAAAAGATCAGCATGAAGACGATGGGCGAGACGGGGGAGGTGATGAACGAGGTGAAGAACCCGTCCTGCGCGGCGGCATCGCCGCTTGAGATGAGGTAGAGGGTAAAATACTTCGTGATCCAGCCGCCGATGACGGAGTAATACGTCATGATGAGCGTGGGGACGAGGAAGGTGAGGTAACCCAAAAACTTCCACTTCTTGTTGAGCGTTGCAAAGGCATTGAGGGCGTTCTGCTTCGTGCGGCGGCCAATGGCTACGTCAGTCGTCAGCAGGGTGAAGCCGAATGTCAGCACCAGCACCAGATAGACGAGCAGGAACAGTCCGCCGCCGTCCTTGGCACAGAGATAGGGGAAGCGCCAGATATTGCCGACGCCCACCGCGCTGCCCGCCGCAGCCAGCACAAAGCCGAGCGAACCGCTGAAACTACTGCTTTTTTTCATGTTCGATTCTCTCTTTTCTTTCATGTAAATGGAATGACTAATGCCCCATTATAGCAGAAGAAACCGAATTGGCAAGGGGAAAAGCACTGAAAATGCAGGAATTCTTGCGAAAATGTGAAAAAATATCTCGCCAGCGGCTTGCTGGTGAGATATTTTATTCATAACAGGATTAGATTTTGTCATGGCCGACGGCTTCGTCGGTGAAGACGGCCTCGAATTCCTCAGCGCTCATCGTCTCGTGCGCAAGCAGGAATTCCGCCACGGCGATGAGGTGCTTCTGATCGCGCGAGAGGATGTCCTCGCAGCGCTCGTAGGCTGCGTCGACGATGGACTTGACCTCCTCGTCGATCTGTGCGGCGACCCGCTCGGAATACGGCTTGGCCTGCGCCATCGAGCGGCCGATGAAAATTTCATCGTGGCCGGATTCGAACGAGATCGAGCCGAGCCTGTCGCTCATGCCGTACACCGAGACCATCTTGCGCGCGATCTGCGAGGCGCGCTGGATGTCGTTCGACGCGCCGGTCGAAATGTCGCCGAGTATCAGCTTTTCCGCCACGCGCCCGCCAAGCAGCGAGACGATCTGCTCTTCCATATAGCGCTTGGACTGGTACGAGCGGTCCTCCGTGGGCAGCGAGATCGTCATGCCGCCCGCGCCGCCACGCGGGACGATCGTGATCTGGTGCACGGGATCGTGCGTCGGCAGCGCGTGCATCACGATGGCGTGACCGGCCTCGTGATAGGCGGTCAGCTTGCGCTCGTGCTCGCTGACGACGCGGCTCTTCTTCTCGGGACCTGCGATGACCTTGATCTCCGCCTCGGAGAAGTCGGACATCGTGATGAGCTTGCTGCCGCGGCGCGCGGCGAGCAGCGCCGCCTCGTTCGAGAGGTTCTCGAGGTCCGCGCCCGTGAAGCCGGGCGTGCCCTTGGCGACGGTGGAGAGGTCCACATCCTCGGCAAGGGGCTTATTCTTGACGTGGATCTTCAGGATCTCCTCGCGGCCGCGGATGTCGGGAAGCCCCACGTAGACCTGACGGTCGAAGCGGCCCGGGCGCAGCAGCGCGGGGTCGAGGATATCGGCGCGGTTCGTCGCCGCCATGACGACGACGCCCTGATTCGTACCGAAGCCGTCCATTTCGACGAGCAGCTGGTTGAGCGTCTGCTCGCGCTCGTCGTGGCCGCCGCCGAGGCCCGTGCCGCGCTGGCGGCCTACGGCATCGATCTCGTCGATGAAGATGATCGCGGGGGCGACCTTTTTCGCCTGTTCGAAGAGGTCGCGCACGCGGCTCGCGCCGACGCCGACATACATTTCGACAAAATCAGAGCCGGAGATCGACAGAAACTGCACGCCTGCCTCGCCCGCGACCGCGCGGGCCAGCAGCGTCTTGCCCGTGCCCGGAGGGCCGACAAGCAGCACGCCCTTGGGGATGCGCGCGCCGAGGTCGATGAACTTGCCCGGCGCTTTCAAAAAGTCGACGATCTCCTGCAATTCCTCTTTTTCCTCATCCGCACCGGCGACGTCAGAGAACGTCGTGGGGCGCTTGTTGTCTCCGCCGGTCTTGAACGACGCCGTGCCGAATTTTGCCATGCGGTCGCCGCCGCCTCCGCCCGCGGAGCGGACGGAGAGGAAGTACCAGATGGCGAAAATGCCGAGCACCGCTAAAATATAAGGCGCGAACATCGCGACATAGTTGATCGAGTGGTCGGCGGTGAAGTCGTAGTCCTCGATGATGCCGTCGGCCTTCTGCTGCTCGATGAGCTCGCCTAAGTCGTCATAGAAGAGCGTCACGCTGAAAAGGTCCTTTTTGAGCTCCGTTTTGCCGTCGATGGGCTCGCGCAGCTTCATGCGCAGCGTGGTGTCCGTCACCGTGAAGGCCGAGACCTGCTCGGATTCGAACAGCTCGCGTACCTCGGCATACGACGGTTCGGCCTCCACCGGCTTGTTCATAAAGCCGTAGACGCCGACGAGCACCAGCAGCACCAGCAGATACGGCAAAAGATTGGGACGCTTGGTCTGTTGAGTCAATGGGTGTTCCTCCTTGCTGATTCAAAAAAAGAGGCAAGGCCTCTTTTTTTGAGAAAGATTCGCTGCGTTTTGTGCCTCGGTTGTCCGCTGAAAGCGAACAATTCGACACAACACTCCGCGCAAGGTGTTTTCTGCCACGCACATGTCGCGGCAGAAAACAGATTTGAATTGATTTCGTGCCGTGCGCGGCACGAAACTCTGCGAGGCTTTTTGAGGAGCCAGAAAGATCAATTTTCAGAATAAACCTCGGGCTTGAGCACGCCGATGTACGGCATATTGCGGTACTTCTGGGCGTAGTCGAGGCCGTAGCCGACGACGAATTCGTCGGGCACTTCGAAGCCTGCGAGGTCGGCGGCGATGGGCTTGGTGCGGCGGGCGGGCTTGTCGAGCAGCGTCACGACGGTCACGCTGGAAGCGCCCTTGGTCATAAAGTAATTCTTGAGGAAGTAGAGCGTGTTGCCGGAGTCGAGAATGTCCTCGATGACGACGATATCGCGGCCCGTGATGTCCTGCTGGAGATCGCGCGTGATCTGCACGACGCCGGACGAGGTCGTCGCGTTCTGATAGGACGAGACGGCGATGAATTCAATGTCGCTCTTGAGCTGGCAGGCGCGCACGATGTCGGCCATGAAGATGAAGGAGCCCTTCAGCACGCCGAGAAACAGGGGATTTTTGCCCTTGAGGCGCTCGTAGAGCTCGTCGCCCATCTCCTGCACGCGCGTTTTGAGCTGCTCCTCGGAATACAGTACCTTCAGGATGTCCTGATCCATATTGCTCTTAGCCATAGCTTTTTTCTCCACTTTCTTTTTATTCGTATTTGTTGTATCTGATGCGGCATTCCACCGCAGGTCGCACAAATTGGCGTTATCGGGGGACGACGCGCACGAAGCACGCCCTGTTCCCGCCTTTCGGCAGGAAAGTAACGTCCGTCCCCAGCCGCCACACGGCGGCAAGCCGGCCGCCCACATAAAGGGCGGGGAGCGCGTCGCGCTCGGTGAGGGAGAGCTTTCGGTCGACGCACAGCCGCTTGACGCTGCGCGCGCCGTTCGCGCCTTGAAGCATTAAGCGCGCGTTCAGATCGCACGGGGCGACGGTGATGATCTCACCGTCTTCCAGCACGCGGAGCGCAATGCCCTCGCCGTCGGGCTTATGCAGCAGCGTCAGCTCGAAATTGCCCCATGGGAGGGGAACGTTTTCCACAAGCGCCGCCTTTGGCAGCGCGGCGGGGGAGAACGCCATCGTCAGCGCGCCGTCCGCGATGCGGACAGTCGCGCTCTGCGGCAGCGTATAGCGCCGCTCGGCGCTGCCGCCTCTCTGCGCAAGGGCGCAGATCGCGTCGAGCTGCTTGCGCCCGATGTCCTTGCGCCCGAGGCCGAGCGCGTCGGCCAAGTGCAGCAGGATACGTGGCTGCACGACTTCATCGGCGGCAAGAAAGCAGTCCAGCGACAGCGAAATACCGCCGTCCTGCGCTTTTGCATGGGAAAGTGCGGCTTCCGCCGCCTGCTCAAGCGCATCGTCGAGCGCAGTCAATGAACGCGCCGTTGTGGCGATATGCTGAGGCGCGCGGGGATTGAGCTCCCTGAGCCGCGGCAGAATTTCAAGCCGCAGGTAGTTCCGTGCGGCGGCGTTCGGGTCCGCGTTTGTGTGATCCTCGACATGCGGGATGTTGTGAGCGCGCGCATAGGTGACGAGCTCTTCTCGCGTCTGCTCCAAAAACGGGCGGACAATGTCGCCCTGCTTGGGCCGCATACCACACAGGCCGCGCAGATCCGTCCCGCGGACGAAGTTTAAGAGCACCGTTTCCGCGTTGTCGTCCGCATGGTGTGCCAGCGCGATCTGGGCGCCGAGCATTTGCGCTGTTTCACGGAGAAAGGCGTAGCGCAGGTCGCGCGCAGCTTCCTCTTCCGATTTGCCGGTTGCGCGCGCGTGGGCACGCACGTCACCGGTGCCCAGATAGAAGGGAATGTCCTCTTTTTCGCACCACGCGCGGACGAAGTCTTCGTCACGCGCAGCCTCTTCGCCGCGAAGCTGGTGGTTGAAGTGCGCACAGGAGACGTCATACCCCTCCCCGCGCAGAAAATGCAGTAAACACATCGAGTCCAAACCACCGGACACGGCGGCGAGCACGGGCCGGTTCTTGTCGAGATAGCGCGCGCAGAGCGCTTCCGCGCGCGGCAGCTCAGTCCTCTTCATGCCGGTAGTCGAGCGACGAGAACGTCGTATACTGCGGCGACCAGGCGAGTTCGACCTTGCCCGTTTCGCCGTGACGGTTCTTGGCGATGATGCACTCGGCAATGTTGCGCTTTTCCGAGTCCTCGTTGTAGTAGTCATCGCGGTACAGGAACATGACGATATCCGCGTCCTGCTCGATGGCACCCGATTCACGAAGGTCGGAGAGCATGGGGCGCTTATCCTCGCGCTTTTCGTTCGCACGCGAGAGCTGGGAAAGACACAGCACGGGAACCTGAAGCTCCTTTGCCATGATCTTGAGCATACGGGAAATATCGCTGACCACCTGCTGGCGGCTCTCACCGCTGTAGCCCTTCGTGCCGGAGGACGCCATCAGCTGCAAGTAGTCGATGACGACGAGCCCTAAATTGTCGATGCGGCGGCACTTGGCGTTCATGTCGGCAACGGTGAGCAGCGGATTGTCGTCGATCAGAATGTCGAGCCCCGAGAGGACCGACGCGGCGTTTGCGATGTTGACCCAATCCTGCTCGCGCAGATTGCCCGTCACAAGGCGCTGGTTCTCGACCGTCGCCTGATTCGACAAAATGCGCGTCACGAGCTGCTCGCGCGACATTTCGAGCGAGAACACGGCCACGGCCTGCCCGCTTGAGCGCGCGACATTCAGCGCAAGGTTCAGCGCCATACTCGTTTTACCCATACCGGGACGTGCGGCCAGCAGTACAAGGTCCGATCTGTTGAGACCATTCATCTTGTCGTCCAGTACGCCAAAGCCCGTAGGAAGACCCGGCAGCATCTTGCCGCCGTTGGCGCTCAGCTCGCTCAAATGGTCCAGAACGCCCTGCAAAACGACGCCGATGCTCGCCATGCTCTGCGCGCTGCGCCCGCGGCGCACGGCGTAAATTTTCTGCTCCGCCGCGTCGAGCACGCTGGACGCGCCGCCTGTGCCGTCCTGCACCATGGTGGAAATTTCCCCCGCCACGGTATAGAGCGCGCGCAGCAGCGCCTTGTCGCGTACGATGCCGACGTATTCCATCACGTTTGCGCTCGTGGGCGTCACGTCCATCAGTTGGGCGAGGTACGGGCGCGTCGTGCTTTCCTCATAGGTGCCGTTTTTCTCCATCTCGCCCGCGACGGTCACGCCGTCGATGGGCTTGGAGTAGACGAACATGGAGTAGATCGTCTCGAAGATCTCGCGGTTCTGCTTTAAGTAAAAATCATCGGGACGGAGCTGCTCCATCACGTCCTTGACGCAGTTTGCGTCGATGAGCATCGAGCCGAGCACCGACTGCTCGGCCTCGAGCGAATGAGGCATCTGCCGGTAGAAGATATCTTCCACGAGAAGACCTCCTTATTGCGTAATCTTGCGCCTTACTCCTCGCTCACGCTGACGGAGAACTTGGCGCTCACTTCGTAGCCGAGCTTGGCCTTGACTTCGTAGGTGCCGAAAGCCTTGATGGGCTCGTCGAGCACGATCTTCTGCTTGGGCACGTCGAGCTGGTACTGGCTCGCAAGGCCCTCAGAGATCTCCTTGCTCGTGATGGCACCGAAGAGCTTGCCCTCTTTGCCGCCCTTGGCCGTGAGCTTGACGGTCACATTTTTGAGCTTGCCGCCCATTTCGACGGCGGCCTGACGGTTCGCGGCCTCCTCGGCACGGCGGGCCTTTTCCTTCAGGTTCATGGTGTTGATGGCGTCAGCCGTGGCGAGCACGGCGAGCTTGCGGGGCAGCAGGAAGTTTCTTGCATAGCCCTCGGCTGCGTCGATGAGCTGGCCCTTTTTGCCCTGACCTCTCACATCCTGCGTTAAAATGACTTTCATATCTGTTTCCTCCTTGTGGGGTGATTTACGTTGTGGGGAAGAGCGTCACTCTTCCATATATTCGTCGATGGCGGCGAGCAGACGCTCGCGCACCTCGTCCACGGTGGCGTCGTTTACCTGGCCGCCCGCGGTGGTCGAATTGCCGCCGCCGCCGAGCTTTTCCATGATGAACTGCACGTTGATCTCGCCAAGCGAGCGCGCGGACAGATTCACACCCGTACCGTGCTTGTAAAGCACGACCGAAGCGTGGATGCCGGAGAGCGTCAAAAGCTCGTCGGCCGCCTTGGCGGCGGTCACGCGGTCGATCTCCTTTTCGACCGCGGCCACGGCAATGTCGCCGTGAACGAGCTCGGCGTGACGGATGATGTCATAGCGCTCGACCATGCCGGCAAGGTCGCTCTGGAAGAGTCGCTGTACGTCCGACGTGTCCGCGCCCGCGCGGCGCAGGAACGCGGCGGCCTCAAACGTGCGCCCGCCGGTGCGCATCGTGAAGTTCTTCGTGTCGAGCACGATGCCCGCGAGCAGCGCCTCGGACTCCGCGCGAAGTAAATCGGTCGGGTCGGCGAGGTATTGCAGCAGCTCCGTCACGAGCTCGGACGCGCTCGAGGCGTAGGGCTCGTGAAAGTTGAGCGCGGCGGATTCGATATAATTCGCGGCTCTTCTGTGGTGGTCGATGACCGCCACGCGGTTGCACGCATCGAGCAGCTGCTCGGATTCGACAAAGTCGGGGCGGTTCGTGTCCACCACGACGAGCAGCGCGCCCGGCTGGGCGGAGATGAACGCGTCGTTGCCGGAGATAAAGGCGCCCTTGTATTCCGGAAGAGCCGCAAGCTTACTGAGCAGCGGCTTTGCGACGTTGTCCTCCATGTCGATGACGATCTGCGCCTTTTTGCCGCGCTTGCGCGCGATGCAGCAGATGCCGGCCGCTGCGCCGACCACATCCATGTCCGCATGCGCGTGGCCCATGACGAAGATCTGGCCTGCGTCGGAAATGAGCTCGCCGAGGGCGTTGGCCATCACGCGGGATTTGACCTTCGTGCGCTTTTCGGGGGACTTGGCCTTGCCGCCGTAGAATTCAAAGTCAAGGCGGTTGCGCACGACGACCTGGTCGCCGCCGCGCGAGAGCGCCATTTCGATCGAGAGCATGGCGTTCTGATAGAGCGTTTCGTAGTCATCCACGTCCTTGCCCACGCCGATCGAGAGCGTTGCGGCGACGCCGTCCTCAGTGACGACGCTTCGCACCGCGTCGAGCACGGAGAATTTACCCTCAAGCAGCTTTTGATACTCCTGCTCGGTCGTGACGAGCACGTAGCGGTTGCGATCGAATTTGCGCAGCAGGCTGTGCGAATCCTTGAGCCATGTGCTGATCTTTTCGTCGATGGCGGCGAGCACGGCGCTGCGCGACGCCTCGCTGCCAGCCTTCATCAGCTCTTCGTAGTTGTCGATCACGATGACCGAGACGATGGGGCGGCGGCTCTCATTCTCCTCGCGCAGCGAGTCCTGCTCGGTCACGTCCGTCCAGTACGTTGTGGCAAGAAGGCTCTGTCCGCCGCGGCGGGAGGAGGGATGGCTCAGATTGCCGAACACGCGGAAGTGGCGCCCGCCCATCAGCACCGTTTCGGGGCACTCGCTTTTGCCCTCGAGCAGCCAGTGTGTCGGAAAATCGGGGAGAATATCGTCGATGCGGTTGTCAAAGATATCCTCGCGCACGCCGGTGAGCTGCATGAAGCTGTCATTGCTCCATAGGATCTCCTGCGTGTCGGGGCGGAAGACCATCATCGCGAACGGGGCCGAGAGCATCGAGGCCTTGTCGGCGGTGGTCATGTCGTCGGTCACGTCGTCGATGTACTGGCGGATGCCCTCGCGGCGCTTCTGCGCCGTGTGGCGGAAGTACCACCAGAGAAACGCCATCGCCGCAGCCTCGCAGATCGCGAGAGGGATGCTCACGCGCACCGTGACGGCGGCAAAGAGAAAGCCGACAAGAAAGTAGAGCCGGAAGCTGGGGTCTACCAGTTTGCTGATCTTTTTGTTCTTCATAATGAGCTGCCTCCCGTCCGGATATTGTGTCCTGCGGCATTGCGCAGGGGAATATTCTCTTTCATTATAGCACGCAGCGAACGGAAGTTACAATATGAATAATAGATTTTGTACCGATCGATTTGGCGCAGAGACGCAAAAAAAGTTATGACCGACGGGAAACCGCCGGTCATAACTTTTATTCAGCGTGGACTGAAATAACTTTGATTTACTTGTAGAAGCCGGGGTTCTGGTAGCCGTCGCCGTTGGGCTCGGAGTGGATCATGGTCAGGATGGCGTCGCGGCAGCCGCGAACCATAACATCCTGCTCCTCGGGAGCGTCGTTGACCATCTGGTTGGAGGAAGAGGTGTAGAACCACAGACCCTCGTTGGCGGCGAGCTTGTTGCCGTCTTCGTCGGTGATGGCTGCGGGATCAAGACCGAGCTTCTCCTGGATCTCGTCGTAGGCGTAGAAGACCCACTTGGCCTCGGGCATATTGTTCTCCCACATGCAGTCGTTGATGTCGCCGGACTCGGACTTGCCGGGGCTGTAGACTTCGATCGTGTAGGAGTGGATGTTGTAGCGGCCGAAGGAATAGTCGATCATCTCTGCGGAGGTAGCATAGTCCTCGTTGGAGCTCATGGAGTAGAAGCCGCGGCCCGTGTAATCCTGATAGACCTGCGCCATCTTGGCGGCGGTTTCCTTCATGAAGGGGATCTCAGCATCCTTGGGGTCGTTGGCGTCGTAGGGACGGTAGCACCAGGGATAGAGGACGCACTGGATACCGGTGTGAAGCGAGGTGAGGGCGGCCATATTGTGCTCGTCGATGAACTGCTGCACCGCCTGAACCTCGGGCTCAGAAGCGGCGGCAGGACCGGCGGAGGACCAAGCGTTGCTGCCGATCGGGTTGTCAGTGTCGGCGGTCTCGATGTCGAAACGGTTCCACTGGTAGTTGAAGGTACGGTTCATGTCGATGCCGCCGTTGCGCGGATCGTCACCGAGGATGCCGTTGCCGTCCCAGTCGGGGCTTTCCATACCGAAGTAGGGGAGCTTTCTCGAGGGCTCGTCGCCGGCCTTGCCGCGGTAGATGGTGGCGATGAAGCCGTCACCGTCGATATCGGCGTAGGGATCGCTGAAGGGAACGCCGTCACCGTTGAGGTCGCGGGGGCGCAGGTTGGGACGGTTGTTGTTGATGAAGGACTGCTCATAGCCGTCGGGGTTGATGACGGGGATGACATAGATGATGTAGTTATCGAGCAGGCCCTTGACGTAATCGTCGCCGGAGCAGAGGGTCAGCCACCAAGCGGTGTACATGGCGGAGGAGGCGCTTTCGCGCTCGCCGCCGTGGATGTTGGCGAACACGCCGATGCCGGTCTTATCTTCGGCGGGGATGTTCTTGTTGGTGATCTCGAGGCACCAGAGGTTGCGCTCCTGCCAGGAGGAACCGATGGGGTAGAGGTCGGTGATGTCGGGGTAGGTCTCGTTCATCTTGGCGAGCTGAGACTCAAGCTCGGCGTAGGTGTAGCGATGGTTCCAGTCAATGTCAAGACCGTCGGGAATCTCTTCGGGGGCGTCGGGGCGAACTTCCATGGAGAGGAGCTCAGCCTTTTTGCTGCTGGTGGTGCCGGCATCGTTGCCGCAGGCGGTAAGCCCGAGCACCATAACGAGGGAAAGACTGAGACAGAGAACACGCGTCATAATAGACTTCATTTTCATTTTGATACGTCCTTTCTTTTCAGTTTTTTCTTGTTGCGCAGTGCTTAGACAGGGATGCGAAGGGATTGCCGGGGTGATGCTTCGCGGCAGCAAGGGGTGTGCGGCCGGGAAGCGCACGGAAAAGCGAAGCGCCGCTTCCGCGCGGAGAGGCAAAGCTCGAAAAGTTCCCCCTTTTCCTTTTCGAAGGAATGTCCCCCACAAAGAACAACAAAAGCAGCGCGGCGAAATTCAGACAATTCCGCTACACTGCTTCGTTTAGAAAGCAAATACAGTAAAACACATATTCTATCGTCATCATTTGACTTGATTTTTAATAAAATATGTGTATAATATTTCTGCTGGTACAGCAAATTACTGTTGTGTGGAATGGTCGCATCATTTCACATGATCCTCTGGCAAGGGGCCAACTTGCCAGAGGATGCCCGCTTGTTGTACTTGTGCCGTTATTTTAGCGCATTCTTTACGAAAAAGCAAGCCTGTTTTGAATATTTTTTGCAAAGTGCAGCTCGCGCGAGCTGCATATCTTGTTAAATATGTCTTACTAAACACAAGATATTGCGGTACCATAACAGCGTGGTAGTGCAATGATTGAATAAAGTTTCGGCTTCCGGTGTCCTTGCTTGGCGGACAAAAGCCGTTACACAGTGTTCAAGTCCATAGAGGTCAAAAAGGCGCCGCAGGTGCAGTTGCTTCGTGATGCAGGGCGAAGCATACGCACGGACGTCTCTTCTGCTATGCGCCTGTTGACCCGGACAGAGAATACATGCAAAACAAGATCCATCGTTTTCTGTACAGAAAACAAACAAATCAAACAAATCAAAGGAGTTGAACCAGCATTGGCTGAACAGTTAAAAATCATCCCTCTCGGCGGTCTCAATGAGATCGGCAAGAATATGACCGTTTACGAATACGGCGGCGAGATCATCGTGGTCGACTGCGGCATGGCCTTCCCCGGCGACGATATGTACGGCATCGACTGCGTTATTCCCGATGTGAGCTATCTTGTCAAGCACAAGAACCGCATCCGCGGCATGTTCATCACCCACGGGCACGAGGACCACATCGGCGCCGTGCCCTACATCCTCAAAAAGGTGAATATTCCCATCTACTGCACGCGCCTGACCGCGGGCCTCATCCGCTTAAAGCTCGAAGAGCACGGCCTTCTCAAATCGACGAAGATCGTCACGGTGGAAAGCGGCATGACCGTCAAGGCCGGCAAGTTCAGCGTGGAGTTCATCCACGTGAACCACTCCATCGCGGACTCTGTCGCGTTCGCCATCCACACAGGCCTTGGCACCGTTGTCCACACGGGCGACTTCAAGATCGACTCGACGCCCATCGACGGCGAGGTCATCGACCTTGCCCGCTTCGGCGAGCTTGGCAAGCAGGGCGTTTTGGCGCTGCTCGCGGATTCGACGAACGTTGAGCGCCCGGGCTACACGATGAGCGAGCGCACGGTGGGCCGGACCTTCAACCGCCTGTTCCAGGGCTGCAAACAGCGCATCATCGTCACGACGTTCGCCTCCAACGTCCACCGCATCCAGCAGATCATGGACGCCGCGGCGGAGTGCGGGCGCAAGGTCGCTGTGACGGGCCGCAGCATGGAAAATGTCACAAAGGTCGCCATGGACCTCGGCTACATGAAGCCGCCGAAAAACACCGTGGTCGACATCAACAAGATCAAGTCGATGCCGCTGGAAAAGCAGGTCATCGTCACCACCGGCTCGCAGGGCGAGGAGATGTCCGCCCTGTACCGCATGGCGTTCTCCCAGCACAAGCAGATCGAGGTCGGCCCCGGCGACCGCGTCATCATCTCGGCGAGCGCCATCCCCGGCAACGAGAACACCGTCTCGCGTGTCATCAACGAGCTCTTCCGCAAGGGCGTTGAGGTCATCTACGACCGCGCGGACATGCTGCACGTTTCGGGCCATGCGTGCCAGGAGGAGCTTAAGATCATCCACGCGCTGACAAAGCCCAAGTATTTCATCCCCGTGCACGGCGAGCAGCGCATGCTCCAGCTGCACAAGGATCTCGCTCTCCAGATGGGCATGGACCGCAAGAATATTGTGATTTGCGACAACGGCGACGCCGTCGAGATCGGCGCGCGCTCGATGAAGTGCGTGCCCGGTTATGCGCCCGCGGGCGAGGTGTTTGTCGACGGCTACGGCGTCGGCGACGTCGGCGCGGTCGTGCTGCGCGACCGCAAGCATCTGGCGGAAGACGGCATGGTCGTCGTCGTGCTGCCCATCTCCGCGCAGAACGGCGACCTTCTGGCCGAGCCGGAGATCATCACGCGCGGCTTTATCTACGTCAAGGATTCCGAGGAGCTGCTGCAGGACCTCAGAAACCTCACGATGTCCACGGCGGAGGCCTACCGCGGCAAGCGCGGGCGCGACCTGAACGAACTCAAGGGCGCGATCCGCAGCGCGGTGAGCAACTATCTTTTTAAGGCGACGAAAAGAAGCCCGATGGTTTTACCGGTTATCACGAAACTTTAAAACAAAGGAGCGGCTTTGCCGCTCCTTTGTTTTAATTGGGGGCTTGCAGGCCGCTGCGCGCATAAAACGCCCGCCATTGGCGGGCGTTTTCCACACTTGCGGCCTGAGAAGTGTAAATTGTCACGCACAGGGAAATCGGCGAAGCGCCGCCGGTGGCGGATGAAGCGAGCCGGTTTCGAGGAAGTGGCACGATTGGCGCGCCCAAAAGGGCGTGGGAATCGTAATGCCACGACGGTGACGTCAGAAAAAACGATTCAAATTTATTTCGTGTCTGCGGACGCGAAAGTCTGCGACGCTTTTGGCCGCCTGTGGGCGGCGGGATAAGTTATTTTGGCAGGGAATGCGAGAGCGTTCCCTGCCTTTTTGTATTTGCGGAAAACTTTGGGCGATGGCAGGGAGGGCATTCCGTTTTTTCAGTTGACGGGGAGAGCGCAATATGATACTTTATCGGTAGACGATATATCGGCTACCGTTATAACGTTGGCCGAGGAAAGAAGGATACCACATGGGAACGACGGCGCTGACCGAGGCGGTCTTTTACATTTTGCTTTCGCTGGATACGCCGCTGCACGGCTACGGCATCATGCAGAACGTAGAGCATTTGAGCGGCGGGCGCGTGCGGCTCGCCGCGGGCACGCTCTACGGCGCGCTCGCGACGCTGACCGAGCGCGGCTGGATCGTCTCGCTCGGCGACGAGAGCGAGGGACGCAAAAAGGAGTACCAGATCACGCCCGAGGGCCGCGAGGCCGTGCGCGCGGAGCTGAGAAGACTGCATGAGCTGACGCAAAACGGCGACGCGCTGACAAGCGAATGGAACTGAGAGGAGGATAACGATGGAAAAGGACACAAAGCGGGTCTGGCACCTTCCTTATTGTTTTTTGGAACCGGGGGAACTGGAGCGCGAATTTGCGCGTCTGGCGGCGCAGGGTTGGCTGCTGGAAAAGTGTACCTACGGCACTTACACCTACCGCCGCGGCACACCGAACGAGTACGAATACCGCGTGCAGTACATCTACGAATCACGCGACGGCCAGCGTGCCGACTATGTGAAAACGCTCGCGGACATAGGCGTTGAGAAGGTCGGCGATATGGGTTCATTCCTTGTACTGCGCAAGAGAGCGGACGGTGCGCCGTTTACGCTCTATTCTGACCTCGATGCGCAGATCATGGACGCGCGGCGACTGATGCGGATAAAGATCATTCTGGCGGTCGCGTTTGCGCTGCTAGCGGCTGACTGGTTCTATAACACGTGGGTCTGGTATGATCTGGCTGTCAGCTTTGACGCGATGTATGCCGACCTAAGAGAGACCTATCACCAGCCAAGTTTTTTATCGCTGCGGCTATGGGGAAAGCACATCGTCTGGTATGCGGTGCTGGGTGTGCTGGGCACCGCCGCGGCGGTAAGGACCGCAATACAGGCCGTCCGTGTGGGGAAAACGTATGGAGAATTGAAGCGGAAACGCCTGATCGAGGAATGAAAGGAGAACAGAAATGGCAGAGACGATGACGAAGAAGTGGAACAGAGCACCGCTTGCCCCCGAGCGGGTGGAGGAGATGGAGCGCTATCTCAACAAGATGTCCCACGAGGGCTGGCAATGCTGCGAGATCGTGCGCGATGAGCTGCGCTTTGTGCGCGGGGAGCAGGACGAATACACCTACCGCGTACAATACTTTTACGAATCGCGCGACGGCGAAAAGGACGACTATCTGCGCACGCTCGACGAGACGGGCGCGGCGCTGGTGGGCGAGTACGGCGAGGTGCTGATCCTGCGCAAAAAGACGGCGGACGGCGCGTTTGAGCTGTACTCTGACTTGGACTCCAAGATCGCGGCGCTGGAAAAGCGGCGCTCGCATTACCGCAGCGGGATGCTCGGCGCGCTGGTGCTGGTGCTGTTAGAAGGGAGACATGCTTACAAAGCGATCTCACAGTACGGCTTTTCAAACTGGCTGGACACACAGCTTGATTCACCTGTATATATGGTGCTGACCGTCCTGATCGTGGCGGGACTGCTGGCGGGCGGTATTGCCGGTATGATTTCCGTGCGCCGCGATGGGAAAAGGATCGAAGAGCTGAAGCGCAGACGCATGATCGAGGAATAAGCCCCGCTTGCAAATCCCTTTGATCCGTTGTAGAATAGCCCTGCTATAAAACAGACAAGCGGGAGGAAAGCCGACATGATCCAGGATATCGAGCCGAAACATCTTTACAACGAGTGGAAAAAGAACGCCGTGCCGAAGAAGAGCAGCGCCGTGGTGCAGTTCCGCGGGCAGGACCTTTTGTGCCGTATCGACGACAACGGCCTCAAGTTTCCGTCGCGCGCGCAGTTTACCGAGCCTGACGAGGCGTTCACCTATCTTTTTGAGCTCGACGGGCGGGAATACTACCTGCTCTTTGACGAAAACGAGCGTGCGCTCGACGGCTACTCCTACCGCAACATCGGCCTTTTCCGCACGGAAAAGCCCAAGGAGCTCGCCTATGCGGCGGTCAGCGCGTGGCACCTGTGCTCATGGTACCGCGACGCGCGCTACTGCGGCCGCTGCGGAGAAAAGCTCGTCCACGATGGGAACGAGCGCATGATGCGCTGTCCCAAGTGCGGCAACATGACCTTCCCGCGCATCAACCCGTCGGTCATCGTGGCCGTGACGCACGGGGACTACCTGCTTTTGACCAAGTACGCCAACCGTCCCGGCGCGCAGCGCACGGCGCTTGTCGCGGGCTTCACCGAGTTTGCCGAGAGCTTTGAGCAGACCGTACACCGCGAGGTGATGGAGGAGGTCGGATTAAAGGTCAAGGACCTGCGCTATTACCGCTGCCAGCCCTGGGGCATCAGCGGCAACATCATGATGGGCTACTGGTGCAGGCTCGACGGCGACGACGATACGATCCATCTCGACAACTTTGAGCTGGCGGACGGCGCGTGGGTCAGCAGAAAGGAATTGCAGGAGACCTTCGTCAACAACGGCATCGCCCTGACGGCAGAGATGATCTCCGAATTTGCCGCGGGACGGGACCCGTACAGCTTGGAGAAAAACAAGTGAAAAAGGAAAAGCGGCTGTCTCTGTCGAGACAGCCGCTTTTTTCATATGAAACCGATCGACAGCAGGCGCATGTTGTCCCACTGCGCGAGCTCGCGGAGCTCTCCGCCGTCGTACTCGTACAGCGTGCACGGATCCCACCAGTTGACGTTGAGCTTGACAAAGGCAAAGTAGCGCTGGCCGTTCACGACGATGATCTGAAAATCGAAGATCGCATGGTCGATCTGGTCTGCGGCGGCGTGCATCATGGCGATCATCGTTTCGTTGGGTTCAACGACATTGCCGACGGAATCATAGAGCGTGGTGGCGACAAGTGTGTTGACCCTGTGCGAGCGGAGCGCGGAGGTGTCAAAGTCCGCGTAGTCGGCGGTGTAAAAGACGCAGGCGTCGGGCGTGAAGGCGTCGCAGGCGCGGCTTTTGCCGTTTGCATAGACCGTTTCATAGACGTAGGCGGCGTCCTGCTCGCCAGATGATTTCAGCGCAACGTGCAGGAGCGGTTCATCGGGCTCACTTCGGACGAAGAGTAGCAGCGCGAGACACAGTGCAAAGCTGAGCAGCGAGGCAAGTATGCGTTTCATCGTAAGCCTCCTTGCACTCCGGCGCTCAGAAGAGCGCGGGGACATAGTCGACCGCGTCGGTGATGCCGCCCGCCTGACCGGCGAGCGACAGCTCGAAGCGGTAGACCGGTTGATAGAAGCCCTTGGAATCGGAGAGGTAGTCGAGCGTGCAGGAGCGCACCTCAATTTGCTGGACGCTTTGCGCGAACCACGCACCCTCGAAGCTCTTGCCCGATTGCAGCGCGGCGAGCGCCTGCGCGGGGGAGAGAATAGGCTCTTCGCGCACGGGCGCGAGCGTGGTGATGCGGTTTTCGAGCTGCGAGAGCGTCGATTGACCGTCACCTTGTGTTCTCAGATCACAAGTGAGCGTGCCGTGGAGGAAGCCTCCCTCCGTGGGGAGAAGATCGGCGGAGAACACCGCGCGGTAAAAGGTCTCGCCATACGGCGCGAGCGTGAATGCAGCGTCGGCGGGGATGGAAAAGCCAAACTTGTCGAGCTCTTCGCACAGCATGTCCTCTGTGACACCAGACGCGGGCGCATCGAAAACGGGCGTGTGATCGCGCCCAAAGCTGTATTCCCACGTGCCGTCGTGCAGGGTGACGTTGAGGAAGTCGCCGGAAGAGTGGTTGGCGTAGATCACAAGGTCATCGTAGTAGTACGCATCCGGAAATTCGACACCGTGTGCGGCGGCGAATTCCGCGGCGAAGCGGTCGGCGCCCGCGTTGTCGAGCGCCTGCGCCTGATAGACATAGGCGGTCTTGCTGTCCTCATCGAGTGCATAATCGACCGACCAGCGGACGCCGCTCAGGTCCGCTGTCGTGACGGAGGCGTCGCGCAGGTTGCCGTAGGGCTGCGCGGCGTAGGAAATGAAAATGGCGGATAGTGCGAGTGCGAACGCGGCGGGCAGCGCGCAGTAGCGCGGCCACGTCCTGTTCTTTTGATGCAGCGCGAGCACGAGCAATGCTGCACACCAGCCGAGCATCGCGCCGAGCGTGTTGGTGAAGAGGTCGTCCACATCGCACATGCCGCACCCGGTGAAAAGCTGCGCCAGCTCGATCAGGAGCGAAACGCCGAAGCCCGCGCCCAGCGCGGCATACCACTTGCGAAACGGTTTCCACAAGAGCGGCAGCAGCACGCCGAGCGGGACGAAGAGCGCGATGTTGAGCAGCACGTTGAGCCAGATTTGCAGCGTGAAGCGCTGATACGCCTCGCGCCAAGCAAGGAAAAGCTGCAAATTCCACTGCCGCGCGGCAAATTCATTCGGCTCGCTGCGCAGCAGCGTGACGAAGACCGTGACCGCCGCCCAGCCGACGAGCAGCACCGCGCAGACCGCCTTCCCCCACGGGAAGCGGCGGCCTTTTTTGCGGCAGACGGCATAGCAGACGGCCAGAATAAGGCCGCAGATAAGCGCAGCGGGCACGGCAAAGCGCATGCCGCGCTGCAGCAGATAAAAAAGATAGGAAACAAAGTCGTGCATGAGCTCCCTCCTGAGGGGTCAGTCAGTCGGTTTCACCGTTCGCGGTTTTGTCCTCTTCGATGCGCGCGCTCACATTCTGCCGGAAGGCGAGCCACGCATCCTCGTTTTCCACATAGTATTTGGGGCAGATCTTGCCCGTCACGTCGTAGTGGCGGATGACGTCTTCGGAGGGGTCGAGATCGAACGTCTCGCACAGCCACGCGACGAGCGCTTCGAGGCTCTCCATCGTCGCGTCGTTAAATTCGCCCGTCTCATCGGCGTGGCAGACCTCGATGGACACGGTGTAGTCGTTCGCGGTGTTGGAGCAGTAAGCGATCTCCGTCAGCGGCACGCACTGCAAGATCTCCCCATCCAGCCCGACGACAAAGTGCGCGCTCGCGTAGGTCTCGTGTGTCAGGGCGAGGTTGGCAAAAAAGCTGCGGTTCGCCGCGGCGGTCGTGCCGGGATTGCCGACATAGTGCACCACCACGCCGGAAATTTCCCTGAGCGGCGTGCCGGGACGGGAATATTCGTTGAGGGGCAGATAGTCGACCGTGACAAAGTCCGGTACGCTGACATTCGAACCGGGGAGACTTCGGTGCGCGAGCGCATAGCGCAGCTTCACGCCGCCGAGAACGAGCAAAACGAGCGCGAGCAGGACGAGAAATGCTTTCTTGTTCCCGGTGCGGCGGCGCCTGCGCCGCCGCTTTGCGTTTTCTGCCATGTCAGTTCACACTTTCCGTGGCGGAAACGTCCTCTGTGGCGGGGAGGGTGTGAATGCCGTCGTCGCTGGGCGGCGTTACGGTGTTGGATTTCAGCTCGGGCAGCAGCTCACTGAGTACTTGCAGGGTGTTGGGCGTCGAGCCATTCACATGGGGGCTGAGCGTATACACCTCCGGGCGGCCTTTTTCATTGGTGGACTCAAAGTACAGCTCGAGCCAGAAGGAGATGGGGGGATCGTACTGGTATTCCTGCACGGCGAAGATGTCGCTGCCGCCATTATCGGAATCCTGAACGTCCTGCATCAGCGCGGCGTAGACCTGTTCAGCCTGCGCGGCGGTGAGGGCATAGTCCTTTGTGTTGGAGTTCTCATCGTAATAGTAGCAGTAGCTGTCGAGGAAGCGCGGCGTGTCGCCGAGGTGATCGCAGCCGTAGCCGAGGACACGGCGGAGCACGGACTCTCTGCACATATAGAGCGCGTTCACGCGCGCCGTGGCGGACGAGGGCACGGTGAGGTCGCTTCTCCGCAGGTAGAGCGAATAGGAGCGCGAGAGCTGCGAGCCGTCCTTGAGGTAGTAGGTCAGGCGCAGGGAGAAATGTTCGATGTCGTCATGATTGCTCTGGGAGAGCGTATCCGCGTCCCATGCGTCTGCGATGCGCGCCTGCTCGTTCCGGTTTTTGACGATGGCCTGGTGTGCCGCGGTGAGACGGCGGATGGTATCGGCGTTGTCGGTCGTGACGTTCGTCATGCCGGAGAAGGTGTAGTAAACGGATTCGATCTCGCTCTCGTCCGGCACGTGCTTTTCATAGCCCGTGAGGTCGAAGCTCATCGCAACGCCGAGCAGCACAAGAGCAAGCGCGACGATGGCCGCGCCCTTTGCGCCCGCGCGGAAGACGCGGAAGCTCTTTTTGATGAGCATCTCGGCGACAAAGTAGCCCACAAGCCCCGCCGCCGCCATGCAGAGGATCGTGCCGGGCAGGGAATCGTTGCCGCTCGAGCGGTACTGGCCGAAGAGGAAATAGTAGAGGAACTGCCCGAGGGCAACGGCGGTACAGAACGCCACGCCGTACTTGAAGATGGGCGTCGCCCACGGGAAGGCGACCGTCGAGCCGGTCATCTCGCTCTTGCGCGTGCGGTAGAGGAGCAGCGCGATGAGGGCGATGACAAGTCCCGCGAGCGCGTAGGCGGCGAGGATCATGAAAGAGCGGTGCTCAAGCGCGTAGGCAGTCACATAGTACGAGTCGCTCTCGCAGGTCTCGATCGAGGCGATGTCCACCTCGGGGTACATATAGAGGGGCGGGGAGAGGAAACCGAGCGCAACGTCGGTGTGCCCACTGTAGCCGTAGAGGAAATTGCCCGCAAAGTTGCGCAGCAGATATTCCATTCCCGGAACGAGGATATTGCCGACGAAATAGAAGACGGGCGCGGCGAGGATCTGCCCCGTCATCATCATGCACAGCGCGGCGAAGGAGTAGAAAAAGACGGATTCGAGCATGGCGCTGCCCATGGCCGCGCCAGTGACGCTCCAGAAGCTTAAGTGCAGCGGGGCAGAGACCGCCGCGCCGAGCAGAAACGTGACGAGGATGGTGGAAAGCTGGCAGAACAGTCCCGTGAGGTAGGCGGTCAGAAAGATGGTCTCGCGCCGCACGGGGAGCGCGTGGAAGCCGTTCGTCGCGCGGCTCTGCGTCAGGTGCGAGAAGGCGAGCATCGCAAAGAAAAGGCCGAAGAAGAAGGAAATGAAGATGCCGCCGCGCACGCCGGTATTGAGCAGCAGGTAGGATGCATCCGCTGCGCTGTAACCGAGCTGATAGGCGGAAAGCTCTGAAAAGAGCATGACCGGCACGAGGAAGAGCCACAAGGCGGTGTAGCCGAGCCAGAGCGGCCAGGTGTGCTTGAGCTGGCTGCGGAATAGAGTCTTATCAAAGAACGATGTCGCGGATCGCATAGTCCTCACCTCCCAGTTCATAGATGAAAATTTCTTCAAGTGACAGCGGCACCGCGTCGATAAAGATCGGGTGCAGCGCGGCGAGCTGCTGTTCCAGTTCCTCTGCGCTGCCGCGGCAGATGAGCGTGTGGACGCGCCCGGTCTGCGCGTGGTGCAGCACCTTGATCTCCTGCGGCAGCTCGGGCAGCTCCGTGCCCTCGAAGGCGAGCTGGAGCTTGACGGTATAGTCCTGCAATTCGCTCAGCGAATGCTCAAGCAGGAGCTTGCCGCGGCTCATCACGCCCACATGGTCGCACACGTCCTCCAATTCGCGCAGGTTGTGCGACGAGACAAGCACTGTCGTGCCGCGCTCGGCAACGTCCTGCAAAATGAGGCTCCACACCTGACGGCGCATCACGGGGTCGAGACCGTCCACCGGCTCGTCGAGGATGAGATAGTCGGGCATCGTGCACAGCGCGAGCCAGAAGGCCGCCTGCTTCTGCTGGCCCTTGCTCATGCGGCGCAGCGGCCGCTTTTCATCGAGCGCGAAGACCTCGCGGAGCTTTTCAAAGCGCTCCTGATCGAACTTCGGGTACAGCCCGCGGTAAAAGCGCATCATATCGCGCAGCCCCGCCTGCATAAAGTAGAACCAGTCATCGGGGATGGAGGCGATGCGCGCCTTCACGCCCACATTTTCCCAGACGGGCTGGCCGTCAAAGGTCACGCTGCCGCTGTCCTGATGATAAACGCCCGTCAAGTGGCGCAGCAGCGTCGTTTTGCCTGCGCCGTTCGGCCCGACAAGGCCGTAGACCGCGCCGCGCGGCACGCTCAGATCCGCGCCGTCGAGCGCGGCAAAGCCGTCAAAGGTCTTTTTAAGACCGCGTACTTCGATCATTTCGCGTCTCCCTCCCTGCACAATGCTTGAATGTCTTCCTCGCTCACGCCCATGGCGCGCAGCTCCTGCAAAAGCTCTTTGAGCTGATGCTCAAGCGATAAGCGGCGCGCGTCGTCCTGCGCGCGGTAGGTGTGCACGGCAAAGCAGCCCTTGCCGGGCACGGAGCAGCAGTAGCCGCTCGTTTCCAGCTCGTTGTAGGCGCGCTGGATGGTATTGGGGTTGATGGCAAGCTGCGTTGCCAACGCGCGCACCGAGGGGAGCTTATCCCCGTCGGCGATCGCGCCCGAGACGATCAGCCGCCGCAGTCCGTCGCACACCTGCTCGTAGATCGGGCGCGCGTCGCGGTAATTTAAGGTGATCATGGCATTCCTCCTGCATTCATCGGCTGCACAGCACGGCGAGCAGCAAAATGCCGAGCAGCAGTACAACAAGAACCGGGATCAGAAATATCAAGTGGAACATAGGCGCCTCCTGCTGTATTAAGTGTGTTAGTACAGTTAGGATAGCATGGCGGACACCGGTTGTCAAGCGGGGAATGCAAAAAATTTTCCACCGTTTTGCTGTGCAAATCACTAAATGCAGGTAAAGAATGCATTAAAATTTATGCAGAATGTATGATTTGCCATGCGCGCACGACAAAAAACGACACTTGCCCCGTTGACAGCGGGCGGCCGATTTGGTATTCTCTGAGATATGAAAGAAATTCATCAAACGTTTTACGGAATGTGATTTTTGGGAAGGAGAAGTGTATGGAACAGTTTATGAAGATCAACACTGCGGTCAACGGCTTCGTCTGGGGGCCGGTGATGCTGGTGCTGCTCGTCGGCACGGGCATCTACCTGAGCATCGCTGTGGGCTTTATCCAGTTCACCAAGATCGGCTACTGGTGGAAAAACACCATCGGAAAGATCTTTAAGAAGGGCGAGGCCGGCGACGGCGAGATCACGCCGCTGCAGGCCGTGTCCACGGCCCTTGCCTCCACCGTCGGCACGGGCAACATCGCGGGCGTCACGGGCGCGATCATTTTAGGCGGCCCCGGCGCCGTGTTCTGGATGTGGGTGTCGGCGCTTTTCGGCATGGTGACCAAGTTCTCTGAGGTCACGCTCGCCGTCAAATACCGCGAGCGCAACGAAAAGGGCGACTGGTGCGGCGGACCCATGTACTACATCAAAAACGGCCTTGGCCCCAAGTGGAAGTGGCTCGGCGGTGTGTTCGCCGTGCTCGGCGCCATCGCGGCGTTCGGCATCGGCAACATCGCACAGGTGCACTCCATCGCGGATTCCGTCAAGTCCGTTGCCGTCGCGTTCAATGAAAACGCGGCGAGCAGGGAGACGATGATCTGCCTCATCACCGGCATTTGCGTCGCCATCTTCGTCGCGCTGGTGCTGCTCGGCGGCGTCAAGCGCATCGGTCAGGTCACGGAAAAGCTCGTGCCCGGCATGGCCGTCATTTACATCGTCTGCGCGCTTATCGTCGTGTTTGCGAATGTCAGCGCCGTTCCCGGCGTGTTTGCCTCCATCTTTAAGGGAGCTTTTAACCCCGCTGCCGTCACCGGCGGCGCGGCGGGCATGTCCATCAAGCTCGCGATGACCAAGGGCGTCGGACGCGGCGTCTTCTCCAACGAGGCGGGCCTCGGCTCCGCGCCGATCGCGCACGCCGCCACGTCGGAAAGAAACCCCGTCAAGCAGGGCCTTTACGGCATCTTTGAGGTCTTTATGGACACCATCGTCATCTGCACGCTCACGTCCCTTGTCGTCCTCTGCTCCGGCGCGGCGGACGGCAATTACGGCAACGCGGCAGCTGCGGGCGTTCCCACGGCGGTCGCGGGCTTTGCCACAGTCTTCGGCGACAAGGCGGGCTCTCTGATTCTTGCGGTCGGCCTGCTGCTGTTTGCCACGTCCACCATCCTCGGCTGGGCGCTCTACGGCACGCGCTGCGCGGAGTTCCTCTTTGGCAGCAAGATCATCCGCCCCTATCAGATCATCTTCTGCCTCGTCGTTGTGGCCGGCGCGGTCGCGGACCTGACGCTCGTGTGGGATATCTCCGACACGCTCAACGGCCTCATGTCCATCCCGAACCTCATCGCGCTGCTGCTGCTGAGCCCCGTGGTCATCAAGGTGACGAAGGAGCATTTCGCGGGACTGAGAAAATAATCGAAACAGCGGCGAGGCCGCTTTTTGAGTGAGAACGCATGTGCTGAAAAGAGACGGCCTTGGCTGTCTCTTTTTTCTTCTGTTTTGCCGCGAGGGACGGGAAAAAGCAAAAAAGCGGTATCATTTCACAGGTTTTGCTTTACAATAGGAAAAAGCTGTGCTATCATAATTCAGCACGCTTATCGTGCGCATTCCCGCACTTAGGACGTGGAGGATTCACCGACCCGCCGCTCAGTGTTGGGAGAATTTATGAAAGGTGGATATCACACTATGATGCTCAAAGACCAGAAGACGGCTATCATCGAAGCCAACCGCACCCACGAAGGCGACACCGGTTCTCCGGAGGTTCAGGTCGCTATCCTCACCGAGCGCATCGCTCAGCTCACCGAGCACCTCAAGCAGCACCCGCAGGACAACCACTCCCGCCGCGGCCTGTACAAGATGATCGGTAAGCGCCGCAGCCTGCTCGATTATCTCATGAAGAAGGACATCGAGCGCTATCGTACCCTGATCGCCAAGCTGGGTATCCGTAAGTAAGTTTGAAAACAGGGTGGTGTGCATGCGCACCACCCTTCTTTCACACTTTCGCCCTTGGCACTTTCCCCGCGCGTATGAGAGCCTGCTATGCTTTAGCAGTTGAAAAAGCGGCGGCGTGACCGACGTTTTTTCAAGTGCTAAACGGTCGGCTCCCATACGGAATTTTACAAAAAAGGAGATCGACAAATGTCTACCATCATCACCCACAGACAGTTCCCCAACTACCACAAGTACGAGATGGAGCTCGCCGGCCGCCCCCTCACGCTTGAGGTCGGCAAGCTTGCTGAACTCGCCAACGCCGCCGTCATGGTCGGCTACGGCGACACCCGCGTGCTCGTCTGCGCCACGGCTTCCGCCCGCCCGCGCGACGGCATCGACTTCTTTCCCCTCTCCGTTGACTTTGAGGAGAAGCTCTACTCCGTCGGCCGCATCCCCGGTTCTTTCAACCGCCGCGAGGGCCGTCCCGGCGAAAAGGGCATCCTGACCAGCCGCGTCATCGACCGCCCCATCCGCCCGCTCTTCCCCTCCGACTTCCGCAACGACGTCTCCATCATGGCGACGGTCATGAGCGTCGACCATGACTGCTCTCCCGAGATCGCGGCCCTGATCGGTACCTCCGCCGCACTCGCCATCTCCGATATCCCCTGGAACGGCCCTGTCGGCGCGCTCAAGGTCGGCCTTGTGAACGGCGAACTCGTGCTCAACCCCAACTCTGAGCAGCGCAAGGTCAGCGATCTCGACGTCACGGTCGTCTCGACCGGCAAGAAGGTCGTCATGATCGAGGCCGGCGCGAACGAGGTCGACAACGACACGATGTACAAGGCCATCGAGCTTGCCCACAACGAGAACCAGAAGCAGGTCGAGCTCATCAACCGTATGGTCGCCGAGATCGGCAAGCCCAAGTTCGACTACCCGCACGCGAGCTTCAACCAGGAGCTGTTTGACAAGATCGTCGAGTGCTTTATGAACGAGGCTAAGGCCGCGATGGACACCGACGACAAGAACGTCCGCGAGGCCCGCTGGAACGAGATGATCGAGCACTGGCATGAGATGTTCCTCGAGCAGTACCCCGATATGGACCAGTATCTCGATGAAATCACCTACAAGTTCCAGAAGAAGATCGTCAAGCAGTGGCTGCTCGAAGGCCACCGCGTCGACGGCCGAGCGAAGAACGAGATCCGTCCTCTCGCTGCCGAAGTCGGCGTCCTGCCCCGCGTCCACGGCTCGGGCCTGTTCACCCGCGGCCAGACGCAGGTGCTCTCCGTCTGCACGCTCGATACGCTTTCCGCCTGCCAGAAGCTCGACACCATCTGGGAAGAGACCGAAAAGCGCTATATGCACCACTATAACTTCCCCGGCTACTCCGTCGGCGAGGCCAAGCCCTCCCGCAGCCCCGGCCGCCGCGAGATCGGCCACGGCGCTCTCGCTGAGCGCGCGCTGCTGCCGGTCATCCCGTCTGTCGACGAGTTCCCGTATGCCATCCGCGTCGTGAGCGAGGTCGTCTCCTCCAACGGCTCGACCTCTCAGGGCTCCATCTGCGGCTCCACGCTCGCGCTGATGGACGCAGGCGTTCCCATCAAAGCGCCTGTCGCCGGTATCTCCTGCGGCCTCATTCAGGACGGCGACGACTTCACCACGTTCATCGACATTCAGGGCGTTGAGGACTTCCACGGCGAAATGGACTTCAAGGTCGCCGGTACCAAGAAGGGCATCACCGCCATCCAGATGGACCTCAAGAACGACGGCCTGACGATGGCCATCATCAAGAACGCCCTTGAGATCACCTATGACGCGCGCGTGCAGATCCTCGACCAGATCATGCTGCCCTGCATCTCCGAGCCGCGCGCCGAGGTCAGCCAGTATGCGCCCAAGATGATCACCATGCACATCGACCCCGAGCGCATCCGCGAGGTCATCGGCAAGGGCGGCAGCGTCATCCAGAAGATTGTTGCCGATACCGGCGCCAAGGTCGACATCGACGACGACGGCACCATCCACATCGCCTCCGCCAACGCCGCTGCGTGCGACGCTGCGAAGAAGTGCATCGACGATATCGTCTTCGTGCCCGAGGTCGGCAAGCTCTACTATGGCCGCGTCGTGCGCCTGATGCAGTTCGGCGCGTTCGTCGAGATTGCCCCGGGCAAGGACGGCCTGGTCCACATCTCCAAGCTCGACCGCAAGCGCGTCGAGAAGGTCGAGGATGTTGTCACCGTCGGCGATATGATCTGGGTCAAGTTCATGGAGATCGACGAAAAGGGCCGCTGGAACCTCTCCCGCAAGGACGCCCTCATCGAGATCGAAGCCCAGCAGGCCGCCGCAAAGGCCGCCGAGCAGCAGTAATTCGGCTTCCCAAAGATGATAAAAAAGCAGCGCCAACTGGCGCTGCTTTTTTTGTGCTTGCGGCGAAATCGGCGGCATGGTATGCTGGATGCGGAAAAGTTGAAAGCGTTACGGGGAGGAAACTTGCCCTATGAGAAGCGATAGTATGTTTGTCGAGGCGGCCAAAGAGGATGTGCCGGAGATCATTGCCCTGCGGCATCAAATTTGGGGCACTACTTACAGAGGGATCTACCCCGATGATATGATCGACAACTTTGATTGGGCGTGGCATCAGGAGAAAGAACTGCTGCGGATCAATGATCCGGCGTATTCTGTGTATCTGCTCCAAAAAGACGATCAAAATATCGGCTATTTGACGATAAGCAGAACCGACGGGATCGTCTTGCAGTCACTGTATATTCTCTCTGAATATCAGCGGCAGGGGATCGGTCGGGCGGCATTTGATTTTATCAAGGCGTATTGCAGGGAACACGGGGCGAAGTTTTTTACCTGCCACTGTGTTCCCGAGAATCTGAATGCCCGAGCATTCTATGAGAAGATGGGCGGCGAGGTGATCAGGACGGACTTGGCAAACGAGGAGCCATGGCAGAACTCGGTCACCTATCGGTTTGCGGCGGCGTAAGCGAATCTGAAAGATCGACAGCTGTCGGGCTGAGAAGTAAGGGGCGGCGCCCGCAGGGTGCGGAGAATTTATGAGGATCGGGGAGGGGCTTCCAATGGACTATATCCGAATCACCGATGATAATATTGAGAAAGAGCACATCTGCTGTGCGATGTCCGGCAAGCAGGGCGTCATCAAAAAGGAGTGGCTCAAGCAGCGCTTTAAAGAGGGGCTGGTCTTCTGCCGGAGCACGGAGCGCGGCAAGTGCTTCATTGAGTATATCCCGGCGGAAAACGCGTGGGTGCCTATTCAGGCGGACGGGTATTTTTATATTGACTGTCTGTGGATCTCCGGCTCGCTGAAAGGGCATGGATATTCCAACGATCTGCTGGAAGAGTGCATCCGGGACGCAAAGGAGCGGGGGCGAAAGGGACTGTGCATTCTCTCGTCCGAGGGGCGAAAGCGGGAGTTCCTCTCCGACCCGAAGTATCTAGCATATAAGGGATTTGCCGTTGCCGACACGTCGGAATGCGGGATCAATTTGATGTATTTGCCGCTTGCACAGGATGCAGAGCCGCCGAGGTTCAAGGCCTGTGCCAAGCACCCTGCGGTGGAAGAGAGCGGCTTTGTCCTCTATTATACCGACCAGTGCCCGTTTACTTACTACTGGGTGCCGCGTGTGGAAGAAGCCGCGAGAGCGTACCGCGTGCCTCTGAAGGTCATCCACGTCACTAGCAGGGAGCGGGCACAGAGCGTACCGGCCCCGGTGACGACCTACGCGCTGTTCAAGGACGGCAAGTTCCTGACCCAGAGCATTCAAACGGACAAAAAATTTCTGAAGCTTGCGGGAATACAGGTGGAGCAGTGCTCGGATACAGAATAAAAGCACGGTAAGGGGCGCGGCATGGCCGCGCCCCTTTGCAAATTCCATGCGGCTATGCCGAAGCGGAAGGGAAAATAAATTTCACGACATATTTACAGGCTGTGGGGGAATTTGGTATAATATGGCATCCGATAGGATACAAAAGACAAAAACGTGATTTTCTTCCCTGAAAGGAGAAGTGCTGTAATGCGTGATTATATCATTATGACCGATAGCTGCTGCGATCTGAGCCAGCAGGAGGTCGAAGAGCTCGAGTTGACGGTCCTGCCGCTCTCGTTCACCATCGAGGGCAAGACGCTTTTGAATACCCCTGACCACGCGGACATGTCGCCTGAGGAATTTTTCGCCAAGATCGCCGCGGGCGCGGACTGCACGACCGCCGCGGTCAACGTCGGCCAGTTCACCGACGCGATGGAAAAGGTCTTGCAGGAGGGCAAGGACATCCTCTGCGTCTGCTTTTCGAGCGCGCTGTCCACAACGTATCAGTCCGCCTGCATCGCGGCGGAAGACCTGCGCGAAAAGTACCCCGAGGCGAAGATCTTAGTCATTGACTCGCTGTCCGCCTCGCGCGGGCAGGGCATGCTGCTCTATCGCGCCGTGCGCGAGCGCCGCGAGAAGAATTTGACCATCGACGAGCTGGATGCCTACGTCCGCTCCATCATCCAGAGCCAGTGCCACTGGTTCATCGTCGACGATCTGAACCACTTAAAGCGCGGCGGCCGCGTGAGCTCCACGGCGGCGCTGGTCGGCACGATGCTCGGCATCAAGCCCGTCATGCACACGGACAGCGAGGGCCGCTTGACCCCCGTGAGCAAGGCCCGCGGCACGAAGGCGGCGCTGCGCGCGCTTGTCGACAAGGTTGGCGAGATCGGCGTCGAGCCGGCGAAAAACCAGCCTATGCTCATCTGCCACGCCAATTGCCCGGAGTCCGTCGAATACGTCAAGGGGCTGCTCAAGGAGCGCTTCGGCGTGACGGATGTGCGCGATGACTTCATCGGCCCCGTCATCGGCGCGCACACCGGCTGCGGTACGCTGGGCCTGTTCTTTGTGGGGACTGAGCGATGAAGTGGCTGGAATTACACCTTGACACGCAGCCCGCGGGCATCGAACCCGCGACGGAGCTTTTGAGCGAGTACGGCATCGACAGCCTGATGATCGACGAGGAGGGCGACTTCAAGGACTTCCTCGAAAATAACCACCAGTACTGGGACTATGTCGACGACGAGCTGATGGAGCAGATGCACGGCAAGAGTCGCATCACGTTCTATTTGGAGGACAGCGCGGAGGGCTACAATACCCTCGCGCAGTTCCGTATCGGTCTGTCGGTCTTCAAAAAGCAGCATCCCGAGTACGCGCCGCTGATCCTCAGCATGGAAAATGTCGAAGACGCGGACTGGGAGAACAACTGGAAGCAGTTCTACAAGCCCATGGAGATCGGCGAGCGGCTGCTCGTCGTGCCGGAATGGGAGCAGGCGCAGGAGGACGGGCGCGTCAAGCTTGTCTTAAATCCCGGATTGACGTTCGGCACCGGCAGCCACGCCACGACGCGGCTGTGCTTACAGGCGCTTGAGCAGCATATCCACGGCGGGGAAAAGGTTTTAGACCTTGGCTGCGGCAGCGGCATTTTATCCATCGCCGCGCTGCTGCTCGGCGCGAAGGACGCCTTTGCCTGCGATATCGACGACAAGTGCGTCGGCGTCGCGTATGAAAACGCCGCACTCAACGGCGTCGGCAAGGAGCATTACACCGTCCGCGCAGGCGATGTGCTCAGTGACAAAAAGCTCCAGAAGGAGTTCGGCGGCGACTATGACGTGATCGTTGCAAACATCGTCGCGGACGTCATCATCGCGCTCGCCCCGCAGGTGGGGAAGCTCCTCAAAAAGGGTGGAGTTTTCCTCTGCTCGGGCATCATCGACGACCGCGCCGATGAGGTGCGCGAGAAGCTCGTCGAAGCGGGCTGGACGATCGAAGAAACTCGCAGCAGCGAGGGGTGGTTTTCTTATCTTTGCAGATAAGAGGAGACTTTTCACGCTGCGCGTGGATGGGGAATAGCAGTGCCGATGGCACTGCACGGATAAAAGGGGGATACTCTCTTTCAAAAGAGAGTATCCCCCTTTCAATCCCCCGAGAGAAATTTTGCATTGGCAGATTGTAGCTTGAAGAGCTGCGCGGCCTGCGGAATTGGGTGCGGCGTACATGGCTTCGCCATGAATCCCTGCGAGTCGCGACCGGTCGCAACCGCGCCTTACTTCGTGAGGCGCGAGTGACAGTAGCACGGCGACAGACTGCTTGCGGAATGCGGCATTGCTGGCGCTTGCCGTGGATGAAATAGTGAAAGCGCTCCCGTAGGGAGCGCTTTAATCGTCTAATAGGGATTCGTAGGAAACGTTGAAGACCTTGGCGAGGGCTTTGACTTCGTAGTCGGGGACGAAGCGGTCGCCTTTTTCGATGCGGAGGATGGTGAGGTCGGAGCATTCGCAGCCGAGCAGCTGCACTTTTGTCGCCAAATCGTGCTGTGACCATTTCTTTTCCAATCGCAGCGCGCGGACTTTTGCGCCGATTATATTTTTCGAGTCGCCCGACCAGTAAATTTTCATCACGCACCGCCAGCTTCATAAGATGAAGTTTCTTATCTTGATTTTAACGGTGACAGATGATAATATACTTCTAAAGATGAAGCATAAGGAGTGTAATTTTATGATGACATACAAAAATCTATACTGTGCGCTGGTGCGCAGCATGAGCGAAGCCATCGACCTGTACGATGAAGGAAAAGTCATTCTTGCTCGCGAAACGTTGCACAAAGCTCTTCTGGACGCAGAAGACCAAGTCATCTCCCACGACATCATCCCCGACGAACCTATCAGCAGTGCCGCCTCAGCTGAAAACTAAAAAGCGCGGCGAGCGCAGCAATGCCGAGCCCGCGAGCAGTTTGCTGCCCAACTACCGTCACACGCGCCTCACGATAGTAAGGCGCGGTTGCTGAATGTTTCGAATCGCAGGGATTCATGGCGAAGCCATGTACACCGCACCTGATTACCCGCAAGGGGTATGCCACATCCGTAAGGCAGCAAAGCTGCCAACGGCTGTGCAATCCGCAGGCTGCGCAGCTCTTCGAGCCGCAGACTGCCAATGTGCGGGGACGAGGGGGAAGGCCCCTCGTGCTTTCTCTCGGGGGTTGTAAAGGGGGATACTCTCTTTCGAGAAAGAGAGTATCCCCCTTTTACGCACTCCCGCACGGTGCGGGAATCGTCCTCCTGCACCAGTGCAGGAAAAAAGCTCTTTTACGCCTCCGGCGTCAAAATCCCTTTCTCCGTAACCAGCATCGTGCAGCGCATATCATGCTCCTCGACCGGCACCTCGGGCGACATGAGCTGCTCGCGGCAGATGAGCACCGTCGGGCAGTGGAGCTGCGGCAGCAGGCGGTCATAGTACCCGCCGCCCTGACCGAGACGGCGGCCCTTGCGGTCGAACGACAGGCAGGGCACGACGGCGAAGTCGATGTCCGCCGCGGTGACGAGCGCGCAGCTCTTTTTCGGCTCTAAAATGCCGTAGGCGCCCGCCTCCAGGTCGTCCATCGAACGCACGACGCACAGATCGATGGCGTGCTCGGCGGCGCAGCGGGGCAGGATCAGTGTCTTGCCCGCGGCGATGGTCTCGTTCATAAAGAGCGAGGTGTCGATCTCCTTTTCGGTGCCGGCAAAGGCGAAGACGACTTTCGCGCTCTTGTACTCGTCGAGCGCGAGCAGGTGGCGGCAGATGGCCTCAGAGCTCTCAGCCTTATAGGTGGGATCGAGCGTACGCTCTTTCTTGCGGATAAAGGTTCTCAGTGCTTTTTTCTCTTCGATCACAGACATGGGAATGCCCCTCCTGATGCTTTCAAAATTTGTCGTTCCTATCGTAGCAAAAAGCGAGGGAAAAGGCAAGCTGCCGAAGAAAGTAAAATAATATCCCGCCGCGCTTGTCAAAAGAAATTGACAGCAATTTTTAATTTTGTTATCCTAATCATGGATAAGGACGCGGATGACCGCGTCGATCAGAGGAGGAATTTTTACCATGGCTATGCTGCTCAAGGGAGCCGAGGTCGCCAAGGCGCTGACCGAGGGGCTCCATGCAAAGACGGAAGAACTGAAGAAAAACGGCGTAGAGCCATGCCTCGCCATCCTGCGCGTCGGTGCACGCGAGGACGACCTGGCCTACGAGCGCGGTGCGCTCAAGCGCTGCGAAAAGGTCGGCGTCGCCGTCCGTCAGGTCGTCCTGCCTGAGGATGTGACGCAGAAGGTGCTGATGGAGAACATCCACGCGCTAAACGCGGACGAGAAGGTCCACGGCGTGCTGATGTTCCGCCCGCTGCCGGGGCACCTGGATGACGAGGCGGCGCGCGCAGCGCTCGACCCGAAAAAGGACATGGACGGCATCACCGACGGCTCCATGACCGCTGTTTACGCCGGCACCAAGGGCGGTTATCCCCCCTGCACCGCCGCGGCCTGCGTGGCGCTGCTCAAGCACTACAATATCCCCATCAAAGGCAAGCGCGTCGTCGTCATCGGCCGCAGCCTTGTCATCGGCAAGCCGGTCTCTCTGCTGCTGCTCGCCGAGCATGCGACCGTGACCATCTGCCACAGCCGCAGCGAGAATCTGCCCGACATCTGCCGCGAGGCCGACATCCTCGTCGTCGCCGCCGGTAAGGCCGGTATGGTCGGCGCGGAGAGCGTGCGCGCCGGTCAGGTCGTGCTGGATGTCGGCATCCACGTCGGCGCGGACGGCAACCTCTGCGGCGACACCCGCTTTGCCGAAGTTGAGCCGGTCGTCGAGGCCATCACCCCCGTGCCCGGCGGCGTTGGCACCGTGACGAGCACGATCCTCGCAAGCCATGTCGTCGAGGCGGCGGAGCGCGCGGCGAACCAGTAATTTTCGCATTTAACCGGCATAGAGAGGAAAGAAACTGATCGGACAAGAGAACAGGAGGAAACTCATGGGACTTTACGATTCCGTTGACCGCGGCAAGCCGAAGCCCAAGCGTTTGACCGGCCCCATCGCGCTCTGCTGCGCGCTGTTTCTGCTGTTCGGCGGCCTGACGTACTGGGCCTGTCACTACCAGTTCCGTTTTCATGCCTTTATCTCCGATTTGACGGACAGCACGCGCGATGCGCGAAGCACAGAGACGTTTCGCGTCACAGTGAACGGAAGCGAAACGGACGTATCGATCGACGATCTCAGTGACCTTTTATACCTTATCGACAAGGCCGGCGCGGGCCGCACCGCCGCTGCGCCGGAGGAGATGCCCTACGCCGTGATCGACTACGGCGACGGCTCGACGCTTGAGATCTGGAAGGTCGAGCTCGTGAATCCGTCCAACGACTGGACGGAGGGGCCGTTTTTCCGCTACACGGACGCGAAGGGGAAGTCGTATGGCTACGACACGGACCAGCTCCGCTGGGAAAGTGTCGTTCGGCTCTTGGGAGAGTGAAGAAAGGGAGCACCCGCAGGGGTGCTCCTTTTTTTGCGCGCTCTCCATCGCGCGGAGATTTTGCAGCCCGAAAGGGCTGCTTCTGTCCCTGCACCGTGCAGGGGGCGAGTCAAAGGGGGCATTCTCTTTCGCAAAAGAGAATGCCCCCTTTGGAACCCCAAGAGAAAGGCTTAGATTGGCAGTCTCGAGCTCGAATGACTTTTGTGCCTCCGGAGTGGAAGTGCCTGCGTGGCGGTATTGCTTCGCTCGCCGCCAATGGTTCTGCAAGACGATTTGCCTCTGCTTCTATCATCCGCTGTTGCGCAGCCGTTGGCGGCTCTGCTGCCTTACGGATGCGGCACACCCCTTGCGGGTGCCGCTCTGCCTATCTTGTAGGAGTGCAGCCTAATTTCCGTTTACCGCCAGTCTCCACAATGCGGCGAGCGCAGCAATGCCGCTATTTCGCACGCAGTCTGCCGCCATGCTACCGTCACTCACGCCTCACGATAGTAAGGCGCGGTTGATAGTTGTAACGATTCGCAGGGATTCATGGCGAAGCCATGTACACCGCACCCGCACTGCGCAGCGTGTGCAGTCCTTCAAGCTGCAAACTGCCAATGTGCGGGGTCAAGGGGCAAGGCCCCTTGCGTTCTCTTGGGGGTTTAAGGGGGATATTCTCTCACGTGAGAGAATATCCCCCTTATCCCGTGCAGCGCCTACGGCGCTGCCTTCCCCGCGGCACCAGTGCCGCAAATCCCTCGCACCTGTGCGAACAAGAGGGAGTCTTTCTTTGAAAAGGAAAATCTCCCTCTTGACAATATCGATATTCGATAATATACTCTCTTCAAGAATATCGAATATCGATAAAAGGAGGCTGACGATGGCGCGGGAGAAATTCAGCACGCTGACCGAGCAGATGTTTTATATCCTGCTGTGCCTGCGCGAGGAGTGCTGCGGCATGGACGTGATGGCGCGCGTGAACGAGTTGACGGGCGGGCGCGTGGCTGTCGGTCCGGGGACGCTCTACAACCTGCTCGAGCAGTTTCTGGCGGCGGGGTACATCGTCGAGACGCGCGCGGAGGGGCGGCGGCGCAGCTATCAGATCACAGCGGAGGGCGAAACGCTGCTGCAAAACGAGGTGGAGCGCCTGCAAGCACAGGTGCGGGACTACGAGAAGCTATTTGAGAGATAACGCCCCTTGCGGGCGGCGAGAAATGAGAGAAAGCGAGGGATAGCGATGCTAAAAACAAAATATGAGTACAATTTCTATTCGTTTTACGACCATACGGGCATGGAGCAGCACTTCGAGAAAATGGCGGCGCAGGGCTGGCTCATTGAAAAGCTCGGCTATTTCTGGCGCTACCGGCGCATTGGGCCGCAGGCGCTGCGTTTTTCTGTTGTTTACTACTCCGAGGCCTCGGAATTCGACCCGACGAAGCCGAGCGAGGGCGAGCTGACGTTCTATGATTTCTGTGCGCAGGCGGGGTGGAACAAGGCTGCAAGCCGCGCGCAGATGAACGTTTTCTACAACGAAGACGCAAACGCTGTGCCCATCGAGACGGACGCGGCGCTTCAGGTGGAAACGCTGCACCAGTCGATGAAAAAGGAACAGCTCATCGCCTGGTTTTTGATGCTGGCGCTCGCGCTGTGGATATTTTTTGACATGCGTAAGGGCTTTATCAGGGATTTCGCGGCGGCGCTTTCCTGCTTAAGCGCGCTCTCGGCCATTTTGGATTCTGTGCTCCTGTTCCTGCTGTGTGCGTTGGAGCTTGGTGGCTACTACCTCTGGCGGCGCAGGGCGAAGCGCGAAGCCGAGCTTGGAAGATTCCTGCCGACGCGCTCACATCCTGTGTTACAGATGCTGGCGCTCTTGGCGCTGGTGATGGGCTGTGCCGTTGTTTTGTACAGTGACAAGGAAGAACGGGGGACTTACCTTGCCATCCTTACGGGTATTGTATTGCTGGACGCATTGATTTGGGGAATCAAGGGGCTACTCAAGCGTCGCGGCGGCAGCGCAGAGCTAAACAGGGGTATCACGCTGGTATCGGTGCTGATCCTCTCGTTCATTTTTTCGTTTACCTACTTGCGCAGCGTCAGAAACGGACAATTCGACCAGACGCCCGAAAACGCCACGCGCTACGAGGTCGCGTGGTCCAATGGCGAGACATCGTTTTACTACGCCTACGATGATCCGCTGCCGCTCTATGTGCAGGACCTGACCAAAACAGACTATGACCGCTATTCCTGCGAGCTGGCGGAGGAATCCTCGCCGCTGGCATCTCAGGTCCGCGGTGCGCAGAGGATGCGCACGGGCGATGAGGACGACGCGCCGGAGCTGAACTACGAGGTCACCGACGTGAAATTTGCGCCGCTGTTCGACGCCTGTCTGGACGGCGAGCTGAAATACTACCAGAACTACACGGTGACCTTTTACCGCACGCATCGCCCCTTCCGGAACTGGGAATACCGCGAGGTGGACGCCGCACCGTGGGGCGCGGACCGCGCGTGGCAGGCCTTCGATACCGAAAGCGACGGCTGGGGCGTCTCGTGGGTCTTAACGCGCAGCAAGCGTATCGTGCGCATAGGTGGCAGCGCATTGACCGGCACACTGAGTCAGGCGCAGATGGATACGATCAGCGAAAAGCTGCTGAATGCAGACATAAAGTAACGCAAAAAAGGAGCACCCGAAAGGGTGCTCCTTTTTCATACCGTAGAAGCAGCGATTACTGCTTGTCGTACAGGTCGATGAGCTTGGTGAGGTGCTCGTAACGCTCCTTGGCCGCGTCCTCGTTGCGGGTGAAGAGACCCTCTGCACGCTCGGGGAACTCGCGGGTCAGGCGGCTGTAGCGAGCCTCGTTCATCAGGAATTCACGGTAACCGCCGGCAGGAGCCTTGGAGTCGAGCGTGAACTTCTTGTCAGCCGCGGGATTGAAGCGGAACAGGTTCCAGTAGCCGCACTCGACAGCCTTCTTCATTTCCTTCTGGCAGTTGATCATGCCGCCCTTGATGGAGTGCATCTCGCAGGGGCTATAGCCGATGATCAGGGACGGGCCGTTGTAAGCCTCAGCCTCGGTGATGGCCTTGATGGTCTGGGCCGGGTTGGCGCCCATGGCGACCTGAGCGACGTAGATGTAGCCGTAGCTCATTGCAATCTCGGAGAGGCTCTTCTTCTTGGTCTCCTTACCGGCAGCCGCGAACTGAGCGACCTGACCGATGTTGGAAGCCTTGGAAGCCTGACCGCCGGTGTTGGAGTAGACCTCGGTATCGAAGACAAAGACGTTGACGTTCTTGTTCTGAGCAAGGACGTGGTCGACGCCGCCGAAGCCGATATCGTAAGCCCAACCGTCGCCGCCGAAGATCCAAACGGACTTCTTGGAGAGGTAATCCTTCTTGTCGAGGATGTCGCAGGCCAGCTTGCAGGCGTCGCAGTCGCAGAACTTCTCGCCCTTGGCCTTGAGCTCGGCGGCGTGCTCAGCGAACTTGGGCACAGCGGCCAGCTCGTCGACGGTGGCGATGTTCGCCTGCAGGGCCGCGACGTATTCCTTCGTGGCCTCGGCGTTGGCGTTGCCATCGTCCTTGGTGTCGAGCCACTTCTGAGCGGCTTCCTTCAGTGCGGGCTGGGTCCACTCGATGGCAAGGAGCTGCTCGGTCTTGGCCATCAGATCCTCGCGGATCTTCTCCTGGCCGACATACATACCGAAGCCGTGCTCGGCGTTGTCCTCGAACAGGGAGTTGCACCATGCCGGGCCGTGGCCGTTCTTATCCGTGCAGTACGGAGAGGTAGCGCCGGGGCCGCCCCAAATGGACGAGCAGCCGGTGGCGTTGGAGATGTACATACGGTCGCCGAAGAGCTGAGTGACGAGACGGGCATAGCTGGTCTCGGCGCAGCCTGCGCAGGAGCCGGAGAACTCGAGCATGGGCTGCTTGAACTGGCTGCCCTTGACGGTGAGATCCTGCATATCCTTCTTGTCGGAGACCTTGGAGACGCAGTAGTTGAACACATCCTGCTCGGGAAGCTCGGACTCCTGGCCAACCATCGTCAGAGCACCGACCGGGCACTGACCGACGCAGACGCCGCAGCCCATACAGTCGAGCGGGGAGATGGCCATCGTGTACTTGTAAACACCCTTGCCCTTGCCGGCCTTGATGTCGACGATCTTGGCATTGGCAGGAGCATTCTTGGCCTCTTCCTCGGTGAGAGCGAAGGGACGGATGGTGGCGTGCGGGCAGACGTAAGCGCAGTTGTTGCACTGGATGCACTTCGTCTCGTCCCACGTGGGAACGGAAACGGCAACGCCGCGCTTTTCGTAAGCGGCAGCGCCGAGTTCCCACTGGCCGTCCACGTGAGGCATGAAGGCGGAAACGGGCAGGCTGTCGCCGTCCATCTTGTCCACGGGATCGAGGATGTTCTTGACCTGCTCGACGAGCTCGGCCTTGCCCTCGTAGGAGACGGCCTCGTCAGCGTCGACAGCGTTCGCCCAATCGGCGGGAACGTCGATCTTCTTATAGGCGGTGGCGCCGAGGTCGATGGCCTTGTGGTTCATATCGACGACGTCCTGGCCCTTCTTCAGGTAGGAGTGCGTCGCGGCGTCCTTCATGTACTGGATGGCCTGCTCTTCGGGCATGACCTTCGCCAGGGAGAAGAACGCGGACTGGAGGATGGTGTTGTTGCGCTTGCCCATGCCGATCTTGATGGCAAGGTCGATGGCGTTGATGGTGTAGAGCTGGATGTTGTTCTTGGCGATGTAGCGCTTGGCGTCCGCCTTGAGGTGGTGGTTCAGCTCATCGAAGTCCCACTGGCAGTTGATCATGAACACGCCGCCGGGCTTGACGTCGTTGACCATCTTGAAGCCCTTGATGATGTAGCTGGGGTTGTGGCAGGCGACGAAGTCGGCCTTGTTGATGTAGTAGGGGCTGCGGATGGGCTTGTCGCCGAAGCGCAGGTGGGAGATCGTCACGCCGCCGGTCTTCTTGGAGTCATACTGGAAGTAGGCCTGGACGTACTTGTCGGTGTGGTCGCCGATGATCTTGATGGAGTTCTTGTTCGCGCCGACGGTACCGTCGCCGCCGAGACCCCAGAACTTGCACTCGATGGTGCCCTCGGCTGCGGTGTTCGGGCAGTCCTTGTCTTCGGGCAGGGAGAGGTTCGTCACGTCATCGACGATGCCGATGGTGAACTGACGCTTGGGCTCCGCCTTGGCAAGCTCGGTGTAAACAGCGAACACGGAAGCGGGCGGGGTGTCCTTGGAGCCGAGACCGTAACGGCCGCCGATGATGGTCTTGTCGGTGATGCCGGCGTTGGCCAGCGCGGTGACGACGTCGAGATAGAGGGGCTCGCCCTGTGCGCCGGGCTCCTTGGTGCGGTCGAGGACCGCGATCTTCTTGGCGGTGGCGGGGATGGCCTCGATCAGGCGCTCAGCCTTGAACGGGCGGTACAGACGGACCTTGATGAGACCGACCTTCTCGCCGTGGGCGTTGAGGTAGTCGATGACTTCCTCGGCCACGTCGCAGATGGAGCCCATCGCGATGATGACGCGGTCAGCGTCGGGCGCGCCGTAGTAGTTGAAGAGCTTGTAGTCGGTGCCGAGCTTCTCGTTGATCTTGCCCATGTACTTTTCCACGACTTCGGGGAGAGCGTCGTAGTACTGGTTGCAGGCCTCGCGGTGCTGGAAGAACGTATCACCGTTCTCATGGGAGCCGCGCATGGCGGGATGCTCGGGGTTGAGGGCGTGCTCGCGGAACGCCTTGACAGCGTCCATGTCGCACATGTCGGCGAGATCCTTGTAATCCCACACGGCAATCTTCTGGATCTCGTGGGAGGTGCGGAAACCGTCGAAGAAGTTGATGAACGGGACCTTGCCGGAAAGCGCGGCCAGGTGTGCCACGGGGGAGAGATCCATCACTTCCTGCACGTTGCCCTCGCACAGCATGGCGAAACCGGTCTGGCGGCAGGCCATGACGTCGGAGTGATCGCCGAAGATGTTCAGCGCGTGGGTCGAAACAGTACGGGCGGAGACGTGGAACACGCAGGGGAGCTGCTCAGCTGCGATCTTGTACATGTTCGGGATCATCAGCAGCAGGCCCTGAGAGGCCGTGTAGGTGGTGGTCAGAGCACCGGCGCCGAGGGAGCCGTGCACTGCGCCGGCAGCACCGGCTTCGGACTGCATCTCGACGACCTTGACCTGGCTGCCGAAGATGTTTTTCAGGCCATTTGCAGACCACTGGTCGACCAGGTCGGCCATCGGGGAGGACGGCGTAATGGGATAAATTGCCGCAACTTCACTGAAAGCATAGCTTACGTGAGCCGCAGCATTATTGCCGTCCATGGATTTCATTTTTCTTGCCATAAATGAACCTCCTATTTATTTCACCGTCAAAAAACGGTTCTTCTGCGTGTGAACGCAAAATTCAACGATGACACTATAGCACACTTTTTTCGCTATGTAAACGCCTTGTTCCCGCAAAAACATTCACTATTTTGCAACAATAGGTTCAATTCCTTTTATTTTTCGAGAACTTTTGCGAGGATTTATTGATTTTGTGCAAAATGTGCAAAAATGCGCGGAGGGGGATTTGCCTGATGCAAAAAATGTGCTATACTAATTGCAAACTGTACGATTCGATGCGAAAGAGGGAGGAAAACAGTATGGTCACAGCGGTGCGCTCGCTCGGCCTTCAGGGCATCTCGGGCTACGAGGTCACGGTGGAATGCTTTTTATCCGGGGGGCTGCCTGCGTTTGACATCGTCGGCCTTGGCGACACGGCCGTCAAGGAATCGCGCGAGCGCGTGCGCGCGGCAGTGAAAAACTGCGGTGTCAAGTTCCCCGTCTCCCGCATCACGGTGAACCTCGCCCCCGCGGGTCGGAAAAAGGAGGGCACGCTCTATGACCTGCCCATCCTGCTCGGCATCCTTGCCAGTGCAGAGGAGATCAAGCCCCCCGCGAAGGACGCGGCCTTTGTCGGCGAGCTCTCGCTGACCGGCACGCTTCGCGCGGTGAACGGCGTTTTGCCGATGGCGATGGCCGCGGCGCGCGCGGGCATCAGGACGCTCTACGTCCCCGCGGCGAACGCAGCGGAGGCGACGCTTGCCGACGGCGTGACCGTTTACGGCGTGCCGGACGTCGTGTCGCTCGTGCAGCATTTGAAGGGTGAAAAGAAGCTCTCGCCCCAGCCGAAGTGGCAGGCGGAGCAGACGAGCGAGACCGGCCCCGACTTTTCCGACGTCATGGGACAGGAAAATGTCAAGCGCGCGCTGGAGATCGCCGCTGCGGGCGGACACAATATCCTGCTCATCGGCTCGCCCGGCGCGGGCAAATCCATGCTGGCGCGGCGGCTTCCGTCGATCCTGCCCGACATGACGCGAAAGGAAGCACTTGAAGCGACCGAGATCTGGTCAGTCGCGGGATTGACCGACAGCTCGCACCCGATGCTGCTGCACCGCCCGTTCCGCGCGCCGCACCACACGCTCTCAGCCTCCGCGATGACCGGTGGCGGGCAGACGCCCAAGCCCGGTGAAATTTCGCTCGCGCACCACGGCGTGCTCTTTTTAGATGAGCTCCCCGAATTCCACCGCGACGTGCTCGAGGTGCTGCGCGCGCCCATCGAGGACGGCGAGGTCACCATCACCCGCGCCGCGGGCAGTATCACGCTGCCGAGCCGCTTCATGCTTGTCGGCGCGATGAACCCCTGCCGCTGCGGCTGGTACGGCCACCCCTCGGGGCGCTGCCACTGCACCAAGCAGCAGGTGGAAAAATACGTCGAAAAAATTTCCGGCCCGATGCTCGACCGCATGGACCTGCACGTGAACGTCCCGAGCGTCGAGTTCGAAGCCATGCGCCGGCGCGAAAAGGCGGAGTCCTCCGCCGACGTCAAAGCGCGCGTGAACGCCGCGCGCGACATCCAGAAGCAGCGCTTTTCCGGCACGAACATCACCTGCAACGCGCAAATGACACCCGCGATGGTGGGCGAGTTCTGCACACTGGACGCCGCGGGCGAAAAGCTGCTCAAAGGCGCGTTCGAGCGCCTCGGCCTCACGGCGCGAAGCCACGATAGATTACTGCGCGTGGCGCGCACGATCGCCGACCTCGACGGCAGTGAGAAGATCGAGGCGCATCATCTGGCCGAGGCCATCCAGTACCGCAACACGGATATTTTACAGGGGTGAATGAGATGAAAAGGTATGACTATATCCAGTTTGGCGCGCTTTCCATTTTGAGCCATATCGCTCAGGGCGCGGCTTTTATCCTGTTGTTCGCGGCGTTTGGAGGCACGGGGACGACCTCGTCCTTTACGTTTGCCACGCCCGTCGGGCTCGCGCTCGGCGTCGTCTATGTGGCGGCGCTTTCGTTCCTGTTTGGCTGGGGCCTGCGGCCGGAGCGGGGTATCGACAAAAATTGCTGCTGGAACGCGGCGATCGTGCTCTATGTGCTGAATCTTGCCTCGCTTCTTGTGATGCCTGTCCCGTTCGGCTCGGGGAGCATCCTTGCGATGATCTGGGAGCTGCCGATGGCGCCCGCCATGGTCGGGATCAACGGGGTGAGCGGAGAGGGCACGATGTTCAGCTATGCGCTCTTTGCCCTGCTGGCCGCCGTTGAGCCGCTGTGCTTTACACTGGGGCTCACCCGCAAAGGGAAAAAGCCTGCCAAATCCGAAGACAACGAAAATTCAGCCGCATTTTCCGCCGGCGCGGGGGCGGCCATAATAAATGAGGAGAACAACACCAATGCATGAAATGATCCTGTGCAAGCTCGGCGAGGTCGTGCTCAAGGGCCTGAACCGCCGCAGCTTCGAAGATAAGCTGATGTCGAACGTCAACCGCCGCGTGTCGAAATGCGGCAATTTCCGCGTCTACTCCAAGCAGAGCACCATCTACGTCGAGCCGAAGGACGACGAGTGCGACATCGAGGCCGCGTTTGAGAGCTGCAAGAAGGTCTTCGGCATCATCGCCGTTTCGAAGGCGCTGCCGTGCGAAAAGAACATCCAGAAGATCATCTCCGCGGCGAAGGAGTACCTTGCGTGCGAGATGTGCACGGCCAGGAGCTTCAAGGTCGAGAGTAAGCGCGCTGACAAGACCTTCCCCTTGACGTCCATCCAGATCTCCCAGCAGGTCGGCGGCGCGCTGCATCAGGCGTTCCCGACGTGCGAGGTCAATGTCCACGACCCCGAGCTCGTCGTCCACATTGAAATTCGCGACGATGCGGCCTATGTCCACGGCCCCGCTGAAGAGGGCGCGGGCGGCCTGCCCATCGGCATGGGCGGCGTGGCGGTCAGCCTGCTCTCCGGCGGCATCGACTCGCCCGTCTCGTCCTACATGATCGCCAAGCGCGGCGTCAAGCTCGAAATGGTGCACTTCTTCTCCCCGCCGTACACGTCCGATGAGGCGAAGGAGAAGGTGCTTTCCCTTGCCAAGCTCTTAGTCCCCTGGTGCGGGCGGCTGACGGTGCAGATCGTGCCGTTTACCGAGATCCAGGAGGAGATCAGAAGAAACTGCCCCGAGGAATTCTTCACGCTCATCATGCGCCGCTTTATGATGCGCATCTCCCAGCGCGTGGCCGATCAGGTCAAGGCCAAGGCGCTCGTCACGGGCGAGAACCTCGGTCAGGTCGCGTCTCAGACGATGGAGGCCCTGCGCGTGACCGAGGATGTCGTCGATCTTCCCGTCCTGCGCCCGCTCATCGGCATGGATAAGGAAGAGATCGTGCGTTTGTCCCGTAAGATCGGCACGTTCGATACGTCGATCTTACCCTATGAGGATTGCTGTACAGTCTTCACCCCGCGTCATCCGCGCACGAAGCCGAACCTCGACGAGGTCCGTGAGGCCGAGGCTGTCCTTGATATCGAGGGCCTTATCGACCGCGCGATGACGAATCGCGAGTTCGTGCGCATCAAGCTCTGAAAGGAAGTCTTATCATGGCAGAAAAAACAGTCGAACAGCGCTGCTATGAAGCGCTCAAGGCGCGCGGCGTGACCTTCGCCGCGGCGGAGAGCTGCACCGGCGGCCTCATTGCCAAGCGCATCACGGATGTGCCGGGCGCGTCGGGCGTGTTCATGGGCGGCGTCGTGAGCTATACGAATATCGTTAAGCACCGCGTGCTCGGCGTTCCGGCGGACATGCTGGAAGAGTACGGCGCGGTGTCCGCGCCCGTCGCCCGCGCAATGGCCGAGGGTGCGCGCGAGGCGACGACGGCGGACTGCGCCGTCAGCGTCACGGGCGTCGCTGGACCCGACCGCGACGAGCGGGGAAATCCCGTCGGCACGGTGTTTATCGGATTTTCCTCTGCCGAGGAGACAATCGCCGAGCGCTTTGACTTCGGCGCGGCTTCCCGCGAGGAAATTCGCGGGGAAGCGGCGGATGAAGCCTTCAAGCTGCTCGAGGAAAAGTTGAAGGAAGCGTAAAAAAACAAAATCAAGGAGGAGACCGATATGAGACGGAAAAATACAGCGCAGCTGCTTGCGGCGCTCTTGGCGGCGCTGACGCTTTTGGTGTCAGGCTGCGGAGAAAAGCAGGAAGCGTCGGACGGCGCACCGGACGAGCCCCTGATGCGGGAGGAAGATCTGACGGTCGAGCCGCAGCCGGACGCGAACTTTACGCTGGAGCTGCCGGGCGGATTTTTGAGCCTTGGAGCGGACTACGAGCCGAACGGGAAAACGGAGAATACGACCTACGACAGCGACGGGATGCTGCCCTACGACTTTGCGCGCCATTACGATGCAGACGCGCAGCTCGTCGTCGGGACGGATTACTACCCTGAAACGGGGCGCGAGGTCATCAGCTATCTGCGCACTGGCGCTGTGGGCGTGGGAACGCCGCGCGGCGTCAAGGTCGGCGACAGCGAGAAAGCGCTGCTGACGGAATACCCGGAAGCGCTTTACTGCATCGCGGCAGACGAGTCCGAGCTCTATGACGGCTACAGCGACGAAAGCGGCTACAGCGAGCCCGCCTATGACTTCGACCGCGCCTACGTCTGGCAGCCGCAGACGCCGCAGGACGACGGGAACTACGACGTCCGCGACATTGCGTTTTACCTGAAGGACGGCACGGTGAGCGCGATCACGATGACAAAGCCGTATGCGTTCCGTTTTGCCTACGGTGTGGACCGAGACGCGGCGCTGCGCCTTGCGGAAGAAAACCGCAGCGCGCTGTGCGGGCAGTAAAAAAGCAAAACAAAAAGCGAGGGATGCCTACGCGTCCCTCGCTTTTTACTGTGTTTAATAGTTGCCGGGATCAAAGCTCGAGCGCGAGCTGCGCGTCGTCCGGCGCGGAAACATCCAGCCCGAATTCGCTCGGCAGGTAGCGCGGGCAGACGTTTTCGCCCGTTGTGATGACGGACGCGGCAAGGCGCGTGCCGATCTCGCAGGATTCCATCATCGTTTTGCCGTAGGTCTGGCCGATGCCCGCGCCGTCGATGCGCAGCGTGCCGCTGCCACAGATGACGACCGTGCCGAAGCCTGTGAAGCAGGCGACGTCGGCTGTGCCGCCGTCGGCCCAGCAGTCGCCGCTCACTTCAAGCAGCAGGATACCGCCGGGGATGTTGGGGGAGATGTTGGGAATGTAGCTGTCCTGCGCGGTCAGGTGCGCGCAGTGGTAGCGCTCGCCGTTCCAGACGACGAGCCCCGCGCCGTAGTCGAAGACTGCGCTGCCGCCGGTCATGTCGGCGACGGAAATGCCGCTGTCGCCGTCCTGTAAGGCAAGGTCTTGATACTCCCCGTCGTACCACACGCTGTAAGAGGTCTGATACCCGTCGCCCGCGTTCTGCGCGAGCGGGAGGGATTTGTCCTCCGCGAGAATGCTTACATTGCCGAGGTCGTAGTAGAGCAGGCAGTTCTCGGGCAGCGACGTTTCCTGCGTGTTGTCGACCGGGTTCTGCTCAGACGTGTCCGGCAGCGTCGTTTCGCCGCAGGCGGTCAGCAGAAACGCGAGGGAAAGGGCGAGAAAAAGCGCTTTTTTCATGGCGGGCCCTCCTATTAAAATACAGCGGTCAGAATTCGAGCGCGATCTGCGCGTCATCGACGGTGGAGACGTCCAGCCCGAATTCGCTCGGCAGGTAGCGCGGGCAGACGTTTTCGCCCGTCGTGATGACGGACGCAGCAAGGCGCGTGCCGATCTCGCAGGATTCCATCATCGTTTTGCCGTAGGTCTGGCCGATGACCGCGCCGGCAAAAAACGCGTCGCCCGCGCCGGTCGTGTCCTTGACATCGACCTTCTTCGCGGGGCAGTAGCCGTCCTCGCCGTCGAGCGTGGCGAACACCGCACCCTGAGCGCCCATCGTGACGACCATGCGGCGGATCTGCGCGCCGCGAATTTTGTCGCGCAGGATGGGAAGCATTTCGTCGGGCGAGAGGCCGTCGTAATTTTCCGAAAACAGGATGCCCGCTTCCTGCTGGTTGCAGATGAAGCAGTGCACCGAGCGCAGAAAGTCGCGCCGCTCGATGGCGATGCTCATGTTGGACACGACCGCGTAGACGGGCTTACGGTGCTTTTCCGCCAGCGCGAACGTGCGCTTGACGATGTCCTTTTCCATGTCGATCTCGAGCAGAATGCTGTCGGCCTGCGAAAAAATTTCATCGCCCTGCTCGTCGAGAATGTCGGCAATGAGGCTCAGGTCGGGGCGCTTGGAGATCGACGCGGTCACGTCGCCCGTGTTGTCGAAGATCGCAAGCCACATGCCCATGCCGTCGGGCGTTGTGCGGATGTAGCGCGTGTCGACCTTGTGGCTCTGGAGCTTTTTGACGATGTCCGCGCCCGCGCTCGTGTTGTCGACAAGGCTCACGAACGTCGGGCGCAGCTCGACGTTCGCGATGTCCTCGACGATGTTGCGGCTCACGCCGCCGTGCACCTGCACGACGCGGCCCGCGTTGCGCCCGCCGGGGATGTAGGAAGAGAGGGGATAGCCCTTGATATCGACAAACACCGCGCCCATCACGACAATACTCATGGAAACGTCCTCCAAAGTTAAGTGTTATACTCAGTATACCATGCTTTTTAGGGATTGCAAAGCGGAGAATATAAGGGGGAACGGGGCGAACCGACCGGTTCGCCCCGTTCCTATGAGAGAAAAGAGAGTGGAGAGCAAGTTAATCCTTGAAGCGTGCCTTCTGTGCCTCGACATTGCGAATGGCGAAGAGCGTGCCGACCATCAGCACGACGCCGATGGCGAGGCAGACGATCCAGTTCTGGATAAAGCCCGCGAGCACAAAGCACACAAAGCTCAGGCACGCGACCGTGATGGCATAGGGCAGCTGCGTGGCGACGTGGTTGACATGCTCCACCTGCGCACCGGCGGAGGACATGATGGTCGTGTCGGAGATGGGGGAGCAGTGGTCGCCGCACACGGCGCCCGCGCAGCAGGCGGAAATACCGATGTAGAGCAGCGCGCTGTCGCTGGGGAAGATGGCTGTGACAATGGGGATCAGGATGCCGAACGTGCCCCAGGACGTGCCGGAGGCAAAGGCCAGCACGCACGCGACGAGGAAGATGACGGCGGGCAGCATATTGTAAAGGCCCTCAGAGGCAGCGTACATCAGATCGTGCACATAGTCTGCGGCACCCAGCGCGTTGAGCGTGGTCTTGAGGGAGACGGCCAGTGTCAGGATGATGATCGGGGAGATCATGGCCTGGAAGCCCTTGGGGATGCAGCCCATAGCCTCGCGGAAGCCGACGACGCGGCGGGCGACGAGGTAGATGACCGTGAGCACCAGCGCGATGATGCCGCCCCACGGGAGGCCGACGAACGCGTCCGTGTTGCCGAACGCACCGATGAAGTCGCCGGCGTAATCGGTGCAGCCGGACGTGTCAGCGCCGAAGAAGCCGCCGACGTAGAGCATGCCGATGGTGCAGAGGATGATGAGCATAATGACGGGAATGACAAGGTCGATGACGCGGCCCTTGGGGTTGGCGTTCTCCTCGGTGCTGCCGGGAGCGGCAGAGAGGTCACCCGTATTGCGGGCGCGCTCTTCAAAGCCGCGCATCGGGCCGTAGTCGAACTTGAGCAGCGTGAGCGTGATGATGAAGACGAATGTCAGAAGGGAATAGAAGTTATAGGGAATGGCGCGGATGAAGAGCTGGATGCCGGAAATGCCGGTGTCGAGGTCTTCAGCCGTGGAGGACACGGCGGCCGCCCAGGACGAGATCGGCGCGATCATGCACACGGGAGCGGCAGTGGCGTCGATGAGGTAGGCGAGCTTGGGACGCGAGATCTGGTGGCGGTCGGTCACCGGACGCATGACCGAGCCCACGGTCAGGCAGTTAAAGTAGTCGTCGATGAAAATGAGGATGCCGAGGATGAACGTCGCAAGCTGCGCGCCCACGCGGGTGTGGATGTTCTTTTCCGCCCAGCGGCCAAAGGCCGCGCTGCCGCCCGCTAAGTTGACAAGCGCCACGATGATGCCGAGCAGGACGAGGAAGAGAAAGATGCCCGCGTTGTCCGCGATCGCGGCGATGATACCGTCGTTGACGATCATGTCGATCGTGGCGACGGGGGCGAAGTCGCAGGCGAAGAGCGCGCCGATCACGACGCCGATAAAGAGAGACGAGTACGCCTCCTTGGTGATCAGCGCCAGCGTAATGGCGATGATGGGGGGCACGAGCGCCCAGAAGGTTCCGACAAATTGCATGATGTTTCTCCTTTCCTGTGCCGCAAACACAGAGCAAAAAAATTAAGCCATGATTTCCATCATGACTTAACACAAAAACATCAAACAACCGATGTGAAACACATCAAAGCTCCTGATCGCGTCGATCATGACAGCACTCCGTCCTTCCGGACGACAGTCCGCCGGGTATTTCCCGACGACCCAAGTATCGACAAAACAGGGATTTTATCGACCCTTCGGCGGCGTCCCCTTCCGCACCCCACGGTCTCCTGCCGTTTTGTTGGGGGCTACTCATGTCAGCCGCGCCTCTATCAAGACTTATGAAATTGCTTGCAGTATACACCTTTTTTCGATTCTGTCAAGCAAGAAAAGCATGCTTTGCCGAAAAATGGCTAAAAATTATACGCATGAGCGTAAAACGGAAAAGTTTCGGAGCAATTTTTGTGGAAAACAGAGAGAGCTTACGCCCCGCAGTAGGCGAGCTTGAGCAGGCGGCAGAAAAGCTCGCTCCACGTGAGGTGCGGTATGCTCTCGCCCGCGAGCAGCGGGAGCGACGCGACCGGCGTGCCGTTTGCGTCGAAAATGTCGAGCGTGCCGAGCGGCTCGCCCTCCTCGACGGGCGCATCAATGCTCTCGGGCAGCGAGACGGCCTGCGTCAGGCCGTTTGCGCGGCTCTTTTCGAGAAGCAGGGCGTTTTCGCTCGTCAGAACGCTCTGCACCGTCTTCTGCGTGCCGAGCGTCACGGGCACGGCGGGCAGCGGAGCTTCGGGAGTGACGGTGACGAGCGAGTACGCCGCAAAGCCGTAATTCAAAAGCGCTTTGGCATCGGAAAAGCGCTTGTCGCTCGTGCTGCCGCCAAGGATGACTGCGATGAGCTCCATGCCGTCCTTTTCCGCGGTCGCGCTGATGCAGTATTTGGCCGAATCGGTCGAGCCGGTCTTGAGTCCCGTCGCACCGGGGTAAAAACGCACGAGCTTGTTGGTATTGACGAGCATGGATGCCCCGTCGCGCAGCGAGTCCATCCAGATCGTCGTAAAGCGGCGGATGTCGGGATGGCGCCAAATGAGCTCGCGCGACATGAGCGCGATGTCGTAGGCCGAGGTGACATGCCCGTCCGCGGGCAGGCCCGTGCAGTTGACAAAGTGCGTGTCGTTCATGCCGAGCTCTTTGGCTCGCTCGTTCATGCGCGCGACAAACGCTTCCTCGCTGCCTGCCAAGTGCTCGCCGAGCGCGACGGCCGCGTCGTTGCCGGAGACGACGCACACGGCCTTGATGAGGTCTTCGACGCGCATCTGCTCGCCCTCTTTGAGCCAGATCTGGCTGCCGCCCATCGATGCGGCGTGCGCGCTGCCTGTGACGGTATCGTCATACGAGAGTGCGCCGGAGTCGATGGCATCCATCGTGAGCAGCAGTGTCATCACCTTCGTCACGCTCGCGGGCTCGCGCGGCGTGTGTTCATCCTTGGCAAAGAGCACCGTGCCGGTCTGCTTTTCCATCAAGAGAGCGGAGGGGGCGTCGAGCGTGAGCTCGTCGGCGCGCACGGGCACGCACAAAAGCAGCGCGAACAGCAGGATCATCGGGAACATTCGTTTCATGGCGGAGCTCCTTTCTTCGTTTGGCAAAGAATATGAAAGGATTTGCGACAACATGAATATTTCGCCTTGAAATGACACGAAGAATATGATATACTCCATCTGTTCGCAGGGTTGGTATATCGGTATTACAGCGGCTTCCCAAGCCGTTAAGGCGGGTTCGACTCCCGTACCCTGCTCCAAAAAAGAGAGACACGCGCAAGCGTGTCTCTCTTTTTTGGAATCCGTGGGAGATGAAAAAGCACAGGGGTAAGTGAATTGCCCCTGTGCAAATGCTTTTGCACAGCAAAAGCATTTTACGGCGCAAAAGCGCCGAAGGGAACGGAGTGGGTAAGAGTGCCTGCGTCGATATTGGGAGTGCGCGGCGCTCTTGCCCTGTCAGGCAATTCGCGATGATTATTTTTCAGCGGAGGGATCGCCTTTGGACGACGAGGGCCTGCTTTTGCCGGTCAGAATGCAGGTGAAAATGGCGGCGGCGTATAGGATGGCACAGACGAGGTCGGTGAATTCGCCGAAATAGAAGAGGGAAAAGCTTCCGGCGATTTGGATGAAGGCTGCGCCGCCGAAGGTCACCAGCAGGAAGCGCAGGAAAAGCTTGAAAAAGTGCTGTTCGTCCTTGGGAAAATAGGTATCCGTGATTTTACTTGTCAGGTTACTCATGGGATCTCTCCTTATCATCTCTCTTTATTGGGAAAATGCTCGCTTTTAGTATACGAAGCTCTTGACTGCCGGTCAAGAGGCGGGGAGGTACTCGCTGGCGGGATGAAGATCTGTGATGTTGTAGCGCGGCAGGTGGTAGAGGGAGTCGCCGTAGCGGGCAGTGCCGTAGACGCCGGAGAGTGTGACGGCAAAGTGCTGCTGCAAAAACGGTTCGGCCCACAGCTCCATCTTGCCGAGAGGATACGTGAACGTCGTGACGTTCTGGCCGGTTTCGAGTTCGATGCGTGTGATGCTCGTTTGCAGGTCGGCGGAGATGCGCGAGATGTAAGTCTCCTCGTCCTCGCCGCTTTTGCGCTCGATGCCGGGCGCATCGGGGCGGATGTGGCAGTCGTTCGTGTGCGAGGCAAACTCGACAAGGCCGCTTTTTGCCATCTCGCGGCACTCATCCCAGGTGAGAAAACCGTCCGCTCTCTCGTCGATGCGGGAAGTGATGAGCGAGATGGCCGCCTTTGCGCCGTATTCGCGCAGGATGGGAAAAGCGAGGGTATAGTTGCTCTCATATCCGTCGTCAAAGGTCAGCAGTACCGCCTTTTGCGGAAGCGGCGAGCCGTCGTCGAGCTGACCGGCAGCCAGTTCGCGCGGCAGGACTGTCGTATAGCCGTTATCGCGCAGGAAGTCGAGGTCGCGCCGCAGCGCGGAGACGGTCATGGTGTAGTCTGCCGCCTGAGACGCATTTTCCGTAAAGTTGTGGTATTCCAGCACGTAAAAGCACCAGTCGGGCGCGGGCTTTGCGGCGTCTCCCTTGGGAGAGCGCACCGGCGCGGCAAGGGCCTCGGGCATTGCGCGGCGGTCGAAGTGCGGCGGACGCACGGGGACGGCCTGTGCGCTGTGCGCCTGCTGAAAGAGCGAAACGGCGAGGACGATGACGAGCACGCGCGCGAATAATTTCAGCAGCGACATCATGCCGTAGGAAAAAAGATTGATGCGGCGCATACGCCTCACCTCCTCTGCGCCCTTTGTCTATATTAGACGCAAAAAAAGAAGAAAAGTTTCCGCGGGCGGCGGAACGGTGCAAGAAAATCTTTACAGGCGAAAAATTTGCGTTATCTTAATACAAGATCAAGAGCGCCGCCGAACGGGGGAAGCCCGGTTCGGCGGCTTTTTGTGTTTGTGTGTCAGGAGGAAAGATAAAATGATCGGTGTGATCGTCAACGTGCTGGCGGTGGCGCTGGGCGGCGTTCTGGGAACGGTGTTCAGCAAAAGGCTCTCCACCCGCTTTACCACAGAGCTCAACAAGGTGTTCGGCGTGTGCGCCATCGGCATGGGTATCAGCTCAGTGCCGCTGATGCAGAACATGCCCGCGGTGATCCTGGCCGTCGTGGCGGGCACGGCGCTCGGCCTTGTGTGTCATCTGGGCGAGTGGATCAGCCGCGGCGGCGAACTGATGGAAAAGCCCATCGGCAAGCTCCTCGGCGAGAGAAACGGGGACGACGAGGGCGGTCTTCCGCGCGAGGAATACCTCTCGCTTCTGGTGACGGCCATCGTGCTCTTCTGCTCGAGCGGCACGGGCATTTACGGCTGCCTTGACGCGGGCATGACGGGAAACGCGACGGTGTTTTGAGCAAGTCGATTTTGGACTTTTTCACGGCGATGGTCTTTGCCTGCAATTTGGGCGCGGTGACATCGCTCGTGGCGGTGCCGCAGGCGGCGGTGTTTTTTGCGCTGTTTTTCGCCGCCAAGGCGATCTATCCGCTCACGATGCCGACGATGATCGGCGACTTCAAGGCCTGCGGCGGCTTTCTGCTCATCGCAACGGGCTGCCGCATCGCCAAGATGCAGGACTTCCCCGTGGCGGACATGATCCCGGCGATGGTGCTCGTGATGCCGCTGAGCGCCCTGTGGACAAATTACATCGCGCCGCTTCTCTGAGCGAATGGAAAAAAGCACCGCTGCCCAAAAAGGCGGCGGTGCTTGCATTTTTGCGTTATGTAAATTATAATGAAGCAGATCATTGACAACAGACGGAGGCAAACACATGAAAAAGGTCGCATTGGTCACCGGCTCGTCCCGCGGCATCGGCCGCGCGGTCGCGGCGGAGCTCGCGCGGGACGGCTATGCCGTGTGCATCAATTACTATGAACGAAAGGACAAGGCCGACGAGCTTGTCGCGCTGCTGCGCGCCGAAGGCCGCGAGGCCATCGCCGTGCAGGCGGACGTGTCAAAGCGCAGCGAGGTGAACGCCATGGTCGCGCAGTGCGAGCGCGAGCTCGGTAAGATCACGCTGCTCGTGAACAACGCAGGCGTCGCCGGTCAGGCGCTCTTTCAGGATGTGACGGACGAGATGTGGGAGCGCTACTTCGGCGTGAACTTAAACGGTGCGCGCAACACCATTCAGGCGGTGCTGCCGAACATGCTGCACGAAAAGAGCGGCTGCATCGTGAACATTTCGTCGATCTGGGGCCAGCACGGCGCGTCGTGCGAGGTGACGTATTCCTGCACGAAGCACGCGCTCATCGGCCTGACGCGCTCGCTCGCGATGGAGCTGGCGCCGAGCGGCATCCGCGTCAACTGCGTTGCCCCCGGCGTCATCGAGACCGATATGGTCAAGGTGCTGGGCGAGGAAACGCTCAAGGACCTTGCCGAGCAAACGCCGCTCGGCCGCCTCGGCAAGCCCGAGGACATCGCCGCGGCGGTCGCGTATCTCGCGTCTGACAAGGCGTCGTTCGTCACGGGCCAGGTGCTCGCGGTGGACGGGGCGTTCGTGCTCTGAGTCAGCGCCCCGTGCTGCCAAAGCCCCCCTCGCCGCGCACGGTCTCGGGAAGGGTGTCGACCTGCTCAAATTCCATCGGCAGAAACGGCAGCAGCACGAGCTGGGCGACGCGGTCACCGTGGCGCACGGTGCGCTCTTCGTTGCTGTCGTTGTGCAGGGCGACGAAGCATTCGCCGCGGTAGTCACTGTCGATGACGCCGAGGCAGTTTGCCGGACGGAGGCCTTGCTTGGAAGCTAAGCCGCTTCTGGCGACAACTGCGCCGAACGTGCCCTCCGGCAGGGCAAAGGAAAGACCGGTCGGCAGCATAGCCGTCGCGTGCGGCGGGATGATGAGCTTTTTGTCGCCGTCCAGGCAGGCGTAAAGGTCATAGCCGGCGGCGAAAGCGGAGCCGCGCGTGGGGAGCTTGGCGCCCTCGCGCAGCAGCTTGATCGAAACGTTGGACATGGGGAAGATCCTCCTCTTTTTTGCATGCGAAACATTATAAAGCCTGCGCAAAAGAAAAGCAAGCACGGTGCAAAAAGGGAGGATCTGGCATAAGAATAAGAATTTTCCCTTGCCAAACGGGGGAAGTTCTGCTATTATACTATGATGTAATGTTTCCGCCTGATGCAGGCGCTTACAAAACGACAACCTTTTTTGGAGGCTCGGATAGATGGCAAAAAACAACGATAAGCGGGCAGAACGCATGGCCAGAAGCAATCGCAACGTCAATCGTGCGATCACGGTGCTCATGGCCGGCGTCATTGCTGAATTTTATCTTTTGATGGTGAACAACTACTATGTCAAAGGCGGCGTCGGTCAGGTGTTGACGATGATGACTGTGCTTCAGGTCATCGACTACATCGGCTGCGCGCTGTTCGGCGCGGGCCTTGTCGTCTGGCTGATGCGCAAAAAGTGGACGCGCTTTGCGCCCGCCGCGCCGTGGCTCTTATGCATCGGCTTTTTCTTCGCCGTGTCGTCGATCCTGATGCTCAAGGTCTACCCGCAGGGCACGACGATGATGTGCGTGATCGTGCCGGTCGTGATGCTCATCGGCATCGTGTTCCTGCTCTATCCGCGTGAGTTTTCCGTGCAGGCCGTGGGCCTGACGGCGTCGCTGATGGCGATGTACCTCATCCACCGCGGCAGCGGGAGCGACACGTGGGGCGGCATCGTCACCGGATGCAGCATCCTCGCGATCTGCGTGGTCGCGGTGCTTGGTGTCGCTGTTTTCAAGGCGGGCAAGAACGACGGCAAGCTTAAAAAGCTCGGCGATCTTCGTATCGTGTCGCAGGACGGCGACTATAAGCTCATTTACGCTGTGCTCGCCGTGTGCGCACTGGCCATCGTGGCGGCGCTCGCCGTCAGCAGCATCGCCTACTACGGCCTCTGGGTGCTGGCGATTGGCACATTCCTCCTCGCGGTGTACTACACGGTGAAAATGATGTAAAGAAATCAAAAGGAAGGCGAGTCCATTTGGACTCGCCTTCCTTTTTTGCTTTTTATATGTCGCGACGTCCTTCTAAAGCCCGCATCAGAGTCGCGTCGTCGGCGAATTCGAGGTGGCCGCCGACGGGGATGCCGTAGGCAAGGCGCGTGACGCGCACGCCGAACGGCCGCAGCAGGCGGGCAAGGTACATCGCCGTCGCCTCACCCTCAGTGTCGGGGTTCGTGGCCATGATGACCTCTTCGATGTTCCCCTGCGCCACGCGGTCGAGCAGCGGCTTAATCTCCAAATCGTCGGGCCCCACATGGTTCATCGGCGAGATGACGCCGTGCAGCACGTGGTAGCGGCCGTTGTATTCGCGCGCGCGCTCGATGGCGACGACGTCGCGCGGGTCGGCGACGACGCAGATGACATGTTCATCACGCTTCGGCGACGAGCAGATGGGGCAGAGGCCGCCGTCCGTCAGATTGCGGCAGACGGGGCAGAACGTGACGGTGCGCTTGGCATCGACGATGGCATCGGCAAAGGCCTTGGCCTCCTCTTCGGGCAGGCTCAGCACGAAAAACGCGAGCCGCTGTGCGCTCTTGCTGCCGATGCCGGGCAGGCGCGCGAACTGCTCAACGAGCTTTTCGAGCGCCGCGGGAAAGTATTCCATGGACTTAACCTCTCAGCTCTTTGATCTTGGCGGGGATATCCGCGGCCTTGTAGACGGCGGAGCCCGCGACGAGCACGTTTGCGCCCGCCTCGATGCAGGTTTTGCACGTCACGGCGTCGACGCCGCCGTCGACCTCGAGCTCGCAGTCAAGGTTTCTCTCGTCGATGTAGCGGCGGATGGCGGAAACTTTCGGCATCATATCGGCCATGAACTTCTGCCCGCCAAAGCCGGGCTCGACGGTCATCACGAGCACGATGTCGCACTTGTCAAGAAACGGCAGCACGGCCTCAGCGCGGGTGTTGGGCTTCAAGACGACGCCGGCCTTTTTGCCCTTGGCGTGAATTTTGTCGAGCGCGAGGTGGATCTTCTCCGGCGTGTCGGCCTCGACATGACAGGTGACGAGGTCCGCGCCCGCGTCGCAGAACTGGTCGACATAGCGCTCAGGCTGCACGATCATCAGGTGCACGTCGATGGGCAGCGCCGTGCGCTTGCGGATGGACTGGAGCACAGGGATACCGATGCTGATATTGGGGACGAAGCAGCCGTCCATCACGTCAAAGTGGACGTAGTCGGCGGTGGCAATGGCCTCGACGCCGGCGCCGAGCTCAGCAAAGTCGGCGGAGAGGATGGACGGTGCGATCTTGACGGACATAATAAGAATCCTCCTGCGAAAATTTTCTTATTTTTTATTGTAGCAAAGCGCAGGAACAAAAGCAATGCAAAAAAATGTAAAAGACACTTGACATTTCACTCGCGCAGTGCTATCCTCACAGATGTAAAGCGAACTTGACTTTGGAAAACGGAGAGAAGCGATGAAAAACCACATTGAAGAGAGAAGAAAGGCGCGCGGCATGACGCAGCAGCAGTTGGCGTCGGAACTCGGCGTCTCGCGCCAGACGATCATTTCGCTCGAGAACGGGAAGTACAATCCGTCTATCCTACTGGCGCACAGCATCGCGCGGCTCTTTGGCGAGCGGATCGAGGACATTTTCATTTTTGAGGAGGAAGAGGCATGAAGGGCATGAATTTACAGGAGCAGAAAAAGTGCGGCATTCTGCTGATCGCCATCGGGCTGGTGATGTTCGCCGTCGGGTTCCTGCTCAGCGATGCGCATATGGACGATTTTTATAACGGCCTCGGCTGCGGCCTCTTTGTCTGCGGCGCGGTGCGGCTGCTGCGTGTTTACCGCCTGAGCCGCGACCCGGAAAAGGCCGCGGATTATGACGCGATGCTCAAGGATGAGCGCACGGTGTATGTTGCGAATAAAGCGCGCAGCATGACGTTTTTCATCTGCGTCTATGCCCAGCTCGCGGCGGGACTGCTGGCGCTTTTAGTGTTCAAGCAGCCAATCATCGGGCAGGTGCTGTGTCTTGTGACCTGCGCGCAGTCGCTTATTTTTTGTGGGACTTATTGGTACTACAATAAGAAGTATTGAAGGCAGCGCAACAACGCTGCACTTGTTCCCTGCGCCGCGCAGGGGAGCGAATCAAGGGGGCCATTCTCTCACGTGAGAGAATGGCCCCCTTAGACCCCCAAGAGAACGCAAGGGGCGCTGCCCCTTGACCTCCGACATTGGCAGTTTGTAGCTTGAATGACTGCACGCGCTGCGCAATGTAAGTGCGGTGTACATGGCTTCGCCATGAATCCCTGCGAATCGTGACCGTTTTGCAACCGCGCCTTACTATCGTGAGGCGCGAGTGACGATTGCTTGGCGGCAGACTGCTTGCCGAATGCGGCATTGCTGCGCTCGCCGCATTGATTAACACTCTGGTAGACGGAAATTAGTTTGCACTTCTACAAGATGGGCAGAGCGGTAGCGGATGATAGAAGCAAATCAAATCGTATAGCAACGCTAAACGCGGCTCCGCCGCGCGCAGGCATTCACATTCCAAAGGCAAAAGACTTGCGCAAACCTGAGACTACCAATCTCAGCCTTTCTCTTGGGGTTCCAAAGGGGGTATTCTCTTTCGCGAAAGAGAATACCCCCTTTGCCTCGTGCAGCGCCGTAGGCGCTGCGATTTTGATCTTGTGCAAGAAAAATTGCAAACTTGTAAACCTTTATGAAATTTATAGGTTGACAATAGGCGGGCGTCATGTTATGATGAGCCCAGTTTTTTTGAGAAAAGGGAGGATCACCATGAAAAACATCAAAACAAGAGACCTGATCTACTGCGCACTGTTCGCCGCGCTGACGGCTATCGGCGCGTTCCTGCACTTCCAGCTTTTCCAGGCGACGATCACGCTGCAATTCTTCTTCACGGCGATGGCAGGATTGCTTCTGGGCGCAAAGCTCGGCGCGCTGTCGCAGCTTCTCTACGTGGTACTCGGCCTTGTCGGCGTGCCCATCTTCGCGGCGGGCGGCGGCTTTGGCTATGTCTTCAACCCCACGTTCGGCTTCCTGCTGGGCCTGATCCCCACGGCGTGGGTCATCGGCAAGATCGCCGAAAAGGACCGTTCTGTGCCGCGGCTTCTGCTCGCGTGCTTTGCAGGTCTCGCGGTGCTGTACCTCGTGGGCCTTCCCTATATCGCGCTGATCGTCAACGTCTACAAGGGCGGCAACGTGAGCGGGATGACGCTCGCCACGGCCTACATGCTGCCCTATCTCCCCGGCGACTGCCTCAAGATCGTCGTGAGTGTGATCCTCGCGCCTCGCATCCTGAAGGCCATGGAGCGCAATTCATAAAAAATTCATCAAAATGTTGCATTTGCAACTTCTATAAAACCGGTAAAATGTGGTAGACTAACGCCAGTGAAAGGCAAGCAAAACAATTCACATTTCAAGATAAACTTTATGGAGGTAGCAATTATGAAAAAGTGGCTTTGCAAGGTTTGCGGTTATATCTATGAAGGCCCCGAGGCTCCTGCGGAGTGCCCCGTGTGCCACGCCAAGAGCAACATGTTCGAAGAGGTCAAGGGTGAGCTCAAGCTCGCTGCCGAGCACGAGTTCGGCGTTTACGGCAAGACCGTGAAGAACAACCCCGACATCTCGGAAGAGGACAAGAAGTATATCTTTGACCAGCTGATGGCCAACTTCAACGGCGAGTGCAGCGAAGTCGGCATGTACCTCTGCATGGCGCGCGTTGCGCACCGCGAGGGCTATCCCGAGATCGGCCTGTATTGGGAGAAGGCCGCCTATGAAGAGGCGGAGCACGCCGCGAAGTTCGCCGAGATGCTCGGCTCCGACCTCGAGCCCAACATGAAGGCAAGCACGAAGGACAACCTCAAGTGGCGCGTCGACTGCGAGTTCGGCGCCACGAGCGGCAAGTTTGACCTCGCCCTGTGCGCGAAGAAGAACGGCCTCGACGCCATCCACGACACCGTGCACGAGATGGCCCGCGACGAAGCCCGTCACGGCCGCGCCCTCAAGGGTCTGCTGGAGCGCTACTTCAAGTAAGATAAAACCCTTAAAAATCAAGCGATTTTCGAGAGGAAGCTGAGAAATCAGCTTCCTCTTTTTTGCGCCGCGGGAAGTGTGGTGTGCAAATCTATGTGTAAAACACTTTTTGGGGGATGGCACAGAACCGGCAGATGTGCAACTGCGGAAAGCGCAACCTTGCCGGTAGGATATGCCTTTGACTGTCTGTGCTCTGAAAAGCTGGAATGCTGCGGCATGCGCGCGCATAGAGATAACGGACGAAGGGGGATGGAGATATGAAAAAGGTATGGCCTGCAGTGCTTTACTTACTTATTTTGTGCTCCTGCGGCAAGGAGACGGACCGCGCGGAGGCGATGCAGGAGCAGTACAAAAATTTGGCGTCCTACGAAACGGACGTGCGCGTCAGTGTGCCGCGCGAGGACGAGACGCTTGTCTATGCCCTGCACCTGAGCACGCAGGGCGACGCCGTGCGCGCGACCGTCAGCGAGCCGGAGGAGCTCATGGGCGTCGGCGCGGTGCTTGAGGGCGACAAGCTGACGCTGACGTTCGACGATCTGGTGCTGGACGTGGGTACGCTCTCGCCGCGCGTTTCGGCGCTTTCCTGCGTGCCGCTCGTGCTGCAAAACTTCCCGAAGGTGTATCTCGATAGCTCGGGCGCGGAGACGATCGGAGACGTCGACGCGCTGCGTGCCGATTTTTCACTGACGCTCAGCGGCGAAACGTTCGCCTGCTCGCTCTGGCTCGACGCCTCCGGCGCGCCGGTGTACGCCGAGATCGCGGAAAATGACAAAATTATTGCCGCGGCGGAGTTTACGAATTTTATTTTTGGTGATATACTATCGCCGGACGCGGCGCAGTAGCGCGCGTCGAAACTGAAAGCAAAAGGGTGGAAGCGTCTATGGAAAGCACGCTCAAGAGGACCTGGGCGGAGATCGACCTTGACCATCTGACCCATAATTTCAAGGTCATCCGCCGTCATGTCGGGGACAAGGTGAAGCTGCTCGGCGTCGTCAAGGCAGACGGCTATGGCCACGGCGCGGTGGAGATCGCCAAGCGGCTCGAGCAGCTCGGCGCGGGATACCTCGCCGTGTCGAACATCGACGAATGCGAGGAGCTGCGCGACAGCGGCGTAACGCTGCCGATCTTAATGCTGGGCTTCACGCCCGCGGATCAGACGGCGCGCATTTTGCAGCTGCACATGACGCAGGCGGTGCAGAGCTACGACATCGCAAAGGAATTTTCCGACCGCGCCATCGCGCTGGGCGAGAAGATGACCGTGCACGTCAAGCTCGACACCGGCATGGGCCGCCTCGGCTTTTCGTGCGACGAGGCGCACTTTGACGCGAGCCTGCGCGACATTCTGCGTGTGCTCGAACTGCCGGGACTCGACATCGAGGGAGTGTTCACGCACTTCAGCGTGTCGGACGAGGATACGACGGAGAGCGTCGAATTTACGAAATTGCAGCATGAGCGCTTCGCGCGCATGATCGAAAAGGTGGAGACGCAAAGCGGCTTCCGCTTCCAGCTCCACCACTGCTGCAATGCCGGCGGCATTGCGAGCTATCCTGAGTGGGCATGGGACATGGTGCGCTGCGGCATCATCCTCTACGGTTCGGGCGACTTGGCCGAAAAGATGGGCATGCAGCCCGTCATGTCGCTCAAAACGCGCGTGGCGACGATCAAGGACTTCGCTGCGGGCGAGCCCATCAGCTACGGGCGCACATACTTTACACAGCGGCCCAGCCGCATTGCGGTCCTGCCCATCGGCTACGCCGACGGCCTGCACCGCGCGCTCTCGAATCAGATCGAAGTGCTCACGCCCTATGGCCGCGCCAAGCAGGTCGGGCGCATCTGCATGGATATGTGCATGATCGACGTGACCGACCTCCCGCAGGTGAAGTCCGGCGACGAGGTCGAGATCTTCGGCGAGCACATCCTCTGCGCGGACGACGCTGCGCTCTGCGATACCATCCCCTATGAGCTGATGTGCGCGGTCAGCAAGCGTGTGCCGCGCGTCTATCGCTTGAACGGCGTGTCCGTCGACAAGAATTTGCAGCCGCTTTAAGAAAAGCACGCGGCATCTGTCCTCAGCATACGATGGACTGGGGGCAGAAAGACGGGGAAAGTTGCGAGCCCCCGTATAAATTCCGCCCCCGCGTGGGAGAATGAAATTGGCCCCTGACAAAGGCAAGGGTACTTTCTTCCGCTCGGAGTGTGAATAGCTAAGTGGATATCAATGTGAAACGCGGCGATATTTATTACGCCGATCTCTCGCCCGTGGTCGGAAGCGAACAGGGCGGCGTGCGTCCGGTGCTCATCGTGCAGAACGACACCGGTAACCGCTACAGCCCCACGGTGATCGCGGCGGCCATCACCTCGCAGACGAACAAGGCGAAGCTGCCGACGCATATCGCGCTCTCCGCGCCGGACTACGGCCTGCCGCGCGACAGCGTAGTGCTGCTCGAGCAGATCCGCACGCTCGACAAGCGGCGCCTGCGCGAGCGCATGGGGCGCGTGGACGGCGAGCTGATGGAGCGCATCGACGCAGCCATCGCCGTGAGCTTCGGCCTGCAAAACACACAGTTGGTCTAACCCCTCCGGCGCGTACGGAAAGAGTGCGCGCCGGGGAGAAAATGAGGAATACAGCATGAAAAAGAGAAACAACGCCTTTGCCCGTCTGGTGGGACTGCTTCTGGTGAGCGCAACGGTGCTGACGCTGACCGTCGCCGCGACCGGCGGCGCGGGCACGAGCAGCGACCCGCTTGTGACGCTGAGCTACTTAAATGAAAAATTCCTGCCGCAGATCCTTTCCGAGGTGGACAAGAAGACCGCCTCTCGCGAACAGGCGCTCTCGAGTAAGCTCACCGAGCAGGTGAAGAGCGAGACGCAGGCCTTCGAGCAGAAGTACGGTGCGTCAAGCGGAAATGCCTCCGGCGGCACGTCGGCGAGCTTTACGGTCGTCACGCTGAATCAGGGGCAGATCCTGTACATGGGCGTCGGCTGCGAGGCGATGCTGCGCACCGGCAGCGGCGTGTGCGTAGCGGCGAGCACCCCGGGCCTCATCGACGAGACGTCGGGCGCGGCGCTTGCGGGCGGCCTCGGTTTGCAGAAGAATCACCTTTACATGGCGACGGTCGACAGCCGCGGCGTGCAGGCGAGCGCGAACAGCACAAAGCTGCTCGTACGCGGCAATTACAGCGTGCAGTAAAATCCCTACATAAAGAAAAGAGCTTGTGCATAGAAATAGCACAGGCTCTTTATTTTGTGCCGACAGGAGGGGAGAGCGGTGGGGGACTGGAAAGCATTGCCGCGCGGCTCGTTTTTCCGTTCGGCGCGGCTCGACTGTGCACTCTCACTGTTATCCGGCGCGATGGTACGCGAGGAGAAAAGCGGAAAACTGTTGGCGCTGCCGTACAGCGAGAGCGCGCCGTTCCCGCTGCCGGAGCTCTTCTGCCTTGCCCACATCGGAATGGTCGACGGGAGAAAGTGTGTGATCTATCGCGTGAATGAGAAAAATTCGCCCATCCTGTGAAAAAATGCAAATTATGTCTACCATCCCGAAAGAAAGTATGCTATACTCTCTCTGACTAAGATGAGAAAAGAGGTTCTGCACGATGAAATGTCCCTATTGCGGATACAAAGAGAGCAAGGTCATTGATTCCCGCCCTGCCGAAGAGGGCAGCAGCATCCGCCGCCGGCGCGAGTGCCTCTCGTGCGCCAAGCGCTTTACCACCTATGAGACGGTGGAGAGCCTGCCGATGGTCGTCATCAAAAAGGACGGCAGCCGCCAGAGCTTTGACAAGCGCAAGGTCTTGAACGGCATGATCCGCGCGTGCGAAAAGCGCCCCGTTCCCTTTGAGGTGCTCGAGCAGAAGGCGGACGAGATCGAGCAGACGCTGCAGAACTCTCTCGAGCGCGAGGTCAGCACCGAGTACATCGGCGAGCTCGTCATGGACAAGCTGCGCGCCGTGGACGAGGTGGCCTACGTGCGCTTTGCCTCGGTCTACCGCCAGTTCAAGGACATCGACACGTTTATGAAGGAACTCAACAAGCTGCTCGAGGGCAAGTGAGCTATAAAATGTTCTGAATCGAAATTTCCTGCATTTCCGACAGCACCAAAAGCTGCGATTTGAGCTCCGCGACACACGCGCGAAATTCGCCCTCGTCCTGCTCGAAGGCGAAGCTGTCCGCGCGGGCAAGCAGGGATTCGACCTCGTTGAGCTCGTCGTGCTGCAAAATGATGTGGAAATACGTCGCGTGCGCGTCCCAGCTTTCGTGAAGCGCGGAGAGATCATCGCGCACGCTGTCCCAGTTCTCCGCCTGCGCGGTGTCCTGCAATTTGTCGAGCTCCGCGCACCAGTCTGTAACTAAGCCGTCGGCGACGGCGGCATTCAAGAGCGCCGCGCCAAAGAGCGCGAGCAGCAGGCAGAACGGGATCCAGAAAAATCGCTTCATTTGGCACTGTCCTTTCCGATGCACAGAATTTTGCCCGCGCCGTCGAGCGAGAGCAGAAAAATCTCCGACGGGGCGTGGTAGCCCTGCGCGCGCACGGTTTTGTCGAGCCACGCGGCATCCAGACCCGCGAGCGAAAGGTTTTCGCCCATCACCCGCCCGTCGTTGATGAAGATGTGCGGGAGGAAGGTGTCGTCCTTGACGGGCTTTCCCAGCTGCTTCGGCGTTGCGGGCTGCTCGTCGGGATAGAGGAGGACAGAGAGCTGCCCGTCGGTTTCGAGCACCGCGTATTTGACGCTTGTGAGGTCCGTCACGCCCTGAGAGCGGAGTTCCTCGATGAGCTCGTCGAGCGTGAAGCGGTTGTGGCGCATTGCGTCCTGCTGCACCTTGCCATCTAAAATGAGCGCCGTCGGGCTGCCGCAGATCAGCCGCCGCAGGCGGATGGAGCGCACGCTCCCCCACGAGAGCAGCATCGAGAGCAGCAAGAGCGTCACGATCGGGATGACGCCGTTTAAAAGCGGGATGCCGAAATCCTGCATCGGCACGGCGGCAAGGTCCGAAATGAGCAGCGTGAGCACGAGCTCGATGGGCTCGAGCTCGCCGATCTGCCGCTTGCCGAGAAGGCGCAGCCCGACCATGATGAGAAAATAGAGCACGATCGTGCGGATAAAAGCAGTAGCCATAGTCATCCTCCCTTTTTGGGAGTTTGCCCCGCGGAGGGGCGAAATAACCGCTTTCATCCGGAGAAGTCCGGTTTGAAATATATTAAAAAACGCAGAAGTGAAAGGAGCTATGGAGTTTCTCCATCATAAGCGCCAGCGCCCGCCTTTGGCGGGACGACGAGGTGGGAAGAGGATCGAAATTTCGGCGGATGCTTCCCCGTGCCCGTGGGCGCGCACACAGCCGACAAACATGCGGGCGACCGCAGAACAAAGGGGCTGTGACCACGGGAAAAGCGACAAATGACTGCGCATTTGTCCTTTTGAAGAAGCGGCTTTGCGCCGCAAAGGGGCATTTTTGCCCATTTTTCAAAAATCATCAAAAGGAGAATGTTATCATATGTGCGGAATCGTTGGATTCATTGGTCAGGAACAGGCGGCCCCCATCCTGTTGGACGGGCTCGCGCATCTGGAATACCGCGGGTATGACTCCGCGGGCGTGGCTGTCATCTCGGCGCAGGGAAAGCTGCAGGTCGAAAAAGCGGTGGGCCGGCTCAAGGTCCTCAGCGAACAGATCCACGGCGGCGCGGACCTCGAGGGCTGCATCGGCCTTGGTCACACCCGCTGGGCGACGCACGGCGCGCCGAACATCATCAACTCTCACCCCCACGTGAGCGAAAACGGCAAGTTCGCCGTCATCCACAACGGCATCATCGAAAACTACGTCGAGATCAAGGAATTTCTGATCGGTCAGGGCATCCGGTTCAAGTCCGAGACCGATACTGAGGTCGTGGCGCAGCTGCTGGAATTCTACTACAACGAGTGTCACGACTTTTTAGAGGCCGTGGGCCGCGTGCTGCGCCGCATCGAGGGTGCCTACGCCCTCGGTATGCTCTGCGCCGACTGCCCGGACCGCATCATCGCCGCGCGCAAGGACGCGCCGCTGCTGCTCGGCTACGGCAAGGGCTGCAACTTCCTCGCCTCCGATGTGACGGCCATCATCAAGCACACGCGCGACGTCGCCTACATGGAAGATGGCGAGGTCGCCGTGCTGACGCGCGAGGGCATCGAGGTCTACGACGCGCTGGAGCAGAAGGTCGAAAAGAAGCACTTTACCATCGACTGGGAGGTCTCTGCCGCGGAAAAGGGCGGCTACCAGCACTTCATGCTCAAGGAGATCATGGAGCAGCCCGAGGCGCTGCGCCGCGCGATCTCCCCGCGCATCAAGGACGGCAGGGTCATCTTCGACGATCTCAAGCTCCCTGTCGAGAAAATGCGCGAATTTACCCGCATTTTCATCGTGGCCTGCGGCTCTTCGTATCATGTCGGCATGATCGGCAAGTACAATCTTGAGCATCTGCTGCGCCGCAATGTCGAGGTCGTGCTCGCGTCCGAATTCCGCTACAGCGACCCCATCGTGGACGATAAGTCGCTCGTCATTGTCATCTCCCAGTCGGGCGAAACGCTCGATACCATGGCCGCGCTGCGCGAGGCGAAAAAGCGCGGCGGCTACATCCTCTCCATCGTCAACGTGGTCGGCTCGTCCATCGCGCGTGAGTCGGATGACGTGCTCTACACCTGGGCGGGCCCCGAGATCGCCGTCGCGACGACGAAGGCCTATTCCACGCAGCTCGCAGTGCTCGACATGATCGGCCTTGCGTTTGGCGAGGTGCTCGGCACGGTGAAAAAGGAGGAGTACGACGAGGCGGTCGCAGAGCTTCAGAAGCTGCCGGAGAAGATGGAGCAGTTCCTCGCGAGCGAGAGCTGCGAGGCCATCCCCAAGTACGCTTCCCAGTATTTCAACCACAATTCTGTCTTCTTCATCGGCCGCAACCTCGACTATGCGCTCGGACTCGAGGGCTCGCTCAAGCTCAAGGAGATCAGCTACATCCACTCCGAGGCCTACGCCTCCGGCGAGCTCAAGCACGGCACGATCTCGCTCATCGAGGACGGCACGCTCGTTATCGCGCTCGGCACCTACGCCCCGCTTTTCGACAAGGCCATGAGCAACGTGGTCGAGGTCAAGGCTCGCGGCGCGGACGTTCTCGCGCTTGCGACCGAGAGCCACCACGGCGAGATGGCGAAGACCGTCGAAAATGTTATCACGATCCCCGATACGGCGCAGATGCTGCTGCCGTCGCTCGGCGTTGTGCCGCTGCAGCTGTTGGCGTATTATATCGCGCTCCAGCGCGGGTGTGATATTGATAAGCCTCGCAATCTTGCAAAATCTGTCACTGTTGAATAAAAAGGGAGCACCCGAAAGGCAGCTCCCGATAAGAAAACATCGTGAGGAAAGAGAGAACGGTATAGCTTCG
>ERZ809074.243-NODE-243-length-92649-cov-7.897769_pt1 | contig 92649 bp, 64 predicted proteins | sample MGYA00520795_ERZ809074 | MGnify/ENA primary metagenome ERZ809074 (study PRJEB31570, sample SAMEA3212989) | Homo sapiens | biome: human-gut; feature: human gut; material: fecal | place: Sweden | collected 2011 ...
CGAGGGGTCTTTGCCCGAGAAGGCGCCGCCGCCGTGCGCGCCGCGGCCGCCGTAGGTGTCCACGATGATTTTGCGCCCCGTAAGTCCCGTGTCGCCGTGCGGGCCTCCGATGACAAACTTGCCCGTGGGGTTCACGTAATATTTAATATTGGGATTGTCGAAGAGGCGCAGCACCTCGGGCGTATTGACGCGCTCGCGCAGCAGTCGGGGAATGAGTATCTCCTTGACGTCGCTGGCGATGCGCTCGCACATGGCGGCATCTGCGGCGGCGGGGTTTGCGGGGTCGGTGATAAACTCGTCGTGCTGCGTGCTCACCACAATGGTATCAATGCGCTGCGCGCGGCCTTCGTCGTCGTACTCAATAGTCACCTGGCTCTTGGAGTCGGGACGGAGGTAAGTCATTTCCTTGCCCTCGCGGCGTATCTCGGCAAGCACCGAGAGGAGTTCGTGGGCAAGGGCGAGCGGCAGGGGCATATAAGTGTCGGTCTCGTTGCAGGCGTAGCCGAACATCATGCCCTGGTCGCCGGCACCCTGCTCTTGCGGCTCGGTGCGGTCGACGCCGCGATTGATGTCTGCGCTCTGCTCATGGATTGCCGTGAGGATGCCGCAGCTTTCGGCCTCAAACTTATAGGCGGCCTTGGTGTAACCGATGCGGGCAATGGTACGGCGCACCACGTCCTGAATGTCTACGTAAGCCTCCGACTTTACCTCGCCTGCCACAACCACCTGCCCTGTCGTGACGAGGGTTTCGCAGGCAACTTTCGAATTAGGGTCGAAAGCCAAGAGCTGGTCGAGCACGGCGTCAGAGATTTGGTCAGCCACTTTGTCGGGATGCCCTTCCGACACGGATTCTGAAGTGAATAAGTAAGCCATATCTAAAATATGTTTTTGGGAAATGTGAATAAAAAAATGCCTGTTCCGCGGCATCGTTGCGGGAGAACAGGCAGTGGGCGATATGGTTGCCGGGCTGATGTTGTCTGCCGCGTTGCCGCAGCTGCGCCCGAGCTTCGTTTTAGCATTATTTTTGAGAGGTTGCAAGCAGTCAAATCTTTCCTCTGTCTGTTTTCGCCTGCAAAGTTACGCATACTTTGCTTATAAGCAAATAGATTTTTGCTTTTTTAGTTACGAGTAAACGAGTAGACAAGTAAACGAGACAAGTTGCTGATAAAAATGATTTAGCAAAACATCTCTATCTCGTCTACTTGTTTACTTGTCTACTCGTTTACTAAAACGTTTTTATTATCCCAAAAGCCGCACTTCCTTGTAAGATAAAAGAAAAAGCCCTACCTTTGTTGGTTTAACCCGTATGCGCACAGAAATGGAACTGCTACTGCATTACGTTTGGCAACAAAAGCTTTGGCCAAGCACGCCGCTCGCCACTACCGACGGACAACCCGTAGACATCATCGACCCGGGACTGCACAACCGCAACGCCGGCCCCGACTTCTTCAACGCCAAAATCAAAATCGGCGGCACGCTGTGGGCAGGCAACGTGGAAATCCACGAGAAAGCCGCCGACTGGTTTGCCCACCGCCACCACCTCGACCCTGCTTACAACAATACGATCCTGCACGTCGTGGGTGCCGACGGCGCAAAGGCCGCCACGGCCGACGGGCGCACGCTGCCGCAGCTTGTACTGCCCGTGCCGGCGCACATCTCCCAAAACTATAAGCAGCTTTTGGAGGAAGAGAAATACCCGCCCTGCTACAAAATCATCCCTTCCGTCGCCCCCATCAACGCGCACCGCTACCTGAGCGCGCTCGCTGTGGAACGGCTCGAAGAAAAGACGCTGCGCATCGGCGAGTACCTGCAACGCACGGGCGGCGACTGGGAACGCGCCGCGTTCATTGCCCTCGCGCGGGGCTTCGGGTTCGGCACGAATGCCGACGCCTTTGAACAATGGGCCTTGGGCATCGAGCCGCAGGCCATCGGCAAGCACCGCGACAACCTCTTGCAAGTGGAAGCCTTCTTCATCGGACAGGCCGGGCTCTTGGACGGGACGCAGGGCGGCGAGGACGAGTATTTCCGCCACTTGAAGCGAGAATACGATTTTCTGAAAAGCAAATTCTCGCTCACGCCGATGGACGCCGCGCGCTGGCGGCTGATGCGGCTGCGCCCGCAAAACTTTCCCATCGTGCGCCTCTCGCAGCTGGCGGCGCTCTACCACAAAGGCGCCACTTCGTTCTCGCGCATCGTCGAGACGCCCGACGCCGACGGCCTGCGCTCCCTGTTCCGCACGGCTGCCACCGACTATTGGCAAGACCATTACCATTTCGGGCACGCCGCGCCCCACAGCGCAAAAACGCTGCAAGCCGCCTCGCTCGACCTCTTGCTCATCAACGTCGCCGCGCCCCTGCTCTTCGCCTACGGCCGCTACCTTGCCGACGAGGCGTTGTGCGAACGCGCCTTTGCGCTGCTCGAAAGCATCAAGCCTGAAAAGAATTTCATCACGCGCAGTTGGGCGGCTGCCGGCATCGCGCCGCAACACGCCGCCGACTCGCAGGCGCTCTTCCGCCTGAAAATGCACTACTGCGACCGCAAGGACTGCCTGCGCTGCGCTTTCGGCGCAGAATACCTCCGCACCGTGCCTAAACCTTAACCGACTGTCAGCATAAAAGCCTTTCTGTTTATGGAAAAATATATCTTTTCTTTGGAAATGAAGGTGCGCGATTACGAATGCGACCTTCAAGGCATCGTGAACAATGCCAACTACCAGCATTACATCGAGCACACGCGCCACGAGTTTCTGCGTTCCGAGGGCATCAGCTTCGCCGCCCTGCACGAGCAGGGCACGGATGCCGTCGTGGCGCGTCTGCAAATGGCGTTCAAAACGCCTTTGCGCAGCGGCGACAGTTTCGTGTCGCGCCTTGCCCTGCGCAAGGAGGGCATAAAGTATGTCTTCGTGCAGGACATCTTCCGCCTGCCCGACAACAAGCCCGTTATCCGCTCCACCGTCGAGACGGTCTGCCTCGTCAACGGCCGCCTGGCCGAAAGCGCGGAACTGAATGAGCGGTTCGGCAAATATTTTTAATTTGGCCGCCTTATAGGCAAGCACCTTATAAAAACATAAAAACCGATGATGCGCCGTTATGCGGTTCATCATCGGTTTTTGTTTGAAACGTATTAGTTCTATCGCATTAAAGGGCAAGGCGCAATCTAATATATTTATGCGAATGTTGCCTGTATCAGAGAAAAAAAGCGAGGAAATCTTTACGGTCTACCTATCCCTGCAGCCTGCAACAGCAGACATGTAGACAATCAAAGCACGGCAGCAATCTTTCGGATTTTATCCAAGCGTTGCATAAAAGATTGATCTTTTTGGGCACACCGCACATTATACCTCATTTGCAGGCGTAGCAACGGTTCTGCCTCCACACCGAGAGCTGCCTCAAACATCAAGGCCGTCTTCTCGGTTATAGGCCGGCGAGCGTTGAGTATCTCATTCAGCACCGAGTAACCTAAACCCATTTGTTCCGCAAGGCGACGCTGAGAAATGCCCCTGAACTCGATTTCGTCTTTAAGTATCGAACCCGGATGCGTCGGATAGGCGGGCTCGAGGTTGTTTGCTATCATTTTTGGGTCAACTCCTTTAATTTCTACCATAATCCGTTATTTGTAATGATTTGACAAATCCGTTATATTGCATATCGTCGCTATTATTTCGCCGTCCCTGATATGCTCTTCAAACTCTATTCGATATTGGTCGTTTACGCGCACAGAAGAAAGCCCTGCTTTGTTGCCTATGAGCTTTTCGTAATTCAAAGAATGGTAGCGGCAAAGCCCCCGCGTGTTTTCCGTGTCCCTCATCAGGTCTATCACGCGAATGTACTTGCGCACGATTTGCGGCTGAAAGCGGTGCTTCTTGTCAGTCTTGCCTGTTTCGTAGAGTTCTTTCAGATATTCCTCATTGAAGATTATTTCCATAAAGTCTGCTTTGCTGGGCAAAGTTAACGATTTCTTTTGAAGTTCGCAAAAATAGCGAACAACCGTTTATTTTCTTCCTTGCAGTAGCGACGCTCATACGTGACCGCAAAAATTTTAAGCAAGATATTTTTTACTAAGCCCGAGCTATTTTTCCCTGTCTGCGCAGAAAGTTTTTCCCGTCATATAAGACAATTTTTATTACAAACTTTGTAACACATGTTAGAAACTTTGTAACGCGCGTTACAAACTTTGTAATACATGTTAGAAAGTTTGTAACAAAAATTTTCCGGGAGATAATGAAAAATGTCTGCGCTGAGAGGGAAAATTTGCAGGCGGCAAATAATTTTTTTTCGGCAGAAACGAAAGGCGTCTGCCGTGAGCGCATCGGCGGTCGGCGCAGATAGTTGCTCCGCACTGCCTTTCGAGAGAAAAAAAGCGGCAGAACGTGCCTTTCTGCTAAGATAATGGGCAAAAGCCGCAACGGCTAAGATGTTTTTTGCTTAATTTTGCAACAAATCTTTTCTTAACTCAGTTCACACGATGCTCTGCTCTATCGCGCTTTCATTGCTTAAAGGTCTGACACAAAAGCACATGCGTGAGATTTACGACGTATATGCTTCCGCCGAAGAGGCTTTTGCCGACCTCGGCAGGCAGTACCCGCCGCTCTCCCAGGCACTGGCTTCGGGCAAGAACGCTGCCATGGAGCAGGCGAAGCGCGAACTGGATTTCTGTGAACGCCATGACATTCGCATCCTGACGCTCAACGACCCGGATTTCCCCTTTTTGCTGCGCAACTGCTCCGACACCCCTACCCTGCTCTACCAGAAAGGCAACGCCAATCTGAACCGGCAGCACATCGTGTCGGTAGTGGGCACGCGCCATGTCACGGAATACGGGCGACTGATGTGCAGCGAGTTTTGCGCCGAACTGAAACGCCTCGTGCCGGACGTGCTGATTGTAAGCGGCCTCGCCTACGGCGTGGACATCGTGGCGCACCGCGCAGCCGTGGACTGCGGCACAGACACCATCGGCGTGCTGGCCCACGGCCTCGACCGCATCTATCCTTCGATGCACCGCGACACGGCGCGGCAGATGATTGAAAGGGGCGGCGCACTGCTCACGGAATACCCCACGGGCACCAACCCCGACAAGGGCAACTTCGTGCGGCGCAACCGCATCGTGGCGGGCATGGCGCACGCCACGGTGGTGGTGGAAAGCGCCAAGAAGGGCGGCGCACTGATTACGGCTGGCCTCGCATTGGACTATAACCGCGAGGTCGCCGCTTTCCCGGGACGCGCCACGGATGAGTATTCCATAGGTTGCAACGACCTTATCCGCAACAGCGGCGCGGCACTGATTACCTCCGCCGAGGATTTCACTAAACTTATGGAATGGGACACGGAGCAGCCCCAAGCCGTTATCCGCCCATCGCTTTTTCCGGAACTTTCGGAAGAGGAACAAGCGGTCTGCGACTTGCTCGGCAACGGCGAGGCACGCGGCATTGCCGAAATGTGCGCCGCACTGAACACGCCGCTCTACAAACTTTCCGCCACGCTGTTCGGGTTGGAAATGAAAAATATTATCAACCGCATACCGGGCGACCGCATCGTGCTGCAAAAGAAAAAGTGAGTGGGATTTTTCCTAAACCTACAAGGAAGCAACACCTTCTTTTTCGCCCCATGTTTCCCGTGAAACATCATATATAATATATGTCTGATTATTCCCAAAACTTTGACGTTATTGTCGTCGGCGCAGGTCATGCCGGCTGCGAGGCGGCCGCTGCCGCCGCACGTATGGGCGCAAGAACCTGTCTCGTCACTATGGACATGAACAAGATTGCGCAAATGAGTTGCAACCCTGCCGTGGGCGGCATTGCCAAAGGACAAATCGTGCGCGAGGTAGACGCGCTGGGCGGAGGCATGGGTGAGGTAACCGATGCCACGGCCATTCAGTTCCGTATGCTCAACCGCTCGAAAGGCCCTGCCATGTGGAGCCCGCGGGCGCAGTGCGACCGCCGCCGCTTCATCGACACATGGAGGCGGCGTTTGGAGCAAACCGACAATCTCTACATTTGGCAGGACGAAGCGACCGAGGTACTCACCGAGGGCAACACGGTTTGCGGCATCCGCACGATATGGGGCGCAGAACTTCGTGCCAGAGCGGTGGTGATCACTGCGGGCACTTTTTTGCGCGGACTGATGCACGTGGGGCGAAAGCAGGTGCCCGGCGGACGCTGCGCCGAGCCTGCCGCCAATTTCCTCACGGCTTCGCTGGAAGCATTAGGCCTAAAATCGTTCCGCATGAAGACGGGCACACCCGTCCGCATAGACAAGCGTTACGTACATTTCGAGGACATGGAGGAGCAACCGGGCGAGACGGATTTCCATCGCTTTTCCTACATAAGCCCCTGCCGTCCCCTACCCCAACTACCGTGCTGGACGTGCGAAACAAACGAAGAAGTCCACAAAATCCTGAGGAAAGGCTTGCCGGATTCGCCGCTTTACAACGGACAAATACAGAGCATCGGGCCGCGCTACTGCCCGAGCATCGAAACTAAGATTGTCACCTTCCCCGACCGCAACCACCACCCGCTCTTCTTAGAACCCGAGGGATGCGATACAAACGAACTTTATCTGAACGGCTTTTCATCGAGCCTGCCGATGGAGATACAAATCGAGGCTTTGAAGAAAATGCCATGTTTCAGGGATATGGTGGTTTACCGTCCTGGTTACGCGATTGAATACGATATGTTCGACCCGACGCAGTTATCGCATAGCCTCGAGACGAATATAGACGGTCTATTTCTCGCCGGGCAGGTTAACGGCACGACGGGCTACGAAGAAGCCGCCGGCCAAGGGATTGTCGCCGGTATCAACGCCGCGCTTAAATGCAGCGGCCGCGAACGGTTCACGCTCGGCAGAGACGAGGCGTATATCGGCGTTCTGATTGACGACCTCGTGACGAAAGGCGTAGACGAACCGTACAGAATGTTCACCTCACGCGCTGAATACAGAATTTTGCTACGTCAAGACAATGCCGACGTGCGACTCACACCTTACGCTATCAAATACGGAATGGCCTCCGAAGAGCGAACGAGGAGGTTTTACCAGAAGAAGGAACGCATGGATGCGATTATAGAATATTGCAAAACGTTCCCCATAAAAGCGCCTCGCATCAACCCTTTCCTTGAAAGCATCGGCACCACTCCGCTTAGCGGAGGTTGCAAAATGTTCGACCTGATCAATCGTCCGCAAATCACGCTTAATGGCTTAGCCGACGAGATAGAGGATTTCAAATCTTTCTTAGAAAATATTGATGAAGATAGAGAAGAAACCTTGGAAGCGGCGGAAATTGAAATGAAATACCACGGATACATTGCTCGCGAGCGGGCTTTGGCGGATAAAATGCAGCGACTGGAAAACATAAAGATAAAGGGACGCTTCAACTACGAAAGCCTCACGCAACTCTCCACCGAAGCGCGACAGAAACTCTCTGCCATAAATCCCGAAACGCTGGCGCAAGCCGGACGAATACCGGGCGTATCACCGAGCGACATCAGCGTGCTGCTTGTGCTGCTCGGAAGATAACTTTCTTACGTTCCACGTGGAACTTATTGCTTGATTTTTTTACTAATCAAATACTTATGGACAAAAACTTGCTTATAAGAAACTTGCGAAACGTGCCTAATTTTCCCAAAGAGGGCATACAGTTTAAGGACGTTAGCACCCTCTTCAAAAACCCGGCGTGCGTAAAGGAAATGCTCAACGAGTTGGTTGCAATCTATAAAGACAAGGGCATCACGAAAGTTGTGGGCATAGAGTCGCGCGGCTTTGTTATGGGTGCGATGCTTGCAGAAAAATTGGGCGCAGGGTTTATTATGTGTCGCAAGCCTGGCAAACTGCCTGCTAAAACAATTTCAGCCGAATACAACAAAGAATATGGCACAGATACCATAGAGATGCACGAGGATGCGCTCGGTGAAAACGAAGTCGTGCTTATTCATGACGACCTCTTGGCCACGGGAGGCTCTATGAAAGCAGCCATCGAACTCGTAAACAAATTCTCTCCAAAAAAAGTATACGTAAACTTCCTGATAGAATTACGCATGGAGGGTCTGAAAGGACGCGAATTTATCGGAGAAGATGCCGAAATAAGCACATTACTCACGCTTACGGAATAAATAGATGCGCAACGCCGACATACAGGAATATCTTAAGCAAATCGTTTTAAGTTTGCCCGATGCACCGGGGTGCTACCAGTATCTCGATGCCTCGGGCATCGTCATATATGTCGGTAAGGCAAAGAACCTGAAAAGGCGCGTCAGTTCGTATTTCAATAAGGAGCAGATTTCAGCCAAGACGCGTGTATTGGTTTCTAAGATTAGAGATATAAAATATGTGGTCGTAAAGACAGAGCAGGATGCGCTGTTGCTCGAAAACAATCTGATTAAACGCTACAAACCGCGCTACAATGTACTGCTCAAAGACGACAAGACCTACCCTTCCATTGCCGTTACAAACGAATATCTGCCTCGCATTTTCAAGACAAGGCGGCGCACGCGCGGCGCTACTTATTTCGGTCCTTACAGCCATGTGCCTACAATGTACGCCTTGCTCGACCTTTGCCGGGAACTCTATCAGCCGCGTCCCTGCAAGACCATCATGACGCAGGAAGGCGTTGAAAGCGGCAAATATGAGGTTTGCCTGGACTACCACATACATCGTTGCAAGGCTCCGTGCATTGGAAAACAGACGCACGACGAATACCTGCGCAACATCGCCGCCTGTTGCGACATTCTTAAAGGCAATACGGCAAAAGTGGCGCAAACCATGAAGGAGGAAATGCAAAGTCTCGCCGCCGAATTGCGCTTTGAGGAGGCCCAAGCCGTGAAAGAGAAATACGACCTTATAGAAAACTTTCGCGCTCGCAGCGAGGTGGTCCCGGGACTGCGCCAGGACTTGGACGTGTTCAATATCATAAGCGAGGAGAACGTGGCTTTCATCAACTTCCTGCACGTCACGGAAGGCTGTATCAATCAGGCTTTTACCTTTGAATATAAGAAGAAATTGGATGAAAGCGACGAGGAATTGCTCCGCCTGGGCATCATCGAAATGCGCGGCAGGGGTTTAGGCGGCGCAAAGGAGATCGTACTGCCATTCCCCGTGGCACTGCCAGAAGAATACGCAACGGTAACCGTACCGCTTAAAGGAGAGAAGAAAAAACTGCTGGACCTCTCTGCCCTCAACGTGAAGCAGTACAAATTTGACCGCTTGAAACAGGCCGAGAAACTGGATCCGAGCCAAAAGAATATGCGCCTAATGAAAGAGATCCAGCAGCAACTGGCACTCCCCACCCCACCCCTGCGCATTGAACTCTTTGATAATTCAAATATTCAGGGCGAAGATGCCGTGGCTGCCTGTGTGGTTTTTGAAAAACTCAAACCCTGCAAAAAGGATTACAGGAAATATATCATCAAAACAGTGCAAGGCCCTGATGATTACGCCTCTATGGCTGAGGTTGTATATAGGCGTTACAAGCGGCTTAAAGAGGAAAACGGCACGCTGCCCAACCTGATTATCGCCGACGGCGGAAAGGGACAAATGGAAATCATCAGAAAGGTGGTGGAAGACGAATTAAAACTGAATATCCCCATTGCCGGACTTGCCAAAAACGACCGCCACAAAACCAGAGAGCTTTTATATGGTTTTCCGCCGCAATCAATCGGGTTAAAACCTGAAAGCCAATTATTTAGAACGCTTAGTGCCATGCAGGAAGAGGTGCATCGCTTCGCCATATCTTTTCATAGGGAGAAACGCTCGGCACGGCAAACGGCATCTGAACTCGACAATATCCCGGGCATCGGACCGAAGTTGCGCACAGCGCTTTTGCAAAAATTCAAGAGCGTAAAACGCATAAAAGAAGCCCCCTTGGCGGACCTGCAAAGCGTTGTGGGCGTGGCGCGCGGACAAAAAATTTTCGACGCGCTGCACGCTACGCAATCCGAATAACGGCTGAAAAGGCCGCAATCTCATATATTTTGTGTAAGTTTGCGCAAACAAACGATTATTATATGCTATGAAAGTAGTCATTCAGCGGGTGAAAAGCGCTTCGGTGACCATCGACGGAAAGGTCTTCTCCGAGATACGCGGCGGTTTACTGGTGCTATTGGGCGTTTCGCCCGATGACACAGAAACCGACGCGGACAAACTGGCTGCGAAAACGGCTGCGCTGCGCATTTTCGACGACGAAAACGGCGTGATGAACCGCTCCGTAACAGACATGGACGGAGACCTGTTAGTGGTCAGCCAATTCACACTGATGGCATCTTGGAAAAAAGGAAACCGGCCAAGTTATATCGGCGCGGCTAAGCACGAAATCGCCATTCCTCTCTACGAATATTTTTGTAAAAAGTTGGGAGAAGCAACGGGCAAGCCTGTAAAAACGGGCGTATTCGGCGCAGACATGAAAGTTTCGCTGATAAACGACGGGCCCGTGACCATAATCATGGACACCAAGCACCCGGAATAACCTTTCCCCTACCCTATCAATATCTTAACTATGACGATACAGGAAGCACAGAAAGCCGTAGACAGTTGGATAAAGACCTACGGCGTGCGCTACTTCAGCGAACTTACTAATATGGCGTGCCTCACCGAGGAAGTCGGGGAACTGGCACGTGTAATGGCTCGCAAATACGGCGACCAGTCTTTTAAGGCCGGCGAAAACCAAGACCCGGCTGAGGAAATGGCAGACGTGCTATGGGTACTGCTTTGCCTGGCCAACCAAACGGGCGTTAATCTCGAAGAAGCCCTGCAAAAAAGCATTGAAAAGAAAACGAAACGCGATGCCACACGGCATATAAACAACGAGAAATTAAAATCTTAACCAAATAAACCAAACAAGATGAGCGAACATTGCCATTGCGGTTGCCACCACGAAGAACCGCACCACGAATTGAACAAATACGAACAGGCTTTTGCCAAGTTTGATGCGCCGATGAGCGACGAACAGGTACACGCAGCCGTAACAAAACTCTTTGAAGAGCGAAAGGCAGAATACAACACGCCTGAAACATTGCGCCAACTCTTTGCTGCCGTCGAACTGACCACGCTGACGGTTACGGACTCGCAGGAAAGCGTGCTGCGCCTCGTTGAAAAGGTAAACAACTTTGCCGATGCGCACCCCGAACTGCCGGCTTTTGCAACTATTTGCGTATATCCCAATTTCGCTAAAATAGTAGCAGATTCTTTAGAAGTGGAGGCCACACAGATAGCCTGCGTGAGCGGCGGTTTCCCCTCCTCGCAAACCTTTATTGAAGTCAAGACTGCCGAAACGGCATTGGCCGTGCACGATGGCGCAACAGAGATAGACATGGTGCTCAGCGTAGGCACGTTCCTCTCTGGCGATTATGAGACTTGCAGCGATGAAATCGAGGAAATAAAGGCCGCCTGTGCCGGGCATCCGCTCAAAGTAATCCTTGAAACAGGTGCGCTGCAAACGGCCGAGAATATCCATAAGGCCTCCGTTCTGTCAATGTTTGCAGGGGCTGACTTCATCAAAACGTCAACTGGAAAGATTGAGCCGGCAGCAACGCCCGAAGCCGCACTCGTGATGTGCAAGGCTATTCGCGACTATTACAACCTGACGGGTACGAAGGTGGGCTTCAAAGCCGCCGGCGGCATTAAGACCATCGACGATGCGCTTGGCTATTACACGATTGTGCGCGAAGTGCTGGGCGAAGAATGGATTAAGGAAGGACTGTTCCGCATCGGCACAAGCCGCCTTGCCAATCTTTTGGCAGCAGAACTGACCGGGGAGCAAGGCAAACCGTTCTAAAAAGTATTTTGCAAAATAAAGGGCTTGCAATCAAAGCGTTGCAAGCCCTTTATTATTATGAAGAAGCGTTTTATTTCTGTCGGTCTATCACGAAGTCTATATATTGTTCCAAAGATTTGCGGACTGCTTCGTTCTTGAAAGAAGCAATGGCTGCGTAAGCCTGAGCACGCAATTCCTGCATCTTTCTTTCAGCATATTCGATACCTCCATTCTGCTTGGCAAAAGCAATAAGTGTTTCGATTTCCGCACGGTCTGCCACGCCTTTCTTTACTTTATCGGCCAAAGCAAGCATCGCGGCATCATTCGTAGAATTAAGCGCGTAGATAACAGGCAGGGTCAATTTACCTTCTGCCATGTCGCGCCCGGTAGGTTTGCCTATCTCGGAATTGCTGTAATAATCGAAGATATCATCGCGTATCTGGAAGCAAATTCCGACGATTTCGCCGAAGCGGCGCGCCTTTTCTATAAAGTCTTCGCCGGCATCTGCAGACAAGGCTCCGAGTTCGGCGCACGCAGCAAAGAGGGCGGCGGTTTTATGGTCTATGATACGGAAATATGCCTCCTCGGAAATCTGTTCAGAGCGGATATTTGCGATTTGGTAAATCTCGCCTTCTGAAAGCGTGCCGCCCAAACGGGAAATAATGTCTACTATGCGCAGGCTGCCGGTAAAGGCTGCTTCTTGCAGTGACTTGGAGAGGAGATAGTCGCCCACAAGCACCGAAATTTGGTTGCCGTAAACTGCATTTACGGAAGCCTGGCCGCGGCGCTCGTTGCTTTCATCTACCACATCATCATGCACGAGGCTGGCAGTGTGCAGCAGTTCGAGCGTCACGGCTGAATGGAGCGCCTTCTCTCCTATCGCGCCACACTCGCGGGCAATCAGCAAAACGAGCAGCGGGCGCATCATCTTGCCTTTGCGGCTACGCACATACTGCAAAGCCCGACCGAGGAAGTCGTCCTCATGGTCAAGCACAGTGTCGAAAAGACGCTCATAACGCGCCAAATCTTCCGCTACGGGCTTACGAATTTGCGAGAGAATATCCATAAATGCGCTTAAAAGTCTACAAAAGTAATAATTTATCGCGATTTACTGATTTATTTGCGTACTTTTACCCTGAAAAACCGAATTTAATATGGAAAAACTTTACCTTTTGGACGGTTACGCGCTTATTTTCCGCGCTTACTATGCCCTGATTCGCTCGCCGCGCATCAATTCTAAGGGTGAAAATACGTCGGCAATCTTTGGCTTTGTCAATACCTTGGAGGACGTGCTGCGCAATGCCCGCCCCGACTATCTCGCCGTGGCGTTCGACCCTGCGGGCGGCACTTTCCGCCACGAGGCATACCCGGAGTATAAAGCGCAGCGCGATGCTACGCCGGAGGACATCAAACGCTCCGTGCCCGTCATCAAGGAAATTCTCCAAGCATATAATATTCCTATCCTCGAAGTGCCGGGCTTTGAAGCCGACGACGTAATCGGGACATTAGCAAAAAAGGCAGAATCCATCGGACTTTCTGTGCAAATGGTTACGCCCGATAAGGACTATGCGCAGTTGGTCAGCCCCAATATTACTATGTGCCGCCCGGGACACGGGGCAAAGGGCATGGAACTCCTCGGCCCGGCGGAGGTCTGCGAAAAGTACGGGGTAGGCGCGCCTGTAAACGTTATCGACTATCTGAGTCTTACGGGCGATGCCGCCGACAACATTCCTGGCTGTCCCGGCGTGGGCGAAAAAACGGCGAAAACGCTTTTGGCAGATTTTGGCAACGTGGAAACGCTCATCGAAAACGCCGGACAACTGAAAGGAGCACTGAAAAAGAAAATTGAAGAAAATGTTGAGAAAATCCGCTTCTCGAAATTTTTGGTGACCATCAGGACAGATGTTCCCATCGACTTCGACGCGGAGCGCTTCAAGGTGAAAGAAGCCGACAAGGAGCGTTTGCAAAAAATTTACGAGCGGCTCGAATTTCGCTCGTTCATCAAAAAAATGCAAGATGCGGATAAAGTGTTAAAAAGCACGCCGCAGCAGCGCTCTCTCTTTGACGTATTTCCGACCGAAGTACAGGAAGAAGAAATTCACGCAAATCTCAGAGGGTTTGAATCGGGGTCTGTTAATTATCAACTAATTGATAATATAGAAGATATACGCAAATATTGCGACAAAATTTTGACAAGCGATTTTGTTGCTTTTGACACAGAAACGACTTCTTTGGACGTTTTAGACGCCGAACTCGTAGGAATGAGCTTTGCAACGGCCGAAGGCGAGGCTGCCTACGTGCCCGTTCCTGCTAATCGGGAGGAAGCGCAGAAAATCGTCGATGCGTTTCGCCCGTTCTTCCTTTCTGAAAAAATTATGAAGGTGGGGCAGAACATTAAGTTTGACCTTAACGTGCTTGCCAACTACGGCATCGAGATTTCCGCCCCAATGTTCGACACGATGCTCGCGCACTATATCCTTCAGCCCGAGCAACGGCACAATATGGACTACCTCGCGGAAATCTACCTCGGCTACCGAACAATTCACATCGAGGAACTCATCGGAGAGAAAAAGGGAGGCGGACAGAAGAACATGCGCGACCTCTCCCCCACCCTTATCCGCGACTATGCCTGCGAAGATGCCGACATCACGCTGCGGCTGATGCGTCCGCTCCGCGAGGAACTGGAAAAGAACAACCAGTTAGATGTGTTTCAAAACATCGAAATGCCGCTTATGCCCGTTCTCGCGGAAATGGAACGCAACGGCGTGCGCATCGACACGGCCGCCCTCGAAGATACGGGCAACGCCTTCCGCACCGAAATGGAACAACTTGAAAAAGACATCTATGAAATGGCGGGGCACGAGTTCCTCCTCACGTCTCCCCGGCAAGTAGGCGAAGTGCTCTTCGGAGAAATGGGACTGAACGAAAAGGCACGCAAAACTAAAAGCGGACAATATTCTACTTCGGAGGAAGAACTTGAAAAGATACGCCACAAGCACCCTATCGTAGACAAGATTTTGCAGCACCGGGGACTGAAAAAACTGCTTTCCACCTACATCGAAGCCCTGCCAAAGTTGATCAACAAGCACACGGGGCACATACACACATCTTTCAATCAGGCAGTTACAGCTACAGGGCGACTTTCCTCGTCGAATCCCAACCTGCAAAACATTCCTGTGCGCGGTGAGAACGGCCGCGAAATCCGCAAAGCCTTTATCCCCGAGGAAGGACAGATTTTCTTCTCTGCCGACTACTCGCAAATCGAACTGCGCCTCATGGCACACCTTAGCGGCGACGCGCATCTTATCGAGGCTTTCAACAATGGCGAAGACATTCACGCCGCCACCGCCGCCCGCATCTTTAAGAAGCCGCTCGAAGAAGTGTCGCGCGACGAGCGGCGCAAAGCCAAGACGGCTAATTTCGGCATCATCTACGGCATCTCTGCTTTCGGCCTTGCCGAGCGTATGGAAGTAAGCAGAACGGAGGCAAAAGAATTGATTGACAATTATTTCCAAACCTATCCCGGCGTAAGGGAATATATTGACAACAGCGTCAGCCGCGCCAAAGAACTGGGTTATATCGAAACGCTTTGCGGTCGCCGCCGCTACCTGCCCGACATCAACTCGCGCAATGCCGTTGTACGCGGCTATGCAGAGCGCAACGCCGTGAACGCTCCCATTCAAGGCACTGCGGCCGACATTATAAAGATTGCTATGATACGCGTCGCCGCGCGTTTCAAGGCGGAAGGCATTCGCTCGAAAATGATTTTGCAGGTACACGACGAACTCAACTTCAGCGTCCTCCCTGAAGAACTCGACCGCGTGCGCAGCATCGTGACCCACGAAATGAACCACGCTTTCACCCTTTCCGTGCCCCTGGAAGCCGACTGCGGAGAAGGCAGCAACTGGCTAGAATCACATTGATAGTCAAAAGGATAATGATTATATTACGCAAACGAGGCGTGCCGCGCGGCACGCCTCGTTTTATTTTCATTTACATTCGGCATTCTCCCCTACCCTGCCAGTTGCTTGCCCAAAGCGCGTGCTTTTTCGAGGGTGTCCTCCCCTACTCCCTGTTTCCATTCCACGGGGTCGCCTACGAGCGTCATACCGATTTGCTCATTGGCAGACATTATCTTTTTCACACTCTGCGCCGCCCAGGTAAAGCCGCCGAAGCAGCCCATGCGGCGGTTCTTTACTACGCGTGCCGAAAGGCGGCGCAGCAGGTCGTCCATCTTTGGGAACACATCGCCGTTGTAGGTCGGTGCGCCAAGCGCCAAGGTGTCGTAGCGGTAGATGTCGGCAAGAATATCCGAGAGCGGACTGAGACTCACGTCGTGCATGATTATTTTCTTCATTCCGGCAGCCGCTGCGCCCTCTGCCACGGCTTCTGCCACGCGGCGCGTGTGCCCGTACATCGAACCGTAGCAAACCACCAGTCCGTGCTCCGCCTCGCCGGCTGCCATGCGGCGGTAAACGCCCACCGCCTTATCAGCCTGTTCCGTCCACACGGGGCCGTGTGTAGAACAAATAATATCTATGGGCAAACCAGAAAGTTTCTTCAAAGCCTGCTCCACAGGCGCGGCATATTTGCCAAGGATTGTGGCGTAATAGCGTTCCATTTCCTTGAAATAGAGCGCGGTGTCCATATACTTGTCCATCACTGCGCCGTTAAGCGCACCGTAACAACCGAACACGTCGCCCGAGAAAAGAATACGCTCCGTAGACTCGTAGGTTACCATCGTTTCGGGCCAATGCACCATCGGCACGATGCGGAAATTCAGGCAGTGCGTGCCGAGTTGCAGTTCGTCGCCGTCGGCAACGATGAGGTCGTCCTCGCGCCACACGCCGTAGAACCCCTTAATCATCTCTGCCGTCTTTTTATTGCCCACGAGTTTTGCTTCGGGGAAATGCGTGCGCAGCAGGGCGAGTGCACCGGAGTGGTCTGGCTCAACGTGATTGATGATTACATAGTCGGGCTGCCGCTCGCCAAGCACGCTTCTGATTTTCTCTATATATTCGGGCATAAAGGCGGCATCAACGGTGTCGATAAGCGCAACCTTTTCGTCTACAACAAGATATGAATTATAAGAAACGCCGTAAGGCAGCGGCCATAAGTTCTCAAAGAGATGTTTCGTGCGGTCGTTTACGCCTACGTAAACCACTTGTTCTGTAATTTTCATCATAATGCTTTTATCTTTTTACCTTATCATACTGCAAAGTTAGTTATTACTATCAAACGGGTAAAAGCAAATAGCAACAACTTAGTATTTTTTGCCGACGAATTTCTGCCTCAAAAAGGCATTTGCTTACGGCAAAAGCGGATTTCCTTATAAGAAATTGCTAACTTTGCGCTTCGGAAACGGTTCTTTTATAAGATTAATAGGGAAACGGGTGCAAATCCCGTGCAGTCCCGCTGCCGTGAGTCCCGTTATTTCGCCGGTCTATTCTTTTTTAGAAAACGCCACTGTTTGGATCAAGCAAGCCAAACGGGAAGGCAAGGCCGATGCGGGGACAAGCCGGAAGACCTGCCGCCATTCCATCAAATTCTCAATTATTTACACCTCTATTCCTTCGAGGAAAGGGTAGGGGACAACTCTTACAACTTTGCACGCTCCGCACTGCAACACGGCTCTTCGCGCGTGGCTGCGGCTGTCGGCATTGCTCTGCCTATGGTGTGCCTGCACGCCTCGCGCTTCGGCGCAAACTCCTGCCGAACAGACTCTTGCCACCGCCACCGTAACGGCTTCTCTTGCCAAGGAAACGCTTACGGGCGACGCGGCGTATCAGAAAATCGATACCGCCGCACTGCGCCGACGCGGCATCACCGACACGGGCGATGCCCTGCGCCGCATGGCGGGCATCAACCTGCGCGACTACGGCGGCGCGGGCGGACTGAAAACGGTGAGCGTGCGCGGACTGGGGGCGGCACATACGGCCGTGACTTACGACGGCCTCGCCATGACGGACGCCCGGCAGGGCGAGACTGACCTCCAGGCGTTCAACATCGACCGCCTCGCCTCTATCGCCCTCCGCACCGGCGGCGCGGCGCGACTGCTCTGCCCCGTGCGCAACGTTGCCACCGCCGTGGTGGAACTCAGTTCCCTGCTTCCCGATTTTTCTCAACGCCGTCCCGCCGTCACCGCTGCCTTGCGCCAAGGCTCTTTCGGCATGGCCAATCCTTCGCTCGGCGCAGGCGGCAGGGTAGGGGAGCGCGGCGCATGGAATGTGGGGGCAGACTATTTCCACGCCCGCAACAACTATTCTTTTCTCGTTGACAACGGCATCGCCACGCACCGCGAACGCCGCACCAACAGCCTTATGAACGCCGGAACGGGAGAGGCGGCATTCTCTTTTGCCACTCCGGGCGGCGGCACTTGGCTCACGAAGGGCTATTTCCACGAAAGCCGGCGCGAACTCCCCGGACAAGTAATTCTTTACACGAACGAGAACGACGAGCATCTGCGCGAGCGCACTGCCTTTGCCCAAACCTCTTGGCGACAGTTCTTTGCAAGCAATAGGGTGGAGGTGTTTGCCGCCGGCAAATATGCCAACCTGCTTTCGCACTACCGCGACATCGACGCGCAATATCCCGGCGGCGGCCTTTCGCAGCGCTACGTGCAGCAAGAGGCCTATGCCACCGCCGGCGCGGCGCTCCATTTGGATAAATGGTCGTTTGCCCTTGCCGCCGACTACGCGCTCGGCACGATGCGGAGCAATCTGAAAACGGACAACGACGTGCTGCGCCACACGCTCCTGCAAAGCACCTCCGTGCGCTTCCATACCGACCGCTTCGCGCTGACAGCCCGCGCCGTGGCGAGCCTTATCGACAACAAAGTCAAGGACAACGCCGCCCGTGCGGCGCGACGCGTGAGTCGCCTCTCGCCCTCTGTGGGCGCTGTGTGGCGCGTGCTGGGCAGCGAAACCACGCGGCGCGGCAGCGCCACCCTGCGCCTCAGGGCGGACTACCGCGAAACGTTTAGGGCACCGACTTTCACGGAGTCGTATTTCTACCACCTCGGCTCGCAGTCGCTGCGTCCCGAAACGGTGCGGCAGGGTGGGGGAGGCTTCACGCTCGACGCCCTTTCCCGCAGCGGCCGCCTCTCGGTGCAACTCACAGCCGATGCCTACGCCAACCGCACCGCCGACCGCATCGTGAGCATTCCCATCAGGCTGTTTTGCTGGAAAACGGTGAACCTCGGCACGGTGCGCGGGCTCGGACTGGACGCCACGCTCGAGGCTTCCTATCGCTGCACCGCACGCCACTTGCTGAGCCTGGCCGCGAACTATTCGCTCGCACACGTCACCGACCGCACCGACCCTGCCGACCGCAGCACCTTCAGCAAGCAACTGCCCTACGCGCCGCTGCACAGCGGGGCGGCTTCGATTGCCTGGGAAAACCCGTGGGTGAACTGCGTGGCGCACCTCACGTTTGCCACCTCGCGCTGGGCTACCGCCGCGCATACCTCCGGCACGCTCCTGCCTGCCTACACCGACGCGGGCTTCGGCCTCTACCGGCAGTTTGCCACGCGCAGCGTCCGCTGGGAGGCGCGCGCCGAACTCATCAATGCCTTCGGCACGGACTATCAAGTCATTGCCCGCTACCCCATGCCCGGCAGAGCCTATAAGTTCACGCTCATAATGAATTATTGAAATAATTGGTGGATAAATTATTAAAAGGATTTTGACAAAAACCATAAAAACCGCTTGCGCCGTTTGAAGCCCAAGGCACGCCGCCGGTCTTAACGCCGATCCTGTGATCCTATCGGCTCACGCTCGCCCTTAATCCCTTCGGCTGTGGTCGGTGTCCGCCCGCTTCAAACGTCGCAAGCAAAAAACAGAAAAAAGTAAAGCATTTTCTTCTTTACTATTTACAACAAAAAGTAAACGTCCACTTTTTTCTGTTTTTTGCTTGTCCTGTGTGGGCGGGCGGGAACCGACCGCAGCCTTAGATGATAAAGCGCGAGGCGAAAGTCGCAAGACTTTCAGACTCAAGGTTTATCAGATAAGGCGAGCCGCAGGCCCACACAGGACAAGCGGTTTTTCCTGTTTTTGTTTAATCCAACGCATATCACTTATAAATTATCAACCCTAAAAACCTATTTAACAATGAAACACTTACGTTTCCTCCTCCTGCTCGTCATGCCCGCCATGCTCCTCACGGCCTGCTCCGACGAAGACGAAAACAACGACCAGGGCACACCCATGCCGCCCACACAAGAAACTGCCGTGCAATGCTACGTCATCAACCAAGGCAATATGTCCAAAATCTCCGGCTCGCTCGACTTTATCTCCTCTACTAATGAGTATCGCTCGGGCGTGTTCAAGGGCACCAACGGCTTCAGTCTCGGCGACAGCCCGCAGCGCGGCATTGCCTACGGTTCGAAAGTCTACATTCCCGTCTATGGTTCCAACTGCGTGTGGGTCATCGACAAAACCTCCTGCCGCGCCCTGAAGCAAATTGCCACCAATGCGCCCGAGGCCGTTTGCGCCGCCGAGGGCTACGTGTTCGTGTCGAACAACGACGGCTTCGTGTCGCGCCTTGACACTGCCGCCCTCGCCATCGACCGCCACATCACCGTAGGCCCCAATCCTGCGGGCATGGCTGCCACGGGCGGCAAGGTGTATGTTGCGATTTCCGACGGTTATAATTATGAAAACAATTATGCCAACGGCAAACGCCTCGCCGTAGTGGGCGCAAAGGACGGCCTGCACGAAACCGACATCGCCTGCGGCCTCAATCCCACGCAGGTGGCAGCCGACACGGAGGGCAACCTCTTCGTGCTCTGCATGGGCAACTATGCCGACGTGCCCTCCACCGTGCAGAAAATCTCTGCCGACACGCGCGAACTTTCCACCGTCGCCCCCGCCTCGCTCATGGCACTGCGTGGCACGACGCTCTACCTCATCAACGGGCAGACCGACTGGACTACGGGCAGTTTCTCTATGACGGCCACGACCTACAACACGCTCACCGCGCAGCCGCTGCAAACCGCCCTCTTCTCTGAAAGCGAAAATCCCGCTTACCCCACCTCCATCGACATTCACCCTGCCACGGGCGACATATTCATTTGCTCCGACCCCTCCTCCATGGGCTACTCGCAGCCCGGCTACGTGTACCGCTACGACGCCACGGGCAAACTCCAAACGCGCCACGATGCCGGCGTACACCCCTTCGGCGTGGTGTTTATTTGAAACTAATTATTGATTTACAAAAGAAAGGGGCGGCATACGCGTGTGCCGCCCCTTTCTTTATTTGCGCTCCCCTCTACTTTCTCACCCAGACCTTGTGCGTCCCTTTGCCCTCCGTGGCGAAAGGACTTTCGGGGTCGTCAATAATAACTTTCAATTCCACCGAGGCGGCGGTGCGGCTCAGGTTGTTGAGGCGGGCGTAGTCTTCAATACGCATGAATTTGTGCGCTTCGATATACTCCAACGCGCGGGCGATGCGCTCTTCGAGCGTGTAGGGCGATACCGAGAGTTTCTTGACGCGCACTTCTTCATCGCGCTCAAAATGAGCATTGCGCTTCACCTCGCCGAGTAATCTTTCGGAAACACGGAAATTCACTTTCTTGGGCACTACGTGGCGATAGAGCAGCGGGTCATCGTCGGAGGACAGCGACGTAGGTTTGTCATCGTCAAAGCCAATAGAAAGGGAGAACGTGCCCAGACCATCGATACGCACGTTGTGCCCGTCCGCCAACTCCATTGCTAGCGTTTGGGCCAGGGCATCGAGCGCGGCGCGCAGGATATTGGGCTGAATGGAGGTGCTGTAATGCGACATCAGCTTTACCAACTCATCGGTTGAAAGCGTGTGGTGGCGCTTCAACTTGGGGAAAACATTACGCCGGCCGGTGTTGTTAAGGTCGGGGTACTCTTGCAGTACGAATTTTGCCATAGCATAAGTTTTTGTTTAAAGTAGAGAATTTTTATTATCTGCTTTTCAATTTGTATTTTCTTTGATATAATTTCTATTCAGTGTCTTTGAACATATATTCATAGACTTTGAATAAGAGTTCAAAGACATTGAATATATGTTCAAAGACACTGAACAAAAATTTTCGCTGCAATAATAAGAATTTTCAAGCACCCGGCAAAAAGTTTCTCGGAGAGAAGAAAAAATATATAGGGAAAAAGCTTTGACTGCCGCGCAGCAAGTTTTTATTAAAGGTGGGTTCTATAAATTCCCACCGTAAAAATTTACAATAATGTTGGGTTGACGTTTTGTCATCTTTTGTTTTCTTTTCGGTCTAAATCGTAAGTCTCATCGGTCACGTAGCCCGCTACGCTCCCTCTTCAACTTACAATTTATCCTCGAAAATAAAACCAAAATCTGCCAAAGCGAATTAATAGAACCCACCTAAAATATGTGCAAAGCATTTGTTCAATATAAATAATATACATATTTTTGCCTTGTAGTTCTTAGAAACACCTTTTTGTGCGAAATTTTGCCCTATTTTATCACAAATATAAATCAGAGATTATCATGAAAAAGTTTGCATTTTTGCTTTTGGCCGCCGCCCTGCTCACGGGCTTCACGGCTTGCAGCGACGACAAGGAAAACGAAAACTCTCAGACCACTACGACCGAAGACGGTGGCGGCGCAGGCGCTAAAACTCCCCTCGCCCAAAAGCAGTATATAGAGCAAGTGGGCAAGGAACTGATGCAGCTCACACCGTCTTCCGACTTCCAGCAGATTTCAGAGCTTGCCAACCACGTGGCAGACAACTATATGGAAAGCTACGACTGGGACAGCGTGGAAGAATGGGCAGAAACCTGCTTCGACGATGCCTGCACCTTTATCAACACCGAGAAAGAAACTGATACTTGGAATGGCTACGGCTGGACTTACATTTACAATTATTTCTACAATAATTACAAAAGCCTGCTGATGGCTTCCAACTTCACAGGACACTTCACCGCCCAAAACGGCAAATGGGTGCAGACGCCCGCCAGCGACCTGCAATTTATCTTCAAGGGAAAGACGGGACAGCAATGCGTGCTCAAGCTCGAAACAGGCGGCGCGGTGAAAAAAGTGCACGTGGGAGAAATTGAGGAATGGGACGGCTACGAATACACCTACTCGGAAAGCGACCAGACGTCAACCAGCAACGAATATTACAACTACTACGACATGACCATCGGCGTGCCCGAACATATCGCCGTGACCCTCACCGAAGGCAGCAACACCATCTGCAAGACCACCGTCAACGTTGACCTCAACAGCCTCACCGGCACAGAATTCGACATCAGTAAAGGCAACTTCACAGTCGACGCCACCATAGAACTCAACAACGGCTATAAGTTCACCGTTTCAAAGGTTGCCTACTCCGCCAACAGCAAAGCAAGCGTCGTGGGCGAAGCCACGAAGAACGGCACAAAGCTCTGCACCCTCGCCGCCGCTGCCGACGTGTCGGGACTGCCCTCCTGCTATCTCAGCACACTCGTGAGCGAGGAGGCTGACGAGGACGACTTCGACAATGCCACCGGCAAGAACTGCCACGCCGTGGTGGACCTCATGGGTAAGATACAGCTAATTGGCGATTTGAGTGACGTGGTAAAATTCGTAGACTACTTGGAACAGGCTAAAGAGAACGACGAAAACGAAAGCCAGTTCAAATCGTACGTAAACCAGGCCAACAGCCTCTTGCAGTTCTATCTCTACTTCGACAACACGAACACCAAACAGGCTAAAGTGGACTTTGAACCTTTCCGCAACGAATATTACAACTATTGGAACGGCACGACAAGTTATGAGTGGTACTACGAACCTGTCATCCGCTTCTTCGATGGTACGGCTTACAGCACATTTGAAGCTTATTTCAACGAAACGGATTTCAAAAGCCTGATCAATACTTTCAACGACCTGCTCGACAATTACGAAGACCTCATTGAATAAGTCTTTCTCAAAAATCCTGATTTGCATGGTACTCTGTGTATCGACTTTCCACCCTGCCCTTGCGCAAGTGGAAAGCGATGCACAGAGTATCGCGCTTGATAGCGCCGTGGTGCGGGCATGGCGGCATTCTTCGAAAGTGAAACTGAAAGCCGACGGCAGCACCGTGTGGGACATGCGCCTGATGAACGAGCTACCGCAGATATTGGGCAATGCCGACATCATGCACTACGCGCAGGCGATGCCGGGCATACAGACCAATTCGGAATATCGCAGCGGCATCAACATTCAAGGCTGTGAAGCCTCGCACAACTATATCTCCATTTACGGCGTGCCGCTCTACAACGTGAACCATCTGCTGGGCTTCTTTTCGGCATTCAACCCCTCGCATTTCAGCACTACGGAAATCAGCAAAGCTCCCGCCACGGCCGCCCGAGCGGGCAGGATTGGCGGCACGCTCAACCTCACGCCGAATCTCGAAAGCACTGACTCCATAAACGGCGAGCTCACAGTAGGGCTCATCTCCTCGCAAGGCACGCTGCGCGCGCCGATCGGTAAAAAGGCTGTGCTGGCCGTGTCGCTCCGCGCCGCCTACATGAACCTGCTTTACGGCAAATGGCTGGACACGGGCGACGGACAAATCAAATACTCATTCTTCGACTCCAACGCCAGCCTGAAATACGACATCAACGATCGCCACAGCCTCGTGCTCGACTATTACGGCGGCGGCGACAAGGGCAGTTTCCTGATGCCGCGTTACGGGGCGGACATGGCTGCCCAATGGGGCAACTATGCGGGAGCCGCGCACTGGTTGTTCAAAAAAGAAAATCTCGACCTCCGCAACACCTTCTACACCACCCATTACCGTAACCGCTTCAAGCTGAAAATGGCGGAGCTCAACGCCACCCTGCCCTCCGATATCCACGAAACGGGCTACAAAGGACTGCTGCATTATAAAAAATGGACTGCCGGCGCAAACGCGGCATACTATCTGCTGCACCCGCAATCCATAACTACCGAAGGCTACACTAATATCTCGCCAAAAACGCCCGCAAGGCAAAAGGCTTTTGAAACGACGCTGTTTTGCGATTACAGGCAACCGCTTGCCAAAAACCTTGCCGCAACGGTCGGGCTGAAAGGCACGCTGTGGCACACAGGCAACGCAACCTTTGCTCAAGCCGACCCCTCGGCATCGCTGACATTCGACAACAGCAAGGTGCAGGCATCGCTGGCCTACGCTTTCAACCACCAAAACCTTTTCCAAACAGGCTTTACAGACATGGGACTGCCCACGGAGTTTTGGTTCGCCGCCGATAAAGGGAACCTTCCGCAAAGAGCCCACACGCTCTGCATAAGCACGGCGGCCTATTTCGCAAAGAGAAGATACCGGCTGAGCGCAGACCTCTTCCTGCGCCGGCTATTCAACCAAATCGAATATAAGGGCAATGTGCTCGACCTCGTCAATACCGTGTACGATTACAGCAAGGCGCTCATACACGGACAAGGCACCAACTACGGCGCAAGCATCATGCTGCAAAAGTGCTCGGGGAAACTCACCGGTTGGTGCGCCTACACTTACAGCCGCGCCCGGCGCACGTTTGTGGAACTCGACAACGAAACCACCTTTCCCGCTAACCACGACCGGCCGCACGAGGGAAACATCTTGGTTTCATACAGCCCCAACAAGCATTGGAACGCCAGCGCCACCTTCGTATTTGCCTCCGGCAACCCTTTCACCGCCCCCGAGGCGCTTTGCCTCATCAACAACAACATTGTCTGTATCTACGGACCTCACAATGCCAACAGGCTCAACCCATACTACCGCTTAGACCTCTCGGCAAGCTATAAGTGGCGCGGCAAACTGATGAAGGAGCAAGGATTCAACGTGTCGCTCTATAACGCTACGGGCCACGCCAACGAACTCTTCTGGACCATTGACAAACGCGCGGACGGCGCATTTGCCTACCGTCCCGTCTCTTTCATTATAAAGGCCTTGCCCTCGCTTAGCTATTTCTGCAAATTCTAATGAAAACGAACATCTGCCTCCTGATGCTGTTGCTCGCTGCCCTGACTGGCTGCGAAAAAGACGTATTGCCTCCCCACAAGTCTATACTGGTGGTAGAGGGCTGGATTGAGGATGAAGGCTTCCCCGTAGTTATTCTCACGGAAAGCTTGCCCGTCAGCCAAGAATACACCTCATTGGACAATATCTCAGACTACCTTGTGAAATGGGCAAAAGTAACGGTCAGCGATGGAGAGCAGACGGAGATACTGATAGGAAAATACGAGAAAGGATATTTTCCTCCCTACGTCTATACAACAAGCAGGATAAAAGGAAAAGCCGGACGCACCTACACGCTCACGGTTGAGTATGGAGATTATTATGCCACCGCCGCCACAACCATTCCAGAGCCACCCACTATCGACAACATATCGATTAAAAAATGCGCAGATGCAGACACGCTCTACCAAATCGACCTTACTTTCCAAAGCAAACCAAGCAATTACTACCAAATCTTTACCCGCGTTGGCGCAAACAATAGACAATTCATAGCCTCTTACCTCGGAAGCTACGATGGCAAGGTATTATCGCCACAAAGCACGCTGCCCGTCTACCAAGGATACAAAAGAACAGGCAAAAGCTCGTACTACACGCCTTATTTCCATTATAACGACACCTTGGCCATAAAACTCGCCAACCTCGACGAAGCAGGCTTTAGGTTTTGGGACAGCTATACGAAAAACCTTTCTCTGCAAGGCAACCTCTTTCTCGCCTCTTACGTTAATTTCCCCACAAATATAAACGGCGGCATCGGCTATTGGTGCGGCATGGGCACAGACATAAAAAACCTCATCGTGTCGAGGTGGCTGAATGAAAACAAGTAAAAAGGATATTTATTGGGACTTATTTAGAAAGCAGCCACTCGACAGCCGAAATTATATTGATTTCCAAACCATCCACAACCTCTTTTCTCGATTCGGAACAAGTTATTAATGTGAGTTGCTTGCAGCCTGTTTTATTCGAGGCATCGGCAAGCGCGGTGAGTTCCCTACTCAAAGTCTTCGGGTTGCCAATATCATACGAAACCTGTACCAACTCAATTGCATTTCCCCTTTCTGCAACAACGAAATCCACCTCCTTTGCGCGCGCTGTAGGGCGATAATAATAAATATCCCTATGCAGTGGCAGATTTCGCCGCAGAAGTTCGAGATACACTGCATTTTCCAGCCGCCACCCCAAACTTTCCGAAGAGAGTGCTTCGGGTCTATATGTCAACATACCCGTATCAACGACATACATCTTACTATTCCTTAAACGCTCGCTGCTTTTGTAGGAAAATTTTGTCAGCGGCACGATGAGGAAAGCCTGCGTGAGATAATCTATATAATTGCGGGTAGTCTTGTCGGAACCTATTTTTAAGACATCTACCAAGTCTGTCATATTGACAATTTGCCCGAAATTATTTATCAGATGATTGGCCAAGGTTTTCAGACCATTGGCATTTCTGACATGGAAGCGCGGCATGATGTCTTTCGTTATGACGGCTTCTATCAAGCTACCGACATAAGCGCGTTTGTTGTGCAAAGCCAACATTTCAGGGAAACCGCCTTCAAGAAGAAACTGGTCGAGGGCATTCTTCAATGCAGCCACATTCTTGGTAGTAGGAACGTCAGTCTCTAAGTTTCTCGAAAGGCAAAAGTCTCTGAAAGAAAACGGATAGAGCCTTATTTCGTTATAACGACCTGTGAGATGAGTGGAAAGTTCTGAACTGAGCAATTTTGCGTTAGAACCTGTTATGACGAGGTGCAACCCTTGCCGGAGCAGCCTATTGACGAACAAATGCCAGCCGTCTACGTTCTGAATCTCATCGAAAAATAGATACCGCACATCATTGCCGTAAACACGATAAATTGATTCCAACACAATATTCAAATCAGCCACTTCGAGACCAGCAAACCTGTCATCATCGAAATTAACATACCCATAAGTTACCCCTTTATTGCGCAGCGCCATGTGGCAGAGCGTGGATTTTCCGCTCCGCCTCACGCCTATCACCACTTGCGCCAATTTATCGTCGAGGGCAATCTGATTGACTTCATTTCTTTGCACAAAACCTTCTTCTACTAACGAAGATAGTTCCTCTCTTTGGTCAAGAATAACTTGATATACTGCATTTGAATCCATAATCTACCTGATTAACTTGTACTTAAAAGGCAAAAACTAAGCCTATCTCTGTGCAAAGATAGGCTTAAACTCCGATAAAATGCAAATTTAAAGGTTGTAAACTCCGATAAAATGCAATTTTTTAGTCTCCAAACTCCGATAAATTGCAATAATGGCGGATATGTATGCCAAAAAGAGTATCGCAATCGGTAGGTACGCCGACGGGCATACGGGGCACGGGCACGCCGCTGCCGAGAGGCTCGCGCCCAAGTTCTTCGTACGCCTCGTCCCAAAGACCGGCATCTATGAATGATTGCAGCGTCTGCGCACCGCCCTCCACAAGTAGCGAACGGATGCCCTCGGCATGAGCAGCAGCAAGGAGCGTGGGAATATCGGCAAAGGCGGTAAAACCCGCGGGCAGGTCGCTCTCGGCGATTCTGCCCAACACGAAGCGGCGCGGATTGGGTCCGCTCCAATGACGCACGGTGAGGGTGGGGCGGTCGGCAAGGAGCGTGGCGTGGCCCACGAGTATGGCGTCGTGCTCTGCGCGGAGTCGGTGCACGCGCATGAGGGTGTGGGGCGTGGAAATAAGGGCGGCGGAAATTTCGGGGTTTTGCGCCCCCGTGAGTTCGTCGATGCGCCAGCGGTCGATAAAGCCGTCGGAAGAGCGCGACCATTTAAGGGTGACAAACGGCCGGCGGAGGGTTTGCGAGGTGACGAACTTGCGGTTGAGGGCCAAACATTCTTTTTCCAATACGCCGACGGTTACCTCCACACCGCCGCGCCGCAATATCTCTACTCCGCGTCCCGAAACTTTGGCAAAGGGGTCGATACACCCCACTACGCAGCGGCGGAAACCTTGCCGCACGATCATTTCTGCACAGGGCGGCGTGCGTCCGAAGTGGGCGCAGGGCTCGAGACTGACATAGATGGTGCTTTCGGGAATGAGGCGGCGCAGACTGTCGGGCACGCTGCGCACGGCGTTCACCTCGGCGTGGGGCGTGCCGCACTCGCGGTGCCATCCCTCGCCGATGATTTTATCATCGTGGACTATCACCGCGCCGACCATCGGATTGGGCGAAGCGGACTGGCGGCCGTTTTTTGCCAACTGTATGCAGCGGCGCATCCATTTTTCGTCAAGAAGATTGAGTGCCATTATATTTAATTTATAATTTTGCAGAGATATGAACGAGATTTTCCAATATATTTATAATGCATTGCGCAAGCGCTACGAAGCGGGCGAGGCGCGGGCTTTGGCGTTTGCCCTGCTCGAAGACGGCTTCGACGTGGAGCGCACGGAGGTTTATGCCGACAAAGTTAGCAATTTCGGCGATGCGGAGCACAAGCGGCTGAATGATATTCTCTCACGCATGGAAAACGGCGCGCCGCTGCAATATGCCATTGGCAAGGCACGCTTCAGGGGAGAATTTTTCAAAACAAATCCTGCCGTGCTTATTCCGCGCCCCGAAACGGAGGAACTCGTGGAACTGTGCGCGGCATGGAGTAAAGACTATTTGAAGAAAAAGGGTGGGGGAGCGCCGCTACGGATTTTAGATGCCGGAACGGGCAGCGGCTGTATCGCCATCTGTCTGGCGAAAGAGATGGAAAATAAGGCTTATGTGGAGGCTTGGGATATTTCGGAGGAAGCACTTGCCGTGGCAAAAGAGAATGCTGACTTGCACGGCGTACAAGTGATTTTCAAAAAGCGGGATATTTTAAACTTTAATCCTGAAACCGCGTTTGACCTTATTGTAAGCAATCCGCCTTATATAACGGACGATGAGCGGAAGGATATGGAAGCGCACGTTTTGGACTACGAACCGCACGCTGCGCTCTTTGTGACGAACGACGACCCGCTCTTATTCTACCGCGCCTTGGCGAAACTGGCTCAGGAATGGCTCGCGCCGGAGGGTATGATAGCCGTGGAAACCAACAGGATGTATACAGACGACGTGGCCCGGCTTTTTGAAGAAAATGGATTGGAGGAAACGCAAACTATAACGGATTGCTTCGGAAATAAGAGGTTTGCGGTGGGGAGGAACATATTATTGTAATCCGCTAATTGCCTTTTTATTTGTCCAATTATTATTCTTGCCCTCGAATTGTTTTTTTGGCCCACGAATTTCACGAATTTACACGAATCTTTTTCAATGAATTAAATGGCGACCTGATAGGTCGCACTAATTTTCACTAATACAATATTTTCACTGAACTCAGCAATTTGAGTTATACGAAAATTCACTCATATTATTAGTGTGATTAGTGCGACCTATCAGGTCGCCATTATTACGCAGAGCAAAATTCGTGTAAATTCGTGAAATTCGTGGGCCCAAAAAAGCAATTCTTTGTCCAAAAAAAAAATTAGCAGGCAAAAAGATAAACGATATTTACGTGGACATTTGTTTACTTGCTTCCCACATCACAATTCCTGCCGTGACGCTTACATTCAGCGAATGTTTTGTGCCGTGTTGCGGAATTTCTATCACGCCGCCGCACGCATCTACCACGTCCTGCCGCACGCCTTTCACTTCGTTGCCGAGCACAAGTGCATATTTTTTTCCTTTTTCAAAAACAAAAGCGCCGAGTTTATGGCTGTTCTCGGCCTGCTCCACCGCCAGCGTTTCATAACCCGCCTCTTTCAAAGCAAGAATCGCCTGCAACGTGTCGGCTGCATATTCCCACGCCACGGCATCTTCGGCACCCAAAGCCGTCTTATGGATTTCGGCAGAGGGCGGACAGGCGGTGATGCCGCAAAGCACTATTTTCTCGATACGGAAAGCATCGGCCGTGCGAAAAACAGAACCGACGTTGTGCAGGCTCCGCACATTGTCGAGTACAACGACAAGGGGCTGTTTCGGCGCGCGCTTAAACTCGTCCACCGTAAGGCGGTGCATCTCTTCAACGGTAAGTTTCTTATTTTCCATACGGCAAAATTAAAAATTTTATGTTGAAAAGTCCGTGTAAAACCCTTGCAAAACCCAAGGAAAACCTATTTTCAGACAGCCATGCGGAACAAAATAGCACGGCGCAGCGTTTTCAACGGATAAACATGGTTTTACACAAGAAAAAAGCCGTTTCTTACATCTATCTGCACATAGAAATCCAAAATTTTTTCTCCACTTTCCGCATTTTCCACAACCTTCGTTTGGCAACCGCCCGATAGCAGCATAACTCTATGATAATTATCAGAAATGAGGAGGCAAAGGCCTGTGGATAAACCTGTGGAATAACATTGCCCTTTTGTGGAATACGAAATGAGCAAGAGAAAGGCATTTTTTCTTTCCACACTTTCCACATGCCATTAAGAGCATCATAGATTTCTCAACCTTTGATAAAAATATATTTTCCCATCAAAAAGAAATACGCTTATAATATATGGGAATGTGCGTTTTTGTGGAAAAATGTTGGGATATATAAAGCATTTTGCGCAACTTTGCAAAACGTTTTTCGGACGTATGAATGCCGTCCCTAATTTTTATGCCCTTGAAAAAATCTCCCTTTGCGCGTTCGTTGCTTTTCGTCTTTGCCGTACACCTCACGGGCTTGGCATTGCTCACGCTGATGCGCCTTGTGTTTTATATTGCCGTGCGCCCCACGCTGCCTGCTGATACGGCGGGCGATGTGGCATTGGCGGCGCAGGCGTTCCTGCGCGGTGTGTGGTTTGACAACGTAGTGGCGTGCTACATCGTTGCCCCCATGCTGCTTGCCGTAGGCATCAGCGGTTTGCTGGGATATAGCGGCAGAAAATGGCTGACAGGTTGGGCGGTTTATGCCGCCGTGATGTATCTGCCCTTGTTTGCTGCAGGCGCTGCCAACGTGCCGTATTTCCTTTATTTCAACCAAGTGATCAATGCCTCCGTGTTCAACTACGCCGCCTATGCAGGCACTACGGCGGGCATGATATTCGGCGAGGCTTCCTATATACCATATATATTATTATTCTTCACTTGCGTCGCCGCCTTCGCTGCACTGTGCATCTTGTATGCAAGGAAAATATCGGCGATAAAAGGCAAGAATAAAAACACGATAGCCGCCGTATCGCTCAGGACATTTGCCCTATTTCTGCTCTGCGGCGCTTGCTTCCTCGGTATTCGCGGCAGGCTGGGCTATAATCCCATAAAAGTGAGTGCGGCATACTTTTGCGACAATGCCGCCATCAACCAAATGGGGCTCAACGCCGCTTTCAACGTGCTGAACAGCGCCTTCGACGAACTGCGGCCCGAAAACCGCCGCCTCGCGCTCGTGCCCGACGATGAGGCACTGCACTACGCTGCCGCCTATCTGCTGGAAGGCGAGGCGCAACCTCTGAAAAACGTGTCGCCCATAGCGTGCCGCATAGAGCCGGAAGGGAAGCCGACGGGGCAGAACGTGGTGGTGGTGCTGATGGAAAGCATGTCTGCCAACCTGATGGGTACTTTCGGCAACACGCTTCGCCTCACACCAGCGCTCGACAGCCTGTGCCGCGGAGGACTGCTGTTTGAAAACTGCTATTCCTCGGGCAACCACACCAACCACGGCATCTACGCCACGCTCTATTCACGACCCTCCATCATGTTTCGCAACGCCATGAAAGGCAGCGTGGTGAAGCGCGTGGACGGACTGCCCACCATATTGCGTGACAACGGATATGAAACCCTCTTTTTCATGACCCACGAGGCGCAGTACGACAATATGAACGCATTTTTCCGCACCAACGGTTTCGCGGAAGTGTATGCGCAGGAAGACTATCCGCGCAGCGCGCGGGTGAACCACTTTGGCGTGCCCGACGATTTCCTTTTCACTTACGCCCTGCCCGTGCTGCGCCGCAAGGCCGCCGCAGGAAAGCCCTTCTTCGCCACGCTACTCACCATTTCCAACCACCCGCCCTACGTGGTGCCCGCCGACTTGAAGTCGCCGCATAAGGAAAAGGAGTTGCAGATTGTAGAATATGCCGACCGCAGCATAGCGCGGTTTATGGCGGCTGCCAAGAAAGAGCCGTGGTATGCCAACACCATTTTCGTGTTCCTCGGCGACCACGGCAAGATGTGGGGCGAGAGCCATCTCGAAGTGCCGGAAAGCATGAACCATATTCCCCTCCTCTTCTACGGCGTGGGCATCAAGCCCGAACGGCGTACCGACCCCTGCGGACAGATTGACGTGGCGCCCACGCTGCTCTCAATGCTGCGCCTGCCGTACGTGAAGAACAATTTCGGCATCGACCTGACGCGTCGCCGCCGCAACGCCATCTTCTATTCGGCCGACAAGGTGCTGATGGCTCGCGACAGCACGCATCTTTATATATATACGCCCGAGGCCGGCCGAGAGAGTTTTTATTATATCGGCAATGGCGGCGTGTCGCCTAAAAACGACAGCGTGCCCGCAGCACCTTACGAGGATTTGAAAAAACTCGTGTTCAACATGCTTCAGGCCGCAGAGAATTTTTAAGGATTTTATTTTAGTAAACAAGTTAACGGGTAAACGAGTAAACAAGACAAGTTACCAAATAAAATATAGTTTGCAAGACAAATCTGTCTCGTCTACTCGTTTACTAACAAACTCGTAACTCAAAAAATATTTATGGAAACAACACGACAGCAAAAAATAGCCCGCCTCTTGCAGCGCGAGTTAAGCGAACTTTTCCGCCTGCAAACGCAGGCCATGCACGGCACGCTCGTCACGGTGAGCGCAGTGCGCGTGAGCCCCGACCTTAGCATTGCCAAGGGTTATCTGAGCATTTTCCCTTCCGAAAAGGCAGAGGAAATATTGAAAAACATCAACGAAAACGCCCGCAGCATCCGCTATGAAATCGGTACGAAAGTGCGCTATCAGTTGCGCGTCATTCCCGAGTTCAAGTTCTTTATCGATGATTCGCTCGACTACATCGAACACATCGATGAGTTGTTGAAGAAATAATCATGCGCGTTTCCCTGTTCATAGCCCGCCGCTATTTGTTCTCGCTCCGCTCGCTCGGCATCAGCACCGTGGTGAGCCTGATAGCCGTGCTTGGCGTTACGGTGACGACGGCCGCCCTGTTTTGCACGCTCTCCGTGTTCAATGGTTTCGGCGATTTAGTGAAAAGCCTCTATACCGCTTTCGATTCCGAAATAAAGATAACGCCCAAGACAGGCAAATACGTTTCCGCCGCCGACCCTACGCTGCAAAAAATGAAAAGTGCGGAGGGCGTGGCGGTGGCTTCCGAAAGCATCGAGGACGCCGCCCTTATCCTCTTCACCGGCCGCCCCGCCGTGATTACGCTCAAAGGCGTGGACGGCAACTTCGACCGCTGCACCGGCATTCGAAACATTCTCTACGGTGAAAACGGCAGGTATCTGCTCCGCGCAGGCAACGTAGACTACGGCATACCCGGCATAGGGCTGGCAGGTATGATGGGAACGGTGGATTACGGCACGCTCGAAATCTGCGTGCCGCGCCGGGGCGAGCAGGTGAACCTCACCAATCCCGCCGAAAGCTTCAACGTAGGCACGCTCGCCTCGCCCGGCGTTTGCTTCGACGTCAATCAGAAAAAATACGACGACAGTTATCTCCTCACCTCCCTCGAATTTGCGCAGGAACTGCTCGAGCAGCCCGGCAACATAACCCAGTTGGAACTTAAATTGGCCGAAGGGGCAGACGCTGCCGCCGTGAAGAAAAAATTGAAAGAAATCGGCGGCGATAAGTTTGAAGTGCTCGACCGCTTGGAACAGCAGGGCGAGATGTACCGCATGATGCAGATAGAGAAACTCATGGCCTACATCTTCCTGAGCCTTATCCTCGTTATCGCCACCTTCAACGTGATCAGCACCCTCTCGCTCCTCATGGTGCAGAAGCGCGACGACCTTCAAACCATCGCCTGCCTCGGCGGCGACGGCAAAATGCTGCGTGGCATTTTCCTCAACGCGGGCAGAATGATTTGCCTCATCGGCGGCCTGCTCGGCACGGGGCTTGGCGCCCTGCTCTGCTACATTCAGCAGGAATATGGCATCATACGCCTCGGCCAGTCGTCCGGCACATTTATCATTGACTACTATCCCGTGAGCGTGCACCCCGCCGACGTGATCCTCGTGCTGTTCACCGTGGTAGGCTTAGGTTTCTTGTCCGTGCGCATCGCCGTGCATCGCCGTTTCAGATAATCAAACGGGGAAAATAAGAGAAAAAAAGGCAGAAAAGTAACTTTTTCAATAAAAACCTTTTTTTGTTATAAGAAAATTCCCTACTTTTGAGGCACATACCGATACAATGCCCTTTTTCCTTATGTGCTAACCACGAAAAACACAGCCAGCATTAAGGAAATTTAAGAAGGAAGCATTTGCATTCGCCGTATGTTTCTTTTCCACAGAAAACCTTATAATCTATTTCATCTATGTGTTATTTAAGATTTGACAAGACGCAGATGACCAACCTTCAGGACTCCCTTTTCAAGGAGTTGCTGATAACGAACCGGTCGGGTGCGTATTGTTCTACGACCCTCGTAGGGTGCAATATCCGAAAATACCACGGACTCTTGGTCGTACCCGTGCCCGAGATTGACGACGAAAACCACGTGTTGCTTTCTTCGCTCGACGAAACGGTTATCCAGCACGGCGCAGAGTTCAACCTCGGACTGCATAAGTATCAAGGCGAGAATTATAGCCCGAAGGGTCACAAGTATATAGTAAGTTTCGAGTGGGAGAAAGTGCCCACTTGGGTGTATCGCATAGGCGGCGTGCTGCTGAAAAAGGAAATTGCCTACGATACCACCACCTTCCGTCTCTACATCCGCTACACCCTGCTCGATGCCCACTCGGCCACGACCCTGCGCCTCAAGCCTTTCCTTGCTTTCCGCAGCGTAAGGCAGTGGACCCACGAGAACGGGGCTGCCAACACGGGCTTCGAAGCCGTGGAAAACGGTATCCGCATGTGTCTCTATCAAGGTTATCCCGACCTTTACATGCAGCTCAACCATAAGGCAGAATGGCATCATCAGCCCGACTGGTACCGCGGTCTCGATTACCCGAAAGAGCGTGAGCGCGGCTATGATTCTTCCGAAGACCTCATGGTACCAGGTTATTTTGAAATGCCGATCAAGAAGGGCGATAGCATCATCTTCACTGCTTCGCTCGCATCGGTTGCGCCGAGGCAGATGGGCAAACTCATGGACGCCGAAATAGCCGCCCTCGACAGCCGTGACAGCTTCTATCACTGCCTCGTCAACGCCGCCCACCAGTTTAAGGTGCAGAAGGACGGCGAGAACTATCTCCTTGCCGGCTATCCTTGGTTCAAGTGCCGCGCCCGCGACATGTTTATCGCCATGCCGGGCATCACGCTTTCCATCGGCGAGGTCGAGATGTACGAGAAATATATGGAGACTGCCGCGAAGGCTATCCGCAGCTACATCAATAAGGAGCCGCTCCCCGTGGCCATCTACGAAATGGAGCAGCCCGACACGCTGCTTTGGGCTATCTGGTGCATACAGCAATATGGCAAATATGTTTCCCGTCAGAAGTGCAACGAACTTTACGGCGACTTGCTGCGCGAAATGATAAAGTTCATTCGCGACGGCAAGCACTCCAACCTCTTCCTGCATGACAATGGACTGCTCTACTCCAACGGTCGCGACCGCGCCGTGACGTGGATGAACGCGCAGAGCAACGGCCGCCCCATCACCCCGCGCTCGGGATATATCGTAGAGTTCAATGCCCTGTGGTACAATGCGCTCAAATTCTACGAACAGATACTTTCCGAAAATGGCGGCGAAGAGAACAAGGCGCTTGCGGCGCAATTCGCAGCCGAGGCTGAGAAGACGGCCCGCTCGTTTAAGGAGGTGTTCCTCAACGAATACGGCTACCTGCTCGACTATGTGGACGGACAGATGATGGATTGGAGCGTGCGCCCCAACCAACTCTTTGCCATCGCCCTCGACTTCTCGCCCCTCGACATGAAAGAGCGCAAGAGCGTGCTCGACATCTGCACCAAGGAACTCGTAACGCCTAAGGGCATCCGTTCGCTCTCGCCGAAGAGCGGCGGCTACAACCCCATGTATATCGGTCGCCAGGAGCAGCGCGACTTCGCCTACCATCAGGGCACGGCTTGGCCGTGGCTCACGGGTTTTTATCTCGAAGCCTACCTCCGCGTCTATCGCATGAGCGGCGTGAACTACATCGAGCGCCAGCTTATCGGCTTTGAAGAGGAACTCTTCTACCACTGCGTGGGCACCATTCCCGAACTCTTCGACGGTAACCCGCGCTTCAGCGGCCGCGGTGCCATTTCCTTCGCCATGAACGTGAGCGGCATTCTGCGTGCTATCCGCCTGCTCGAAAAGTACAACAACGAGCTTGCCTGAAAAAAATAGAGAGAGGCGGCAAAACTTATCATATACATATTATATATAATAAGCCGCCGAAATTTTTTAGATAAAGAAAAGAGAACACACAATACACGATACTATGAAAGTATTAATGTTCGGTTGGGAGTTTCCCCCTCACATCTTGGGCGGACTCGGCACTGCCAGCTACGGCATCACCAAAGGCCTGTCGGTGCAGCCCGACATGCAAATAACGTTCTGCCTGCCCAAGCCTTGGGGCGACGAGGACAAAAGTTTTATGAACATCATCGGGCTGAGCACTACGCCCGTAGTGTGGCGCGATGTAGACTACGATTACGTGAAGCAGCGCCTCGGCGATAAGATGTCGCCCGAGCTCTACTTCTCCCTGCGCGACCATATCTATGCCGACTTCAACTATCGCCTCACCGACGACTTGGGCTGCATAGAGTTTTCCGGCCGCTATCCCGAAAACCTGCACGACGAAATCAACAACTATTCCATCGTGGCAGGCGTCATTGCCCGCCAGCAGGAGTTCGACATCATCCACGCCCACGACTGGCTCACCTATCCCGCAGGCATTCACGCCAAGAGCGTGAGCGGCAAGCCCCTCGTCATTCACGTGCACGCCACCGACTTCGACCGTTCGCGCGGCAACGTCAACCCAACGGTTTACAGCATCGAGAAAGACGGTATGGACCACGCCGATTGCATCATGTGCGTTTCCGAACTCACGCGCCAGACGGTCATCAACCACTACCACCAAGACCCCGCCAAGTGCATCACGATGCACAATGCCGTCTACCCCCTTTCCGACGACATTCTGCAAATGGTGCGCGAGCGCCGAGAAAGCCATAAGGGGCGCAAGGAAAAAGTGGTTACCTTCCTCGGACGCATCACGATGCAGAAAGGTCCCGAGTACTTCGTCGAGGCTGCCGCCCTCGTGCTCAAGCGTACCCACAACATTCGCTTCTGCATGGCAGGTTCGGGCGACATGATGAACGATATGATCGAGATGGCGGCGCGCAAGGGCATTGCCGACCGCTTCCACTTCCCCGGCTTCATGAAAGGCAAGCAAGTGTACGAAGCATTTGCCGACAGCGATGTCTACGTGATGCCCTCCGTGAGCGAGCCCTTCGGCATTTCGCCCCTCGAAGCCATGCAGTGCGGCGTGCCCTCCATCATCAGTAAGCAGAGCGGCTGCGCTGAAATTCTCGATAAGTGCATCAAGACCGACTACTGGGACATCCACGCCATGGCCGATGCCATGTATGCCCTCTGCACCAACGATTCGCTCCACGAATACCTCAAAGTGGAAGGCATCAACGAGGTGAACCAAATCACTTGGGAAAAAGTGGGACAAAAGATATTCAACGTCTACAACGAAACAATAGCGCGTTGCAGCAACTGATATTATCCTAAAAATATCGGACGTTCCGCAGAACGCCCCTTCTAACTCGTCTACTAAAAACAATAAAATAAAGGAAACACCATGAAAACCGTTTGTTTATATTTTGAAATCCACCAGAACATCCACCTGAAACGGTATCGCTTCTTCGACATCGGCACAGACCATTATTATTACGACGACTACGAGAACGCCCGCTCCATCTCCGAAACGGCAGAGCGTTCCTACGTGCCCGCCCTCACGGCGCTCATCGAAATGGCAAATGCCAACCCCGGCTTCTTCAAGTGCGCCATTTCCCTTTCCGGCTGCGCCATCGAGCAGCTCGAAAACCACGCGCCGCAGGTCATCGAACTCCTCCAGCAGCTCAACGAAACGGGTTGCGTAGAGTTTCTCGCCGAGCCCTATTCCCACGGCTTCTCCTCGCTCAAGAACGAAGAGTGCTTCAAGGATGAAGTGCAGCGCCTCTGCAAGAAGGTGAAACTCCTCTTCGGCAAAGAGCCCAAGATATTCCGCAACTCCTGCCTTATCTACTCCGACGAAATCGGTGAACTCGTGGCCGGCATGGGCTTCAAGGGCATGCTTGCCGAAGGTGCCAAGCACGTGCTCGGTTGGAAGAGCCCCCACTTCGTCTACAACTGCAACCGCGCCCCCAAACTCAAGCTCCTCCTGCGCGATTACAGCCTTTCCGAAGACATCAGCTTCCGCTTCAACGATTCCTCTTGGAGCGAATATCCCCTCTTTGCCGACACTTACGCTAACTGGATTGCCCAGTTGCCCGAAGAGGAGCAGGTCATCAACATTTTCATGGAACTCTGCGCCCTCGGCATCTTCCAACCCCTTTCGTCTAACATTCTCGAATTCATGAAAGCCCTGCCCCAGCAGTTCAAGGAGCGCGGCATCACGTTCAGCACGCCCTCCGAAATCTGCGCCAAGATGAAGAGCGCCGGCTCGCTCGACGTGACCTATCCCACATCTTGGGTAGACGAAGAGCGCGACCTCTCTCCCTGGCTCGGCAACATCATGCAGCGCGAAGCTTGCGACAAACTCTATAGCATCGCCGACCGCGTGCGCATCTGCCGCGACCGTCGCCTCATGCAGGACTTCGACTATCTGCAAGCCTCCAACAACCTGCGCTTTATGAGCACCAAGGCCAACAGCTACGGCGGCTATCGCGGTATCTACGACTCGCCCTACGATGCCTTCACCAACTATATGAACATTCTTGGCGACTTCATCACCCGCGTCAACGACCGCTATCCCCTCGACATCGACAACGAAGAGCTCAACTCCCTCCTCACCACCATCAAGAACCAGGGCGACGAACTCGCACTCAAAGACAAGGAGATAGAGAAACTCCACAACATAATCGGCCGCCTCGACAAGGGAGAAGAAGCCCCTGCTGAAAAGAAAGCAAAGCCCGCCGCTGCCAAGAAAGCACCCGCCAAGAAGGCAGAGCCCAAAGCAGCCGAAGCAGCTAAACCCGCCGCTCCAAAGGCCAAGAAAGCACCCGCCAAGAAGGCAGAGCCCAAAGCAGAGACCAAATAAAAAAATTATCAAATAACATAAGAAACAAACAACAATGAACAAAAGATTTTTCTCAGCGAGCCGCCTCATGGGTGCAATGCTCTGCCTTATGCTTGCCCTCACGGCATTCACCTCTTGCCGCGAAGACGACGACAAAGACGCAGCCCGCTTCACCTCTGGCGTCATCAGCCTTACTCCCGCCTGGAATGTCACTAAGACTACCGCCGGCATTACGCTCAACGTAGCCTCTGCCGAAGTGCTCAACACCTACGGCAAATACAACATTCGCGTTTGGCACAACGTTCCCGACCCCGACAACGCAGAAGAAACCATCGAAGAAGATATTTACAACGAAACCTTCTATACAAAAGCACCCCAAAAAAGTGTAGGAGAAACAGAATCTCCTGCTTACAAGATGCTCGAAGGCCTCACGCAATCCGTACAGCTCACAGGTCTGCAAGAAGGCGAAACCTACCATTACCAAGCTTCTGCCTTTACCGAAATCAACGGCGAGACGGCAGAATACCGCACCAATGAAATGACATTCAAGACAGATTCCGACGAGGAGTAATTTTCTGTTAGCATTATATAAATAAAGGGACATTCTATAAGCATTATTATAGGATGTCCCTTAAACCTATCCGCCACCGCAGCGTCATATATATATATAATATGTATAGTCACAATATAATTCAATAAAAGAAAATGAACACAAGCAGAACAATCCTCATCGCAGCCCTCTCCCTCGTGCTGACCGGCTGCGTCAGCAAAAAGCAGTATGCCGAATTGCAAACCACGCACAACGCCCTTAAAGACAAGTACGCCGCGCTCGACAAAGACTATCAGGACGCAAAAGTACAGATAGCCACTTTCACCTCCGACTCCAAGAGTCTTGCCGCCCGCCTCGCCGAAGAGCAGCAGCGCAACCGCGACCTGCAGGCAGCCTACGGCAAGCTCCAAGCCTCCTACACCGAAAATGTGTCGCAGGGCAACGTGAATATATCAAAACTTGTGGACGAAATCAATGCCTCCAACAAGTTCATCAAGCAGCTCGTCGACGCCAAGTCGAAGAGCGACTCCCTCAACCAAGCCCTCACCAACAAGCTCACCCGCTCCCTCACGCGCGAAGAGATGAACGATGTGGACGTGCAGGTGCTCAAAGGCGTGGTCTACATCTCCCTGGCCGACAACATGCTCTATAAGAGCGGCAGCTACGAAATCGGCGACCGCGCCGGAGAAACGCTCTCCAAGATAGCCAAAATCATCACCGACTATAAGGACTACGACGTGCTCGTGGAGGGCAACACCGACAACGTGCCCATTTCGCAGAAGAACATCCGCAACAACTGGGATCTCTCCGCCCTCCGCGCTTCCTCTGTCGTGCAGGCCCTGCAAACGCAGTACGGCGTAGACCCCAAGCGACTTACGGCTGCCGGTCGCGGCGAATACAATCCCCTTGCCGACAACGCCACCGAGAAAGGCCGCCAGCGCAACCGCCGCACGCAAATCATCATCACGCCCAAACTCGACCAGTTTATGGACCTCATAGACCAGGCCCCCGAGGGAGAGCAATAAAAACAAATAATACTTTCTATATTCAAAACCAAAACCGCCCTGACGCACATCGTTGCGCAGGGCGGTTTTGGTTTATATTGTTTTCTGCTTAATAATATATGCGAAAATGCTTCACAGAAACTTAACTGCCCTGTAACAATGCCGTAACCGAGCCGCCATAATTTTGCAGCATCAAAATAATTAGGCTTTACTGTTTTTTATGGACAAACGCTTTGTAGCAGCGGCGGCTTTTGGTTTCCTCGCTTTCCTGCCGGCTCTTGCCGACGGCATTAAGGGCATCGTGAGGGATGCCAAGACGGGAGAGGAAATAATCGGCGCTACCATCTCCGTGAAAGGACAACCCAACACAAAAACTATTTCAGGCCTCGACGGCTCTTTCTCCATTGACACGCAACCCGGTGCCTGCACCTTGATATGCACCTGCCTCGGCTATCGCACGCTGGAAATCGCGGCGCGCGGGGAGGAAAGCCAGGTAGAGATTTGCCTCGACGGAAATGAGGTGACGCTCTCGGAAGCGGTGGTTATCGCCACAAATCCCGGCGTGACGGAAACAGGTGCGCGGCAGTTGGAAAACAAGGCTATGCACGTGATGAACGTGATGAGCGCGAAAGCCATGGAGCTTAGCCCCGACATCACCGTTGCCAGCGTCATACAGCGTATGAGCGGCGTGACGGTGGAGCGAAACAGCAGCGGCGAGGGACAATATGCCATTCTGCGCGGAATGGACAAGCGATATAACTACACGCTCGTGAACGGCGTGAAGATTTCCTCGCCCGACAACAAGAACCGCTTCGTGCCCCTCGACCTCTTTCCCAGTGAAATGCTTGACCGCATAGAGGTGAGCAAGTCGCTCACGGCCGATATGGAGGGCGACGGCATTGGCGGCGCGGTGAACCTCGTGATGAAGGATGCGCCCGCCCGAAGGCAAATCGCCGCCAACGTTTCCACGGGCTACAATGCCATGTATATAGACCGCGACTTCACTTCGTTTAATTGGCGCGACGCCAACAAGAAGTCGCCCTATGAGGTGCAAGGCCGCCCCGAGTCGTACCGCGTCACTGCCGACGACTTCACAACAGGCAATTTGCACGTGAAGAACGCCGCAGCCCGCCCCGATCTCAACGCAGGCCTTTCGTACGGCGACCGCTTTTTCGACGGCAAGCTGGGCGTAATGGCAGCCCTCTGCTATCAGCATGCCAACAGAGGCAAAGAGACAGAGGCTTATTATTTGCCGGGTAAGACCATTTACGGCACGCAATCGCGCACGTACAGCACAGCGCAAACGCGCACCGCCGCCCATGCCAAGCTCGACTATAAACCCGCCCCGGCGCATAAGTTGACGTGGTATGGCGGATACATGGACATGAAAGAGCAGCAAGTGCGCGATATGGCCGACGAGAAGAGCGGCAGCACGCGCCTGCGCTATACCCACCAATACATATTTTCCACCACGCTGCAAGGCACGCACCATTTCGGCTCGTCGGGGCTGGAATTGGAATGGAAGGGTGCTTACAGCAAGGCACTCAGCGAAACGCCCGACCAAGCGGAATTTAATTTCATCGGCACGCATATCGCCAACACGGGTTCTGCCACGCGCCGCTGGGAGCACAACGACGACCGCGACCTTGCCGGACATCTCGATTTGAGATACAGCCACGGGTTGATGACTTACAGCGTAGGCGGCATGTATCGCGACAAGAAGCGCGGCAGCTTTTTTAACGAATACACCTTCGACAGTACCATCGGTACTGCCAACCCGCAATATCGCGGCGAGGATTGGAACAACTTCGACGAACTCAAACTCAAGCCCCGCCCTTACGGCAATATCGGCGACCCGCTCAACTACGACGCTACGGAGCAGATTGGTGCGGCTTACGCTATGGCCAAAGCGAAGGGCAAGCGTTGGGACGCCACTGTAGGGCTGCGCGTGGAGCACACGGTGCAGGGATACACGCTGATCTTCCCTCGCGACTCCGACCCCGATGGCGAGCAGCGTTACACGGACATTCTGCCCTCGGCCCATTTCAAGTATGAAATCCACCCCAAGGGCCGCCTGCATCTGAGTTATAACCGCTCCGTGAACCGCCCGAGTTTTTTCGAAATCGTGCCCTATACGATAATCAATGAAGATTATAAGGAAAAGGGCAATCCCGACTTGGAACACACCGTTGCCGACAATATAGACCTCCGCTATGAGTTCTTCCCGAAAGGTAGCGAGCAGGTGATGGTGGGCCTCTTCTACAAGCATCTCCACAACCCCATTGAATACGGCCTTATCAACGAGGGCCAAGACACATACTACAAGCCTATGAACTTGGGTAACGCCACAAACGCCGGCGTTGAAATCGACGTAATGAAATATTTCAAGTGTTTCGGCGTAAAGGCTAACTACACATTCACACATAGCCGCATCACCACGAGCAAGAGAACCATGCAAGGCAGCGAAGTGATAAGTGTAAATCAGTCGCGCCCGCTGTTCGGACAGGCGGCCCACGTGGCCAACGTGAGCCTGCTTTATAAAAGTTCGCGCTGGCATTGGGAAGGCCAGATATCTTATGGATATACAGGAAAGCGGCTCAGCGACATCAGCAACTGGCTCGACGATGATATTTGGGAAAAAGGCTATCATCGCCTGGACCTCTCGCTCGAAAAGGGCTTCCCGAAAGCAGGCATCACGCTCTTTGCCAAGGCATCCAACCTGCTCGATACGCCCGTAGTGCGCATTGTGGGACGCGGCGACCACACAGCCACCGTTGACACGCCGCGCGACAATGGCTATGTGATTGAGCGTAAGGAGTGGCACGGCCAAAGCTTTATGCTCGGATTGCGTTGGAAATTGTAAAAACCGTTTATTCGCCAACAAAAATTTTATTATTATTATTATGAAGAAAAGAAATCTTTTCCTGCTGCCCGCGCTTTTTGCGGCAGCCATTACGCTCAACACGGCGTGCAGCGACGACGAAGCACCCGCTGCGCAAAACAATGCCGAGCAAACTCAAACTAATCCCACCGCACAGCAAGTGAGCGGCAACGTGAGCGGCACGTGGACGCGCGGCTCCGTTATCAACGTTACCGGCCACATCGTCGTGCCGCAAGGCCAGAGCCTTACGATTGAAGACGGTGTGCAGGTGATTTTCTCTGCAGAAGGCGTGGGCGTAAACCATGTGCCCATCGAATTTACCGTAAATGGCAACCTTTACATTAAGGGTACGGAAGCCTCGCCCGTGCTGCTCAGCACCGAGGCCGACCTGCGCACGCCCGACAACGCCTTTGCCGGACTTTGGGGCGGCATCGTGGCAGGCGCTACCTGCGAGGAAATGCTCATCGACCACGCCATCATCGAATACACCGGCGGACAGGTAATCGAGGGTAGCCCCGCTGCCGAAAACGGAGTATATACGGCAGGCGACGATGCCTATCCGCAAATCACCACCAACAACACCTCAGGCCGCTACGTCCTCACCAATAGCATCATTCGCAACGGCTGGAGCGACGGCATCTACCTTATGGGCGGCAACGCCATTATTCAAAACAACACCTTCATCGCCAATGGCTACGACGGCGCAGAAGCCGTGAACTGCAAGGCAGGCGTTAAGGCCGATGTGGTGGGCAACGTGATGTTCTCGCCCAATACCAACGGTCTCAAGCTTTCGTCTTCCGGTCAGAGCGAAACGCGCAGCCAGGCCAAGATTGCCGCTTACAACAATACGATCATCAATGCCGGCTGGCGCCGCGACGGCGAAAAGGGCGGTTCGGTCTATGTAGAGAAAAACGCCCTCGTATATGTGTTCAACAATCTCTTGGTGAATTGCAAGTTCCGTGCCCAGACCCCGAAATATACCTCGCCCGACGACCCCGAAAAGGGCTATGCATCGGCCTCCGTCATCGACTACAACTATTACGCATCGGGTAGCCAGCGCAGCGCGATTGTGTTCCCCGACGAAAGCAACGTGGCTTACGCTTGGGAGGGATATAACTACAACAACTCCAACTATTTCAACGGCACGGTAGATGCCCACAGCGTCATTGCCACGCAGGTCAACGGCTGCGACCCGCTCTTTGTGAACTTCAACATCAACGGCGTGGCGCTCACCGACTATGCCTACAATTCTTCTTGGGACTTCCACCTGCAAGCCTCCTCGCCCGCACTCTCCGGCGCCTATGCCGCAGGCGACCTTACAGGCTATTTCTCAAATAGCGGCATCAGCGTGGCAGGCCAGACTTTCACCACTGCCGCCCCCGCTCCCCGCTTCGGCGCTTTTGGTACGAAATAAAATCCTTGTTTTTTTATGGCCCACGAATTTCACGAATGTACACTAATCTCTTGCAATGGGTAAAATGGCGACCTGGTCGGTCGCACTAATCTCACGAATTTTCGCGCAAGCGAGCGCAGAGCCGAATTTATTCGGGCTATGCCGAGCGCAGCCGAAAATCTCAAAGCAAATACGTTGAATTAGTGAAAATTCGTGCGACCTATAAGGTCGCCATTATCTAAACGCTTTGTTATTCGTGTAAATTAGTGAAATTCGTGGGCAAAAAAAATCGTGGACTAAAATCCTTAGAGTTATAGCAGACAAGTAAACAAGACAGGTTGCCTATCTTATATACTTCTCTGTCTCGTTTACTTGTCAACTTGTCATCAAAAAAATCTTTTCCTATGTTTTCCCGATTATTTTTCAAAATCCTCCTTTTCCTCCTGCCGCTCGCAGCGATAGCGCAGACCGAGCAGGACTGGAAGGCAATGGAACGCTCCATCGGCGTGGTGCTTGCCAACGACCTCGGGCGCAACGGCTATTACGACCAAAAGCCCATTTCCGAAACCATGGCGGCACTCTGCGAGACGGTCGACGTGGAGTGCGTCGTGGCTCCCGGAGATATCCATCACTTCGAGGGCGTGCGCTCCGTGGACGACCCGCTCTGGATGACCAACTACGAACTCATTTACAGCCACCCCGAACTCATGATTCCCTGGCATTGCACCCTCGGCAACCACGAGTATCGCGGCGCTACGCAAGCCTGCATCGACTACACCCGCAAAAGCGCGCGCTGGAACATGCCCGAGCGTTACCACACGTTTGTGCTTACGGCCGACGACGGCACCACGCTGCGCTTCGTGCTCATCGACACTACGCCCCTCATCGACAAGTATCGCACCGAAACCAGCAAGTATCCCGATGCCGCCTTGCAGGACCGCGACCGCCAGTTGGCGTGGATGGATTCCGTGCTCACGGCAGCCAAGGAGGACTGGGTGCTTGTGGCGGGCCACCACCCCGTTTATGCCGACACGGGTAAGGACGATAGCGAGCGCGCCGATATGCAGAAATACGTTCGCCCCGTGCTTCAGCGTCATTCGGGCAAAGTGGCCATGTATCTCTGCGGGCACATTCATAATTTCCAGCACATCCGTTCCGGCAACGGCGACCCGATAGATTATGTGGTCAATTCAAGCGCGTCGCTCTCGCGAAAGAAAGTGGCGCCTACGCCTGGAGCGGTGTTTGTGAGCGGTGAGAGCGGATTCTCGTTCATCGCGGCCGACCGCCACAGCCTCACGCTCTATATGCTCGACAAAGAAGGACGCACGCTCCATAAGATAGAGCGCACAAAGTAATCCATAAGAGAGTCCTCCCCTTCTGCGCAGGCGGTATTTGCCGCCTGCGCAGTTTTTTTATTTCCTCGGAGCTATTTCTTCCTTACCCCAAGCAATTTTTCACTATCTGCGCAGATAATTTTTATTACAAAGTTTGTAACAAGCGTTACAAACTTTGTAATACGTATTAGAAACTTTGTAACATGTATTACAAACTTTGTAATAAAAATTATTTTAGCAGATAGGAAAAAATATCACGGGCTTAGGGAAGAATTTCCTCTTGATAGTAAAAAATATAAAGGAGATAATATTGGCGGCATAGGCAGATAGTTGGAATTAAAGCACTAATTTTGCAGAAAAGAAAAACGGAAGAAAGTATGCTGCTTGTAATCGACGATAAAATACCCTTTATGCGCGGGCAGGCCGAGAGGCTTGGCCGCGCTGTGTATCTGCCCGGAGCAGAGATAGGGCCGCGCGATGTGGCAGAAGCCGATGCGCTCATCGTGCGCACGAGGACGAAAATCGACAAACGCCTGCTCGACGGCTCGCGCGTGCGCTTCGTGGCCACTGCCACCATTGGCACGGACCATATCGACACGGCCTATCTCGACAGCCGCGGCATAGGGTGGGCGAGTGCGCCGGGTTGCAATGCCGGGAGCGTGGCGCAATATGTGGCGTGCACCCTCGCCGTGCTGTGGCAGGAGGGCGTGCTGACGATGCCGCCCGAGAAGTGCACCGTGGGCGTAGTGGGCGTGGGGCACGTGGGCAAGCGCGTCTGCGAAGCGGTGCGCCGCATGGGCTGCCGCGTGCTGCGCTGTGACCCGCCGCGGGCGGAGGCTGAGGGAGCGGCAGGCTTTGCCACGCTCGAAGAGGTGCTTGCCGAGGCAGACGTGGTGACGTTGCACGTGCCGCTCACCCGTGCGGGCAGATTTGCCACCTTCCACATGGCCGACGCCGCCTTTTTCGACGCTTTGAAAAAGAAGCCCGTCTTTATCAACGCTGCTCGTGGCGAGGTGGCCGATACCGACGCGCTCATTGCGGCGATTGATGCGGAAAAGGTCGGCGCGGCGGTAATCGACACTTGGGAGCAGGAGCCGCGCATCTCGCCCGAACTGCTGCGCCGCGCCCGGATTGCCACGCCGCACATCGCGGGTTACAGTGCCGACGGCAAGGCCTGCGGCACGCGCATGGCACTCGAAGCCGTGGCGCGGGCACTGGGACGCGACGACTTGCGGTTTGACGACATCCTGCCGCCACCCCTGCCCGAAGGCTTTGTGTATAATCCTGAAGATTTTAATAATGTTCCTGTCCTCGAAAAAGCAAACGAAATTCTCCCTCACCCGTGGCGCGAGTTGCTGCGCCTCTACGACCCGCGCCGCGACAGCCGCGCCCTGAAAGCCTGCCCCGATGAGTTTGAGAAATTAAGGGGCGACTATCCGTTGCGGAGGGAGGTATTTTAATATATTTATGAAACAGATAATATTTTTCCTGCATATCCTCCTGTTGCTCACAGCGTGCGCCGGCAGTAGGGGTGCGTTGCATTCGTCCGAAAATTCGTCCGAAAATTCGCCCGAAAACGCGCCGCAAAATGCACCTGAAAACGCGCTCCAAATTATTTCTGTGCTCCCCTCTACGGCACAGCCCGTCAATAGCCCCTCTGCGCTTGCGGCGCGGCTGGACAGTCTCTGCGCAGACTCCATATTCGACCGCACACAGTTGGGGCTGGCGGTATACGACCTCACCGATGGGCGTTACCTCTACCGCCGCGGCGAAAGGCAATGCCTGCGCCCGGCATCGACGATGAAGGTCGTGACGGCCATCGCTGCGCTGCACACATTGGGCACGGACTATCATTATTCCACGCGTCTCGTGCTCCCCGACGGCGCGGTGGCGAAGGGCGACAGCATCGTGCGTGGCAACATTGAGATTAGAGCCGCTTTCGACCCCCTGCTCTCCAAGGACGACCTGCAAACCCTGGTTGCCGCCCTTGCCGCAGAGGGCGTACGCCGCATTGAGGGCGACATCGTGGCCGACGTGAGCCTGAAAGACACGCTCGCGAAAGGCTGGGGCTGGTGCTGGGACGACGACGACGCTCCGCTCGACGCGCTCACGATGGGCGGCAAGGATATTTTTGAAACCTCATTTCGTCAGTTGCTTGCCGATAACGGCATCGTCTGTTCGGGCACGTTCCGCAAAGGGCGGCTCGTGGCGGGCGGCCGCACGGTGGCGAGCGTGGAGCGCACTATCGACGCGGTGCTGCTGCCGATGATGAAGAAGAGCGACAACCTCGCGGCGGAGAGCATGTTCTACCAAATAGCGGCACACGGCGGCAAGCCTTATGCCGGAAGGCGCGAGGCGGTGAAGGCGATAGAGGCTTTGGTGAAAAAGATGGGGCTCAATCCCGCCCACTACCAGTTTGCCGACGGCTCGGGCCTTTCGCTCTACAACTATGTGACGCCCGAACTGCTCGTGCGCCTGCTTGCCTTTGCCTACAACGACGAGGCGCTGCGCCGCCACCTTCTCCCCGCGCTGCCGATTGCGGGCGAGGACGGCACCCTTGCCCGCCGCCTGCGCGGCACGAAGGCGCAGGGTAACGTGCGTGCCAAGACGGGTACTGTGGAGGGCGTGAGCACCCTCGCGGGCTATTGCACCGCGAAAGACGGCCACATACTTTGCTTCGCCATCATGAACCAGGGCATACGCCGCACTTCCACGGGCCGCAACTTTCAGGACCGGGTGTGCCGGGCATTGACCGAGTAGGGGCGTTCTGCTGAACGCCCGCCCCTGCCCGTGGCCAAAAAACTCGTTGACGCAATAAAAATCCTATCTTTCCGCCTCACTATTCGCCAAAAAAACTTACATTTGCAGAAGTTGCATATAAGATACTTATATTTTTTCCAAAAATCCATATCATGAAAATCAAATCTATCCTTCTTTCCCTGCTGCTCGGCTTGGGCGCAGGAAAGGCAGCGGCGCAGCAAATCACCGTGTCGCCCATTCCGCAAAACATCGAGTGGGGCGCAAAGGCATTCGACGGCACCGCCACCTACAAATTCACTGGCAGCGAAGAGGCTGATGCCGATGCCGTGGCTGCCCTCACCGCGTTCCGCGCACCGCAAACGGGCAGCGCCGACGTGGAAATCATTATCGGCGAGCGTGGCGATGCCGCCGTGGCAGCCTACGAGAGCGAAATCCCCGCAAAAGCCGAAGGCTACTACCTCAAAGTGGAGCCTGGCAAAGTGGTGATTGCCGGCAACGATGCCAACGGCACGTTCTACGGCGTGCAGACCTTCCTACAAGTAGCCGCACAGCCCGAAGTGATGCAGGTGACCGTGAAAGACTGGCCCGATATGCCCGAGCGCGGCGTGGTGGAAGGCTTCTACGGAAACAACTGGAGCCAGACCGACCGCATACGCCAGTTCCAGTTCTACGGACGCAACAAGATGAACGTCTATATCTACGGCCCGAAGGACGACCCCTACCACCGCTACCGCTGGCGTGAGAACTACCCCACGGCCGAAGCCAACAAGATGAAGGAACTCGTGGCTGAGGCGCACAAGAATAAGGTGAACTTCGTGTGGGCCGTGCACCCCGGCATTGATATCAAATGGAACAAGACCGACTCGCTCAACGTGATCAAGAAACTCGAATTTATGTACGGTCTCGGCGTGCGCGCCTTTGCCGTCTTCTTCGACGACATCACGGGTGAGGGCACGAGCGGCGTGAAGCAGGCACAGCTGCTCAACTACATCACCGATGAGTTTGTGAGAAAGCACGAGGGCGTGCAGCCGCTTATCCTCTGCCCCACCGACTACAACCGAGCCTGGGCTGGCGACACGTATCTCAACGCCCTGCGCGACAATATGTATCAAGAGGTGCGCATCATGTGGACGGGCAACTCTGTGGTGGACTTCATCAACAAGAGCGACCTCGAATGGGTGAACCCGCGCATCGGCCGCAAGGCGTACATCTGGCTCAACTATCCCGTGACCGACTACTGCGGCCGCCATCTCCTCATGGGCCCGACCTTCGGCGACGATCTCGACATCGCCGATATGGTGAGCGGCTACACTTCCAATCCTATGGAGTATGCCGAAGCCTCCATGCTCTCGCTTTACAGCATCGCCGACTTCACGTGGCACGAAGCCGCCTACGACTGCAACGCTTCGTGGGAACGCGCCATCAAATACCTCATGCCCACCCACGCAGAGGCTTTCCACGTGTTCTGCGAGCACAACGTTGACCTCGGTGCCAATGGCCACGGCCTGCGTCGCATGAACGAGTCGGTGGCTTTCAAGGCTGCCGCAGAGTCCTTCAAGACTGCCATTGCCGGAGGCTACAACGCCGAAGCCGTGGAAAGCATGAAGCAGCAGTTTGCCATCATCACCAACGCCGCCGACGAGCTCCTCGCCAACACCGACCAGCCCGAACTTACGGCAGAAATCACGCCGTGGGTGCAGGTGATGAAAATCGTGGGACAGCGCGGCGCGCTCACCATGGCGCTCTACGACAACCTGCAAGCAGCCGAGCCTGAAAAGTTTATCGAGAATTATCTCGCCATCACCGCCCTCGAGCAGCAGCAAAAGAGCGTGATGTCGCGCGACTTCGAAGGCTCTATCATGAAGGTGAATCCCGCCGTGGCAGAACTCGTGGTGCAGCCCTTCATCAAGGAACAGCTCGCCGCGCTCATCGCCGCCTATAAGAAGACTTACGATTACCGCCTCGACGTGTTCCCCGCCGAACTCATCGAAGAGGGCGACTACTTCATCAAGTACAACAACCGCTACCTCTCCAACACCAACGCCGGCAGCGTGGGCGGCAACCCCTCCTTCCTTTCCAGCCTCGACAACGTGAATCCTACCCGCCAGTATTGGCACATCTCGCTCGACCCCACCACCAGCCGCTACAAGATTGTCAACGTGAAAGACAGCCGCTACCTCAACGAGAACGGTGCCTTCTCCGCAGGCGACAGCAATCCCTACGAGGCAGGTTGGCATACTTACAACCTCTATCGAATGAACGGCAAATACGCCATTCAGAACGCCGGTTCAGCTGGCGATAAGTTCTGGAAAGCCTCTTCGACGCGCATCAGCCAAAGCACGGGCAAAGAACTCAACAACGACCAGTTTATCTTCGAACTTGTGCCCGTTGCGGGTGCCGTGGAACACCCCACCATTGAGGAAGGCAAGGAATACGCCATTATGGATGCGCAAGGCCGTTACCTCACCAACACTAACTCGGGCGGTTCGGGCGGCAACCCCACCTTCCGCACGAAATACGCCGGCGCCAACAAGGCACAGGCTTGGAAGTTCAGCATCGATGCCACCACCAAGCGCTGGAAACTTGTCAACGCCAAGGACGGCCGCTACGTGAACGAATATGCCAACTTTGGCACAAACGAGTTCTTCAGCACTTGGAACACCTACATCATCACCGAGCTGGGCGGTCTCTTCTCTATCCGCAACGCGGGCGAAGCAGGCACCAACTACTGGTACATCGACTCCTCCGTAACGCCGCCCCGCATCAACGCCAAGGCGATGGACGCCGGCGAGAGCTATCAGTTCAGCATCGTGGATTTTAATGTTGCCACCGGCATCAACCGCGCAGCCACTACGAGCGGCGCCGATGGCACACTGACGCTTCGCGTAGTCGGCGGCGAGCTGCACGTCGACACCCCAGCTGCCATTTCCTCCATGACGCTCTTCTCAGCCGACGGCCGCACACTCCGCACCGAGCGCGGCACGGCAGCGATGTCCGTGGCCGGCATGCACGGCGGCGTTTACCTGCTCAGCGTGGAAACCGCCGACGGCACCGCCAAGACCTTCCGCGTGCAACTCAAATAAAAGTCCGCTTATCATTTGCAAATGACATCTTAAAAATCAATCGCGCTGGCTGCACTCCGAGAACCTTTCCCGGGGTGCAGTTTGCCGTTTTTATTTGCCCGCAAAAATAATTTTTGAACAATAAAATATAATCCGTGGACCTGTTATAAAACACCCCCGGTAAAAAAGACAAAATAGAAATGAAGAAAGACATCGAAATCGCACACTCCACGCCCCTCAAGCCCATAGGAGAGGTGGCGGCCGCTATGGGCATCAGCCCCGACGACATCGAGCACTACGGCAAGCACATCGCCAAGCTCCCCCTCTCGCTCGTGGAGAGGGCAGGCGGCAAGGCTGGCAAGCTTATCCTCGTCACCGCCATCACCGCCACCAAGGCAGGCATCGGCAAGACCACCGTGTCTATCGGCCTCGCCCTGGGATTGAACAAGATAGGCCGTAAAGCCGTCGTGGCTCTGCGCGAGCCCTCCCTCGGCCCCTGCTTCGGCATGAAAGGCGGCGCGGCAGGCGGCGGCTACGCACAAGTGCTGCCCATGGAACGCATCAACCTCCACTTCACGGGCGACTTCCACGCCATTACCTCCGCCCACAACATGATTGCCGCCCTCCTCGACAACTATCTCTACCAGCACCGTGCCGAAGGCTTCGGGCTGAAAGAAGTGCTGTGGCGGCGCGTACTCGATGTCAACGACCGCTCCCTGCGCTCCATCGTCACGGGGCTCGGACCTTCAACGAACGGGCTTCCCACGCAGGCTGGCTTCGACATCACCCCCGCCTCCGAACTCATGGCTATCCTCTGCCTCGCAGCCGATGAGGACGACCTGCGCCGGCGCATCGAGAACATACTCCTCGGCTACACCTACGAGGGAAAGCCTTTCACCGTGAAAGACCTCGGCGTGGCAGGCTCCATCATGGTGCTCCTTAAAGATGCCATTCAGCCCAACCTCGTGCAGACCACTGAAAACACGCCCGCCATCGTGCACGGCGGCCCCTTCGCCAACATCGCCCACGGTTGCAACTCCCTCCTCGCTACGCGCATGGCCATGGCCCACTCCGAATATACCATCACGGAGGCTGGATTCGGTGCCGACCTCGGCGCAGAGAAGTTCTACAATATCCTCTGCCGCAAGAGCGGCCTGCGTCCCGACCTCACCGTCATCGTGGCCACGGCGCAAGGACTGAAAATGCACGGCGGCGTGCCCCTCGACCGCATCAAAGAGCCCAACGAAGAGGGGCTGCGCGCAGGTCTTGCCAACCTCGACCGCCACGTACGCAACCTGCAAGGTTTCGGGCAGACGGTGCTTGTGGTGTTCAACCACTTTGCCGGCGACACCGACGAAGAAATGGCCCTGCTGCGCGCCCATTGCGAACAGACGCTCGGCGTGCCCTTCGTCATCAACTATGCTTATAGCGACGGCGGCGCGGGTGCGGCAGAAATGGCGCAACTCGTGGCCGAAACCATCGAGCGCCGCCCCTCCGGCCCCCTGCAGTTCACTTACGCCGACGTCGACCCCTTGAAGACCAAGATAGAAAAGGTGGCGCGGGGCATTTACGGCGCATCGGGCGTCACCTTCGCCCCCGCCGCCCTCAAGCGGCTCAAATTAGCAGAAGAGGGCGGCATGCAGCAGTTCCCCGTCTGCATCGCCAAGACGCAGTTCTCCTTCTCGGCCGATGCCAAGCGCTACGGCGCGGCCTCGGGCTTCGACTTCCAGATCCGCGACGTGGTGATCAACGCGGGCGCAGAGATGATCGTGGCCATTGCGGGCGACATACTGCGCATGCCCGGCTTGCCCAAAGACCCGCAGGCCAATCACATCGATTATATTGACGGCGAAATCATAGGGCTGAGTTAAGCCAACGGCCCTCGGCCGCATGTTTAGGAACAATAGCGCAAGGGGCGCGCCGCGTGGTGCGTCCCTTGCGCTATTTTATACAAACAAACTCGCTGACGAGACCCTTTGCCCCCTTTGTTGAAAAGCCGGAAAATACAAATATTCTTAATGCCGCGCCACGCCCTGCGCAGAGAGTTTCCGGGGTATTTACAATCGTTAAGGCGGCGCGGCGCGAAAGTTTAGGGATAATTAAGAAAAGGGAAATTTGCCCGGAGAAAAATACCACGAAAATCAAGGAAGTTTTCACTTAAAAGCACATCGTGAAAATTATAAAGGAGCAAATTTTTCCGCCCTTGCTTATAATTTTCACGGTCATATAAGATAATTTTTCCGCTCATATAAGATAGTTTGCCCAAAAATGCGAAAAGAGGAAAAGCCCGCGCTCTTCCTCTTTTCGCTGATGCAAAGATATGCTTTTTGTGCCGTTCTGCCAAAACGCGCCAAGTTGTGCCGCCGGCTGTCAAAGCGCAGTGGCGCGGGGCGAGTCGGTTTGACCGATGCGTATAAGGGTTTTACCTTATCTTATTCCCGTCTAAATCGTAAACAGTGGTGCGTGCAGGGGCTTCGCCCTTGGGCTCGTACACCGTAATCTCGTCGCAGCCGGTATAGATCTTGGGAATCATGTCGTCCGTAATGTTTTCTGCGCCGACAATAGGGTTGTCGGGCGTGATGCCCATGGTGCTGTCGATGGTTTCAACGCGGTTGTCGGCGGTGATTTTCATGAGCGAAAGCGTCATGAACTCCGTGCCGCGCTCGCAAAGGATATAGAGTGCGCTCTTGTCGTCGCTACATTTCCAGATGTCCTCCAAAAAGCCGATACCGATGAGCGACTCGCCGTCGACGTCGTTGAGGCTGAGGGGCTCACCACCGCTCTTGAAGCGGCAGAACAGTTGCGGACTGCCAGCCTCGTCGACGGCCACGTAAATGGTGCGGTCGGCAAGTTCCACCTCCGTATAGCCGCCTGTTCCCCCAGAAGGCTCCGCCTCTTCTTCCGCCGTTTCCCCGGCATCGCTGCAGTCGTCGCCGTCGGCAGCGTCGTTGCCTACGGTCGTGGTTGCGGGGTTGGCATCAATGAATTTAAGCACGGCGGAGTCGGGCTCAAAATAAGACACCTGACCTTCAAAATCGGACTCGTATACCGTTGTATCATTTTCATCGAGTGAGCCCGGACCGCGCTCTAACATTTTACCTTTTATAAAGGTGAGCGACTTGTCGGCGGGATTTAGCGTGAGCTTTGCGCTCCAACGCTCGCCTGTTTCGTCGTGGATATATTCCACGAAGGCCGTGTCGCCGGCCACCTCAACAAGCGTAATAGGTTCGTACGATTCTCCCACGCAGACACCCATATCTTCATAGGCACAAAGCACGCCGTCGGCAGGCTGGTCCAATATGTCACACTTCACGCTGCCGGGATGGGCAAAGTCGAGGCGCAGTTCGTATTTATAATATGCATCTTCGTAGCCCTCGGGGGTGAAGAGCGTATCGCACACCGCCCATGTGCCTACAAAGGCGTCACGGGAATTTGAGCAGCCTGCAAAAAGGAGCAGGGCAAAAATGGTCAGAATGTTTTTCATGATGATAAAAGGTAGTATTAGTAAACAAGCTTGTAGGTTGGATTTGGTGTTAAGTGCCTTCTAGGAAGTTAATACCTTAATCATATTAGTTTTCTAATCCACTTAACGCGAAGAAGAGTTATCTTATCAAAATTCAGATGGCACAAACATAAATACTGCCTTACCATTATAGTCGACGAAGCAGTCGCCCTCCTTGGTGCGCACGTGGATGAATAAGAAAGGTTTTGTGCTGATGCGATGCCCGCGAGCAGGGCAAAGACGAGCAGGAGGGTGTTTTTCATCTTCATAGAAAGATAAGGTGTGGTGCACAGCATCGGCTCCATATACTGTGCTTGTGCGTATGGGTAACCTGTATTAAAAAAGCGAGAGCCTGACGCAGGCAAAGTTAAGCTATTTTTCCCATTTTGTATAATTATCCTATAACAAAGCGGGCATTCAGCATGTTTCTTATAGTGCGATTTTCTTTTGAAAATGTCCGAAAAAACGCCGCATGGTTTTATGGAAACAGCGAAAATCGCCCCATAATTCACCTCTCAGAAGGCAGAATTATCAAGTTTCTGCCTTTTTAATTCAAAAAAAAGGGCAATTTGTTTGTGATGTAAAATATTTGCCTTATCTTTGCACTCGCAAAACGGAAAGATATCTATTTTCAACCCCTTTTGGTGCGTTAGTTCAGCTGGTTAGAATACATGCCTGTCACGCATGGGGTCACGGGTTCGAGTCCCGTACGCACCGCAACATTTTACAAAATCAGTTAGCAGAATTCCATTTCGGGTTCTGCTTTTTTTTGTACCCATAAAATAGCAGCGCCGCGCCCGCAAAAAATAGATAATGTCTGCCCTTTTTATCAAAAAACCAAAAGGAAAAGCGCACTTTCAAGCGGGAAAAGCGTATTTTTGCAAATAGAAGGCGCTTGTTCGTTTTTTTGGCGTCTACCCGTCTACCCAATAATAAAAATATGCCAGAGGAAACACTCACGCCGATGATGAAGCAGTTTTATGACCTCAAGGCCAAAAACCCTGATGCCATACTGCTGTTCCGCTGCGGCGACTTTTATGAAACTTACGCCTCAGATGCCGTGACGGCGGCGGGCGTGCTGGGCATCACGCTCACGCGCCGCAGCAACAAAGGCAGCGGGCCTGCTACGGAGATGGCGGGCTTTCCCTTCCACGCGCTCGACACCTATCTGCCGCGTCTCATCCGCGCAGGTTTCCGTGTGGCCATCTGCGACCAGCTGGAAGACCCGAAGCTCACGAAGAAACTCGTGAAGCGCGGCATCACGGAACTCGTGACGCCAGGCGTGGCAATGGCGGACAACGTGCTCAACGCGAAAGAAAATAATTTCCTCTGTGCCATTCACTTCGGCGCGGCGGCCGTGGGCATGTCGCTGCTCGACATCTCAACGGGCGAGTTTCTCGTGGCAGAGGGGCGGGCGGAATATATCGACAAGCTCCTGAGCGGCTTTGCGCCGAAAGAAGTGCTGGTGCAGCGCGGCAGCAAGGCCCGCTTCACGCAGATGTTCGGCACGCGCTTCTTTATCTTTGAGGTAGACGACTGGGCCTTCACGGGCAACACGCCGCGCGAGAAACTGCTAAAGCATTTCGAGGTGAAAAACCTCAAAGGCTTCGGCGTGGAACACTTGAAAGATGCCACGGTGGCGGCAGGCGTTATCCTGTGCTACCTCGACATGACGCAGCACACGCACATCGGCCACATCACCTCCCTGCGCCGCATTGAGGAAGACCGCTACGTGCGCCTCGACAAGTTCACCGTCCGCAATCTCGAATTGGTCGAGCCGATGTGCGAGGGCGGCGCTTCGCTCTTCTCCGTCATCGACCGCACGCTCACGCCGATGGGCGCCAGGCTGCTGCATCGCTGGGTGCTCTTTCCCTTGCGGGCGGTGGGCGACATCGTGCAGCGGCAAAACGGCGTGGAGCATTTCTTCCGCGAGCCGGAGTTTCGCGACCTCTGCGAAATGGAATTGCCGAAGGTGGGCGATATGGAGCGCATCGTGTCGAAAGTGGCCACGGGGCGCGTCAATCCGCGCGAGTTGCAGCAGCTGCGGGGTGCGCTCGAAAGCACGGCGCTGCTGAAATATGCCTGCACGCATTCCGACGACCCCTCTATCAAGAAAATCGGCGAGCGGCTCAACCCGCTGCCAGAGTTGCGCGAGCGCATCGGCAAGACCCTCACCACCGACCCGCCCATACTCGTGGCGAAGGGCGGCGTGATCACTTCCGGCGTAAGCGAGGAACTGGACGAGCTGCGCAATATTTCTTCCTCCGGCAAGGACTATCTTCTGAAAATACAGCAGCGCGAAAGCGACGCTACGGGCATTCCGAGCCTGAAAATCGGATTTAACAACGTGTTCGGCTATTACATCGAGGTGCGCAATAACTATAAGGCGCAAGTGCCCGCCGACTGGGTGCGCAAGCAGACGCTCGCGCAGGCCGAACGCTACATCACGCAGGAACTGAAAGAATACGAGGAGAAGATATTAGGGGCTGAGGACAAAATTCTTGCGCTCGAAACGGAACTCTATGCACAATTGCTGAATTACGTAGGCAGCTACATCGCTCCCTTGCAGGAAGATGCCGCCGCGCTTTCCACGCTCGACTGCCTGCAATCACTCGCGGCCGTGGCCCGCGAACGGCGTTACGTGCGCCCGGCGGTGGACGAAAGCCTCGCCATCGACATTCGGCAGGGACGGCACCCGGTAATAGAAACGCTGATGCCGATCGGCGAGGAATATGTGGCAAACGACGTGATGCTCAACACCACGACGCAGCAAATCATCATCGTGACCGGCCCGAACATGGCAGGTAAAAGTGCCCTGCTCCGCCAAACGGCACTCATCACGCTCTTGGCGCAGATGGGCTCGTTTGTGCCTGCCGATAGCGCAACTATCGGCGTGGTGGACAAAATATTCACCCGCGTGGGGGCGAGCGACAATATCTCGCTCGGCGAGAGTACCTTTATGGTGGAGATGAACGAGGCGGCAAATATCATGAACAACCTGAGCGAGCGCAGCCTCGTGCTCTTCGACGAACTCGGGCGCGGCACGTCGACCTACGACGGCATCTCCATAGCCTGGGCCATTGTGGAATATATCCACGAGAACCCGAGGGCGCACGCCCGCACACTGTTCGCCACGCACTATCACGAGCTCAACGAAATGGAGCGCCTCTTCCCGCGCGTCAAGAACTGGAACGTCTCGGTGCGCGAGGTGAACAACCGCGTGGTGTTTCTGCGCAAATTGCAGCCGGGCGGTTCGGAGCACTCTTTCGGCATACATGTGGCCCGCCTCGCGGGTATGCCCGCCTCAATCGTGAAGCGTGCCAACCAAATCCTGCACGACCTCGAAAGCGCGGGGGCGAAGGCGGGAAGCAACCTGCCCAAGGGAGAAAGCATCTCGCAGGTTGATACTACCACGGGTACGCAACTGAGTTTCTTCCAACTCGACGACCCCGTGCTCAAACAGATACGCGACGAACTGCTGCACATCGACGTGAACAACCTCACGCCGCTCGAAGCCCTCAATAAGCTCAACGACATCAAGCGCATCCTTAAAGGATAAAGTTTACTTGTCTACTCGTATACTAAAAAACTCGTCTACTATATATATAATATTGTATATCCCTATGACCGCAATTAAAGAAACTTGGAAAACGCTCGGCTATATCGACGAGCCTGTGCCTGAAGGCATAGACCTCAAAGCCGAAATCCGCAAATTGTGCCAAGAAAAAAATGCCATAATCCTGGCACACTATTATACCGAAGGCGTTATTCAGGACATCGCCGACTTTATCGGCGACAGCCTCGCCCTGGCACGCAAGGCTGCCAAGACTGACGCGGACATCATCGTGATGTGCGGCGTGCACTTCATGGGCGAAACCAACAAAATTCTCTGTCCCGAAAAGAAAGTGCTCATTCCCGACCTCAACGCCACCTGCTCGCTGGCTGAAAGCTGTCCGGCAAAGGAGTTCGCCGAATTTGTGCACAGCCACCCCGACCATACGGTGATTTCCTACGTCAATACCTCCGCTGCCACAAAGGCGGTGACGGACGTTGTGGTCACCTCCGGCAACGCCAAGCAGATTGTGGAGAGTTTCCCGAAGGACGAGAAGATTATCTTCGGCCCCGACCGCAACCTCGGCGCATATATCAACAGCATCACGGGGCGCAACATGCTCCTCTGGGACGGCGCGTGCCACGTGCACGAACGCTTTTCGGTGGAAAAGCTCGTTGCGCTCAAGCAGCAATATCCCGAAGCCAAGGTGCTGGTGCACCCCGAGTGCAGGGGCCCGATTGTGAAACTGGCAGACGTGGTGGGGTCTACCGCCGCCTTGCTCAAATATGCCGTCACCGCCGACACGAAGACCTTCCTCGTGGTGACGGAAAGCGGCATCTTGCACGAAATGCAGAAGCAATGCCCCGACAAGCAGTTCATACCCGTGCCGCCCGACGACAGCACCTGCGGCTGCAACGAATGCAACTTCATGAAGCTCGTGACGCTCAAGAAGGTCTACAACACCCTGCGCTACGAATGGCCCACAGTGGAAGTGCCTGCCGACATCGCCAAGGCAGCCGTGCGCCCCATCTACCGTATGCTGCAACTCTCGGAGCAGCTTGGGCTGTAAGAGTTTTAGTAAACTCGTCTACAAAATAAGATTTATAGAAATCTATCCCTTATCCTTTACCATGAAGACACGCTTTTTCCTTTTGGCGACCCTGCTTTATGTCTGCCAGGCCGCGAGTGCGGCCGTTCCCTCGCTTTCGCTCATTCCGCTGCCCGAGCACATGGAGCAGTGCGGCGGCACGAGCAGTTTCGCGAAGAAATTTACCATACGCCTGGACTCGAAAGCTTCGGCAGAGGTTGAGGCTGTGGTGAGCCGTTTCTCCCATGAGTTTTGCACCGCCACGGCCATGGACGTGCAGCGCACGAAGAAGAGTTCCGCCACGATGACGCTCTCGCTCGATGCCGCCTTGGCAAGCGAGGCATATACGCTCGAGGTGGCGGGCGGCAAGGTGCGCATCTCGGCCGCACAGCCTGCCGGTTTCTTCTATGCCCTTCAAACTTTCAAGCAGCTGTTTCCCCGCTCCGTCATGGCAGGGCAGCCCTGCACGGACATAAAAACGGTTTGGACCGTCCCCGACGTGCGCATCAGCGATGCCCCGCGCTTTGCCTGGCGCGGCTTCATGCTCGATGAGGGCCGCCATTTCTATGGAAAAGAAGCAATAAAGCGCGTGCTCGACTTGATGTCGGTTTATAAAATGAACCGCTTCCACTGGCATCTGACCGAAGACCAAGGCTGGCGCGTAGAGATAAAGAAATATCCGCGCCTCACGGAAGTGGGCGCATGGCGCAACAGCAAGGTGCTCGGCTGGGGCGACGTTAAGCCCGACGGGCAGCGTTATGGCGGCTTTTATACGCACGAAGATGTCAAGGAGATTGTGGCTTATGCCGCCGCGCGTTTCATTGAGATTGTTCCCGAGGTGGACATTCCGGGCCATTCGCAGGCCGCCGTTGCGGCTTATCCCGAGTTTCTTGCCTGCGACCCCGAGCAGCCGCACGAAGTGTGGCTGTGGCAGGGCGTTTCGGCCGACGTGATCAATGTGGCGGAGCCGCGCGCCGTGCAGTTTGCCTGCGACGTGATTGACGAGCTCGCCGCGCTTTTCCCCTTCGGTTACATTCATCTCGGCGGCGACGAATGTCCCACAGACAAGTGGGAGCGCAACGCGCTGTGCCAGGCGCGTCTGAAAGAGATAGGCTCTGAAAAGTATCGCGACCTGCAAATCGACTTTTATCATAAATTGCAGCAGCACATCGCCCGGCAGCCGCTGGAAAAGCAGCGCAAGCTGATTTTTTGGAACGAAGTGCTGCACGGCAACACGCAGCCGCTTGGCAAGGACATCGCCATAATGGCTTGGATTGGCGCGGACGGCGCGGCACGCGATGCCGCAAGCCGCGGGTTCAACACAATCCTTTCGCCGCAAATTCCCTATTACATCAACCGCCGCCAGTCGCCGCTCGCCACGGAGCCCCGCTCGCAGGGACATGGCACGGAGACCGTAGAGGCGGTATATAATTATGTGCCCGCCAAAGATGTGCCTGCCGATTTGCAAGCAAAATATCTCGGCGTGCAGGCCAATTTCTGGACAGAATGGGTAGAGGATGCGGCAACGGTGGAGTATCTGATGCTGCCGCGCCTCGCCGCCGTGGCCGAAGCGGGCTGGACGCCGCAGCCGCGCCGCTCCTATCCCGATTTCCGCAATCGCCTGCAAGGCGAGGCAGAGCTTTACGAACTGATGGGCGTAAGCTATGGCAAGCATGTTTTTGAGTAGGCAAGCGAACTTGTCTGCTAAATAATTCCCTTAAATCCCATACGATGCAAAAAGACGTAGTTTTAGAAAAGAAGAAGCAAAGCCGCAGACCGATTACGTGGGTGCCGACGGCGTATTTTGCCATGGGGCTGCCTTTCGTGGTGCTCAATATGGTGACCGTCCTGATGTTTGAAGGCTTAGGCGTGGACAAGACGCTCATCACGTTCTGGACATCGCTTATCCTCCTGCCCTACACGCTCAAACCGCTATGGAGCCCGTTCCTCGAATTGTTCAAGACCAAGAAGTTTTGGGTGGTGCTCACGCAAATGGTCTCGGGCGTCACCTTCGGGCTGGTGGCGTTCTCCCTGGGCTTGCCCAATTTCTTCACCATTGCCATCGCCCTCCTCGCCGTCATCGGTTTTAGCGGCGCCACGCACGACATCGCCTGCGACGGCGTGTATATGAGCGAGCTGGACGAAGGGCAGCAGGCGGCCTATATCGGCTGGCAGGGCGCATTCTATAATATTGCCAAAATCGTGGCGACGGGCGGTTTGGTGTTCTGCGCGGGCAAGCTCATCAAGCATTTCGTGGCGGGCGGACAGAGCGAGTTCACCGCCAACCAGTACGCCTGGACCATCATCATCGCCGCGCTCGGCGCAATCATGGTGCTGCTCAGCCTGTACCACTCCCTCATGCTGCCCGGCTCCGCGCCGAGGCGTTGCGTCACGTCGGTGCGCCAAACGGCCATAGAGTCGTGGGACATGCTGGCAGACTTTTTCAGAAAGAAACACATCGTCTACTACATCTTCTTCATCATTCTCTACCGCTTTGCTGAAGGCTTCGTGATGAAAATAGTGCCGCTCTTCCTCAAAGCCTCGCGTGCAGAAGGCGGCTTGGGCTTAGATGTCGACACCATCGGCCTTTTTTACGGCACTTATGGCGCGGCAGCCTTTGTGGGCGGTTCTATCCTGGCGGGCTATTTCATCAAGGCCATCGGCCTGCGCCGCGCCTTGTTCATTCTTTGCTGCGCCTTCAATATACCTTTCGTCATCTATACAATATTCTCCATCACCCAGCCCACCAACGAGTGGCTAATTTGTTCGGGCATCGTCTTCGAATATTTCGGCTACGGATTCGGCTTCGTGGGGCTCACGCTCTATATGATGCAGCAGGTGGCTCCAGGCAAGAGCCAAATGGCGCACTACGCCTTTGCTTCGGGCATAATGAACTTGGGCGTGATGCTGCCGGGCATGATGAGCGGTTGGCTGTGCGAGCAGCTGGGCGTGTGGTTCGACAAGCCCGGAGGCTACGAGCCCTTCTTCATCTTCGTGCTCTTCGCCACCATTCCCTCCTTCCTCATCACATATTTCGCACCGTTCAAAGAAACCAACAACCAATAAATATCTAATATCATGCTTACACCCATACCTTGGCAGGAGCGTCCCGCCGGCTCCAAAGACATTATGTGGCGTTACACCGAAAACCCTGTTATCGGCCGCTACGACATTCCCTCTTCCAACAGCATCTTCAACAGCGCCGTGGTGCGCTTCGGCGACGGCTTTGCCGGCGTGTTCCGCTGCGACAACAAGCGCGTTCAGATGAACATCTTTGCCGGCTTCTCCAAGGACGGCATCCACTGGGACATCAACCACGAGCCGATAAAGTTCGTGCCCGGCAATACGGAGATGATCGACAGCGACTACAAATACGACCCGCGCGTGGCGTGGATTGAAGACCGCTACTGGGTGACTTGGTGCAACGGCTACCACGGCCCCACCATCGGCATTGCCTATACATTCGACTTCCAGACGTTCTATCAATGCGAAAATGCCTTCCTCCCCTTCAACCGCAACGGCGTGCTGTTTCCCGAAAAGATTAATGGCAAATACGCCATGCTGTCGCGTCCGAGCGACAGCGGCCACACGCCTTTCGGCGACATTTACATCAGTTTCAGCCCCGACATGAAGTATTGGGGCGAACACCGCAGCGTGATGAAGACCGTGCCCTTTGAGCAGAGCGCATGGCAGTGCCTCAAAATCGGCGCGGGCACCGTGCCTATCCGCACCGACGAGGGTTGGCTGATGTTCTACCACGGCGTGATCCAGACGTGCAATGGCTTCCGCTATTCTATGGGTGCCGTCCTGCTCGACCTTGCCGACCCCACGAAGGTGCTGCACCGCTCCATGGAATACCTTCTCGCGCCCGCAGCTCCCTATGAACTTTGCGGCGATGTGCCCAACGTGGTGTTTCCCTGCGCCGCCCTGCACGAGGGCGACCGCGTGGCCGTGTACTACGGCGCGGCAGACACCTGCGTAGGCATGGCGTTTGGCCACATCTCCGAAATCATTGAGTTCTTGAAGAAGCAATAATTTTGAAGCCATCGTATCCATTTTGGCGCAATTATCTATAGGGTCTATAGATTTTATATTTATGAGAAAAATCAGCCTTTCCCTACTTGCAGCCTTGCTTTACCTATCGTGCTGCCTTGCCGAGAAGAAGCCGGTGGACTACGTCAATCCTTTTATCGGCACCACCAACTTCGGCACCTGCAATCCCGGCGCGGTTTGCCCGAGCGGCATGATGAGCGTCGTGCCGTTCAACGTGATGGGCTCCGACCAAAACAAATACGACAAGGACAGCCGCTGGTGGAGTACGCCTTACGAGTTCCACAACGTGTTCTTCACGGGCTATTCCCATGTGAACCTCAGCGGCGTGGGCTGCCCCGACCTCGGTTCGCTGCTCGTGATGCCCACTGTGGCCGATACGCTCTGCGTGGATTTCCGCCAATACGGTTCCGCCTACACTGCCGAGCAGGCGCGCCCGGGCTATTACGCCAATACCCTCACGCGCTACGGCGTGAAAACGGAGGTCACCGCCACGCCGCGCTGCGCCGTCCACCGCTACACCTTCCCCGGCGGACGTTCGCACATCTTGCTCAACCTCGGCGAGGGACTTACCAACGAAACGGGCGCCACGCTGCGCCGCACCGCACCGAACGAGGTGGTCGGCACCAAGCTCCTCGGCACGTTCTGCTACGATGCGCGCCAAGCGGTCTTTCCCATTTACTTCGTGATGCGCGTAGAGCGCAAAGGGCTCGCTGCGGGTTATTGGAAATTCCAGCGTCCCAAGAAAGGCGTAGAAGCAGAATGGGACCCCGATGACAATAAATATAAACTCTACACGCGCTACGCCAAAGAACTCTCGGGCGACGACATAGGCGCATGGTTCAGTTTCGATGCCGCAGCGGGCGAACAGGTTGAGGTGCGCCTGGGCGTATCGTTCGTCAGCATCGAAGGGGCGCGGCGCAACCTCGAAGCCGAACTCTCGGGCAAGACCTTTGACCAAGTCCGCGCCGAGGCTGAGGGCAAATGGAACGAAGACCTTTCGCGCATACTCGTAGAGGGCGGCACGGAGGAAGAAAAGACCGTGTTCTACACCGCGCTCTACCATCTGCTCCTCCACCCCAACATCTTGCAGGACACCGACGGACGCTACCCCCTGATGGAGGGCGACGGCATTGGCAAAGTGCCTGCGGGGCACAACCGCTTCACCGTGTTCTCCCTCTGGGACACCTACCGCAACGTCCACCAGCTGCTCTCGCTCGTCTATCCCGAGCGGCAGGCCGACATGCTGCGCTCTATGGCGGGCATGGCTAAGGAGTGGGGCTGGCTGCCGAAATGGGAACTTTACGGACGCGAAACGTTCACGATGGAAGGCGACCCCGCCATTCCCGTCCTTGCAGACAGCTATCTCAAAGGCCTGCGCGATTTCGACGTCGAGGCCGCCTACGCCGCCGCCCGTCGCAGTGCCCTCACGCCGGGCAAGGACAACCCCATGCGTCCCGACAACGACGACTACATGCGCCTCGGCTACGTGCCGCTCAAGAGCGAGTTCGACAACTCCGTGAGCCACGCTCTCGAATACTATGTGGCCGATAACGCCCTCGCCCTTTGGGCAAATGCTTTGGGCAAGGCCGATGATGCCCGCCTCTTCCGGCAGCGCTCCCTCGGCTGGCGCAAATATTTCAGCACCGAATACGGCACGCTGCGCCCCCTGCTGCCCGACGGCACGTTCCTCACGCCCTTTAATCCCCGCCAGGGCGAGAACTTCGAGCCGAGCCCCGGTTTCCACGAGGGCAATGCGTGGAACTACACGTTCTATGTGCCGCACGATGTGGACGGCCTCGTGAAACTCATGGGCGGCGCAAAGAAATTCACCGCCAACCTGCAAGCCATTTTCGACAAAGGGCTTTACGACCCCGCCAACGAGCCCGACATAGCCTATCCCTATCTCTTCTCGCGCATCAAAGGCGAGGCATGGCGCACGCAGGACCTCACGCGCAGCCTGCTCCGCAAGTATTTCACCACGCAGCCCGACGGCATTCCCGGCAACGACGACACGGGCACCATGTCGGCATGGGCCGTATTCTCGATGATGGGTTTCTATCCCGATGTGCCGGGCGACCCGTCCTACACGCTCACCGCCCCCGTGTTTTCCCGCGTCACCCTGCGCCTCGACCCCGCCCTTTGCGGCGGCAGGGAGCAACTCGTCATCACCGCCCCCGGCGCCTCTTGGACCGACACGCGCCACATTTCCGCCGTGCGCCTCGGCGGCAAGCCCCACAAGGGTTTCCGCCTCACCCACAAGCAACTCACGGAGGCGGGCACGCTGGAGTATGAACTGTCGGACAAATGAATGTTGCAGCGTGCGTATTTTCCCCGATACATATATATTATTTATAAAAACCTAAGACGCTATGAACAAAAAACTAATCCTTCTCCTTATCCTGCTTACGGCGGGACTTTCGATGCCGGCGCAGATTTCTTCCCTTGAAGAACTCTCCGACAACAAGGCATATACGATCTACAATCCTTATTTCACCACCTACGCCGTTTATAATGCAGAAGCCAACCCCGACCTCGTGTGGGCGGCAGGCATGACCAATCCCAACGGCAGCGTTTCTAAAGACTCCTATGCGCTGCCCGTTGACCTCACCGACCCTTCCAGCAGTTGGATGATAGTAAACTTCCGGGGCAAATGGTACGTTTACAACATAGGGGCAGAGAAGTTCCTTGCCGTGGGCCATACCCCCAACAACCCCTCTACGGCCTCTGCAAAGATGCAGGCCAAGCCCGTTGCCGTGGAGTTTGCCAAAAACGGCGAAGGCTTCACCCTCTGCTCTTACCCTGGCAACCTCCACTACCTTTGCGCCGCGCCGCAGCTGCCCTATCCCGTCAGCATTTGGAACGCCGCCGACAATGGCTCTACATGGGTCATCTCCGAGAATGAAAACGTACAGCCCGACAGCGCCGCCTGCTTCGCCAAACTCGAAGAGGCTTTCCCCGAGCAGGTTGCCCTCAGTATCGACACCCGCCACGGCTACATTTGGAGCAGCGCAGAAGGTGGTGCCATGCCCAATAGCACTGACAAGGGGCGCGACTTCACTTTCTATGCCACCTCGCAGGCTGGTTGGCATTGCCCCGAAGGGCTGCTTGTGCGCTGCGGCGAAAATGAGTGGAAAAAGGAAGTCCTTCCTTGGGTCGACGTTACAGAAATAACGATTGCCGGCGAATACATTACTGACTCCGTATTTATTTCCGGCGAATGGCAGCGCGACGACACCAACGAGGCGGCCCGCGTGCTGGTGTTCAGCGATGAGTTCGACGGCACAGGTGAGCCTTCCAGCGAATGGTGGAAGCGCACGGAACGCCAGGGGGCTACCTGGAACCGCTGGTGCTCCGACTCTCCTCTTGTCGTCTACTGCGCCGACGGCGCATTGCATTGCCTCGCTATCCCCAACCCCGACACCTCGACCGACCCCGCCGAAATGCTCACGGGCGGCATCAAGACGCAGGGCAAGTTCGACTTCAAGTGGGGCAGGGCAGAGGCGCGCATCAAGACCACCCAGCACATTGGCAACTTCCCTGCCTTCTGGATGATGCCCACCGACAACAGCCTCGGCTGGCCCAACAATGGCGAAATAGACATCTGGGAAACTATCGATACGGAAGACCGCGCCTATGGCACTGTCCACACCAACTGGACCTATAATCTGAAAAAAGGTGGCAACAGCCGCTATATGGAAGGCTTGGACTACGATTATTGGCACATCTTTGCCGTGGAATGGGACCCCACGTCCATCACTTGGTATGTTGACGGCAAGAAGATGTGGAGCTATCTCAAGAGCACCAAACAGAGCGAACTTGAAGATGGGCAGTGGCCCTTCGATGCCCCCTTCTATCTCATTCTCAATCAGAGCGTGGGCAGCGGCGCGTGGGCCAAGCCTGCCGACACGAGTTTCACTTACGAGACGCAGTTTGACTGGGTGCGTGTTTACCAAAAGCAGGAAGACGTCGACACAGGCATCCATGAAATCCATCATGCCGGCGCGGCAGGCACTTCTGCCTCTTCCGCTTGCTACGACCTCAGCGGCAGACTTTTGCCCCGCGCTCCCAAGCAAGGCGTATTCATTCAGAACGGCAAACTGGTCATGAGATAATCCACAGGAACATGAGCATGTTGTTCCTCTAATTGCATACTTTAGGCCTTTTTCCCGAAGGCATTGAGGATTTTTAAAAGAGCAATAAAGATGGAGCGAGGGACACGCTTTGGCGGCGTGCTTCCCTCGCTTTGCATGTATCTTATATGCAAAGCGCAAAAAATGAGCGGTTTTGTTTTGTTACTTATATGAAAGTTAGTAACTTTGCGCCGCAATTTTGCAAAATAACCCAAACTATTTATCACTGAGTATGATGAACAAGTACGAGACCGTTTTCATTATGACTCCCGTTTTGTCTGACCAACAGATGAAGGAAACGGTCGAAAAGTTCAAAGGCATTCTCACCGCCCAGGGCGCAGAGATTGTCAATGAAGAGAGTTGGGGCCTGAAAAAGATGGCTTACCCGATTCAGAAAAAGTCCACCGGCTTCTATGAGCTGATTGAGTTCAACGCCACGCCTGAAACGGTTGCGAAACTCGAAACCGGCTACCGCCGCGACGAGCGCATTATCCGTTACATCACCGTGAAACTTGACAAGTATGCTGCCGCATACGCTGAAAAACGTCGTAACAAATTTAAGAAGGAGGACTAAACAATGGCACAAGCACAATCTGAAATCCGTTATCTCACCCCGCCCTCTGTGGACGTGAAGAAAAAGAAATACTGCCGCTTCAAGAAGAGCGGTATCAAGTATATCGACTACAAAGATCCCGACTTCCTCAAAAAGTTCCTCAATGAGCAGGGTCGCATTCTGCCCCGCCGCATCACGGGAACTTCGCTGAAATATCAGCGTCGTGTAGCACAGGCCGTTAAGCGTGCTCGCCACTTGGCCCTGCTTCCCTTCGTGACCGATAACATGTCGAAATAAAAAAGAGGAGGATACGAATATATGGAACTCATTCTCAAAGAAAACGTAATCGGCCTCGGATATAAGGACGATATCGTAAACGTTAAGTCGGGCTACGGCCGCAACTATCTTATCCCCACGGGCAAGGCTGTCATCGCCTCTGAGTCGGCAAAGAAAATGCTCGCCGAAGAACTCAAGCAGCGCGCTCACAAGATTGCCAAAATCAAGGCTGACGCTCAGGCCGTTGCCGATAAGCTCGCCACGATCGAACCTATTGTTATCGCCACGAAGGTGAGCAAGAGCGGCTCGATTTATGGTTCTGTAAACAACCTGCACATCGCCGAAGAACTGGCTAAGCGCGGCTTCGAAATCGACCGCAAGATCATTGCCGTTAAGGACGTGAAGGAAGTAGGTTCTTACACCGCCGTGGTGAAGCTCCACAAGGAAATCAGCGTGGAAATTCCTTTCACCGTGATTGCCGAAGGCGAAGAAGCTCCCGCTCCCGCAGCCGAAGCTCCCGCTGAAATGCCCGCAGAAGAACAGGCTGAGGCATAATTGCATTTTTGTCTGACGACAGATAAATCATGATAAGAGGCTGTGCCGAGAAAGGCGCAGCCTCTGCTTTTTCTTCATACTATACACCCCTCCAATGCGCTACTTCATCTTCTTTGCCTACGACGGCACGAACTACCACGGCTGGCAAGCGCAGCCCAACGCCGCCAGCGTGCAGCAGCAGCTCGATCGTGCGCTGTCGCTATTGCTCCGCAGCAAGATAGAAACGCTGGGCGCGGGACGCACCGATGCGGGCGTGCACGCTGCCTACATGGCGGCGCACTTCGACGCGCCGGAGCCAATTGACTGCAAGCAGACGGCATTTAAACTCAACCGCATGCTGCCGCCCGACATCGCCGTGAGCCGCATCGCTGCCGTACGTCCCGAGGCGCACGCCCGCTTCGACGCCCTCGCGCGCACGTACCATTATTATATATATACCGAAAAAAATCCTTTCCGCCGCCACTACGCCGCACGCTTCCCCTTTTCTCTCGACTTCGAGCGCATGAACCGTGCCGCCGAACTGCTATTGCAGACGAGCGACTTCACGAGTTTCAGCAAACTGCATACGGATGCAAAGACGAATATCTGCCGCGTCACAAAAGCCCGCTGGGAAGAAACGGAACCGGGGCTGTGGCGATTTGAAATCACGGCCGACCGCTTCCTGCGCAACATGGTACGCGCCGTGGTCGGTACGCTCATTGACGTGGGGCGCGGCCGCATCTCCGAAAAAGATTTTGCCGATATCATCGCGCAGAAAAACCGTTGCGCGGCAGGTGAGTCGGTGCCGGGCAATGCCTTATCGCTGGTAAATATTGTGTATCCGCAGGAGTTGTTTTTGACAGATTGACAGCATTAATATAAAACGCTATGTGGCTCGCCTTTGCCTTTCTTTCCGCCGCCCTGCTCGGCTGCTACGACGTGTGCAAGAAGCACGCCTTGCGCGGCAACGCTGTAATCCCCGTGCTCTGCATCAACACGTGTATCTGTTGCGCCCTGTTCCTGCCCGGCATTGTGGGCTCTGCACTGGGCACGGTGGGCGCGGACAGCGCGTACTTTATCCCCGGCGGTACGCCGGCGGCGCACGGTTTCGTGGTGCTCAAAAGTTGCATTGTGCTCTCCTCGTGGCTGTGCGGCTACTTTGCCATAAAGCAGTTGCCGCTCACGATTGTAGGGCCGATCAACGCCACGCGCCCCGTGCTGACGCTGCTCGGCGCGATGCTCATCTACGGCGAGCGGCTCAACTCCTGGCAATGGGCGGGCGTGCTGCTGGCCATCACGTCGTTCTATTTGCTTTCGCGCAGCAGTAAGCGCGAGGGCATCAGTTTTGCCCGCAACCGCCACATCTTGCTCCTCGTGGCCGCCGCCCTCTTGGGCGCAATGAGCGGTCTGTACGACAAATACCTGCTTGCGCCCGAAGCGTCGGGCGGCGCGGGGCTCGACCGCATGTTTGTGCAAGGGTGGTACAACCTTTATCAGGCCGTCATGATGACGGCGGTGCTACTCGTTCTATGGCTGCCCGCCCGCCGGCGCGGCGAGGCGCAGCCCTTTTCGTGGAAGTGGAGCATTGTGCTGATTTCCCTTTTTCTCACCGCTGCCGACCTTGCCTATTTCTATGCTTTGAGCCATCCCGACGCCATGATTTCCGTGGTGTCGATGGTGCGGCGCGGCAGCGTGCTCGTGTCGTTCTGCGTGGGCGCATGGCTCTTCCGCGAGAAGAATCTGCGCGCCAAGGCCTTCGACCTCTTGCTCGTGCTGCTGAGTATGGTGTGCCTGTTTATTGGAGGAAGATAAGAACTCTACCGATCGTCGTCAGATACAATAAAAAAGAGAGAGAATTGTGAAATTCTCTCTCTTTTGCAATTTGTCGGGGTGACTGGATTCGAACCAGCGACCACACGCCCCCCAGACGCGTACTCTAACCGGGCTGAGCTACACCCCGAATATCGCCAAACGACGATATCGAATTGCGAGTGCAAAAGTAGGGTTTTATTTTCGGGTGGCAAAGTCTTACGCGCTTTTTTTGCTATGAAACGCGATATTTTTATGAAAAATGCCGTTTGAAAGCTTTGCCGCGCCCCTTTTTAGCAAGTGCCGGCACCCGCAGAGGGGATACCGGCACTTGTCAACGCATGCGATGCTGACACATCGCAGTTATAGAATTTACAAAATCTTATTCCTTGTGCGCCTCCACCCATTTGCGGGCATTCACAAAGGCTTCCATCCACGGGGTCACGTCCTCGCTGCGGCGTGCGGCGGGATAGTAAGGATTTTGCCAGGGATAGAAGGCACGCTCCAAGTGGGGCATCATGGCCAGATGGCGGCCGTCGGGACTGGCAATGCCTGCCACGGCGTAGTCGCTGCCGTTGGGGTTGGCGGGATAGGCATCGTAGGCATATTTCAGCACCACATTGTAGGCGCTTTCAGGCAGTGGCAAACTGAACTTGCCCTCGCCGTGCGCCACCCAGATGCCGAGTGTGTCGCCGCTCAGCGATCCGAACATCACGCTCTCGTTTTGCGGCACATGCACGCCTACAAACGCGCTCTCAAACTTGTGGGAGTCGTTGTGGAGCATTCGGGCACGCTCCGTGTGGTCGGGGTTAATCAATCCGAGTTCTATCATCAGTTGGCAACCGTTGCACACGCCGAGCGAGAGCGTGTCGCGACGCGCATAGAAGCGGTCGAGCGCAGCCTTTGCCTTGGGGTTGAAGAGGAAGGCGCCCGCCCAGCCTTTGGCGGAGCCGAGCACGTCTGAGTTGGAGAAGCCGCCGCAGAATACTATCATGTTGATGTCGTCGAGCGTCTCGCGGCCGCTGATGAGGTCGGTCATCATCACGTCCTTCACGTCGAAGCCTGCGAGATAGAGGGCGTATGCCATTTCGCGCTCGCCGTTCGTACCCTTTTCGCGGATAATGGCGGCCTTCACGCCGGAGGGCGTGCGGCGGTCGGGGTCGATGCCCAGTTGCGCGAACGTGCCGGCAAAGGGTTTGCCGTCCAAGGAGTTGTGCTTGATGTCGAGGGTGAGGGGCTGCTGCTTGTAGTTTTCGAAGCGCAGGCGGGCGCGGCCGTTCATGCTCTGCTTTTCATCGAGCTCGCACGACGTGGCATACCACACGTCGCGCAGGTAGTCGATGAGGAACTGATAGGTCTTGCCGTCTTTCTCCACCATAATCTGGCGCTCTTCCGAGGGGCGGCCGATGGCCATATATGCCACGCCGGCCTCGCCCATGATGTCCTCAAAAGCCTCTTTGTCCTTGTCGGCCACCTGTACCACCACGCCGGGATTTTCGGCGAAGAGCGCGTGGATGAGGTCGCTCGAGCCGAAGCCGTCGAGGTTGATGTCGAGACCGCCCTCTGTGTTGGCGAAACACATTTCCAAAAGGCAGGTAATCAGGCCGCCGGCGGAGATGTCGTGGCCGGCGAGCACAAGGCCTTCCTTCACGAGCTGCTGCACGGCGTTGAACGCATCGCGGAAATATTCGGGGTTAGCCACAGTGGGCGCGGCGGAACCCAGGTAGCCGAGGCTTTGGGCGAAAGCGGAGCCGCCGAGTCGCTGGCTGTCGTAGGAGAAGTCGATATGATAGAGCGTGGAGGCCATGCAGCCGGCATTGACCACAGGACCAACGACGCGGCGCACGTCGCTCACCTCGCCGCCCGCGCTCACGATGACCGTGCCCGGCGACACCACCTTCGTGCCGTCGGGATATTTCTGCGTCATGGAGAGCGAGTCTTTGCCCGTAGGCACATTTACTTTAAGGGCGATACAGAAGTCCGACAAGGCCTTCACGCCGGCATAGAGGCGTGCGTCCTCGCCCTTCTGCGCACGGCAGGGCCACATCCAGTTGGCGGAGAGGCTCACGCTGTCGAGCCCTTCTGCCAGCGGCGCCCACACGAGGTTGGTAAGGCTCTCTGCCACGGCCAGCACGGAACCTGCGGCGGGGTCGATAAGCCCTGCCTGCGGGGCATGGCCAATGGCGGTGGCAATGCCGCTGCGGCCGCGATAGTCGAGCGCCACGGCGCCGCAGTCTGCCAAGGGCAGCTGCAATTCGCCCTGTGTCTGCTGGAACGCCACCTTGCCCGTCACGCTGCGGTCCACCTTATTCGTGAGCCAGTCCTTGCAGGCCACGGCTTCGAGGCAAAGCACGTTGTTGATGTATTCGTCTAATTCCGTAACGGAGTATTTCACGTCCTCGTAGCGGCGTTCCACGGTTTCGTCGGTCATCACCGTCTTGGGCGAATGCCCGAACATCTGCGCTACGTCGAGGTCGAAGGGTCGCTGCCCGTCGGCCTGCACAAACGAGAAGTGGGCGTCGCCGGTGGTCTCGCCCACCACGTACATCGGGGCGCGCTCGCGCTCGGCAATTTTGCGCACGTGGTCGAGGTGTTCCTCCTGAATGAGCAGGCCCATACGTTCCTGGCTCTCGTTGGCAATGATTTCCTTGGCCGAGAGTGTGGGGTCGCCGATAGGCAGTGCTGCCATGTCGATGCGGCCGCCGCATTCCTCCACGAGTTCCGAGAGGCAGTTTACGTGGCCTGCCGAACCGTGGTCGTGTATCGACACCACGGGGTTCACCTCCTCCTCGCAGAGGGCGCGGACGAGGTTGTTGGCACGCTTCTGCATCTCGGGATTGGCACGCTGCACGGCGTTGAGTTCGATGCCGCTCGAATAGCGTCCCGTCTCGACCGACGACACGGAGCCGCCACCCAAGCCGATGCGATAGTTGTCGCCGCCTACCACCACAACCTTGTTGCCCTTCTGCGGCGTGCCTTTCAGGCAGTCGCGGCGCGTGCCGTAACCCACGCCGCCGGCCAGCATGATCACTTTGTCGTAGCCATACAGTTCGCCGTTCTCCGTGTGTTCGAAGGTAAGCACTGACCCCGTGATGAGGGGCTGCCCGAATTTATTGCCGAAGTCCGACGCGCCGTTGGAGGCCTTGATGAGGATTTGCTCCGGCGTCTGGTAGAGCCAGGGGCGCGGCGCGAGGCTGTGGGCTGTCTGGGTGGACGACGAGGTGAGCGGGGAGCGGTACGAGGTCATGTAGACCGCCGTGCCGGCTATCGGCCACGAACCCACGCCGCCGCCCATGCGGTCGCGTATTTCGCCGCCCGTACCCGTGGACGCGCCGTTGAACGGTTCCACGGTGGTGGGGAAGTTGTGGGTTTCGGCCTTGATGGAAATCACGCTGTCGATGTCCGTCACAGCGAAGTAGTCGGACGTGGAGTGGTCCTTCGGGGCAAATTGCTCGATGCGCGGACCTTCGGCAAACGCCACGTTATCCTTGTAGGCAGAGACTATCTTATGCGGATTTTCCTGCGTGGTTTTCTTAATCATCGCGAAGAGCGAAGAGGGCATCTCCTTGCCGTCGATGATAAATGAGCCGCCGAAAATTTTGTGGCGGCAGTGTTCGGAGTTGATTTGCGCGAAGCCAAACACCTCGGAGTCGGTGAGCTTCCGCCCGAGTTGCTGCTCCACGCCGTGGAGATACTCTATCTCGGCGGGCGAGAGGGCGAGGCCTTCCTGTTCGTTATAGGCGTCGAGGTCTTCGATATAGATGATGGGCGCGGGCGTGTGGTGCACGGTGAAGATGTCCTGATCCAGTCCGTCGTAGAGGCGTTGCAGCATGGGGTCGCAGCAGTCGTCGCCGGCGTTCTCGGGCACGGGGAAGAACTCCTCAATACGCGCAATGCCGCAGAGGTTCATGTTTTGGGTGATCTCCACGGCATTGGTGCTCCAAGGCGTTATCATTTCGCGTCGCGGGCCGGCAAAGCGTCCTGCGAGCGTTTCATGTTCAAGCAATTCGGCGTTGCCGTAAAGCCAGCACAATTTCTTGCTTTCTTCTTCCGAAAGCATGTGGTCCACCTGCGTAGCAATGATGCTGCCGGCGGGGGGGCGGAAAAACAAAATCTTCATAAGGGGAGACAAAAAGGCTGTTGTAGATATTATATGTGTGCAAAATTACGATTTTCATACGAGATAGTAAAATTTCACAGCGTTGCAACGCCCATTTGTAAGCACGGGCAAGCAATTTGCCCGCCAATATTTTTTTCTAAGCCCGAAGAATTTTTCCCTAAATGCTTGAAAGTTGTTCCTGTCCTATAAGAGAGTTTTTGTTACAAACTTTGTAACATGTATTACGAACTTGCTAACATGTATTACAAACTTTGTAATATGCGTTACAAAGTTTGTAATAAAAATTTTCTTATAGGATAGTGAAAAATAGCTCGGGCTTAGGAAGAATTTTCAAGGAAAAAAGAAAAATTATCATGCTGAGGCGCAGACGGCAGGACGGAAAAGCCGCTGGCTGGAAACGCGCTATTATCGCGTAAAACTTCTTCTTTTTTCCTCATTTACCGCATTTGCTGCGCAGCAAGCGGCCGTTTCGCACAAAAATATATACCTTTGCAAATAAGATAGGCGGCGGTTCAAGGAAAATAATAAACGAGACGCCCCTGTCGGCAATCAAAGAATTTGCGACTATATGAAAATACGTCTTGAAAATTTACTCATTAATATTTTGCGCGCGTGCTCGCGCATGCCTCTGCAATTGCTTTACCTCATCTCGGACCTCTGTTGTCCGGTGGTCTATTTCATTGTGCGCTATCGCCGTAAGGTGGTGCGCAGAAACCTTGTAACGTCGTTCCCCGATGCTTCGCCGTGGCGCATCAGGCAGATAGAGCGCAGGTTTTACCGCTTTTTCTGCGACTACGCCTTTGAGACGCTCAAGCTGCTCACGGTGAGCCGCGAGGAAATCATGCGGCGCATGTCGTTTGAGGGCATAGAGGATTTGGAGCGTGACTTGAAGGACCACCCCTTCGTGTTCGTCTACCTCGGGCATTACGGCAACTGGGAATGGATCAGCACGCTGCCCATTTGGACCAAGAACCCCGAGACGCATTGCGCCCAGCTTTACCGCCCGCTCAACGACCGTTTGTTTGACGGCTTGTTCTCCGACCTGCGCACGCGCTTCGGAGCAGAAAATATCCCCAAATACGACGCGCTGCGCCGCGTGCTTTCGCTCCGCCGCGAGGGCATGCGCTCGATTATCGGCTTTATCTCGGATCAGGCACCGGGCGGAAGCAACACGCACGACTGGGTCAACTTTCTCAACCACGACACGCCGGTACTCACGGGCACGGAGCGCATTGCCAAGAAGGTGAACGCGGCGGTGTACTTCGCCGACGTGACGCGCCCGCACCGGGGCTATTACCGCTGCGTGATGCGCCGCATGACCGACCGCCCGCAGGACTTTCCCGACTACAAGCTCACGGAGACTTATATGAAGGAACTGGAAGACATGATACACCGCGCGCCGCACCTCTGGCTGTGGAGCCACAACAGGTGGAAGCACGCGAGAAAAGAAAAATAATCTTCTATGAGCATCACAAGAATAATCCGCCCGTTTTTCAACGCTCGCCTCAAAGCCATTGGGCGCTACGAAACCGAGGCTAAGGACATACAGCTCGGCGTGCTGGCAAGGCTGCTCGCCGATGCCGCCGGCACGCAGTGGGCCGCGGCGCACCGCTATGCGCCGGGAATGGACTACGACCGCTTTGCGGAGCGCACGCCTATCTCTACCTACGATGATTTCAAAGACGACATCGACCGTATGCGCCGGGGCGAGGCCGACGTGCTGTGCAAGGGGCGCGTGAAATGGTATGCCAAATCTTCGGGCACGACCAACGATAAAAGCAAGTTTATCCCCGTGAGCGCACGCTACTTGCGCGACACGCACTACGCAGGCGGCACAGATGCCGTGGCGCTCTACCTGCGCAACAACCCGAAGAGCCGCCTCTTCGATGGGCGGGCCTTGATACTCGGCGGGTCGCACGCGCCAAACTACAACCTCCCCCACTCGCTCGTGGGCGACCTTAGTTCTATCCTCATCGAAAACATCAACCCGCTCGTGAACCTCGTGCGCACGCCCTCGAAAAAGGTTGCGCTTCTGAGCGACTTCGAGGAAAAGCGCGACCGAATCGCCGCAGTAGCCTCACGGCAGAACGTCACGAACCTCAGCGGCGTGCCCTCGTGGATGATGGCGGTGCTCAACCGCGTGATAGAGTTCACCGGCAAGCCGATATGCGAGGTGTGGCCAAACTTGGAGGTGTTCTTCCACGGCGGCGTGGCGTTTACGCCCTACCGCGAGCAATATCACCGCCTCATCGCCAATCCCGGCATGCACTATATGGAAACCTACAACGCCTCGGAGGGCTTCTTCGGCTTGCAGGACGACCCTGCCGACCCCGCCATGCTCCTGATGATAGACTACGGCGTGTTCTACGAGTTCGTACCCTTGGAAGACGTGGGTATGCCCGAGGCACAGGCAGTGCCGCTCTGGGAAGTAGAGACGGGGCGCAACTACGCCATGGTGATTACCACCACGGGCGGACTGTGGCGCTACATGATTGGCGACACGGTGCGCTTCACGCAGACCGACCCTTACAAGTTTGTCATCACGGGACGCACCAAAAGTTTTATCAACGCCTTCGGCGAGGAACTGATTGTGGACAACGCCGAGCGCGGTTTGCAGGCTGCCTGCGCCGCCACGGGGGCGCAGGTGAAGGACTACACCGCCGCGCCGGTCTTCATGAACGACCGCGGCAGTTGCCGCCACCAGTGGCTCATAGAGTTCGACCGCCCGCCACAAAGCCTCGAAACCTTTGCCGAGAAGTTGGACCAGGCCCTGCAAACGCTCAACTCCGACTATGAGGCCAAGCGCTACAAGAACCTCACCCTCCAACGTCTCGAAGTAATCGCCGCCCCAAAGGGGCTCTTCGACCTTTGGCTGAAAAGTAAGGGCAAGCTCGGCGGACAGCACAAAGTGCCCCGCCTCTGCAATGACCGGCGCATCATGGACGAGGTGCTGGGGATGATGTAGGGGCGTGTGTATTGCATACACCCGCCCTATGCGCCGAAAGGGGCCGAATAGGATGCGATCAAACATTTTCAGACCGTATGACGCCCCACTCGTGAGACCTATATATTTACACTATCCTCCTCTTATCGCATGCATAAAAAAACACGCCTTTCCCTTCTCCTTGCTTCCTGCTTCGCCTTGGTACTCGCCACGCTTTATGGCTGCGCCAACCCCGGCAGCGGGCCCGACGGCGGCCCTTACGATGAAACGCCGCCGAAAATCGTGGAGATGTATCCCGAACTGGGTGCCACGCAAAGGACGGACAAGAAGGTGAGCATTCTCTTCAACGAACTCATCAAGGTGGAGAACATTTCGGAAAAGGTCATCGTGTCGCCGCCGCAGATAGAAATGCCTGAAATCAAGGCCGTGGGACGCAAAATCTCCGTGTCGCTCCTCGACAGCCTCAAGCCCGAAACCACTTACACCATTGACTTCTCAGATGCCATCGTGGACAACAACGAGGGCAACCCCTTCGGCAACTTCACCTATTACTTCTCCACAGGCACGCAAATCGACACGATGGAGGTGGCGGGGCACGTGCTGAGCGCCGAAGACCTCGAGCCGCAAAAGGGCGTGCTCGTGGGACTGCACAAGAACCTGCAGGACTCGGCGTTTGTCAAGTTGCCTTTCGACCGCGTGGCACGCACCGACGGCAACGGCCGCTTCTGCATCAAGGGCGTTGCGCCCGGCAAATACCGCATCTATGCGCTAAAAGACATGGACGGCGATTTCCGCTACGCGCCGGGTGAGCTGCTGGCATTTAGCCGCGACACGATTGTGCCCCGCGCCATAGCTGACGTGCGCCGCGACACGCTCTGGCGCGACACGGTGCATATCGACACTGTGAAACTCACGCCCATCACGCGCTATGCGCCCGACGACGTGGTGCTGCTCTCCTTCACCGAAAAGCGCAACAGCCGCATGCTGCTCAAGACGCAGCGCGACGTGCCGGAATGGTTTCGCGTCTACTTCACCGCCCCATCAGCCGACGTGCCCGTCATCAAAGGACTTAACTTCGACGAAAAGGATGCCTTCTTGGAACAGCGTAATGCCACGGGCGACACCCTCACCTACTGGCTGCGCCCAGGTAGCCTGCTCGAGCAGGACACGCTGCAAATGGCCTACACTTACGAAACGACCGACGACTCAACGGGCTTGGCAATCAACCGCACCGACACGCTGGAACTCGTGCCGCGCCTCACTTTTGCCAAACGCGCCAAGCAGAAAGCCGAAGAATTGGAGAAATGGGAAAAGCAGCGCGAGAAGCGCCACAAGCGCGGCGACTTTTCCAACGAGCAGCCGCCTAAGGAATACCTCACTCTCGGCAAAGGTCTCGCCGGCACACTATCGCCGCTGGGCAACGTGCACTTTTCGTTTTCCGAACCGCCCGCACGCATCGACACCGCCGCCTTTCATCTGCAACTCAAGCGCGACAGTGTGTTTGTGGACGCGCCTTTCCGTCTCGAGCGTGACTCGGCTGCCTTGCTCGACTATACGCTCTACGCCGAATGGCGGCCGGGACAGGAGTATGAACTGACGATTGACTCGGCTGCCGTGACGGGGCTGTACGGATTAGAGAACAGGAAAACCACGCAATCCATCCATATACCTTCCGAAGATTCTTACGGCGCGCTCTTTCTCATTATCCCCGACGTCGACACCACGGCCGTCGTGGAACTGCTCTCGGGCGAGAAGACCGTGCGGCGCGAAAGGGTGAATGCCCGCCACGGCGCGGATTTCTTCTACCTTAATGTCGGCACGTACTACGTACGCCTCTTCGTTGATGCCAACGGCAACGGGCGTTGGGACGAGGGCTGCTATGCCGAGGGGCGGCAGGCGGAGGAGGTGTTCTACTGCCCCATGCATTTCGATGTAAAGGCTAACTGGGACATCGAGCAGACGTGGCGCGCCCGCGAACTGCCCCGCACGCAGCAGAAGCCCAAAGAACTCATCAAGCAGAAAGAAGCCGGAAAGGCAACGCCCAAAAGTCGCAACGCCGAAAGAGCGGCGGCAAAGAAATAAACTATTGTTTGCCCACGAATTTCACGAATTTACACTAATCTCTTTCAACGGGTAGAATAGCGACCTGGTCGGTCGCACTAATCTCACGAATTTTCGCGAAAGCGAGTGCAGAGCCGAACTTGTTCGGGCTATGCCGAGCGCAGCCGAAATTATTGAATTAGTGAAAATTCGTGCGACCTACAAGGTCGCCATTATCTAAACGCTTTGTTATTCGTGTATATTCGTGAAATTCGTGGGCCATAAAAACCAACGTTTGTGCAAGGCGAGCGCAGAGACCAAGCTTGCTTGGACTATGCCGAGCCGCAGCCAAACGTCTGTTAAAAACGAATTTATAAATAAGCCATACGATTTTCTATGAAAAAGCTTTTGTCCATAATAATCCTCCTTTCGCTGTGCTCCGCCTTGCGGACGCAGGCGCAATGCACGGCTGAAAACACGGCGTTCAAAAGCGGCGAGACGCTGCTTTACGATTTGTATTTCAACTGGAAATTCGTATGGGTGAAAGTTGGCACGGCTTCGATGAACATTTCTTCTGCCACCTATCAAGGCGAACCGGCTTACCGCACCTATCTCATCACGCGCGGCAACGCCAAGGCCGACCGCTTCTTCGTGATGCGCGACACGCTGATTACCTACACGGGTCTCGACCTCGCCCCGCGCTACTACTTCAAAGGCGCACTCGAAGGCAAGACCTACCGAAAGGACGAGGTGTGGTACAGCTACCCTTCGGGGCAGTGCGCCATGAAGATGCGTTTCCAAAAGAACAATGACTACGTCATCAACAACCAGTATTCGAGCCGCTACTGCGCCTACGACATGCTCTCGATGATGCTCCGCGCCCGCTCGTTCGACGCTTCGAAGATGAAGGTGGGCCACCGCATCAACTTCCTCATGGCGGAGGGCAAGAAGTGCGAATGGAACAGCATCGTGTATCGCGGCAAGAAGAAATTCAAAATGGAAAACCAGCCCATCACCTACCGCTGCCTCGTCTTCTCGTTTGTAGAGAAAAACAAGAAAGGCAAGGAGGAAGACGTGATTACCTTCTACATCACGGACGATAAGAACCATATCCCCGTGCGCCTTGACATGAACCTCAACTTCGGCACAGCCAAAGCCTTCCTCACCGGCGCAAGCGGCCTGCGCAACCCGCAGGATTCGCGAATAAAGTAAACGGACTATACATATAATATATATATGGACGAGGCAGAAGATATTGTGAAATAACCTATTTATAAATAGAACTATGAAACGCTATAAACGCATTATCGATACAGTGCTCACCGCCTGCCTCGTCATTGTGGCGGCAACGGGCATCATGCTTCATCTGAAAAAGCACGGCATCGTTATCGAACCGCGTGCCGTGCTCAAAGCCATACATTATTATGCAGGCTACCTCTTCTCGCTCTGCGCCCTGCTACATGTGCAGATGTGCCTGCCCGTGCTGCAAAAGATGAAAGCAAAGCCCTGGTTCCGCCGCTTCACGTGGATCCTGCTGGGCATCTGCGCCGCCCTGCTGCTTACGGGCATCGTCAAACAATTTTCGCCCGTTAAGATTCCGCACCTCGGACTTTGGCATTACTGGTTCGGCATCATTATGATTGTTACCGCCGCCCGCCACCTCTGGACCGCCCTGCCTTGGCTTTTGGCCAAGTGGAAGAAATAACAAAACAGACTCTTATTCCATTTTGCTCCGTTTGCGTCGCAAGCGGAGCAATTTTTGTTGGCGACGCACGCCGTTGAGCACCTGCAAGCCCACACGCGGCCAAGTTTGCATATGCTTCACGCGGCGGCGCACGCCGGGTATGTCCCAAAGCAGCATCAGCAGGGCAAAGAACATGGCGGCATAGAGCGTCCAGCCGAAGAGTATCTTGACGCTCTGCGCCAGCAGGTTTTCCACCATTTGCTCCATATATCGGGCAAAGTCTACGGGCGTTTGCAAGCCGCGCACCTCGTCGAGGTAGCCCGAATAGCGGGCAAAGCCGTCTGCCACATAGTAATTCAATCCCCGGGCATGGAGCGCGGCACCGGCAAGGCCGCCCACAAACATGTGGAGGATATTGAAAATGCTCAGGGCCTGGAAGAAATGCTGGAACGACATGATTTCGTGCAGGCACCACATCAGGGCGATGCTCAGCACGGCGTAGGAAAAGCCGCGAAACACGAGCGGCAGGCGCAGGGCTTCGCTGTTGAGCGAACTGTCGGCAAGGAAATAGAAACCGGCGGCGTAGAGCGAGAAGACCGCCAGCCCCACGGCGATTAGTTTATAGGCGTTCCAACGCATAAGGCGCAGCCAGCCGAGCGAGAACAGGCAGCCCGCCCAGATGCCCGGCAGCGACCATTGGTTGAGCCGCTCGTAGATATGGTCGGCATAGTGCATCACTTCTTCATAATACACCATTTCCAGCACGTGCTCGCACGAGAAAAGCATCTCCACAACGCCGATGATCAGAATAATCGGCACAACGTGGCGATAGCCCCACATGGCGGGTTCGAAATAGGGTTGCGGGTGATACCACATGCGTTGCAGGCAGACGGCGAGCGTGAGGAGCGACGTGCCGCAAAGCAGTCGGATTTGCGGCGAGTGCCACCAGTAGAGCCAGTCGCCGTAGTTGAGGATATAGGTCACTTGCAGGCAGAGTGCCGTCCATAGCAGCAACCCGAGCCAGTCTATGCCTTTGAGCGGCACAATTTGCGGCATGGCGTGGAAAGGCTTGGTGAGCAGCACCTGCACGCAGAGTACCAGCAGCATCAGCCCGCAGACAAACCAGTGCATCAGCGACCAGTGATGGAGAAAGGCAAACTCGGCGGCGAGGAAGGCGGAGACTTCTATCGAGGTGAGCAAGATGATGTGCAGGATGGGGAAGAACACGCCGAAGTCGCGCTTGGGTGTCATCCACAATTGTATGTTCGACATGTTTTCAAACGTGCCCTGTATCTTTGCCATGCCGCACACCACGCATATCGCCCAAAGCACGGGGCGCGGCAGGGGCAGCAGGGCGACGAGGTTGCAGGCGATAATGACCGCCGCCGAGACGCAGAGCAGGAGTTTGTTGGTGAAGTGGAACTTCATGCGGAAGAGCAAAGGGAAGTAGAGGGCCATGCCGATGAGCGTGGCGTAAAGGCACATCAGCACGTCCTCGCGCATCCATGCGTTCTCTCCAATCATGTTGTTCATGGCACCCATATACAGGCCGCTCGAAAACTGGAAGCAAAAGGCCTGCACCACGTAAATCCACGGCCGCACCCATTTGGGCACGAACGCGCGGAACATGGGCATCGAAAACGGAGGGGGAGTTTCGTGAGACATGATTAGAATTATATATTAGAAAACGAGTAGACGAGACAGAAATGTCATGCAAACTATATATTATATAAGAAACTTGTCTCGTCTACTCGTTTACTAAGATTATTAGATTTTAGATACAACCGCCCGCATTAATAATTAATCGTACATTCCACGTTCATGCCTGCGCGGAGTTGTTTGATGTGCTCGGAAGGTTTGATGCTGATGCGCACCGGCACGCGCTGCTCCACCTTGACGAAATTGCCCGTGGCGTTGTCCTGCGGAATAATCGAGAACGCCGCGCCCGTGGCATCGCTGATGCGCTCCACCTCGCCCTCAAAGGTAACGCCGGGCACGGCATCAACCTCCATTTTTACCTTCGACCCCACGGCGATGTGCTGCAACTGCGTTTCGCGATAGTTGGCCACGACCCAGAGCTCGGCGTTGTCCACAATGTTTACCATTGTCTGCCCGGGGTTTACCAGTTGCCCTTCATGGATTTCCTTGCGCCCCGCCGTACCGTTGGCCGTGGCGATGATGACGGTGTAGGAAAGATTGAGCCGTGCGAGGTCCACGGCAGCTCGCGCCAGTTCGATGGCTGCGGCGTTTTGGTTGAGGCGATGACCTTGTTCCGTGCGTGTAGAGGCAAGCGTCTGCTTGCGGCGCGAAAGTTGCTCGTAGCGTGCCTTGGCGGCGAGATACGCCGTATTCACATTGTCGTATTGCTGTTGCGTGGCAGCGTCGTCGCGCAAGAGTTGGGCATAGCGCGCTTCCTCGCGCCGCGCGTTTTCGAGTTGCACGCGAGCCTCCTCGATGCTGGCATCGGTGACCAGCATATCATTCTCGGTGGTGTTCATGCCCTGCGAAGTGGCCTGCTTGCCGGCAAGGGCGTTGGCGAGGTCAGCTTCCGCCTGCGCCAGCCGCAGGCGAAACTCGCTGTCTTCGATAATCAGCAGGGTGTCGCCCTTATGCACGGGCTGGAATTCTTCGAAGCGGATTTCTTTGATGAAGCCCTGAACGCGGGTGTTCACAGGCGTGATGTGCTGCCGCACGGCGGCATTGTCGGTAAACTCCACGTTGCCGAAGTGCACGAAGTGGTCAATCACGAGGTAGGCGCCGCCGGCAAGCAGCAGGAAGATAATGGCGTTGTAAGTGACGCGCAAGATGGTTTTGTGTTTCATTGGAGATTTTTCTTTTAAGGGCCAGATTATCCGGGCTACCCGGAACTTCTGGGCTTTGCGGGGCATCACATTGCCCCGCAGGCGTATTTGAGTTTGTAAAGGCAATAGATTAAGTTGATGCGGGCATCGGCAAGCGCCAATTCCGCGTCGAGCTTCATGCTCGCGGCATCAGTGAGGTCGGTCACCAAAGCAAGGCCGCCTTCGTAGCGGCGGCTCACCACGTCGTAGTTCTCCGAAGCCAGTTGCACGTTCTTGCGGCGCACGGTTAATTCGGTGCGTGCCGTGCCGAGGTTCACGTAAGCCTCGTGCACCTCATCGCTCACCTGGCTGCGCAGCACGGCGTGCTCGTCGGCGGCGAAAGAAGTGGCGAGGCGCGTTTCGCGCAGTTTTCGGCGGCTCTTGTAGAGCGCGGAGAAATTAAACGACACGCCGACACCCACAAACCAGTAGTTGATGTTCTTGTTGATAGGCGGCACTTCCGTGGTAATCGGTCCGTCAAGGTGGTTCTCTGCCAGCAATGCCACGTGCGGCAGCAGGTCGGAGCGCACGAGGCGTTCCTTGGTGAGGCTCATATCCACCGACAGCGACGACCTTTGCAAACCTACGTGCTGCGTGCCTGCCGCCTGCTGCCAAGCGGCTTCGCCCTCAACGTTGACGGCGGCATCGTCGAACGCCGCCTCGGAGAGCAACTTGATGTCGGTCGTGTCCGTGCCGAGCGCGGTGAAGAGCTGCTTGCGCACGATGCTTTCGCGGTCGCGCAGCGTCGTTTCGCCCAAGAGCATCTGTTGCAGTTGCAGTTCGTAGCGCGTGATGTCGTTGCGCAGCGAGATGCCCTGCTCGCGCCGCTTGTGCATCTGCTCGATGAGTTGTCGAGCCAGCACGGCGTTGGCGGCATATACCTCTTGGCCGTTGCGCAGGTTGTGGAGTTGCAGATAGAGGCCTGTGAGCAGGAAGCGCACGCGCTGCTTGCCGTCCTCGGCATTGAGCTGCGCCAGTTTGCCGCCCTGCCGGGCGAGCTGTATGCCCGCGTTGATGCCTCCGCCGCCATAGACTACCTGCCGGGCGGCAAGGGAAAAGTTGTTGCCGAAGTGCGGCATCGGCGCGGCGGTGCTTTCGCCAAACTGCCGGTTCCACAAACGGGCGTTGCCGAGATACGACATGGCCGCCTCGCCTGTGATGTCGGGCAGTTTGGCCGCCTGTGCCGTGATTACTCCGGCTTCTGCGGTTTGCAGGGCGGTTTCAAGGCTGCGGAGCGTGGCGTTGTGCAGCTCGGCCGTGGCGAACAGTTGCGCCAATCCCTTTTGCAATTCCGCCGTCTGTGCCTGCACGATGGCAGGCAGGCACGCCAAGACTGCACTTAGCGCAAGCGCAATCCGACGCCTCATTTTTTCAGTCATAAAAATGGGGTTTTAAGAATAAACAATAAGATACAATGAAGCCTGCGCCCCGAAAAAAGGCCGCAAAGGCGGCGGGGCGAAAGCGATTACTTCAAAAAAAGAAAAAGGGAAATCAGATTTGCGCGCAAACGCCCCAGTGGTGGAAGCGGTGCACCTTGTTCTTAACGCGAACCAAAACGAAATAGTACTTGGAGTACATATAAAAAAGCCTTTCTTAAACCGCCCGGACTCCATTGTCCATAGCACTCTTAAATGCGTGGGCTGCTTGAAATGCGCTGCAAAGTTATAAAAAAAACGAACCTTAAAATCTTTTCCTTGTTGCGAAATTTGCCTTTATCCCTGCTTGAATAAGATTTTGAAAGGTATTAATTCTGTTTTATGTTCAATACAATAGCACAAAAAAGAGGGCGTGCCGCAGCACGCCCTCTTTGCATGAGTTGGTTGTATCTATCAGATTTTACTTAACGAAAATCTTCTTGCCGCCGATGATGTAGAGGCCCTTGTTCAAGCCGCGGGTTGCGCCGCTGGCATTGACGTTGGAGCGAACCTTCACACCCGTGAGCGTGTAAACGTCTACCTGTGCAGGCATCGTGCTGTCGAGGCTGATGCTGTTGATAGAGTTAATTGTGCCGTCGATTGGGAGGTTGATGTCACCGGTTTCTTCCGTGGCCACTTCCGTTGTGAGGTATGCGCTGTTGGCAGCGATTACCTGACCGGCATTGGTGGTAACGATAGTACCGTTGAAGATGTAGCCGCAATCCTTAACAACCTTGGTTGCCTCGAATACACCCACGAGACCGTTCACCGTCTTGGCTTCGAGCGTAGTAACTACTTCGCTGTAATCGGAAGCGGGCAGCGTGAACTCTTCGGAGGTGACGGGCTGGTTTTCGTCATCCAAAGCAGGCACATAGTAGAAGGGTTCGCCGGCGGGAACGCTTTCAGTTTCCTGGAGTTGCAGAGCGTGGTCCTTAACGCCGAGTGCCTTGTAAAGTTTACCATTGTTTGCGCTTTTGATTTCAAACGGCAGGGTCATGAAGCCGGCAGTTGCGCTCACGTTGTAAGCATAAACGCCATCGAGCCATTCTGCTTCTTCAAATACGAATGCAGAGTTGTCGGCGCCATTAGCAACGCCCCAGGTTACCACGTTGTGGCTCTGAGGTTCAGCGTTCATGAATACGCCTTCGTTCATCACTACGTTGAATGCGCCGGCAATCTTAGCGGAGCGGAGGGTAACAACGCAGGTGTCGCCTTCAACGGAGGTCGTCACGGCCTCGCCGTTGCCAAGCACGCGGTTGAGGTATTCGCCCGTGCCGACGTTGAGGAACTTGTAGCCTTCGTCGGTCTTGATGGCTTTCCACACGTAGTTGAGGCGGTTGCCCAGATCCTCGGGAATGAGCCACTTCACTTGACGCGAACCGTTGCCCTGTGCATACATGTAGGAGTCGACAGCAGTCTTTTCTTCGCCTGTTTCTTCATTAGTAACGGAAGTCGTGGCACTCTTAATCAAGAGATATGTGCCGTCTTCGGGCTGGATAAGGGCAGCGTTGAACTTGGCGAGGGCTGCATTGAGGGCATCCTTGATAGCATTGATTTCGTCGATAGTCATCACTTCCTTAACCTGACCTTGGAGCGCGGCAATCGTGCTGGCAAGTTCTTGCTTGCTGCCGGGCTTGAAGTAGCCGAGGGCATCCTGAGAGTCGTCGGCAGCGTCGAGTTGAGCCTGTGCCTCTTCGAGGAGGTTGAGCACAATCTGCGGATCGGGATAGTGAGCGAGGAATTCTTCGTAAGCAGCTTTGAGCGCGTCGATGGTTTCCTGCGTTGCGGCCTCGTCGATGAGTTCGTCATTAGCCGTGTTAAGCAGTTCGGTCAGTTGCGTCACGATTCCTTCGGGCACGGCCGTGATGAGCGATTTCTCAGCATTGTAAGATGCTTTGTACAGGCCTACTTCGGAGCAGTTCCACCAATAGTTCTCGCCGCTGGGCAGGTTCACCGTGCCGCGACGCACCACGTCGAGGCGGATGTAGCGGTAAGCCTCGCCGAGGTTGAGGTTGGCAATAGCGATGTCGTTGGAGTAAGTCGTTGCAGCGTCTACCACGTAGTCGATGTCGTAGGTAATTGCCGCCTGGTCGATGTAAGTCCAGGCCTCGTCATCGCCGGTCGCTGCGCCGTCTGCGGGCTTCACGGCATCATTGTTAGAAGCATAGACTTTTACGAGCGTCGGGCGGTCATTGGTGTTAACCGAGTTTTTGTTGATACGCGATGCAATCTTGATTTGCAGGTCTTGCACGGCTTCGCCGAGGTCGGCAGCGAGATAGAAATAGGTATCTGCCGGTGCGGCAGCCTTACCTTCAGAGCTCCATGCTGTGTGGAAGAAGTTGCCTTCGCCGATGTTGCCGTCGAGAATGTTTTCGATCGGACCTTCATTAGGCTCTGCGCCGTTGGTCCAGAGCTGCGAGATGTCGGTGATCAGGCCGTGGTTGCTGAAGTCGCCGTCGGCCGTGGCTTCGCTTTCGTAGGTAAAGCCTTTCTTGTAAGCGGCCTTCACGTCGGAAACGAGGGAAGCGAGATCTTCGTTGCGCTTGAACTGGTCGATTGTGCCGAGAATGGCGTCAACCTCTTCCTGCGAAACGTTGAAGAAGCGCCAGCCAGAGTACGGGCTCTTGGTGTCCCACACTACGAGTGCGTCGTGGTCGCCGGGGCAGTGCAGGGCGGTACATTCGGGAGAGCCGTCGCCAGCATAACCGATAACGGGGTTTTCAATCAGAGAGGTGCTCTCGATAATGAAGGCATCCTTGTTTTGCGGATAAACGAGGTAGGTTTCTTCGGCTTTTTCAGTGGTGGGAACGTGCGTGCCTTTTTCGTGAACCACGCCGAGGTAGCGCTTCGTGTCGAGGTTCTGCACATAATAGCCGGATCCGTCTTCCTTGGCAATGAGTTTCCAGATGTACTTAGCATCCTTTGCCGTAGGCGATTCGGGCATTTCCCAAGACTGTCCGTAGGTCCAGTGTGCCTTCACGCCGTCGTCGTAAACGGCATTAGACTCGGAGCGCATAGAACGGAAGTAGTACCAGCCTTCCTGAATGGGCACTGCGCCTGCCTTGGCGGCAGCAATGGCGGCTTCGCAGCGTGCTACGGCTGCTTCGGCTTGTTCCTGCGTCAAGTCGTCGTTGTTCAGGAGTGCCTGTGCTGCTGCGTAGGAATTCATCAGTTCGTCGTAGAGTCCCTGGCTGATTTGTCCAGGTTCGGAACCGGGATTGTAAAGTTCGCCGTCGCCATCAGGGAAGAGTTCGGTAAGCAGTGCTGAAAGATAGTCCAGAGGTTCCATTTGGTCTACCTCATAAATTGCCCAAGCGTTTTGGCCGTAGCCATTGCCGAATGTGGGAGCCTTGCCCTCGGCGTTAGTAACGAGCTGAACGATGCCGGTGCGCACGGAAGGGTTGGCAACACCAGCCTTCGTGAACACGAGTGCGCCCAGTCCTTCGCACGTCGTAGCGCAGGTCCAGTCGGTAGCCGCGGTTTCGATAGCGTCGGCTGCATAGACGTCGCCCGACTTGATGGTGAACACGAACGCCTTGGCCTGCGAAGCCTCGAAGTGCATGTTGTAGTCCGACTGCGTGGAGGGGTCGAGAAGATACTCGCCCGTCGTCACGAGTTTCATGCGATAGGTCGGCGTCGTGCCGTCCAAGTCTTTGCCTGCCAACTCGAAAGTAATGAGGTTGGCGTCGGAAATGGAGGCCGTTTTGGCGGAAATGCCATGGAAGAAGTCGCCGCCGGTGCTGTTGGCATTGTTGAGGGCGTAAGGCGTGCCCGGAACAATCTCGGCAGGCGTCAGCTCGCCGCTGCTTTGGAAGCCAATAGCTGTGTAGCGCTTCTCGGCATTACCACTAAGCCCGATTGCGAAGAAAAGCAATAGGACTAAAAGATTGTAAATCTTTTTCATGGTGATTTTGATATTAGTTATTAGTTAGACAAAATGTTTTTCACGCCGTCAAAATTAAGTGTTTTCTTTTTTGCAAGCAAATTATCTTATGTGAAAACCGCTTTTTGAGGTGAAAAATATGCGGAAATGAGTGGCAAAAGCGCACTGTTGCACAATAAAAGGCGGGTGAAAGCGTTATAAAATACAATGGCGAAACGCCGCGCCGAAACCAACCGCCCTCTATGCACCGCCCACAACGATACATATTATTAATAACAGTTCTGCTCTGTGCGCTCTGCACGGTGCAGGCGCAGCGTCGGCGCGTGCAAAACAAACCTTTCATTGATGAGCGGCGCTTCCACTACGGTTTCTTTATAGGCTTGCACGACCAAGGGCTGCGGCTCGACAACAACGGATATATCGACCCGCAAACGGGCGACCAGTGGGTGGCGGCGGCCGACCGCCAAAGCTTCGGCTTCAGCGTGGGTGTGCTGGGGGAATGGAAAATGAGCAACCACGTGGGGCTGCGCGTCATTCCGTCGCTCCACTTCGGCAGCAAGCACATCGCTTTCAGGAATCTGAGCAACGGCAAGGAGGAGTCGCAGGATATGAAGTCGTGCTACATCGGCGTACCGGTGGACTTTAAGTTCAGCGGGCAGCGCTTCAATAACTTCCGCCCCTATGTCATCGCCGGCGTGCAGCCGATGTACGACCTCGTGAGCAACAAGCAGACGAAACTGCGTACGAAACCCTTTAATTTCATGCTCGAAACAGGTTTGGGCTGCGACCTCTACATGCCTTTCTTCAAATTTATCCCCGAACTGAAATTCTGCTTCGGTCTGGGCAATATGCTCAACAAGAAACGAACCGACCTCACCGACCCCACGCAGCTTATTTTCACGCAAAGCATCGACCGCGCCGCCGTGGGCATGTTTGTCCTGACGTTTTATTTCGAATAGCCTCTTTCTTGGGATATATAAAAAAAGACACATCTCAGCGCGTGCTTCGATGTGTCTTTTTTTATGATTGTGAGCCGAAAGCCGGACTCGAACCGGCGACCCTTTCATTACGAATGAAATGCTCTACCAACTGAGCTATTTCGGCAAGGGGTGCATGGGCGAAAAGCGGGCTTTTCGTTTTTTGCGGTGCAAAGATAAAAAGTTTTTTCTTATTAAACAAGAGCAAATGCCCTTTTTTAAATAATGTCTTATATAAAACGGATAAAAAGAGGCGG
>ERZ809074.262-NODE-262-length-89842-cov-140.059730_pt1 | contig 89842 bp, 67 predicted proteins | sample MGYA00520795_ERZ809074 | MGnify/ENA primary metagenome ERZ809074 (study PRJEB31570, sample SAMEA3212989) | Homo sapiens | biome: human-gut; feature: human gut; material: fecal | place: Sweden | collected 2011 ...
ACTATGGTGTCGCCCTTGGAGTTGACACGCACGGTAGTGCGCGTACGTACCGAGCTGAAATAGCGCTTGGTCAGCGTCCCGTCTGCTAGGTAGGACGAGAGTACGCGGTTGTCCGGCTCGAACGAGGATGTACCGATATGAAACCCCGATGCTTTATTGCTCATATTCAAAGCTCGTTTGCTTATGTGTCGTTGGTGTATGAATATACCTGTCAATAACTTAATACCATATATACTTTATCGTAAAATGTCTCGTCCAATAATCGTCAGGCAGCGGATGCTCGTGTCTTATTACGCATTCGCCCCCATCAAGTCCTCCCCAGACGCCGATGCGCATTTCTACCGATACAGTATTCGGAGACACCGATACCCAATCTTTGAGTGCTTTATCAAATACAATAGCACCATATTGCGTGCGCAATATTGCGTAAGGATTATCTCTTGGCCCAATAAGGGACCATCATGATCTTCAAATACAATTTCACGAGCATTGCGGCGGTATACATATATGAGACCTGTAGTGTCGGGTTCGTAATGAAATTCAGGCATCACTCCTGGCGCATACTTTCGTGTAACTACGAGTATCCTTCTTCTGCTGCCCGGAATGACAATGCTGTCCAAGGCGACCTTAACTGAATATGCTGTTGAGTCAACCGGATGCAAGCGGTACGGCTTGGCTTCGCAGTCGCCGCAGCACATTATACACGTTATAAATGCTGCAAAGATAAACGCTATTTGCTTCATATTAATCACTCTCAATCTCTATTTACTCATTTATTTAGCGACGATGCACATAGCGCACATAGTCTTTTGATTCGGTCGCCGGGCCTTCAACTTTATAGCAGTTCTGATTAACCTTAATAATCCACCAATATACAGGGCCATATGCCATCAACGGATTATCGTTCCAGTGCCACGTGTGTTTTAGGGTAAAGACCTTATCGGAACACTGATGGCAAAACCGGCTGTATATACCATTTGATAGGACAATTCGATAGGAGTCCAGGAGGATATATCCTGCAAAATACCAATAAGCCGATGGTTTTCCAGCGTTTATTCATTTTGTCTCCGGTCTATAAGGTCTGCGATAAGTCTTTTCGTGGACATACTGAATTATTGGGCCGTACAGATGATAATTATCGTCATGTATGGCTATTTCCCAGTATATCGGGTCATATACCTTTGGCTTCGTATTCCAGCTATATTTATAAGCCTCGGTTATTACCTTGTTCCGCATTGTGCAATATGCATCGCATACTTCCTGTTGGATTACGATTGTTTTCCATCGACATTTCATAAACCCGGTGAAATTGAGTTTAGCACCACGTTCGCGTAAGTAATGCTTTTCACTAACCAAAAGTGAATCTATATTACCATCAATTGTTGTGACGAACAGCATTTTGTCTTGGCTGACTTTTGCCTCATACATAGTCGGAATGATGTCAGCATCAAGGATGTATTCAAACATTGGATCATTGAAAGTCACCTCTTGTAGCGTGTCAACGCGCACAACAGTATACTCATAATACGTTTCTCCCCTAGATTTCATCTCTTTACGCGACATAGTTCCCTTGGCCGAAACGAGTAAAGCGGAAATTATGGCAGCGAAAAATATCGGTTGCTTAATGCCTAAGTATTTCATTTTAGCTGATTTGTGTAATTAATCAATTTGTTGCCATCTTTGATAAACAGGTAAAACTGCACATTTTGCGAAGTTCTATATAGCACGTTTTTAGCGTAGTCTATGTCATCAGGTGATGGATTTGTGCTATTCCGTGGATGATTATGGTAGTCATTTCGAATTGTATATCCATGGAACAACTGATTTTTATATAAATAATCGCCTGCTGAAGACTCTAACTCCTGATGGGAAGTCCCCAAAAAATTAAGCCCATTATCTCCTTCAACACCGGTTTGAATGAGCTGCCATTCAATGCCTGTAATTTGGGCAAACATTTTGAAGACTTTATATCCATTTTCATCGCCTCGTATCGTCATAAAGGAAAGCTTATTATCGTCTTTGAATGTATCGAAATAGCAACTAAATAATCCGTTACCGGATAATTTTTCTTCTGCTACTGCCACGAACCCAATTTCTGTGTCATGACCAATCTGTACTATATCAGCATTCTCAGAATCAGGAATTGTTTCAAGATGTTTTCCTGCTTCATCGAAGCGATATATATCCATGCCTGTTGGGTCGGTGAAGCGGAGGGGGTTGGCGGTCGATGATTCTTGTCTGCAGGTAGTGGGCGGATGTTGGTCGGGGTCAGTCGGTGGGGGAGATCATGGCGAGGAAGGCGTTTTCGTTGATGATGGGGATGCCGAGGGTGCGTGCCTTTTCGAGCTTGGCGGGACCCATATTCTCGCCGGCGAGGACGTAATCGGTTTTGCGCGAGATTGAGCCGACATTTTTGCCGCCGTGCTGCTCGATCATCTGCTTGTACTCGTCGCGGCTGTGTAGGGCGAAGACACCGCTGATGACTATCGACTTGCCGGCCAGGGCGTTGCTGACGGGCGCGGTGTCTGTGGCAATGGCCATCTGCACGCCGGCTTGGCGCAGGCGTTCGACCATTTCGCGATTGGTGTCCTGCGCGAAATATTCGATGATGCTTCGGGCTATGATTTCGCCCACGTCTTCGATGGCTTGCAGTTCGGGCAGGGTCATGGACATCAGGCGGTCGATGCTTCCGGCAGTACGGGCTACTTTCTTGGCTGTGGTTTCGCCCACATTGGGTATGGACAGGGCAAATAGTACGCGTTCGAAAGGCACGGTGGTGCTGGCGCCAATGCCGTCGATGACGCGCTCGGCACTGCGTCGGCCAAATCCTTCGAGGTGTTCGAGGTCGTTCACTTGCAGAGCATATAGGTCGGCGGGCGTCTTTACCTTGCCTATATTGTACAACAGCTCGGCGGTCTCGGCGCCTATGCCATCGATGTTCATGGCGTGGCGGCCTACAAAATGCTCAATGCGTCCGACGATTTGCGGCGGGCAGGCCCATTTGTTGGGGCATACCCATGCGGCTTCGCCTTCGATGCGCACCAATGGGGTACCGCACTTGGGGCAATGGGTGACGAAGACCACGGGGGCGCTGTCGGCGGGACGCTGTGATATGTCCACGCCGGTAATTTTAGGTATGATTTCGCCGCCTTTTTCGACATATACCATGTCTCCGTTGTGTATATCGAGGCTGCGCATTACATCGGCGTTGTGCAGCGAGGCGCGCTTGACGATGGTGCCGGACAGCAGCACCGGGTCGAGGTTGGCCACCGGGGTGATGGTACCCATGCGCCCGACTTCGAAGGATACGAAGTTCATACGAGTGAGGGCGCGTTCGGCTTGGAATTTATAGGCTATGGCCCAGCGCGGCGACTTGGCTGTAAACCCGAGGTTGAGCTGCTGTCGCAACGAATTGACTTTGAATACCAGGCCGTCCGTAGCTACGGGCAACTGCTTGCGTGCGGTGTCCCAGTAGGTTATGTATCGGTCAATCTCGTCTATATTGTGCAGCAATGTCATAGCATCGCTTACCTTGAAGCCCCATTGACGCACGCGCTGCATATTGTCGTAGTGGTTGTCGCAGGGCAGGTCCTCGCCCAGCAGGTAATAGAAATATGCATCGAGGCCGCGACGAGCCACTTCCGCGGGGTTGAGCAACTTCAGTGTTCCGGCGGCAGCATTGCGCGGGTTTGCGAAGAGCGGATCTCCGGCGTCTTCGCGCTCGGCGTTGAGGCGGTCGAATGCCGTCCACGGCAGGACAATCTCACCGCGCAATTCGAACATCTCGGGCCAGTCCGAGCCTTGGAGTGTCAGCGGAATGCTGCGTATGGTCTTGACGTTTTCGGTGACGATATCTCCGCGCACGCCGTCGCCTCGAGTGACTGCACGCACCAGACGTCCGTGTTCGTATATCAACGATATGCCCGTGCCGTCAAACTTCATTTCGCCTACGATGGCGACATTGGATTCGGCGGCGAGGTCGCGTCGTATGCGCGTGCCCCAAGTGTCGACTTCCTCGACCGAATAGGTGTTGGCCAGAGACAGCATAGGGTAGATATGTGCGACTTGTGCAAATCCGCGAGTAAGGTCGCTGCCGACGCGGTGCGTGGGTGATAACGGGTCATCATACTGCGGATATTGTCGCTCGAGATTCTCGAGGCGGTGCATCATTTCGTCGAATTCGCGATCCGAAATTGTTGGGGCGTTGAGTACGTAGTAGTTGTGGTTGTGCTCGTTGAGTTCGAGGCGCAGGCGCTCGATTTCTGCGCGTATGCCGGCTGTATTGTCCATCGTGGTATATTGTGTGCTGTTGATGTGCAAATTTAGCGATTTTTTCTGTAAAATCGAGCGCACCCGGGATGTGTCGAAGCAAAAGTCTTTGAAGTATACGACCAAGGCAAATAAAGTGCTAAATTTGCAGCCTCAAAAGCGAGAACATCATATATCAAATAATTTGTTCAATGAAAGCGTTAATTAAAGTCGGAGTTGTACTCAATCTCCTTATCGGCCTCGGCCACCTGCTGTGCATGGCTGCGTTGGATAAGATTTTCGCTATTTACGGCATCAGTGACGTTATGGATCGGATAGCGCAATACGGGACATATTTGCCTTATGTCATTACGATTATTATTGCCGTGGCTTTTTTTGTGGTTGCTCTTTACGGAATGTCAGCGCTCAAGGCCATCCCTCGTCTGCCGTTGCAGACCACAGCTATGTCGACTATAGTTATAGTCTTTTCGGGCCGTGTAATTTGGGGACTTACGATGCTTGTACCGCATTTTACGTGGCTCGAATTATCATCGACAATCGTTGCGCTGTTGCTTGCAGTATGCTACCTGCCGTATCTGTGTAGTAGTAAGATATGCGATTGAAATACAGCGCGTTGGTGTGTAAATATTTGACTTTGCAACTTTGGTCTCTGTCCATCATTGTCTGTGTAAGTAGTGCGGATTGTGCGTTGGCACGATGCGGATTAGGAAAATAATGACTAACTTTGCGGTAAAACATCTGCACTGATATGAACGAAGACGATATAAAGGCACTGGCCTCGGATTGCGACGGCCTTGCCAATTACGAATACCTGGCCAACAACATCGGGCGCTGTGATGATGACATTCCGGCCATCATTGACAATATGCAGCGAGTGGATCTTACCGGCCAATATATGGCCAGCGCGGCGCGATTTCTGCACGCTATAGATGCCGAGCATTACGCCGAAGCGGTACGTCGCCTTGTGGCGCTGACCATAGATCGCGACCGCGAGCGCCGCTACTTGGGCGATCTGATGACGAGCATTTACGGCGAAGATTATGCCGAGAGGACACCACAGCTTATAGCTACGGACAATAACTTCCGCCGTATGTACAAGCGTCTGTTTCCCGACAGCCCTATGTAATGCGCCGGTACATACTTAAGACAACACATATAATTATACACCAATGATTAAGCAAATATTGGGTGTCATGGCCATAGCAACGGCACTGACGGCATGCGCCGGCAAGAGTGCCGACAACGTTAACGCCGCGGCCACAGACTCCGTCAAAGCACAGACAACAATGACAAATCCTGACACAACAGTACTCATTAAGACCTCCGAGGGCGATATCACCGTCCGCGTCTATGGTGATACGCCCAAACACCAAGCCAACTTTCTAAAGTTGGTGCGCGAAGGCTATTACAACAATACATTGTTCCACCGCGTCATCAACGAATTTATGGTCCAGGCCGGTGACCCCGACAGCCGCGAAGCCAAGCCCGGGCAGCAGCTCGGCGCCGGCGGCCCCGACTACACCATCGAGGCCGAAATAGCATATCCCAAACACTTCCATAAGCGCGGTGCACTGGCCGCTGCCCGTCAGGGCGACCAAGTCAACCCCGAGAAACGCTCCTCCGGGTCGCAATTCTATATCGTCACCGGCAAGAAAGTCTCGGAAGCCGAACTCACGGCTATGGCTCGTCAAGGCGCCATGCAGGAAGAATTTAACCGTCTGGCCCAGGCCCATATGCAGCAGATACGTGCCATGCAGCAGTCCGGTGATCAGCAAGGTCTGATGGCGCTGCAAAACGAACTTGTGGAACAAGTCAATGCCAAATTTGCCAATGACAGCACTGCCGGCCTACCCAAGGAAATCATAGACACATACGCAAAAATCGGCGGCACTCCGTTTCTGGACCGCAATTACACCGTCTTCGGCGAAGTGGTCAGCGGTATGGACGTTGTTGAAAAAATCGAAAAAGCCGAGACCGACGCCGGCGATCGTCCCGTTAAGGACATCCGCATAATATCGATGTCCATCATCGACAAGAAATGACGCCGGGCTGCGACCGAAACATCGGCGCGCCTGACACGCGACAAGACACCGCCGCAGACTTTGCAATAAGCGAAGATGCGGCGGTGCATACCCTTGCCAACGGGCTGCGCGTAGTACACAGCTGCGACGAGGCCACCGCTATGGTGTGCCTCGATGTGCTTTATGGCGTCGGCGGACGCGACGAAGATCCGGGGCAGACCGGAATTGCGCACTTGTTTGAGCATCTGATGTTTGGTTCGTCAGTGCATATTCCCGACTATGACGGCACGCTCACTGCTGCCGGTGGGCGTTCCAATGCATGGACCTCCAACGACTTCACCAATTTTTACGCTATGGCGCCGGCGCATAATGCCGAGACGCTGTTCTACCTCGAAAGCGACCGTATGCTCTCGCCGGCCTTCGACAGTGAAAGCCTGCGCGTGCAACGCAGTGTCGTCACCGAGGAATTCAAGCAGCAATGTCTCAACCGCCCTTACGGCGTCACCGGACATGCGCTGTCGAAGATGATGTATCCGGCGACACACACCTATTCGTGGCCTGTAATCGGCAAAGATCCGTCGCATATCGCTGCCATCAGCGGAGAGGATACACGTCGGTGGTTCGGAAGTCACTACACCCCGGGTAATGCCGTGGTTGCTGTCACCGGAAACATCGGGAGCGAAGAGGCTTTTGCCTTGGCAGACAAATGGTTCGGAGACATTCCGCGACGCGATGCGGTGGCGACACCGCCCATGGCGGTGCCTGCATTGGCGACTGCGCCTTGGGTGCGGTGCGATGATGCCTCGGTACCGGCTACGGCCATTACTATAGCTTGGCTTACAGACCCGTATGGCACTGTAGACTACACTGCTGCGGATGCCATCACCGATGCCTTGGCTGCCGGCGCCGCCTCGCGTCTATATCGCCGTCTTATCATTGACGGTGATGGTACCTTTAGTGGCGTCGATGCCAGTATTACCGGAAGCGAAGGCCCCGGGCTGTTGACTGTTTCGGCTCGACTGTCCGCCCCCGGATATGCCGATGATGACACTTGTCGTCGTGCCATCGAGATGCTTCTTCGCGAATGCAACCTGTTGTGCGGCTCGGACGCTGTGGGCGATGAAGAGTTGGAACGTCTCCAAAATCGTCAACGTGCCGCCTTCCGCTTGGACAGCCTCGATTATGTGGGTCGTGCCGCAGCCCTCGCTTTGGCCGTATACCACCGCGAAGCCCCGGACGCGCAATTGCGACGTTACTGCGCATTGACCACCGCCGATATGCGCCGCGTTGCCCGGCAATTTTTCTGCGACAGTATGCACGGCACGCTCATAGTAGGGCCGCCCAAGCCGTAGCATACTATATTCCCCTCCCTCATCTAAATCATATTTAATGAAAGAATTCGTCATATCACAAGAAACCAACGAACGCGCCGTGCTCGTTGCACTCGCCACGCGCGAGCAACCCGAGGAAAAGGCTCGCGAATACCTCGACGAATTGGCTTTCCTGGCCGACACTGCCGGAGCCGTAACCGTCAAGACTTTTATTCAGAAATGCGAGTATCCTAATCCGCGCACCTTCGTAGGTAAGGGCAAGCTGGACGAAATCAAGCAATTTGTCGAGGCCAACGACATAGGTCTTGTAGTCTTTGATGACGACCTGTCCACCAAGCAAGTGTCCAATATTGAACGCGAGTTGCAGGTCAAGATATTGGACCGTACATCGCTGATACTTGACATCTTTGCCCGGCGTGCCCAAACGGCGCATGCCAAGACGCAAGTCGAACTGGCCCAATATCAATATATGCTTCCGCGCTTGACGCGTTTGTGGACGCACCTCGAGCGCCAGCGCGGCGGTATCGGTATGCGCGGCCCGGGTGAGACACAGATCGAAACCGACCGCCGCATCATCTTGGATAAAATTGCCCGCCTTAAGCAAGAACTTGCCTCTATTGACCGACAAAAAGCGTTGCAGCGCAAAAATCGCGGCAAGTTGACGCGCGTTGCCCTGGTGGGTTATACCAATGTGGGTAAGTCCACGATTATGAATCTGTTGAGCAAGAGTGATGTCTTTGCTGAGAATAAGCTATTTGCGACACTCGACACCACTGTGCGCAAAATCGCCATCGACAACCTGCCTATACTCCTCACCGATACCGTAGGATTTATACGCAAACTGCCCACGCACCTTGTAGAATCCTTTAAATCAACGCTTGACGAAGTGCGCGAAGCCGATGTCTTGGTACATGTCGTGGACATTTCGCACCCCAATTTCGAGGAACAAATACAGGTGGTCGAACAGACCTTGCGCGAAGTTATAGGCAAGGATGCTGACACGCCGGTGATATTAGTGTTCAACAAGATAGATGCCTTCACCTATCAACCAAAAGACGAAGACGACCTCACCGAACGCACCACGCGCAATATGTCGCTGGAACAGTTGCGCACGTCTTGGATGGCTCGTATGGGCGATGACTGCGTCTTCATCTCGGCCAAGAAAAACCTTAATATAGCCGAGCTGAAGTCCCGCATTTACGATAAGGCCGTTGAGGTGCATCGCCGTCGCTTCCCCTACAACGATTTCCTCTATCAGAAATATGATGACTTAGCGGAGAATCAGATGCCTGATGGTGAGTGATTTTTTTTGCGTAAGTCGCAGTGATACAATTTAATGCAACCATAAAATGACAATAGCAATCATAGGAGCAGGCGCCATGGGCGGTGCTGTAGCTCGCGGCCTTCTCGCCGCCGGCGTCTCGCCCGAAAGCCTGCGCGTATCCAATCCCACGGCAGCCAAGTTGCGTCCCTTTGCGGATGCAGGGTGCGCTACGTTTTCTGACAATCGTGCCGCGGTAAGCGGTGCTGATATTGTAGTCGTGGCTGTCAAACCATGGATATTGCCCGATGTGCTGCGTCAGATAGCCACATCCACCGATACAACGCATACCATGCTTGCGGTCATAGCCGCTTCCGTTACTTGTGCCGAAATAGACGCGTGGATAGATAGTAAATACGCCGATGGAGCTTTGGTGATGCCCAATACGGCCATGAATGTGCGTCGGTCGATGACCTTCGCCGTGCCCCTGCCCAAAAGCAAGGAAATTCCGGCCCAAATCACCGAAATATTTGAAAAACTCGGAACGGTCAAGGCTATAGACGAGGCACATCTGCCGGCTGCCATGGCCTTGGCATCTTGCGGCATAGCTTATGCGCTGCGCTACATACGCGCTGCCGTTGAAGGTGGCGTTCAAATGGGAATACGCGCGGCCGAGGCTCAGGACATCGTGGCCGCCACCATCGCCGGTGCCGCCGCGTTGCTGACCGAGCAATCGGGCGCACATGCCGAGGCCGAAATAGACAAAGTGACTACTCCCGGCGGAGTGACTATACGTGGACTTAACGCCATGGAAGCTGCCGGATTTACTCATGCCGTAATCTCGGGACTGCTTGCCTCGACACCCAAATAACCGCCGGATATGCACACCAACAATATGCGCCGCATAGTTATCAAGATAGGCAGTAATGTGCTCACCCGTGCCGACGGCCGCCCCGATATCGCGCACATGGCGCAGATAGTCGGCCAAGTAGCCGAAATACGTGGGCACGGCGAGCAGGTTGTTCTGGTGTCCAGTGGTGCCGTGGCCTGCGGACGCTCCATGGTTACTCCGGGAAGCAGTCTCGATGCTGTGGGCTGTCGTCAGGTGTTTAGCGCCGTGGGGCAAATCAAACTACTGAACATCTATAGCGATATGTTTGCCGAATATGGCATTACCGTTGGACAGGTGCTGACACAGAAAGACAACTTTGCCAACCGCCGCGCATACCTCAACCAGCGCTCCTGCATAGACGCCCTGCTCGAGAGCGGAGTCTTGCCCATACTCAACGAGAATGACACAACCTCGCTCACCGAGCTGATGTTTACCGACAATGATGAGTTGGCCGGTTTGGTGGCCTCAATGACTGATGCCTCGCTACTCATCATATTATCCAACGTTGACGGAATATTCACCGGTGACCCGGCAGAGCCTTCTTCGGCGCTGATACGGCGTGTGATGCCCGGTGATGACCTGTCCGGCGTTATTGTGACGCGCAAGAGTGGCTTCGGCCGCGGTGGTATGGGGACCAAGTACGGTGTAGCCCGGCGTCTTGCCGCCGAAGGCGTTGATGTGGTCATCGCCAATGGTGTACGACCGGATATACTGCGTGCTGTGGTTTTGGGTGATATGGATGCACCGGACACCCCCTGCACGCATTTTGTGGCTGCCGATGCCGACATCAGCCCCGTGCGCCGGTGGCTGGCACGCAGTACTGCCTTTGCCAAGGGGGCCATACACGTCAATGCCAAGGCTGCAGAGATACTGCTCAGCGACCGCGCCGTCAGTCTGCTGCCCGTGGGCGCCACGGCCATAGACGGGTCTTTCGATGAGGGCGACATCGTCGCTGTCATCAATCCGGACGGCCGCCGCATAGCCGTAGGGCGCGCCGCCTGCGATGCCGACACCGCACGCGCTGCCCTCGGACATCACGGCGAGCGTCCGCTCATACATTATGATTACCTTTTTATCGAGTAAAAATGCAATACACAGATATAGACACACTATTGCAACGCGCGCATGCTGCCGCACCGGCCTTGGTCGCTATGGACGAATGTAGCCGCACGCAGGTGCTCAACGACGTGGCTGATGCCATCGAGTCTCACGCCGGTGTCATCCTTGAAGCTAACGGTCGCGACCTTGCAGCCATGGATCCCGTCTCACCGCTATATGATCGTCTGCGCCTTGATCGCGCACGCCTTCGGGATATAGCTTCCGATATGCGCCACGTGTCCTCGCTGCCTTCACCGCTGGGAATAGTCACGGACGCCAACACCCTTCCCAACGGCCTGTACATTCGCCGTGTCAGCGTGCCATTCGGCGTCATTGCGGTCATCTATGAGGCTCGCCCCAACGTCACTTTTGATGTATTCGGCTTGTGCTTCAAGAGCGGCAACGCATGTGTACTCAAGGGTGGAAAGGATGCCGCAAATACCAATGTCGCTGCCGTGTCCGTCATTCACGATGTGCTGCGCTGTCACGGTATAGACACTGCCGTTGTGGCCATGCCCGAGCCGACACATGAGGCTACTCGCCGACTTCTTGAAGCTCGCGGCCTCGTAGACTTGTGTATTCCGCGTGGTGGTCGCCGACTTATCGACACAGTGCGCCAAAACGCCAAGGTTCCCGTCATCGAAACCGGCGCCGGTGTGGTGCACGTATACATAGATGCCGCTGCCGATACCGCGGTGGCCTCCGCCATAGTCGTCAATGCCAAAACCCGCCGAGTCAGCGTCTGCAATGCGCTCGATACCACCATAGTGCACGCATCGCGCTTGGGTGACATTGCGCAGATATGTGCGCCTTTAGCCGACAAATCCGTGACCATATATGCCGATACTCCGGCCTATGGGGCACTGCTCGAAGGAGGATACCCTGTTTCGCTGCTTGCTCACGCCGACGACGATGACAGCGCCTCCGTATGGGATACCGAATGGATGGACTACAAAATGGGGCTACGGACAGTTGACAGCCTCGAACGAGCACTTGCTCATATCGCAGCCCACGGCAGCGGACATTCCGAGGCCATAGTCACGGAGGATGCCGAAGCGGCCGAGATATTTCGTCGCAACGTGGATGCCGCCTGCGTATATGTCAATGCTCCCACGTCCTTCACCGACGGAGCACAATTCGGTCTTGGTGCCGAAATCGGCATTTCAACCCAAAAATTGGGACCTCGCGGTCCTATGGGCCTGCGCGAGATTACTACCTACAGATGGTATATCGATGGCCACGGCCAGACGCGACCCTAAAAAACAAAGGGTTGAGGCTCGAAAAAAATGCGAAACGAGGCGCTTTTGTCGTTTTTTCGCATTTGTCTTTTTAATTTCGGCGAAAAGTTTTGCGGAGAAAAAAATAAATTGCTAACTTTGCAGTCGCAAAGGAGGGCGGCCGTCTCCAAGATATGACGGCTAAGCGTGCATATGAGGCTGAAACCTTCCACCACGGAGAGGTGGGTGAGTGGCTGAAACCACCAGTTTGCTAAACTGACGTAGGAGTTATCCTACCACGAGTTCGAATCTCGTCCTCTCCGCCATTTTTTAAACCCTGCAAGAGATACTCTCCTGTGGGGTTTTTTGAGCATAATCGCCTCCGGGTCGTGAAAGCTTCGATATTACAAGCGTTACGATTCGGTCATCAGGAAAGGCCGGAGGAAAGGCCGGAGGAAAGGCCGGTTGCCCGGCACGCCGATACATCAGCCATAATATCTGTTGGATACAACTACAGAGTCCTAAATAATTAGAAATATGCTACTTCAGACACACGACATAGTCACCATAGTCACAGCAGTTGCCATAATGTTACTGGTGGTCGTGTTGTCCTTATTGCACATCGAAAGCGGTAGTCGGTGGTATCAGTTGCATCGTGCACGCAGGTATCTGGCTCTGGCTTCGGCTGTTATCGCCATCACCGGAATACTCGGTATTATCCTCGGCCGTCAAAATGTAGGTTGGGAGCTTGTATCGTCATCCACGTTCTTTGTGGGGATGATTCAAGCTACGATATTCACGTACATTTGTATATGGATGGTGCATCCCGAATTTCGGGGCCGTATGCACATCATTGTTATGTTGCTGGTTTGTGCCATCGTAGGCGGCGTTGCCGTAGCCCTGTCTGTGTTTTCGCCGGAGGATTATGATGCTTGGCGATGGGTTTGGTCTGGAGCCTTTGCCGGCCAGATGGTCGAATACTGTATGCTCTTTGCGCGCGAGTATCGCGCCGGCAAGCAACATATCGACAATGAGTACGAAGACGATATTAGTTATCGGGTGCGCTGGATACGAAGGTGCTTCCTCGGAGCCTTGGCCGTAGGCATTGGCGCTCTTGTGTTTGCGTCCGTGCCCATGTCGTTGAAGTATTTTGATTGCTTTATGGTGGCATATACAATATATTACATATACATTGGTATTTGTGTAATCAATTACCGCACTCGCGGAGCATTCATCGTCCGTGTTGCGGATGTCTCCGGGTCGGGAGAAGTGTGGGATGTGCCCATGGCCGCAGCAAACGCCTTGACCATAGTCGAAGATGGTTCGTCAGCTGTCGGCACACATGTCGGCGAATCTGCGCCGACGAGCCTGCCCGAGGTACATACACTTATTGAAAAACGTTTGGCTCAATGGACCAAGGCCGGATTGTACCTCTGTTCGGATATTCCTATGGATGATATCGCCGGCTATATGGGAGTGACGCGTCGTCAGTTGAGCGCATACTTTGCCGAGGAGCTTCATATGCAGTTCCGCACATGGCGTAACACCAAACGCATAGATTATGCCCGCGCTCGCATCGAGTCCGATTCGGAAGTCTCTATATCTTCATTGCCCAACGTCACCGGATTTGCCAATGCCAGCAACTTCTACGCCGAGTTCAAGAAGCAAACCGGCATGACACCTTCGGAATATCGCGCCAAGTTCCACGCTGTGTCGACAAGCTGACACATCTCGAATGGCTTGTTTATCCGGAATGAAAGTTCATTTGGCTTATAACCAATCATTTTACAGCTTATTTTCCGGTATAATGGCATCGTATACCCACCATAGGGGTAGTAAAAAAAGAAAAGAGCTCAACGCAGTGCCGGGCTCTTTTTCTGTTATATAATATTGCGTTGCAACTGTAACGGATGTTGCCTATCAGTCGTTTATGAGGAGTAAAAATAGGAGGGCGCATTCTGTTGCAAATGCGCCCTCGCAGTTCTTTTGCTTTAAGGATAAACTATCGTATTACTTTAAGCGTCACGACCTTGCCGTCGATGCTTGCGGTTGCTATCATCATGCCCTTGCCTGTGATAGGTACGTATTCTGTGCATACGGGCATGGAGAGGAGAACACGACCTGTCAGGTCGCATATTGTGAGATCCGTTGCCTGTCCTGTGAAATGAAGCATTCCATCGTGGTATGACATGCCGCCTTGTGTATAGACGATGTCAACTGCACTATTAGTGTCTAATTCGAGGCTGAAGGCGTTGATGGTTACCTTACCCAGCGTCTTCGGAACGATACTGAACACGCTGTTTGCGGGGTCTATGGAGTAGACCGACACTTCCTCGTCACCATCGCCTGCAGAATAAGATGTTGCGTTCTCGGCCTTGATTGTGAAGGAATATTCCTGTGTAGTGCCGGCTGGAGTGGTGTTAGAGAGGATGCTGTGCATTGCCATGGTGTTGGCTGCCTTTGCTGTGCAGAGACCCCAATCTATGTCTCTGTCATCGGCTGTAGCTGTCACTTTGACTTTGTATATGCGGCCGGCTACGAGCTTGAAGTAGGGAGAAGTGAGGTACGTTACATCGGGGGTGCTGTAGTACTTGCTCCAGGAATAGAGCGAGGTCCCCTCGTCTTGTTTCCAGGTGTTATATGTCGATGCCTTTGACACTACCTGCCAGTCAGGGAAGTCGGTGGTCGCGTAGGGTATCTCAGTGAAGTCGCCGTTGTATGCATAGTCGAATGGAGCATCGCCCTCGGCCTCGCCGTTGGTGTTGCATACCAATACGGATAACTTGTGCACACCCGGTGTAAGGTCATTCACAACGTATGTTTCTTTGCTGCCGGGAGTGTGGAGAGCAGATACTTCCTCTGTATGGATGGCCGTTCCGTCACAGTATATGGTGTAGCCGAGTTGCTCGTGGCTGTCAAGATCTTTGCCTGCGATGTCGAGTGTCGGATTTTCCCATTCCAAGGAAACAGACTTATTCTCGAGTACAGATGCTCTTAGCCCTGTGATATGCTGCGGCAGAATTGCCTGCGTAGCAAGTTCGAGGGACTGAACCTTTATGTCTGAGTATGTAGAGCTTGAAGTTTTGCCGATGTGGTGCACGACGAGCACGTATTCGCCTTCAGTGTCAACGGATATCACGACTTCGCGTGTCCGGTATCCGTGGCCCTGCACGTTGCTTTCCTCATCGAGCTTGACGAATGATGATGCGAGATTGTGACGATCAGTAGCGTAACCAATCTCATAGTTGTTGTAACGGGCGTTGATGCTAACTTTCATGCGGTAGTAGCCCGGAGAGAGCTGCAGGTAGGGCGATGCGAGGTATTCATCGGCTTCCTTTCCGGTTGGCATTTTTGACATAAATGACTTGCTCCAGCTTGCCGAATCGAACACCCAAGTGTTGCCATCGGCATTACCATCGAGTATGGTGAACTTGCCTGTCTCGTTGTCATCGGTTTTTGATGCGTCAAATGCGTAGGGTATAGCTGCGGTTGGGTGTCCCACATATCCGGCACTGACTGTGATGGGTTCCTTGTCTATGCAGCCGTTGGCATTATATGCCACTACATAGTATGAGTATACGCCGGCAGCTGCGAGTCGATCGGTGATGCCCAGCGGTGTGCCGGCTTCGCAATTGCTGATTTCGCGGAACAACTCGCCGTTGCGGAACAACTTGATAGTCAGCGGTTCTGTCAGTGCTTTGCCGTTTTGATCTACGGAGGGGTTGGTCCATGTGAGGTTCACCTTAAGTTCATCGCCTTGCGGTACGGCTGTCAGGTCGGTTACAAGTGCCGGCACAAGGAGGTTCTTCATTACCTTGACGTAGTTGATGCGATAGCCCATATATGTGCCGCTTTCAGCTTTTGCGTGGAATGCGATATGGTATTCGCCGGGTGTGGTGACTGTGAAGGGTACTTCGCACTCCTTGTCGTATTCGCTGAGGTTGTCATACGAAACCAGCTCAGTGTAGCCACTCATATCGGTATCGGAAGTACCGAGGGCAAAGCCGAGGTCGCCGTAGATGGTGCAGGTGACCTTAAGTATGTAATCGCCGGCGGAATCGAAGTTGATGGCCGGGGACACAAGCCAGTTGTCCTCCTTGCTGCCGTAGGCGGAATCGAACTCTGCGAATTTTGAATATGAGTTGTATTTCCAAGGAGCAGTTGTGGATGCCTCGGGTCCGGAAACAGATTTCCAGTCAGCGGCGAAAGTGGTGGAACTGCTGAAATCGTCCACATACGGGAGGGCCTTAGCTGTGACAGGTGATGGGCCCGGGTCAGGTTGGTCGCCGCCACCGTCGGTTATGGAAAAACCTGTGACGTAGAAGTCATATGAGTTGGCATCACTGAAGCAGTGTATGCCGAAGGAGTAGTCGCCGGTAGTGGTAACTGTAACAGTTGTCTGTTGCAGCTCGAAGTCCGATGAGTGCTGATATGCCTCATTGCGTATCAATTGCGTGCCGGCGGTCATGGCTGCAGAGGTGCGCTCGGTAGCCATGCGTACTTCGAATTTCTCAGAATCGGTGCCGCGCGTCTTTGTCCACAGCTTGACGGTGTATTCCGTGCCGGCGGTAAGGGTTATCATAGGCGACATCACCCAGCAGTTTGCTGCGTGGTCGCTGTCGTATGCGTGGTATACGCCGCCTTGTGTTCCCGGGGTGGAGAAGTCTGAAGTCTGGGAGTCCCATGAGAAGCCTTTGGATCCTCTGGGGCCGTTGTTTACAGCGGTCCATTCGGGGTCAATGGCGCTGTTTACGCCGATGTCACTACTGTACGGTACCGTCTTGCTTAGTCCCGTCATCGGCAGGGCGAGGAGGACGGCAAGCAATGTTGCATAAAGTTTTTTCATACTGTTTTGAGTTATATTGTTATCAGTTGTATTATAAAGTAGCAGCCCGGTTTCGGACGTTGCCGAGATACCGGGCTGCGTCATATTAGTTACAGATGGGTTATTTTACGATTACCTTTGCGGAGCGTACTGCCTTGTCTGAGTTGAGGCGGACAATGTAGCATCCGGGTCGGAGCTCAATCATACGGTCGCCCTCTATGGTCACGTCGCCGGCAGCAATGATGCCGTTGGTGGTGTATACAGTGGCTACTGCGGAGTCTGCGCAAATGTGGATGCCGCCGCGCACTGCGGTGATTGTCATGTCATCGGTTGCTACATCGTCAACACCGCCGCCCTTGGCGAAGTTGACTTGAAGCTTGGTGTATATGCCGGGCATCTCAAATTTGTTGCTTTTAACAGCCTCCTCGTCGTTGAGCGAGTATGTGTTGAATGAGTAGCCGTCGTCAGGGGTTGCGATGATAGTTAACGGGAGGTATTTAGTTATCTTTGAGCCGTTGGCGTATTCGTTGCCCTCTGCGTCAACCACCTTGATGGTGCCGTGGATTGGGCTTATGATGTCAAGGTATGCCCATTCGCATCCGCCATTGGTGCCTTTGTGGCTCGGAGTCCATCCGCGGTCAATAGCGATGCTTGAGTCTGCACGAGTGCCTTCATTCAGCTTTTTGTCGCCTCCTTGAATGATAGCAAGATTGTAGCTAATCCCGGGCTGGTTGTCCTCGTCATCGCCATTGTCGATGCGTTGTGGCAGCGTATAGTAGAACTCGTTGAGTTCGGGCGCGGTCATGCCGTTGCCGTTTATGTAGATGAACTGCAGCTTGGTGTTCTTGCTCAGATCAAGAGCGTGGATGTCGTTGCCGGAAACATTGAGGTCTGTAAGTTCCGTGTTCCGGGAGAGGTCAAGACCGGTAAGGAGGTTGCTGCCAATGGCCAGTTCCATAAGGGCGGTGTTGTTTGACAAGTCAATGCTCGGGATTTGGTTGGTTGACAGGTTTAAATCAACGAGTTCGGTGTTCTTGGACAGGTCTATTGACGCAATTTTGTTGTTCTGTGCGTAAAACCATTTGAGGTATTTGTTGCCGGTCACGTCAAGAGAGGAGATGTTGTTGCCCTTCACATCGAGATACTGAAGGTATGGCATGTTTGAGACGTTGATGGCATCGAGCAAGGCTATGCCTTCCTCCTCATCACCGAACGAATCCGAATATGCCTCAAGCATGATAATGTTCGGATTGTTAGAGAGGTCAATAGTCTTAAGGCCGGTGTAGCTGAGGTTGAGAACTTCGAGAGCGGTGTTATGCGACAGGTCGATAGACTTGATGGGATTCCAGTATCCGTTGAAGTATTTCAGGTCGGGGGCGTTGGAGAGGTCCATTGCCTGAATTTGGTTGTCCCAAAGGCCCATTGCTGTGCCGTACTCGCCGAAGCCGGACACATCCACGCCTGAGAGGTCGCCGTATACGGTAACACGTGTGCCCGCGGCAGAGCCGTCGATGCGCGTGCCTTTGAGTCGGTCGTTGCCGGAGATGTATGCGTTTTGGTTGGTATACTCGGTGCGAGTTCCCGTGCCCCAGTCTATCCATACGGAGCTGCCTGCTTTCACGGTGTTTACCAGGAGAGACATTTGCTGTCCTTGCTTGACGTCAAACGACACCGATGCCATTTCGGATATGAAGTTTACCTTGATGGTTGAGGTTTCGGACACGATAAACCACGGGCTGAATATTTCCTTGCCGTTTACGGTTACACTCTTGAAGCGTTTGCCTTTTTCGGGGTATGAATAAACGTACATTGGCACGCCCTTGAGCGCGGTATCATGGACGCTTTTCACTGTCTGAAAGTACAGCGGTTGCCACTGGCAGAGTATGAATTTGCCGCCGTCGGTTTGCATCACGTCGAGGTCATAATCCAGACCGATGCCGAAGTGCGAGTAGAGGTTGTCGAGTTTACCGGTCTTGTTTTCGCCGGTATCAGTAGCGCCGTCGAGGGTGACTTCCACCGGGGAGTTTGTCGCGGTGCCGTCACCCTGAACGTCACATATCCATTGGAAATCCGAGCTTGTCGGGTAGCTTGTGTCGGCATGCTCGCCGTTTGAGCCTGCGATGAGCAGGTTCGGCTCTGTTCTGTAGCTTGATTTTGCTACCGGGACGGTATGCAGGGTGTAGGTCATTGACTCGGGGGTAAAGTTAGGACAGTTGCGCAAGTCAATGCGGTCAACGCGGTTTGCTTGCAGACCGTTGAAGTCAACAAACTCAAGCAACGTGTTTGATGCGTAGAAGGATTTGAGAAAATAGGCCTCCATAAGGTCAACGCGCGAAATCTGCGTATTGCTGATGTTGAGAGATGTGATGCTCGGAAGTTTGGAAACATCAAGCGTAGTTATGGGGTTGCCGGATATGTTGAGTGTGCTTATGGCGGTGTTGTTGCCCAGGTCGAGGCTGTGGATTTTGTTGTCAGCGACATTGAGAATGCGCAGAGCCGGTGCTTGTGAGATGTCGATTAGCTCGAAGTTGCATCCGTTTATGAAGAGTTCTTCGAGCTTGGTGCATTTGGTTACGTCCAGCGCGTCTACGCTCTTGTTATTGCTCAAAGCGAGCGATGTCAGTTCGGGGTAGTCTCCGAGAACGAAGGGGTTGTCAGTGCCTGTAGTCATCAGGCGGTTGTTGCTGAGAATGAGCGTGTGCAGTGAGGGCAGCGACACAGGATAAAAGTTGTTCAAGCTGCAGTTGCTCAGGTTTATGCTCGTCAGCGTGTTCTGTGAGCTTTCGGGCAAGCAGATGAATATCGAGGCAAGATCCGGGCAATCGTTGAGTGTCAGGTATTTCAGCACTTTTTGATACTGAACGTCGAGACACTGCAGCCCCGTGTTGTTGTTGAGCGTAAGCCATTCCAGTGTCTTGCCGCAATTCTCGAGCGTGAGTGTGGGGTTGTTCGACGGCGAATTCTGGATGTTGTTGTGTGACAAGTTAAGGCTTGTCAGAGGAGTCTGCGAGAGCAACTCAAAGGAAGTGATGGAGTTTTTGCTCAAGTCGAGTTTTGTGAGTTTTGACATTCCGTCGATGGCGGCGGATGTCAGTTGCGCATTTTGGAGCTGAAATTCGGTTATCTGTCCGGACACGGTGATGGTGGTGCCCTCGATGGTTCCACTAATCCAGCGCTGCCATGCAGCCTGGTCCGGGTCTATTGTGAATTTCTGCTGCACGCCATTGCCGAAGTCAATGGTCAGCGGTTGTGTGGCAGACACGACGTTGGCGAGAATTCGAACCTAGGTTCCCTTGGGGGCGGCCGTCGTGAATGTCATCGTGCCTTGTGCGATTGCACCTGTAGTAGCCAATATGGCTGACACAATGGTAAGTAGAAGTTGTTTCATAGAACGCTTTAAATAATGTTATATTGTCATTTTGCTATTGCAACTGTAATGTAGGTTGCTGATTGTAGTGCAAAGTTAAAAGTTAGTTGTTAATATTCATATGTTGACAATTACTTGTAAAAAAATATTGTCTAAGCGATTTCGGCCGCTGTGCCAAAGAGAACTTGACGATTTTATCACATTAATGGTGGGTCTGTATCAAGAATGTAGACGTGGTAGGAGTGCAGTACATTGCGCCGCACAATATCGGGATATTATGATGATTATCAAATTAATGGGTTGTGTTGTTGCGGGTACAATGCCCGTTGACACCTTCAGAGTGGATGCCTTTCCTTGTATGGTGTTCCGCCTTCGATTTTCCGGATTGCAAAAGTCGATTTTAGGCCTATATGCCAAAAAAAGTCCGATGAACTCGGACTTTTTTTGCTTTGGCTTGGTTGTGACAGGCTTTGCCGTGCCATGGCGAGGCCGTGGGTACGGCTTATCAGTTTGTTTTGTCAGTTGTTTGCGGCGGCCAGAGGTGCGGGCACAACGTATACGCGTGCGGCCAGTTCCTGGTCGAGGGTATAAAGCGCCATACCATCGTTGCCTATCAGGCGCAAGCGGTCGATGAGTTGGCGTGCGTTGTCTTCTTCTTCGACTTGCTCGGAAACAAACCAGTCAAGTTTGCCGCGTGTGGCATAGTCGTGTTCGGATTCGGCCAGTGCGTACAGATTGTTGATGAGCGAGGTGACTTTCTGTTCATGCTCCAAAGTGTGCTCGAAAGCAGCCAAAGGTGTGTCCCAGCTATCCGGAACGGCTTCGATAGGCTGGAGACGTACGCGTCCGCCTCGCGAGATGAGGTAATTGATGAATATTTCGGCGTGAGCTTGTTCTTCTTTGGTCTGAACGCGGAACCAGTTGGCGATGCCGGGCAGTCCGGCGTGCTCAAAGTTCATGGCCATGGCCAGATACAGATATGCCGACCACAATTCCTTGTTGATTTGGAAGTTGATGGCATCTTCAACGTTGCTGTTAATCATAGCTGTATGTGTGAAAAGTGAATAATATGCGTGTTCTGCTAAGTATGTCAAATATACGGGCAAAAAGGATGCCAATGGCCGTTTTTTTTGCTGTGTCAGTGCTTGTCGAGCAGCGATTGCAGGTAGGGCGTGGGGCGTATCGCTATTGCTCGCCGGATGTATGGCGTGGCAGCATCGCGTTTGCCGCAAGTGACGAGATATGCTGCCAAATCTACCAGGGTGTCATAGTTATCAGGGGCAAGGTCAAGGATGTGTCGCCATATTTCGGCGGCTTCGTCACCGTCGCCGCAGAGCAAAGTTCCCCGCGCCTTGACGCGTAGATATGTCACGTTTTCCGGGAAGCCTTGCAGCATCTTGTCGGCGTAAGCCATCATCTGCGGTCCGTTGTTGCGATAGTCATAGTATTCGAGGAGGCTGCGATCCACCATACGTGTCATCCATGGGAAGTTGTCGCGTGCGCGTACCAGCAGGTCTTGGTATATGCCCGGGTGGCCCAGTGCGAAGGCGCGCGTGCGTATGCGCGAAAATAGTGTATCGGCATTCACCAAGTTGTCCATAGCGCTGTGTGTCAACGATATGGCGGCGGTTGTGTCGCCTGCCAAAGTATTGCAGACCATGGCATCGGCGTATATGTTTGTGTCGTCGGGTGTCCGGTCTAATATCAGCCAGTATATTGCGCTGGCGTTGAGCCATTCGCCTTGTGCAACATATCGTGCGGCCTTGGTGCGCAGTGCATCTGTCTCGCCGGCCAAGGCGATGACACATGCGCATAGGGCGCATGTCGCGGAGAGGAGTGCTTTGCGGATATTCATTGTCATGCGTGGCTATTGCCGTTCGAGTTCTTCAGGATGCTTGAGGTAGTATTGCTCGAGCATGTGGTGTAGGTTGAAGTAATGGTCGCTTTCCTTGGGGTCTTTTTTGCCTACCTTGATCGTGACCTTTTCGTAGTAAGGTTCAACGAATTCCGAGCCGGTGACAGTGACTTGCGATCCGGAGAGGTTGAAGAAGTCGTATTCGTGTGTCTGATAGGTTACTACCCATGCGTTCTCGGGGTCGTTGCCTGTGCCCGAGGATGCTATGGTCAGTAGCAAGTTGTTGAGTTTGGAGGCCCAGATGTTGGCTATGTTGACTTTCCCGAGGCTTTTGTAGGCGTATACCATGTAGTTGAGTTGTCTCAGGTCCAGAGGGTTGTCGCCGAGGACTTTTTCGGCAACGCTTATTATGCGCTTGCACTCGCCTTTTGATAGATGGTCGCGCTTGAGGTATATGGGTCCCAATTGCTTGACTTCGTTCTCGAAAGGCGATGGACGATACGGATCGTAGTCTTCCTGGAATATGGCGCCGTAGTAGAAGTATCGGTATTGTTCGGCGGTCATCGATGTGTCGTTTTCGAAGAACTTGTCCATAAGCCGAGGAAAATAGAATTGCGAAGTCGGGTCTGTGGAGGCTTCTTTGATTTTGGCCATGTCCGGGTGTGAGTGTGTCAGACGCGGCCTTTGGGCGTAGGACCCGAAGCCGGCAATCAGCGTGGCCGTAAATATAGTGAGAAGTGTCAGTATTCGATTCATATCAGAGAGGTCGTAGGGTGGTGAGTGTCAGCAGGCGGGCCAAAGCCATGCCGACAATAGTCATGGTGACGATGGCGGCGGCGCCGGTACGCAACAGCGTAATCCAAAACGGGCGTGTCGGGAACGTGCAGCGCTGTCGGGCATGTGCATTGATGCGCGAGAAAGCCAGCATCCCGAATACAGCGCCGCCGGCGGCGCCCAGAATAAGCCCGGCCATGGTGTTGACTATCAGTCCGACGATGGCGCCGGTGAGTGTCCCGGTGACCACGAAGGGCCGAGCGCTGTCGCAGTCCTCGCTGTCGCGCCGGTCCGAGTATGCAAGTATGGTGGCTATCAGGGCTACAAGGCCCCACAGCACCATATCGCCGATGCTCCATACGGCTGATAGGCCGATGCGACACGTCCACATGCCGATGTAGGCGCACAATGCCGCCGGCTTGCGGCGGAAGTACGCCAAGATTACGGCGACACTGAGCAGCAGTCCTGTCAGCACTACCATTATCGGATCCATAGTTAATTGTGCGTTGTCCATTGCATGTGGCAATACCGCTGTATGCGGTGTCGCTATTGGCAAAGGTAGCAAAATTTCGGCGCAATGCCGCCGTGCACACTGTGTGTGCGCGTACTTTTATGAAAGTTTTGCACAACTGTTATCATATCTGAAAGGTTGTGCACGCCGGGGTGTCAGTGCGCGTCCAGCCAGTTGGAGGCGATGCCGGTGGATACGTCTAACGGCACGGGCGACTGCGGCCACGCTTGCGACATCTTTTCGGTGACTAAGGCGCGCAGGGCTTCTTCCTCGCCGGGTACAACGTTGAATACCAATTCGTCATGCACTTGCAAAATCATGGTAGAGTGCATTCCGCGAGCTTTCATTTCGCGATGTATGGCCACCATTGCAATTTTGATGATGTCGGCGGCCGATCCTTGCAGAGGGGCATTGACGGCGTTTCGTTCGGCAAAATTTCGCACGGTGGCGCTCCGCGAATTGATGTCCGGAAGGTATCGTCGCCGCCCGAATATAGTCTCGACATATCCGCGTTCGCGCGCTTGCTCGATCGAGCGTTTGATGAAGGCGTCCACACCCGGATAGGTGCGCAGGTATCCGTCTATCAGTCCCTTGGCCTCGCCGCGCGGTATGCCAAGGCGTTCGCTCAGGCCGAAGGCGCTAATGCCGTATATTATGCCGAAATTGGCGGTCTTTGCCTTGCGGCGCTGGTCGTCGGTGACGGAGCCTTCGTCCTCGTGGAAGATTTTGGCGGCTGTGGCGCGGTGGATGTCCTTGCCTTCGCGGAAGGCTTCGAGCATCACGCTGTCGCCGCTGAGCGCTGCCATAAGCCGCAATTCGATTTGCGAATAATCGCAGGACATGATTCTATCGCCCTCGGAAGAACCTGTGAATGCGGCACGTATGCGGCGTCCCTCGGCGGTGCGAATGGGGATGTTTTGCAGGTTGGGGTTGTTGGACGAAAGGCGTCCTGTGGCCGTGGCGGTCTGGTTGAATGTGGTATGCACCATTCCATCTATGGGTGATACCATCTTAGGCAGCGCCTCAACGTATGTCGATTGCAACTTCTTGAGCGCACGTATGCGCAGTATTGCGTCCACTATCGGCCACTGTGCGCGATATTTTTCCAGAATTTCTTCGGTGGTGGAATAAGCTCCGGTCTTGGTGCGCTTGGCTTTGGGGTCGATTTGCATTTTGCCGAAGAGCATTTCGCCCACTTGTGCCGGCGAAGCGGTGTTGAAGCGCGTGCCGGCCATTTGCCAGACTTCTTCTTCGAGGGCGGATATGCGCGATGTCATCTCAACGGCTATGCCTTGCAGCAATGTGGTGTCTATGCGCACGCCTGCGTATTCCATGTCTGCGAGGACGCGTACCATCGGCAGCTCGATATCGGAGAGTAGATGTTGATGGCTGTTGGTGGCAATGGCTTGTTGTAGAGGACTGTACAGTCGCAGTATGGCATCGGTCCTTGAAGCCATGCGCGCTGCTGTCTGTGCATCATCGCCCTTGATGCCGCGGCGTAATGTCTGCACCGGCACGCCCCAGTCGGGTATGTGTACTTGAAGCATTTCGGCTGCGATGTCGGCCAGCATCTGCGAACCCTCGGGGCGTAGCAGGTAGTGCGCTATTGCAATGTCGTAGTAATTGTCCTGCATATCTATGCCGTGGCGGCGCAGTATTGTGATGTCGCGCTTAATCATTGCTCCGAGCACGACACGTCCGTCTTGTGCTATGATGTGCGACACAGCTGCGGCCACTGACCGGTTGATGGTGTCGCGGACAGGGATGTACAATGTCGATTCGGCACATTCGTTGCCGACCGAAAGAGTTATGCCCAGCAGTTGTGCCGACATTGCGCTCTCGCCTTCGACGTTGAGCGCCAGCGCAATGAGCGGGTAATTTGCGGCGCCGTGTTCGGCGTTCCACGCCTCGATGACTGTGGTGTCATCGGAGATGGATATGCCGGCAGCGTCTATGGCCGGAGTATCTAATACGGCGTCCGATGGAGCGTTGTCTGCAAAATCGAAGAGCGAGCCCATGCCGTCTTCTTGCCGTGCCGGGGCGGTTGTCGGGGTCGCTTTTTCGGGCGTTCTGTCGTCTTTGAGGCGCGTAAGGAATGTTTTGAATTCAAGGTCCGAATAAAGGCGACGTAGCTCGGCATAATCCGGATTGGTGCGGCGTAAGCCCTCAGGGGTAACGTCCATGGGAACATCGGTCTTGATGGTCACCAGATAGCGGCTAAAGCGTATCTGTTCGGCGTTGTCTGCAATTTTGCGGCCTAAGGCACCCTTGATTTCGGCGGCGTGTTCCAGCATGTTGTCTATATTGCCCCATTGGGCGATGAGCTTGACTGCGGTCTTCTCGCCCACGCCCGGACACCCCGGCACGTTGTCCGATACGTCGCCTTCCAGGGCCAGCAGGTCTATGACCTGGCTTGGCGAGGATATGCCGTAGCGTGCGCAAATTTCTTGCGGACCGCGTATTTCGAGGTCTTGTCCGCGCGTGGCCGGTCGCAGCATCAATGTGCTGTCGTTTACCAATTGCCCGTAATCCTTGTCTAAGGTCATCATGTATGTCGTGAAACCCTGCTTGGAGGCGGCTGTGGCCAATGTGCCGATGACATCATCAGCCTCGTAGCGCTCCACTTCGACTACCTTGATGCCCCATGCACGAATGATGTCTTTGATTACCGGGATGCTCAGCGTGATGTCTTCGGGCTGTTTGTCACGTCCGGCCTTGTATTCCGGATATTCCTCGTGGCGGAATGTCTTGCCGCCCGGGGGGTCAAAGCATACGGCTATATACGGCGGATTGTGCTTGGTGAGGATTTCGCTCAGAGTGTTGCAGAAGCCGTATATTGCCGAGGTGTTGCGCCCGTCCGAAGTCGTGCGCGGACTGTTGATGAGGGCGTAATATGCGCGGTATATCAGCGCGTAAGCGTCTAACAGAAAGAGTTTTTTGTCGTCCATAGTCGTGAAGTGTCGAAGTGTAGGCGCATGCCTTTGGCGTGCGCTCGTGTGCCTTCCGTCATAATCGACACCGGACGCCCGTCCCTACAAAGGTAGCTTTTTGCCGCGAGAATGGCAACAATTTAATAAGGATTTCTAAGTCGTGTAGAGTCAAGCGGTAAGCTTGATCCGATTTGATTTATTAATTTTGAAGAATTGTTGGCCAAAAATTTGCATATCGAAAAACCGTTGTGTAAATTTGCCGTGAATAAATCCTCTCTCCCGCCAATGCCCCTTAGAAATCACTTGGACATCCGGGGATAGAGAGAGAAAGAATACCGACCTTAAAATAATACCTGATTATGAACAGAACCACCCGAAGACTGAAAGCGCTGCTGACAGCAGTGGCTTTTGGCGCGTGCTGTGCGTATGCACAGATCGCCCCGCCTGCCGGCTTTGTCCTGCCGGATGCTGACCCGGACGCCGCACCTTACGACTTCCACATGTCCAAGACAGATGACGGCATGTCCGTCTCGCTCACCCTCAATCGCATTGACCGCATCGTCACCGACATCAATAACACAAACCATACACCGCTTATAGCCATTGGCCCGGGAACAAACCAACGTACGCTATATCTCAATAATGTGCGAACGGCTTGTGCGTTATATCGCTATTAATTGATGGTAAGGTCGAGAGTACATATAAACTTCTAAAACAATAGAGATATGATTAAGCAACTACTAAAAGCCGTAATGACAATGGCATTGTTCCTATCAGTCATACTCGGCTATGCTGAAACAACGGAGGGCAAAATGTTCTATGGTCTCCCGACGTACACAGTGGGCAATTATATGTATGCTGTTCATGAATTTGGCAAAAGCTATGATATCCTACCGAAATATAAAAATTCCTCTATATATAAATATACCGGAGCAATCCTGATACCGAACTTAGACAAGAGTGTAAAGTATTCGGGTAAGATTACCATTCCGGAAAGAGTCATCATCAATGGCACCGAGTATCCCGTATTCGGGTTTATGTGGCTTTCGGTGTATCCGGAGAACGAAAGTGAAGACTTGGAGATAGTATTACCTGAAAGACTGAAGGTGTTAGGATTCAACGGGAATTTTAGTGGGGGTCGAAACACCATCAAAGCTATTAATATCCCAAAGACGGTAGAATACATCGGTGCAATGAAGTATATTGTACCGGGAGCCACCGTAACAATCCCGTCTGCAGTAAAGGAGGTAGAATATGATGCCGGGCTACATGCTGACAACCTCATAATAGAAGATGGTGAGCATACGTTCCGCACGTACTCTATCGGGTGTGGCAACAAAAGTCTCACAATCCCCGGATCAGTACAATTCAGTTATTGGTCATTAGCTGCGTCTAAGCTGGTGGAGCTAATAATTAAACAGGCAACCGATGAGTTTATAACTCCTAATTTGGGCGAAGCTTTCTGCCCCATATCGTACAATATCAATAGAGTAATCTGCGAATATACGCGTCCTCCCCAAGTACATAAAAGAGCATTTGATATTGAAAAGGCTAACGATGACCAGTTATACCCCTACGACAATCCCGATGACCCACACGGCGATGATTACAATCCCACGATGTGCGACCGCGCGACACTTTATGTGCCGAGGGCGGCAATAGAGGCGTACAAGGCCGACCCGGTGTGGGGTCAATTCGAAAGAATCCGCGCTATCGAAGACGGCATACCAAATGCTGCTTCTTCGTTCCTCTGTTTGCCGACATACACGGTGGGCAATCTCAGATATGCCCTCAATGAGACCGCCCGAGACAGCTACAATGCCTCAATATACAAGTACGCCGGGGCTATCGTAGTCCCTAACAACGATAAGGAAGTGAAGTATTCCGGCAAAATTACCGTGCCCGAGAAAGTTACCATCAACGGCACCGAATATCCCGTATTCGGATTTATGTGGCTTTCCGAGTATTCCGAGAACGAAAGCTCGGACTTGGAGATATCCTTGCCCGAAGGTCTGAAAGTAATCGGTTTCAACCGAAATTTCGGCGGCTCGCACAACACCATCAAGGCCATCAATATTCCCAAGACCGTGGAATACATCGGCGCGATGAAATACGTTGTCCCCGGCGCTACTGTGACCCTCCCCGGAACGATTAAGGTTGTTTCGGCCGCTGCCGGCATCGAGGCCGAAAAACTTGTTATAGAGGACGGCGCACAGGTTCTCGGAACTCAAATCCTCGGCAAAACACTGATAACATGCCATAACAAAGAGCTGACAATCCCCGGCTCGGTGCAACTCGGTATGCTTGCAATAGATGCACGCGAGTTGGAGAGCCTCAAAATTACAAAGTCCAAAATCAACGGTGCCTCACCGTATCTTGGCTCGCTTATCTGTCCGAATTCTCCATCTATAAAAAAGATTACTTGCGAGTACACCGTGCCGCCGGAGACAAGCGGCGGTGCTTTTGACGATTATATGTACACCAAGGCTACGCTGTACGTACCCAAAGAGGCAATCGAGGCATACAAGACCGCTCCCGAATGGAAAAACTTCAAGAATATCTTGCCCATCAAGGACGGCGTGAATGACGTGGCGGCGGACGATGCTCAAGTCGTTGCCACCGAATACCACGACCTGTACGGCAGACGTCTCGAAGCGCCGGCCGAGCGCAGCATCACCATTCGCACGGACGTCTACAGCGACGGCACTCGCCGCTGCACCAAGGTATTGCACTGACAATTCTGAGTATATTGATATAGAAGGCAGAGGCCGTTGGAATACCCCACGTCCTCTGCCTTGTGCAATATAGTGTGTGATACCGGCGTCGGGGAGGGAGGGTTCTTCGAAATGTATTAGGTTGAATGTCGGTTAAAGGCCGAGGGCGTTGCGGATGTCGGCGATGTTGGCTGTGGGGTCATCGTCTGTTTCGGCAAGCAGTCGGTCGCGTGGAATGACGGCGATGGCGGTCGGATTGTGGCGTATGCCCATGGAAATGTACATGCCGTGGTCAAGTAGTTGACGCGCCAATTCGGGCCGTCCTCTGAATCCGTGGATTATCCATAGCGGAGTACGGCCGCCGTTGCGCCGCATTACTTCTCTTTGGACGTCGTAAAGGTTATCGTATGCGCCTACAATGTGTACTATCAACGGCTTGGCCAAATCGTCGGCCATGAATGCTTGGCGCCTGAATACCGGTAGTTGCACGTCTATGTTCGGGCCGTGTCGCAGGTCGAGGCCGGCTTCGCCTATGGCGTATGCATTGGGGTTGGAGAGTACATCTTCGAGCCATGTCCATGTGATGTCGGTGGCCTTGTCTGCCTCCCACGGGTGTATTCCGGCACTAAAAAGTGTCGGCGGTATAGGTGGTACGGCTTCCAATGCGATGTTCATTACTGCCGAGCCGTCATTGATGTCATGACGATGGGTGTGGATGTCGGCCGGTATCGGTGTAGGTAGCGGCGGCGGAGTCAGTATTGTTTTCATCGTTGGATTGTGTCGTATGGTATGGGAAGATGTTCGGGCGTGCCTGTTATGGCACGGGGTCGTATCCGCTTCCGCCCCAAGGATGGCAGCGCAGTATGCGGCGTATGGCCAGCCAAAGTCCGCGTATGGGACCGTGTTTTTTGATAGCTTCGAGCGCGTAACGGCTGCAAGTGGGCGTAAAACGGCATGACGGCGGCGTGAGCGGCGAGATGCAGGCACGGTAAAAGTATATGGGGGCGCATAGCAGTGCGACAAATATGGCTCGGATGCCACGCGTGACGGCACGCATCCCGACCGCTAAGATGCGTATCGGTGATTTCACTTGTCGCCGTCCTCGGCGGCGGCTTCGGGCGATACCGGCAGTGGCGGCAGGGCGGCAAGTATGCGTTTTACCGCGCCCAGTACCCGCGTGTATGGCAGAACTCTGTCGGCTACGTAGATTATGGCCAATTGGATGTGGCGCTCGTCGGCGCGGTTGTCGGGACGCGGCATGGACAGACGCATGGCTTCGCGGATGCGCCGACGCATCTGTACGCGGTCGACGCCGTGGCGCAGACGCCGCTTGGGTATATTGATCATGAAGGCGATGTCGGCCTTGGTGTCATGACATTGACGCCATACGGCCCGCAACGGGTAAGCCAAGGTTTTACCGATGTCGTCCGAGCTATCTTTGGCGGAGAATAATGCATCGAGCGTGGTGGTGCCACGCAGTCGCTGATGTCGTCGCAGTGTCAGTGCCGGCATGGTCGCTTGGTTGTTAGTGCGTATAGGGTGAAAATTGTCGTGCCGGGTGATAGTTGCGGCACGGCACGCGTCTGCGGCTTATTCGGCGGCGTTTTCGTCGCTTATCGAGTCAAGGTATCGGTTGATGGCCGAGGCCATGGAGGGCGATTCCTTTGTGGGAGCTTCGATGTCCAGACGAAGTCCGGCGTCTTTGACGGCTGCTGCGGTGGCTGTGCCGAAGGCGGCGATGACAACATCGTCTTGCTTGAAGTCGGGGAAGTTCTTGAGCAGTGAGTTGATGCCTTGCGGGCTGAAGAATACCAGCATGTCGTAATCGAATTTGGCGTCATTGGGAAACTCGTTGGGCACAGTGCGATACATCACTGCACGGGCGTAGTTTATCTTGGCATTGTCCAGCATCTTGGAGTCTTCGCCGTTGCTGACATCGGATACGGCGAGGATATAGTGCTCGTTTTTGTGCTTGGCTATAAATGGCATCAAGTCGGCGAGTTTGCCGGTCTTGGCGGAGAAGATCTTGCGTTTGCGGAACACAATGTACTTTTGCAGATACAGTGCTATGGACTCGGTGGTGCAGAAGTATTTCATGGTGTCAGGCATGACGAGGCGCATTTCTTCGCATAGGCGGAAGAAGTGATCCACGGCAGTCTTCGCAGTGAAAATTATGGCTGTAAATTCAGGGATACTGACTTTTTGTTGGCGAAATTCGCGTGCAGAAAGGCCTTCGACTTTGATAAATGGATGAAAAACCATTTCTACGCCGAATTTTTCGGCGAGGCTATAGTATGGCGACTTCTCGGATGCCGGCTTCGGCTGGGAGATGAGTATCTTTTTAATTTTCACTTGCCTAAATAATTGTATTGTTGTTGTTTATGCACCTACGCTGACGATTTTCAGAGCACAAGAATATAGGAAAATCACAGGTGTGATTTCGAGAGTGCAAAGGTACAAAATAAAGTAAAAAGGCGAGGAGATATTAATGTAAAAAATGCTAAAACCTTTGATAAAAAATGCGATACGCGCCAGAACGCATAGGGCTGCGGCGATGATGAGCGCCACTCCGGCAGCCGGTGGATCGAATACAGCGAGGGTCACCGGTATGGTCAGGGCCAAGGCTAATGGAACTTGCGTGGCGTTGTATGCGCGTAACCATGCTTTGCGTTTGTGGGTATCGCCGAAGGCGTATCCCACAATATTGTATCCGGCGAGCATAAAGAGGAAGTAGGCGCCTACAGCTAAGGTCAGCAGCAGTACCGGCACGGTGCCGAGGTCGGACACGGTGGCTATGGAGGGTTCGAGAGCCTTGGTAAGCAGAATCGTGCAGCAGATTACGAGCAGGGTGTATATTCCGGCAAGGCTCCATCGGTCGGCGGCATCGCGTTCGTCGTAACGTCGGGTGGCTCGCACTCCGGGGCGCAGGTCGTGGCCTATGGAGGAGAGCAGGCGTGTACCGCGGCGCAGGCTGATTATGGCAATGACAATGCCTATGCCGAGCAACGCAGGCATATCGGAATTGGCGCCGGGAGGCAGTGGCCGTGGTTCCAGGCCTTTGGTCCATGCGGGGGGCTGTGGTGGGACTGCGGTGTGTGTATGTGGCTGTTTCTGTGTCGATTGTGAGACGTGGCAGATTGCCAGACTGTCGGCCGTGAAAGGTGCGTGCAAGTTTTGCATGAACACGCTGTCGGTCGGGTCCGGTCCCATGGTTGCGGCTGCTGTGTTTTGCACGTCAGACACTACATGTTTGGTCGCCGGAGGGACGGCAGCGGGTGCAGCGATGTGATGTGCATCGCTGTATCCGGGGTGCTGTATTGTGCCTATCGTGTCCGGCATGTGTCTGTCGCTGTGTTTGCGGTAAATGTCTGTACGCCGGTTCTTTTTAGAATGGTACTGCGCCCAGGGCTATGTCCGCCGCTTCTTCGGCTGTGGTGGCTACGCGGTACAGCTTATTGTCACTGTAGGTGTTGAGAAAGCCTTGGCGTTCGGCGCATGCCAGCATTGCCAGCAGGTCATCGTAATATCCGTCTATGTTTAATATTATGACGGGGCCGCTGTAAAGGCCCAATTTACGCCATGTGATGATTTCGAGCAGTTCCTCGAAAGTTCCCACTCCTCCGGGCAAAGCTATGGCGGCATCGCTGAGTCCGGCCATAGTAGCCTTGCGTGTGTGCATGTCTTCGGTGACAATGGTGCGGCTTAGGCCGGGATGCTGCCATCCGCGTTCTTCCATGAAGCGAGGGATGACGCCTATGGTCCGGCCTCCGGCGGCGAGTGCGGCGTCGTTGACGGCGCCCATGAGGCCTCGGCGGCCTCCGCCGTTGATGACGGCTGTGCCGCGTTGTGCCAAGGTTGTGCCAAGGCGTTGCGCGGCCACGAAATAGGCCTGCGGAATATCCTCGGACGATGCCGCGTATACGGTCACTGCCGGGTGTGGGATGCTGTCATACCGGGCGGCAATCATCAGTATTGTTCGTTTTCGTTGGGGAAGTCGCCGGACTTGACGTCTTTGATGTAATGTCCTATGGCCTCGTTGATAATGCCGGCGAGGTCGGCGTAGCGGCGCAGGAATTTGGGCGAAAAGTCCTGATTTATGCCCAGCATGTCGTGTATTACCAGTACTTGGCCGTCTACACCTCCGCCTGCTCCTATGCCTATGACGGGGATGGTGAGTTTGGAGGCCACTTCGGTGGCCAGCGTGGCGGGTATTTTTTCGAGTACGATGGCAAAGCATCCTATTTCCTGAAGCATAAGTGCATCAGCTATCAGTTTCTCGGCTTCGGCCTTCTCCTTGGCGCGTACGGCGTAGGTGCCGAACTTGTTGATGGACTGAGGTGTGAGGCCCAGGTGTCCCATCACGGGTATTCCGGCGCTGAGTATGCGTTCGATGCTTTCGCGCACTTCGGCACCGCCTTCGATTTTCACGGCCTCGGCATGGCTTTCCTTCATGATGCGTATTGCGTTGGCCAGGGCTTCTTTGCTGTTGCCTTGGTAGCTGCCGAAGGGCATATCGCACACTACGAGGGCACGTCTGGTGCCTTTGATGACGCTCTTGGCATGGTATATCATCTGGTCCAGCGTGATGGGAAGTGTGGTCATGTTGCCGGCCATAACGTTGGAGGCCGAATCGCCCACGAGTATGACGTCGATACCGGCGCCGTCCACCAGTATGGCAGTGGAGTAATCGTACGCTGTGAGCATACTTATTTTTTCGCCGCGAGCCTTCATCTCGGTAAGGCGTGCGGTGGTTACTTTTCGTTTGTTGTCTACTGTGTTGGTTGACATGATGTTGTGATGAGTGTAAATGTCTTTTGGGAGCGGCTTTGGGCTGCTATGTAGGCATGGCCGTGCACATATACCGTGGTCCGTTCCCGATAAAATTGTCCGCAAAGTTACAAAACTTCGCGGACATAGCCGCATCTGAATGCGCCGATGGTGTCACATATTGCTGTTTTTCAGACTTGGACGAGTATGGTATCGACCACCCACAGCCAAAGCGGACAAACCGGGATGAAAGCGAGGACACTAAGAGCCAATGACGATGCCCCATATGCGCCCGGAAAATATTTGGTGGAAAATGGCTAAGTGAATGATGGGTAGGGTGTTGAGGTGCGGTCGTGAAAAAGTGGTACAGACAGGTCTTTTCTAAACGATTTATTTGTCTTCCGATGAGCCTTGTTTGCTTGCTTTGCATCGAGACAGGATGTACGCCAATGCCTCGTTTTGGACCGTAGAACCGAGGCAGCGGTTGGCACCGAGGTACAGCGCGGCTCCGAATACGACCTGTGTCGGCAGCGCCAGCCAGGGAGAAAAGGCGAGGGCGTTGCCAATGGCCAGCATTCCTGCCCCGATGACTACGGCCATGGCGGCGTAGGGGGTTATGTCGGCCAGGTAACGCCGTATGGGCACGGCGGTGGCGCGGCTGACGGCGAATAGTGATGCCGCCCAAGCAACAATGGCCGCAGCAAGCTGGCCCCACAAAAGGATTTCGACGCCAAGAACGATGTTGTCGGAGGTGCTCAGTGCCATGTACGGGAAGGTGATGGCTATGGCCACCAAGGCCACGGTATCACGCAGCACTTCCAGGTAGAATATGGTGCGTGCACGCCCCAGAGCCAATAGATAATTTGAGTACAGCCCCGTGAGTACGGTGAATATTCCGCGTGCAAGAAGCAGTTGGAATAGAATGATGGATGCATCCCATTTGGCACCAAAAAGGATGTGGAATATCGGGGTGGCGCATACGGCCAGTCCGACCATCACCGGAAAAAGGATGTATGCGGTGACGCGATCCATTTTGGAGGCCAAACGCGCAAAGCGCTCGGCTTGGTCTTGTACACCTGACAGCACCGGGACAAATGTCGAGGTGAGTACCTGGCTCAGAGATGCGGTCATCATTTTGCTCCATTTGTCCGCCTGGCTGTAATAGCCAAGTGACACCAGTCCCACGCGGTTGCCTATAAGGAAGGCGTATATGTTTTGGAATATGGTGTTGAGCAGCGAGGTCAACATCATGCCGGCGCCTACGCCCGCAAACGACCATAGGGCTTTCCACGAAAAGCGGTACAGAGGCCGCCATTGGCTCATAATCCACAGCATCAGCGTCTTGACGGCTGCTACGGTGATGGTCTGCCAAACTATGGCCCAAGCGCCGTAACCGGCGAAAGCCAGCCATATTCCGATGATGGCTCCGGCGCATAGTCCGATGGCATTGGCTATGGCTACCGGCCGTACATTCAATTGCTTGGTGTATAGGTTGGTTTGGACTATGGCGGCGGCGTTGAGCGGCAGCGAAAGGAACATCACGCGTGCTAAGGCGGTCAATTGGTCTCCGCCGTGAAACCATCCGGAGATTGCCGGTGCTGCCACAAACAATAAGGCATACAGCGTAATGGAGGCTATGATATTGAACCATAGCACCGAAGAGTAGTCCAGTCGGGAGGGGGCCTTGCGCTGGATTAAGGCCGAGGATAGGCCGCTGTCTATCAGCAACGAGGCAAAGGCTTGGAAGACGAGAACTGCGCCCACGAGGCCGAAATCGTGCTGCGAGAGCAAACGAGCCAGCACTACGCCGGTGACGGCGTATAGTATCTGCGATCCGAAGCGGTCGATGACGTTCCATTTCATGGAGCGTGCCGTGCGCCGCTTCAGGTTGTCTTGCTGCGCGTCTGTGCTTATGGACGTGTCGTCAGGCATCCGTGTCGCGTATTAGGCCGTATTGTCAGCTCATTGCACCGGGATGACTTTGATGCCGAGTGTGCGGTTCTTGGTCGTGGGTGAGCCTTTTAGATATATCTTGCCGGAGCCGAGACCCATAACGGTGAGTTCGTTGGTTACCCAGCAGTCTACCGAGCCGGTGCCGTATATCGAACATCGTCCCGTGGTGGCTTTGATGGTTCCGGCTTCGATAGTTCCGGTCCCGGTGTTGTTTAGCTTGACGGTTTGGGCTTCGCCGGCCAGTACCAGATGCCCGTGTCCGGTGGCTATTTTTCCCTCAACGGTGGTAGCATGAAGCCCGCGTGCAATGAGCGTGCCGTTGCCGACTATGCGTGCCTTGAATGTGGCGGCCGGCGATGGTGTGTCGACGTATACGGTTGAGTCACCGGAATTTTCTACTTTGCTTAGAAAGGCCGAGAATACGGTGACTGTGGGCAGGCGTTGGCGCTGTGCATCGGTGATTTCGTCCGAGAGCTCGATTTTCAGCTTGTTTTTATTGTTTGAAAACAAAACCATGGATGATATGTCCGGGTCGCAGCTGAAGCGCACGTATCCGGCCGAGTCGGTGTTACAGCGGTACGTGACATTGATGCCGTTGACCACCTGTAGTTCTTCAAAGGGCTTGACGTTGAGCTCGTAATCTGCTGCGGTAGCAGGTGTGGCCATGGCCAAAGTGATGGCAGCCGCCAGCGTGACGGCGGCTTTGCGCATAGAGGTGTATAATGTGATGTCCATATATGTTTAGGGCTGTATTGTTGTGTCAGTTATCTTTGGCCGTATCGCCGTCCTTGTCTGTAAGCATTGCTTCCACATCGTCCAGTATTGAGGTCAGTAGTTCCGGCGTGTCGGCACGCAGCATGGCTACGCGCGTAGGACGGAACGAGGGAATGCCCTTGAACAAGGGACTCACAGCCAAATGACGTCGTATGTGCAGTATGCCGCGATAGTCATCGATGCGCTCGATGCTTTCGCGTATCTGCCGCCGCAGTATGGCAAATTTGTCGTGGAGTGTCAGGCCGTCGCCGACCTCGGAATCGCCGCTCAGCAGCGCGTTCTTGATTTGACGAAACACCCATGGCGCGCCTATGGATGCGCGGCCTACCATAACGGCGTCCACGCCGCTGTCGGCGAAGGCACGTAAGGCTTCGGCTCCGCAGGTGATGTCTCCGTTGCCTATGACGGGGATGTGCAGGCGCGGATTGGCCTTGACGCGTGCAATCATTTCCCAATCGGCCGTGCCGGTGTACATCTGCGAACGTGTGCGTCCGTGCACGGTGATGGCGGCTATGCCGCAATCTTGCAGGGCCTCGGCCAGGTCTACAATGATGCGGTTGTCGTGATCCCATCCGGTGCGGGTTTTTACGGTCACCGGCAGGTGTACTGCGTCCACTACTGCACGGGTGATTTCAATCATTTTTTGAGGCTCGCGCAACATTCCCGCCCCGGCACCCTTGCCGGCTACTTTCTTGACCGGACATCCGAAATTGATGTCCAGTATGTCCGGGCCGGCGGCTTCGGCGATTCGAGCGGCTTCGACCATCGCATCCACATCGCGTCCGTAAATCTGTATAGCCGTGGGCCGCTCGGCATCGTTGATGTGCAATTTGCGTGTCGTGGCTGCGATGTTGCGTATCAGGGCGTCTGCAGATACAAATTCGGTGTAGGTCATATCTGCCCCCATCTCCTTGCATATCAAGCGGAAGGACGTATCAGTCACGTCTTCCATCGGAGCTAATACGACCGGACGGTCGCCGAGGTCTATGTTGCCTATTATCATTGTATATGCGGTGTTTGGATGCTACGGTGGATGTCGTTGACGACTTTTTGCCTGTGCCGAAACAATCCTTGCGGCTGTCGTAAAAGCAAAGTTAACACTAATTTTTGTAACGGCGTTGAGCGTATGGCGCTATTAGGGTACTATTAGGACTATTTCACCATTATTAGCGCTTTTCGGGCCAATATATGGCGTGGATTGCCCGGACGTCAGCTGAGGCGTCCGAGTAGCGCGATGTCGATGTATTGCCGGGACATCGAGTGTGCCAGATCGGCATTGGTGACGTGGCCCATGCAGGTGTATACGGCGCGTTGTATTCCGTTTCTGAGGCTGGCGATGCTGTTGACGCCGCGCGTGTCTACAAGGTCGGGCAGCAGGGATATCAGGGCATTGCTTAGGGCCATGGCCGTGGTGCGTGGCACTACGGCGCTGAGATTGCGGAAACATACGGTGTCATGCGGGCGCGTGTGCGGCCTTTCGGTGTCGGCCAGGTCTACGGTGTCCATTGTTGCCAAGGGACACATGTCGTAATCGGTGATGTCATAGACCAGGACGCCGCGCTTGGCTGCAGACATGGAAGCAGCCGAAATGATATACGGCATAGCCGTGGGTGTCAGGATAATAACGTCTGCCATTGCAATTGCGTTTTGTAGCACGTGCGGCTGCATTGCACTGCATATCAGGCGTCCGCCGGCGGCATCCATAGCGGCACGCAGCCCATAGGTGTTGTCATCGAAGAGGCGCACTGTTGCGCCCAGTCCTAAGGCGGTCGAGGCGGCGGCGCGTGCGGCGATACCACTGCCTATGATAACAGCTTCGCATGGCACGATTCCGGCAATTCCGCCGATGAGTATGCCCTTGCCGACGGTGGTGTCGGCGTCCACTTCGGCAAGACGAGTCGCGGCCATGGTGACGGCTGCACGTCCCGCAATTTCGCCGAGGATGTCACTGAACGGGTGCCGCGTTTCCGAATCTCGAATTTGGCGCATGGATATGGCACAGATACGGCGCTCGAGCAGTGCTTTGAGAGCAGCGGCATTATCCACTTGCGGTTCCAAGGTCAGCAGAGTTGCGCCTCGGCGCATGTGCGCGGCATCTTCGGCCGAAGGTGCCTCGACGGACACCACGATGTCGCAGTCGAGTGTTTCGGTGCGGTCGGTCAGACGTGCCCCGGCGGCGGCGTAGCGATTGTCCGGATAGTTGACAAAGACGCCGGCGCCTTGCTGTATACGCACCTCGATGCCGTATTCGCTGATGATGGCGGCGGCTTCGGGTGTCAACGGCAGACGTCGGTCGCGCACGGGTGCCGGGATGCCGAGTGTAAGGTGGCGTTGGCGTGATGCTGTCGCTTGCGCTTGTTCTTGCGGTGTGAGTTGTATCATGGCTGTCAGGGCGTTAGGAGTAGATTATGGTGTCTATGAATAGTCGTACGGAAGCGGCTACTTGTTCGGCGTCTTCGAGGTGCGAGCTGTCGAAACGTGCGTGGGCGCGTCCGTAGCTGTCGCTGCGTTGCGCCAGGGTCTGATGCACGTAGCGGCGCAATTGTTCCGAATCTAAATTGCGTACCAGCGGGCGGCTGTCGCCGTATATTGTCAAACGGCGCACCAGACAATTCTCATCGGCGTCAAGCCATACGACAGTGCCGCCTTGGAGCATCACGTCCATATTGTCTGCATAGCAGGGTGTGCCGCCGCCGCAGGCGATTATGACCGAGGGCGCGGCCTGAGAGTCCGTGTCCGTTGTGCCTGGCTTGGATGCAACTGATGTGCCGGCTTTGAGGCGTGTCCCATCATATGTCGAAGCCTGTACGATGGAGCGGAGTGTCTCGGTCTCGAGGGCGCGGAATGTCGCTTCGCCTTGTCGGGCAAAAATTTCGTTGACGCTGTCGGCACCGGCGCGGCGGCAAATTTCATCGTCAAGGTCGGAAAAAGGTATGCCCATGGACGTGGCCAGAGCCTGTCCCATAGTGGTCTTGCCGCAGCCCATAAATCCCACCAAAAACAGAGGACGTCCGCTGCGACAAGTCATTGCTTATTCTGTTTGGCCAGCAGGTCGCGTATCTCGGTGAGCAGTTGTTCCTGTGTCGGTCCGGCGGGTGCGGCGGGCGTCTCCTGTGCAGCTTCCTTTTGGCGGCGCAGGCGGTTGATGACCTTGATGGCCAAGAAGATGCAGAAGGCTACGATGAGGAAGTCGACAATGGTTTGTACGAAGGCGCCCCAGGTGATGGCCACTTCCGGAATGACTTCTTCGCCTTGGGTGACGGCGTCTTTGATGACAAATTTGTAGTCGCTGAAATTGACTCCGCCGGTGAGTACGCCGATGACGGGCATAATGATGTCGTTGACCAGAGAGGTGACAATTTTGCCGAAGGCTGCGCCGATGATTACACCGACGGCCATGTCTACTACATTGCCTTTGATGGCAAATTCCTTGAATTCAGAAAAGAATTTCATAACTATGTATATTTATTCCGCCGATGTGTCATCGCCGGCGGCAGGTATGCTGAAAAATGAGAAATTGACTGCTCCGTAGGTTCGATGGTCGCAGAAGTGCGGCAATTCGGAAAAGTCGTACTTGTCCGAGTGTTCGATGATGAACAGACTTCCCGGACGCAACAGTCGACCGGCGAGGACTTTGGCCGGGATGTCTCCGAAGCCGGGGAGATTGTAGGGAGGATCGGCAAATACGATGTCGTAGGCAGTGGTCGCAGTGTCGATGAAGCGCATCGCGTCGCCGCGTATGATGGTTATATCGTCTTGACATCCGAGCTGTCGGGCAACGTCGTTGATGAAACGTGTCTGCGGCGCGGCCTTTTCCACGGCAGTGGCGTGTGCGGCGCCGCGGCTTAGCATCTCGAAGGTGATGGCGCCTGTGCCGGCAAAGAGGTCCAGCGTGGTGGCGCCTTCGATGTCTGTGATGCCGCGCAGGATGTTGAAGAGGTTTTCGCGTGCCATGTCAGTGGTGGGGCGGGCAACGATGCCGCCGGGCACGCTGAAGCGTCGTCGCCCGTATTTTCCGGAGATTATTCGCATAGTGTCAGGCTTAGTAGTTCGAAGGGCACTTGTGCGGCCTCGGCACCCAGATGTAGTGCTGTGGTGGGGAATATAACGGGCATGACAAAATTTACATAAGGCTTGAGCCGCGCCATCAGGCGGTCGCGTAAGGCAGCTTCGCCGCTGCACATCATGCGGTCGTTGTCGGCATCGAATCCCAGGTCCTTGGCGGCGGCCAGGGCGTAATATACAGCGTCATCATCGCCGCCGGCGGTGGCAAAGGTGTTGGCCATGGATAGCCCCTTGCCGTCAAATGCTATGATATCTACGGCATCGGCACGTCTGTGTATGTGCATTTTTCCGGCATTTCCCAGCAGTCGTCCGCAGGCCTCGAAGTAGCGTGTCAGCGGCACCATGCGGTGCATGATGTGTGCTTGAACGAAGGTGCGGCGCAGAAAGCCTTCGAGTGCCGGTTCTATGAACATTGCCGCGAAGGCCTCGCCTCCGTCGTCCCCGTGGAATGGCGGCACTTCTGCGCAGGTGCATACGACGTTGAGCCGTTCGGAGGGGTACAGGCTGTCGGCGATGTCGCGCATGGCGGCGGCGTCTTCGGCTACGGAGCGCGGCACTATGGTGTAGCGCTCCGTGTCGATGTACACGTCTATGGCATCGTAGTCGTCCGTAAGTTCGGGGTGCGTGTATATGGCGTCTTCGACAGATTTGACGTAAGATGCTGCCGTAGTCATGGGTGCGGTGATGCGTTGCAGCGACTCATCGACTGCCGGGTCAAAGTTTATGGCGTCGATAGAGTCCCGGTTTAGCAAAATATTGAGGCGTTGCACGGTATGTCGTTTTTGGGGAGGGGTGGGATATTGAAATCAAGCGGTGTGTGTTGAATGTCTTCACACGAGGCTGTTGAAGGATGCCGGTAGCGGAATGCTGAAATTCATATCTTTGTGCGTCATCGGATGTACAAAGCGCAGCGTGCGGGCATGCAGTGCCAGACGGTGTATGGGCGAGGTCTTGGCGCCGTAGCGACGGTCACCGGCAATGGGCGTGCCCATGTCGTGCATGTGTACGCGTATCTGATTTTTGCGTCCGGTGTCAAGGCTGACGTCCACCAGCGAGTATCCGTTGCGGCTTTTGAGGACCTTGTATCGTGTCACGGCTTCCAGACCCTTGGGGTCATCGGTGCTGTACATTAGATGCTGCGCGTTTTCCAGCAGCCGGCTGCGGCGGACGCCTTCGGCCGGTTCGGGGCAGCCTTCAACGATGGCGGCGTAGCGGCGGTCCAGTACCATATTGTTCCAATTATGTTGCATCGCCTCTTTGGCCTTGATGTTTTTGGCAAAGAGCATCAAACCGGAGGTGTGCTGGTCCAGGCGGTGGACTATAAAGAGTTTATTGGCGGGGTTGAGCCTTTTGAGGTAGTCGCGCAGTATCGAGTATGCCGTACCTTCCTTTTTGTTATCCGTCCCGACACTGAGCAGGCCGTAGCCCTTGTTTACTACGATTATATCATCGTCCTCGTAGACTATGCGAAGGCGCGGATTGGACAGTGTCTGCCACGGGCGCGAGAAGTTGATACTTATCGTCTGTCCCGGGGCTACGGGGATGTCAAACTGGTTGGTGACAGTGCCTTCCAGTCGTATTTGGTCGTACTTGAGCAGTGCCTTGACGGCGGTGCGGGACAGCTGCGGCAGGTTGGAACGCAGGAATTCGAGCAGCGGTATCGGTTGGTCCGAGGTGTTGGCCAGTTCCGAGATGTTGTCTTGCCGCATGTGCCCGCGTCCGGTGTGTGTGCCGGGTTTATATGCCTGTGGTTTGTTGTGGCTCATTTCGTTGTCTGTTTACGGGTGGTGGCGCGACGGGTGTTGCGCTTAGGCGCGGCCGCAGGTGTATTGACCACTTCCAGTGCTTGCTCGAGGGTCATTTCGGCAGCTGTTTCGGGTGTCGTTCCGCGTGGCAGTTTGTAGTTTGAGCCTTTGTATGCGATGTACGGGCCGAAGCGTCCGCGCAGAATTTGCAGCTCGGGTTCTTGGTCGAAGGTGCGCAGCACGCGGTTGGCATCCTCGGTGCGCTTGGCTTCTATCAATTCAATGGCGCGGCTAAGTGTGACGGCGGCCGGGGCTTCGTCCTTGGGTATGGATACGTACTTGTTGTCGTGGCGCACATACGGACCGAAGCGTCCGATGCCTACGCTGACGTCCTTGTCCTCGAAGGTGCCCAGTGTGCGTGGAAAGTCGAATAGGTGGAGAGCCTCGTCCAGGGTTATGGTTTCGAGACTTTGTCCTTTGAGCAGCGAGGCAAAGCGTGGTTTGTTGTCGCTGTCGTTGCTTCCTATTTGGACCAGAGGTCCGAATCGGCCGATTTTGACGCTCACCGGTTCGCCGGATGCGGGGTCGGTACCTAATAATCGTTCGCCCACCTTGTGTTCCAGACGCATGTCCATGACTTCCTCGACTTTGGGGTGAAACTTGTTGTAGAATGTCTCCATCTGGCTGTTCCATTGCATCTTACCGTCAGCTATGGCGTCGAATTTCTGCTCAATTCCGGCGGTGAAGTTGTAGTCAAGGATGTTGGGAAAATACATGGTGAGGAAGCTGTTGACAACCACACCTATGTCGGTGGGCATCAGTTTGCCCTTGTCCGCGCCGTAGGTCTCGGTGTGAGTGGCTTCGGTGATGTTGCCGTCGGCATCCATGGTCAGGGTCTTGATGTCTCGCTGTGCTCCGGCGCTCTCGCCTTTGGTGACGTAGTCGCGTGCCTGAATGGTGGAGATGGTGGGCGCATATGTCGAGGGACGACCTATGCCGAGTTCTTCCATTTTCTTGACCAGAGAGGCTTCGGTATAGCGAGGCGGCTGCTGGGTATATCGTTCTGTGGCTGTGAGGCTTTCGTTGGTGACGTAGTCGCCCGCAGCCATTGCCGGGAGTATGTCCGTGTCTTCTGTATTGTCGGCGATGTCATCGTGGCTTTCGATGTATACTCTGAGAAATCCGTCGAATTTGACAACCTCGCCCGAGGCGGTAAATCGCTCGGCACTGCCGGCGGGAGTGATGTCTACTACGGTTTTCTCGATTTGGGCGTCAGCCATTTGGGATGCTACCGTGCGCTTCCATATCAGATCGTAGAGGCGGCGTTCCTGCGCGGTGCCTTCGATGGTGTGCCGGTCTATATATGTGGGGCGTATAGCCTCATGGGCCTCCTGAGCTCCCTTGCTGCTGGTGTGGTAATGGCGCTGCTTGAGGTATTCTTTGCCGTGGGATGTGGTGATTTCTTGCGCGATGGCCGCCAGTGCCACTTGTGAGAGGTTGAGCGAGTCGGTACGCATGTATGTGATAAGTCCGTTTTCGTAGAGCTTCTGCGCCACCATCATTGTTTGTGCAACGGTCATGCCGAGTTTACGCGAGGCTTCCTGTTGCAGTGTGGAGGTGGTGAAGGGTGCTGCCGGGGACTTTTTCAGTGGATGGACGTTGACGCCGGTAATCGAATAGGTGGTATGTGCGCAGCCTTGAAGGAGGTCGCGTGCCTCGGCCTCGTTGCTTAAGCGTCGGGCGAGTTCGGCACGGAAGCTCGCGCCGTCGCCGGTGGCAAAGATGCCGGTGAGGCGGAAGTATCTGTCGGGCTTGAAGGCCTTGATTTCCTGTTCGCGCTCAACGATGAGTCGCACGGCAACGCTTTGCACGCGACCGGCCGACAACCCGGGCTTGATTTTGCGCCACAGTACGGGCGACAGCTCGAAGCCGACGATGCGGTCAAGCACGCGGCGTGCCTGCTGTGCATCTACGAGGTTCATATCTATGGTGCGCGGCTGCTTGATGGCGTCGAGAATGGCGCCTTTGGTGATTTCGTGGAACACTATGCGTCGTGTGGTCTTGGGATCGAGACCCAGAACTTCGCTCAGATGCCATGCTATGGCCTCTCCTTCGCGGTCTTCATCAGATGCCAACCACACGGTTTGTGCCTCCTTGGCGGCGCGGCGCAGCTCGCTTACGAGATTCTTCTTGTCATCCGGGATTTCGTAGATGGGCTCAAAACCATTGTCGACATCGATGCTGAAACTATGTTTTTTCAGGTCGCGGATATGCCCGTAGCTGGACATGACCTTATAGTCGTTGCCTAAGAACTTTTCGATGGTTTTTGCTTTGGCGGGAGACTCGACTATGACGAGATTTTTCAACATGTCGTATTGGTATAAATAGGTGTTTGTTCGTGAATATGTCCAAAGGCCGGAGCGGATGCCCGTCCCGGCTTTTCGGTCGGCAAAGATAGTCATTTTTTGCCAACAGCCCCAAAAATCTATATATAATGTGTAGGTTGTGGGTTCAAAGAGCGTTTTGGCCGTGCCTGCATCGAGGTGTGTAACAGCTATATTTCAGGAATTCCGATGCGGCGCAGGTAGGTGTATACGCCATCGTAGTATCCCGGCAGGCGTGTCGAGTCGGGCGGTACGCCGTGGTCTCCTTCGGGAACTACAATGATCATGCCTTGACGTGCGCGTGTAAGCAGGACGCGGTAGGCGTTGATTTGGTATGCTTGATTCGATTCTTTATTTATTCTTTGCCACGCCGCACCTCCTCTGAGTTGGTGATGCTGCCATCGCATGGCATTTGTGTCGAGCCGCAGGTCGGCATCCCATACTACGCAGGACCAGTCGATTTCCAGCCCTTGGACTTCGAATTCGGTGAGGGTGTCTTCCAGAGCATTGGAGGATCGGATGTCATCGTCATTGTCCAGAAACCAGTGGACGAAGTCCGGCTTGTATCGGACGTTGACACTTATGGCTTTCAATCTTTCGCCTTTGCTGCATGCCAGAATGCCGTAGCGTTCGCTGCCGCGTGCTTTTTGCTTGAGCCATTTCTTGGCTGTGTCGAGTGAACGTGTAACTGCTATCGGGTAATTGCACAGCTCTGTCAGTGTGTCGTGCGCCTGCTGCGGGTGTAACTCAAGCAGTTGATGGACAAATAGACTGACTTTCTCGGCGAGGAAGGAGCGCATACTTACCGAAAGGTGTAGCGATGTCTCGATGTGTATTTGGTCTTTGTTCAGGGTCAGGGTTTCAAGTGCCCGCCCTTCGGCGTATTCTTTTTCGTGCAGGCGGTCGCTTAAGTATACATGCCAGTGTGAAAACTTGCGGTTGATGGCGTTTATCCATTCTGACAGGCCGGCTTCGCCCTTATTGATTTCCTGTCCGCCGCCTACCAGACAAACCACCAGCCCCCAATCGGTCTGTCGGTCCATGCACGAAATCAGGTATTCGGGCTCGCTGTACGGGAAGCCGTGCAGCTTCTTTTTCTTGCCCATAAATCGAGCCAGTTCGTCCTTGGTCCATGCACGCTGAGCTTCATCGAATATGGCAATGTGTTCTGTGGGAATGTATGCCTTGTCTGTATGGGTTCTGAAATAGCCTTCTTTGGGAACAATCTCGCCGTCGCGTATTTCGGTACCTTCGAGGTAGAGGTCTCGGTAGTGGTGTATCATTTGTATGAAGGTCTTGACGCGGCTTCGGGCTTCGGCTTTTGTGCATGGTTTTGTGCCGCTTCGTCCGGATTTGTAGTCCTCCTTGCTTCGGCGCACCAGGTCGCGTGCCAATGCTTCTTGAAGTACTTCTACGAGAGGGAAGTTTCCTGAAAGGTAAACGGCTTTCTCGCCTTTCTCGAATTCGTTGATGGCGGTTTGCAGGCCAATCAGGGTCTTGCCGGCGCCGGGTACGCCGGTTACGAAGCATACGGCTTTGCGTGCATGGTTGCGACATTCGTCGATGATATGCGTCAGTCCCTGCATGGTTGACTCTATGTCTCCGTCGTGGCGAGTGATGTCCTCCACTGTATGCTCGCGATATAGCGATACGGCTGCTTCGATAATTGTCGGGGTGGGTTCGTATCCGCTGACGGCCCAGTTGTAGTCATTGTCTCCGGCATATGGCTTTTCGAGGGAAGATAGAACAAGTGACAACGCCACGGCCAGTTGTCGGCTGTTGGCTTGCATGGGGTTGTATACTTTGTCTTCGTATTGCTGTAATTCGATATGGCAGTTATGATCCGCTTCGGCGGGTGCCACCAAAATAGGAATAATTGAGCGATCGCGACTGTCTTCCTGAAAGTTTTTCAGGTCGATTGCGTAGTCCCATGCCTGCATGAGTCCTTCGTGTGCAAATTTTTGGGTCAAGGTTTTGAATTCGAGGACAAAGACGATTCCATCGATGAGTGCGATGACATCGGCACGGCGTCCCATACGCGGGATATTGTATTCAAAGAACACGCTGCCGCGGTCGCGGTAGGGCGCCAATACGTCTTTGAGTACCTCGATTTCGCATACCCATGAGTCGGTTGTCTCATCGTTGAGGTCGTGGGCGGAAGCTTGGGCCATTTTGCCGATAATCTCGTCGGTGCATCGATCAAGGAAATCGTGGATGGTGTCGCTGTAATAAAACCTTATGGCGGGCATGGCTGAAGTCGTTGGAGTAATTGTTCTTTGAATGTTTGAGGTGCTGATTATGGTGCGTCAGCGGCGGAGGTGTCGGCGTGCGGTGCGGCTGTCGGCAGGCAGGAGCGAGCCGTCGGCGGTAAGCGCTCGGACGACTTCGGCTATGGCGTGGCGCATTTGGGGGCTTTGGCCGTCGTATAATTCGGCATCGGTGGCGCCTTCGGGGCGCGAGCATCCGCGCAGTACGCGGTCACGAGCGCGGTCTCGGAGTGATGTGGCGGATGATGCGATGGCACGAGCGCGGCATACATCGCAGGTGCCGCAGTCGGACTCGGGCGTCTCGCCAAAGTATTCGAGCATCTGCCGCACGCGACAGCGGCTGTCGTCAAAGACAAAGGCGCGCATGGCGGCGATGCGTGCGGCCATGACGTCGCGGCGCGCTTCGTAGACGTCGCGGCCTATGATCACGTGCTTGGGCAGGTCGCGCGAGGTGGGGTAGTAAATGTAGGGTATAAGGCTGCGCGGCACGTAGTTGAGAATATCTCGGCGCGACAGCTCGAGCAATGCACGGTAGGTGGCTTCGGCGTCCAGTCCGGTGTCGTGCGCCAGTATCCCTTCGTCGAAATACACGTAGTCGGCGAAACTGCCGGTGTAATTGCGCAGGAATGCGGTGAGCGTTCGCTCGGCGTTGTCGCTCATATCCATGCCGTATAGCGAGTCGCGCGTTATGGTCATCATGGCGCGTGCCTTGGCAAAGTCCGGGTCGTGGTACTCGATGGCTCCGGCCAGCGTCAGTATCGACAGCGCCGAGCGCGTGACGCCGGGCTGCAGCGAGTAGGTGGCGCAAAACTTGTCGAAGTCAAAGGGATATACGCGGTCATAACCTCCGCCGACGGGAATGTCGAGGAAGTTGCCGGCCAATTCGTAGACGCGTAAGATATATTCGCGCGGTGGGAAGGCCTCGCTCAGGCGTCGTGTCAGCGTGCCTTTGTCCGTGTCTTTGGCTATGATAACTGCAAATGATGGCAACCCGTCGCGTCCGGCTCGCCCGGCCTCCTGATAGTATTCTTCGAGTGACGATGGCAGGTCGTAGTGTATGACGGTGCGTACATCGGCTTTGTCTATACCCATTCCGAAGGCGTTGGTGGCCACGATGACGCGTATTTTGGATGACTTCCAAAGTTCTTGCCGCCGTGCCTTTTCGTCAGCGTCCATGCCTGCATGGTAGGCGGCGGCGCTGATGCCTCGTTCGCACAGCATTTGGGCTATTTGGCCGGTGCGTCGTCGGCTGCGTACATATACGATGGCCGTGCCGGAGGTGTGATCGAGTACGTCAAAAAGTTTGGCATCTTTGTCCTCGATATGTCGCACTACAAAGCTGATGTTTGGACGTGCAAAGCTCAGGGTGTATTCGGCCGCGTCCGAGCCGAAGTTGAGCCGTGCCATGATGTCTCTCCGCACCTGTGGCGTGGCCGAGGCTGTAAGTGCCAATATCGGCACGTCCGGGACGAGGGTGCGCAGTTCGGCAATTTTGAGATATGACGGGCGGAAGTCATAGCCCCATTGGGATATGCAGTGTGCTTCGTCCACCACTATCAGGCGTATATCAAAAGCTTGCAGGTGCTGACGGAAGGTCTCTGTGCCGAGGCGCTCGGGCGACACATACAGCAGGCGCAGTATGCCCAGACGGGCGCGGTCGTATACGAGGCGTGCTTCGCGCGGAGTCTGTCCCGAATACAGTGCCCCGGCGCGTATGTCGCGATCTTTGAGGGCGTCCACTTGGTCCTTCATCAGCGAAATCAGGGGCGTCACCACCACGGTAAGACCTTCCAAAATCATTGCCGGCACCTGGAATGTCAGAGATTTTCCGCCACCGGTGGGCATCAGCCCCAGAGTGTCGTGCCCCTGCATCACCGAGGTGATGATGTCGAGCTGGCACGGACGGAAGCTGTCGTAGCCCCAGTATCGGTGCAGGATTTCGTGTGCCCGGGCTGAAATCTCGGCGGCTGTCTGCATGGTGCCGGTGTTTTGTTTGACGTGCGTCTGCTTCACAGACATAGTGGCGGCTCGTGACGTAGCTTAGGGCCGCCCCGATGGGAGATATTATTCCTGCGGCAGGCGTATTTGCTTGACTTGCAGTTGTATGGAAGATGTGGCGTTGCGGTGCTTGTTTTCTTCGATGGTGTAGCAGATGTCGAATGGCTTGCCTTGATGGATGTGATCGAAGTATCGCGCCATGTTGAATGCGATGCCGTTGAAGACCTTGCCCGAGGTGTCGTCCACGATCTCGAGTTTGATGTGCTCGTTGTTGCGGCCTACTATGCGGCTGGTGCCGAAGTCTTTGACGTTGCGTGTGCAGAATACGGGTTTTTGGTTGCCCGGACCGAAAGGTGCGAACATGCGTAGCATCGAGACAAATTCGGGGGTGATGCGCGTAAATGGCAGTATCGCATCGATATCCAGTTGTGGCGTCAACTGCGATGGCAGGATGTTGGCGGCTACGTATTCTTCGAAGCGGTGTGTGAATTCGGGGATATTTTCTTCGCGCATAGAAAGTCCGACGGCGTAGGTGTGGCCGCCGAAGTTTTCGAGCAGGTCTCGCGATGCTTCCACGGCCTTGTATACGTCAAAGCCTTGTACACTGCGGCTGCTGCCGGTGGCAATGCCGTCCGTGGTGCCGCGCGTCAGTACCACCGAGGGTTTGTAATACAGCTCGGTGAGGCGCGAGGCTACGATGCCGATTATACCTTTGTGCCACTCCGGGTTGTAAATGACTATGGACTTGTGGTCGGCTACATCATCGCCGCGTGCGCTGAGTATGGCGTTGGCTTCGTCGGTGATGCGTTTGTCCAGCTCTTTGCGGTCTTTGTTGTATTGGTCGATGGCTGCGGCGCGCTCGTTGGCGTCTTTGGTATCGCGCGATACAAGCAGGTCCACGGCTTCGCGGCCGGACTGCATACGCCCCGAGGCATTGATGCGCGGGCCGATTTTGAAGATTACATCGCTGATAGTGATTTCTTTGCCGGGGAGGCCGCAGATGCGGATGATGCCGCGCAAGCCTACGTTGGGGTTGCTGTTGAGACGTTTAAGGCCATGATATGCCATGACGCGGTTTTCGTCTACCATGGGCACGATGTCGGCGGCTATGGACACGGCCACCAGGTCAAGCATCCCTTCGAGTTCGCCCGTGCCGATGCCGTTGCTTATCGAGAATGCCTGCATCAGCTTGTATCCCACGCCGCAGCCCGACAGGTGGCTGCAAGGGTATGTCGAGCCTTCGAGCTTTGGGTTGAGTATGGCTACAGCGTCCGGCAACATCTCATCGGGGACATGGTGGTCGCAGATGATGAAATCGATGCCGAGGGTCTTGGCGTAAGCGATTTCGGCGTTGGCCTTGATGCCGCAGTCAAGGATGATGATGAGCTTGACGCCGGCGGCGGCAGCTTCGTCTATGGCGTGTGTGCTGATGCCGTAGCCTTCGTCGTAACGTGTCGGAATGTCGTAGTCGATTTCCGAGTAAAAATTTTGCAGGTATCGGTATACCAACGCCACGGCGGTGGTGCCGTCGACATCGTAATCGCCGTATACCAAGATACGTTCTTTTGCCCCCATGGCCCGGTTGAGGCGGTCCACAGCTTTGTCCATGTCAGGCATTAGGAAAGGGTCATGCAGGTCTCTAAGCGAGGGGTGGAAGAATTTCTCGGCCTCGTCTATAGACTGTATGCCCCGCTGCACCAAGAGCTCGCTTATGGGCGAGACCTTGGCGTACCGGCGTGCCAGCTCGGACTCCAATTTTTGTTTTTCTGCGGACAGGGGTAGATAGTTCCATCTACTTGTCATTTATGTTGTTTTTTATTTTTTATCGTGTCTGCGGACACGCCGTGGCGTGTCTTTGTCGCGCTGTCGGCCGGTGTGCCCGGGTGTGCCCTCTGAAGGGTGCGCGCGTGTATATGGTGGCGTGTCGGCGTGGTGTGTGCCTTGCGCCCGGGCCGCCGTGTCGGCGGTATGTATATATGTCTTTGCCGCGGCATGTCTGTGGACACATCAATAGGTCCCGAGTCGTGGCAAGTCGAGTATTGTGCCGGAGTGTTGTCATAGTGTTGATTGTCAGCGTTTTTGTTCGCTGCTCCGGCGGCCGCACAGAGGAGATTGTGCCTCATCAGGTACTATTGCGGCTATTTTAACGCAAAGATAGCCAAAATTTCGGTTTTTGCCGGTATGGAGCTTGTTTTTTTGGAGAAAAAATTTTCGTGATACCTGAAAGCAGTCCGTCCGGGACGCATTTCGGCGCCTCGGACGGATATTGAGTGGAAAATATGTATCTCGAAACTGTGGTGTCTTACTTGATGCAGACCTTGGTGGCGGTGTCGCCTATTACGCGGATGTATATGCCGGCGGTGGGGTTGGCTACGGGCATACCTTGCAGGTTGAAGTAGCGAGCTTGTCCGTTGACATCGGCTGATATGTCGTCCACGCCGGTGGTGCTCATTCCGGAGATGCGGAGGACTCCGTCGGTATGGCTGCCGGGGGTGTACTCGACGGTGAACATTGCATAGTCGATGCGTGCCACGTGTCCGATGTTGGTGTTGGGGTGGGTGCTGAAGACGTAGTGGCTTTCCTGCGCCGGGTCATATATCAGTGTGTATGAGTCGCGTCCGCTATTCTTGCCCACGTAGGCATAGACGTCTTTGCCGTTGCCGTCCTTGACGCCGGTTGAGGGTTCGCCTTTGATGGCGGAGATTGCGGCATTGATGCTGTGGCCTACGTATCCGGTGGAGGTCTCCGGGTCGATGCATTCATCAGCTTTGGCGCCGAAGTATGTACCGCGGTGGTTGGCCTTGCCGTCGCGGATATAGAATGTGCCTTGGAGATTGTATACGGGTAGCGTGTAGCGGCCGTCACCCTCGTAGGTGAAGGGCATGGCGACTTCGGCGCCGCCGATTTCATTGGTTTTCATGACCAGGTACAGGTCTTCGTAGGGCTTGCCGGCGGTGTACTCGCCTTCGCTGAAGAAGTCGATGGCACGGCGCTGTGTGCCGGCTATCTTATAGTATCCGGCAAAGATGTGTGCCTGTTGGTTGTGTACAAATTCGTAGTTGGTGCTGTTGAAAGACACGTATGCGTTGCCTCCTGTCAGGTCTATTGTGGCAGGAGTTGCCTTGCTTTTGTCTGCACTGAAAGACAGTCCGTTATCGCCCGTTTTTGTCGGGGGCATGATGTATTTATTGTCGCTGGCGAGTTTGAGATACCATCCGTCAGTGGCGTTGCCTTCGAGGATGACGTGCTGGGCGTTGCTTATGTCGCCGGTGATTACGCCGTTGGTATTGTTGCATGTAACATCGGTGGACTTGAGACCGCCGTTGGAAGATACTTCGGGGGTCATCAAGCTGAGTGTTGTCGAGGCGTTGCCGTTGGGGGCGTATGCCACGATTACGTTGAGGCCGTCGGAGAGTTGTGAGGCATCTTGGACGCGTATCCAGCCCGTAGCGGTGGAGATTTCGCTGGAGAAGACGTATGTGGCGGCGTTGATGACGGCGCCGGCGTCATTGACGGCGTAGGCGTTGATGGTCACTACGTTGCCGTCTGCGGGCTTGGCTACGTCTATGCCTTGTACGTCATCGTATGCGATGTGGTTGTCACCTTGTGCGGTGTATCCGCCTATGGTGTAGTACAGTGTCGGAGTGGGGTAGGCAGCGGCATCGGCGGCCAACTTAACGTTGAACGTTGCGTTTTCGGGGTAAGTGCCTTCTGTTTGGCTAAAGCTGATGGATGTGGGCGCTACGTGGTCTTTGTCGTTGAAGACGATGGATACCGGTTCGGCTGCTACCTGTCCGCCGGAGTTAACGGCTATGGCGTTGATTGTGACTGTTTGCGGAACAGTGCGTGCCAAGGTGAAGCCCTTTGCGGGGTCGTAGGTCTCGGTTTTGTTCGCTCCCGGAACCGGGGTGCTGCCGTCGCGTGTATAGTATATGGTGGGGGCGGGGAAGGCTGCGTCATCGGCGACAATCTTGACCGATACCGTCTGGCCGATGACGGCCTCGGTCTTATTGGGATTGATGGTCAGCGAGGCGGGAGCCACGACCTTGGTTAGGGCGAAGGTCATGGACGAAATTGTGGGATTGTTGAGTCCTGTTCCGGGGGTCAAGTCTATGGTTGTCGCTCCTTTGGGGAAATCGCGGTAGGACTTGGCTGCGAGATCCTCGCCGTTGATGGCTATCGCCGGGGTGTCGTATGTTTTTGTCGTGGCGTAGGATACGCGGACAATGATATAGCCTTTCGGTGCTTGGACGCTGATGGGAACGCCGCTGATCTTTGTGATGGTAAGGTTGGTGGCTTTGCCGCTGGAGGGATTGACGTTATTGGAGGGGTATCCGGCGTTTTGGAGTTTGCCCACGGAAGATTCAAAGGTGTAGGCTGTGCCGTCTACAGGCTCTGAAACCCAGTCGGCTTTGGTGTTGGATGTGTAGGTTATGGCTTTCTGCTTGCGGAAGGTGACTGTGGCGTAGGTGTAGGGCGAGGTTATTGTCAGTGTAAAAGATGTCTCGCAGGCATTATACTTCCCGGTTTTGTCGGATGATGCTGTTATGGTGGTTGTGCCTACGGCCAGGGGAGTGATAATGCCGTTCTCAACCTTGGCAATTTTGTTGTTGGCCGAACTCCAGTATATAGTGCCGTCGCCGGTGGATGTGGCTTTGAACTCGGCGGCTCCGTCTTCGAGTACCAAAGATGCGCCGTCAGCGCCGATGGTATTGCCTTTGGCGTCTTTGACGGTGATAGATGCATCGTTACGCGTAAATGCGACGGTGGCACTGCCGGAGGCTTGGCCTTCTGAATTTTGTGCCAGGCCGTTGATTGTGACGACTTTGCTTTCCTCGTTATTGGCGAGTGCATCGCAGGTCACATCGAATGCTTTGGCATACTTGGCGCTTTCGGTAGTGGGGACGGTACCATCGATAGTGTAGTAGATGTCCGGCGCGGGAGTGCCGTTGGCGGCGATGGTCACGCTGACGTTCTCGCCGACTTTGGCTTCAGCCTTGGCCGGGGTGATGGTGACGGCGCTCGGTGCTTCCGGCACGACAGGCGCATCAGGCACCAGCACGAAAGTTATAGTATTTATGTCAGTACGTTTTGACCCTTGTGGCGCAATAGCTATGCTGCTTGCCGTGGGGTCGAAAGTCGAGGCCGTGTTTGCGCTGACATTTGTGCCGTTTATCTTGATTGCGGCATCAGCCATCGCACTTTGAATTGTATATCCGGAGGGGGCGCTTATTGATATGACGTTGCCATTATAGACTCGTAATTCGTTGCTTCCATATTGGTTTGTTGCAGCATTGCCGGAACCTGTGGATTTTGTTTCAAAAGAAAGTGTAGCTCCATTAATGGGTTCGGATACCCATTCTATCGTTTTACCTTTTGAGTAGGTAAATGTTGTTTGGTTCTTGAAGATGACTGTTGCGGTGATGTTTCCGCCGGGTACGGGAGTGTCGGCCTTGACGGTGTATGAGGCGGTAGCTGCTTCGCTTTCGAGTTTGCCTTCGCCTTCTCCTTTGATGCCAATGACCTCAAAATCTATGGCTTCAGTAATTTTGACGGTGTAGGTTTCGCCCGTGACGGTTTTGGTTGCCCAGTCGGTGGCGTCTGCTGTTTTGGATTTGATGGTGAGCGATGTCGCACCTTTTGACGAGATGGTGACCGATGTGCCTTTGGCGACTTCTCCGGGAGTGACGCTGAATGTCGGCTTCTCGGGCTTCGTTTCCGGTGCTACGCTTTCTCCGTAGGTGATTACCATCTTGGAGATATTAGAACTCCCGCCAGGCATTGAAGAAAGGTCTATGCGAAAATATGAGTTATTCTTTGATGCCGGAATTAATGTGAGGACATTAGTTGCAAATGTCGCTGTTGTTTCATTAGTCCCATTGGCTGTTAATACAGCATCACCTGTTGTAATGATGAAATTTGCGGCTTTTGTGTCATTAAGACTCGTTGCGGTTATCTCGACTTTTGAAATATTGGGTAGTGGGGTGCTATTGTAAACGCAGAAAGATTTGTCCGCTTTTGATATGCCGATGCTTTTGTTTTGATTCAAACCTTTAGCCATCAAGGTAACCTCACTATTGGTTATCTCAAAGAAGTTTCCATCTAATTTGGATGGCGCATTTTTCAAATCGGCACTGGTGAAGTTTATTTCTATTGTTTTTGCCGGGACAGCAAAGGCTGTCGTTAGGGCAAGGATAAGGAGTAGAAGTAGAGATTTTCTCATGACTGAATGACTATACTTAGAAATGTAATTGATTGTGGTTATTCGTGCTATTATGGACAAAAGTATTGCGCGGATTGCAACTCCGGCGCTTTTTCGGCGGCAAAATTACAAAAAATAGTGAATAACAGAGAATAAATGCTATATAAAAACGTGTATTACCCGAATTGGCGGAAAAATTGGCGAAAAAATGCTAACTTTGTCGTAGAAAACAGAGCCGAACTGCTTTTCTCGGAATTTATAAGGACCCTAAAGACCCTAAGGACCCTAAAGACCTTAGAGACCTTAGGGACCTTAGATGCCCTAAGAACCCTAAAATCCGTAGGTTCTCGGACATTCCGGATTATTTAGACTTACGGACAAACACATACACACAGATATACAAGACAATGCAACCGCTGACCGAAGTGATGGAGTGCCGACATAGTTTGGATGTGCAGGTACGCTTCAATGATTATGACATGTTTTGCCATCTCAACAATGGTGCCTATATGCAATTCCTTGATCTTGGCAAGACAGACTATTTCGGCAGCCTTTTGGGTGGAGTGCTTACTCCTGAGCGCTTGAGTATTGTTGTGGCCGGTATTACCTGCAATTTTGTGGAGCCTTCGTTGCCGGGTCAGCGAGTACGTGTGCTTACGCGTGCCTTGCATCTCGGCACGGCTTCGCTGTTGTTGGCCCAGCAGGTCATCGATCCGGATACGCGACGCCTGAAGTGTTCGGCTATAGTGGCAATGGTGGGATATGACGTGGAGGGCAAGACGAGCAAGCCTATCTCCGACGACTTGCGCCGTGCCGTCATCGAGAGCGATGCTCCCGATACGAGCAAGTGACAGACGACAGCCCGAAAGGGAATCGGCCTATAAAATATTCTTAGAGCAACAATAACGCAAGCGGCATCCGCGATAGGTGTATGCCGCTTGCGTTATTGTTGTGTTTTAGCTTGTTAAGACCAGTAGATGAGGTTGGAAGTATCTCCTGTGGTGACTTTGAGTGTTACTTGTGCGCCTTCGATGACAGGGACGTTGTGTTGCACGTGTCCGATTGGGACATTGAAGGCCACGGGGAAGCTATAGGGTGCCACCATATCGGCGATCATGTCGTTCATGTCCTGATAGGATGCGTCGGGATGGTATTCGGTGAATTGTCCCACCATAAGGCCTCGCAGCGATGGCAGTATTCCCGATATGCGCAGCTGGTACATGATACGTTCTATCTTATAGATCGGTTCGGAAACATCTTCGATGAAGAGTATGCTGTCGCGGCGCAACAGGTCGAACCGAGTGTCCAGCAGGTCGGCAAGGACGGCAAGGTTGCCTCCGTAAAGTGTGCCACTGGCTATGCCCGGGCGGTCGTGGCGCGGGTCGGTGGCGAAAGCTATCGGGTCGCGACGCCCTTGCAGCAGGTCGAAGAGTCGTGCGTTGTCCTTGTCGTTCGCCCCACGGCGTATTGCATCGGTCATCGATCCGTGGATGGAGGCTATGCCGTGGCGCACCATCAAGGCGTGTAGGGCCGAAATGTCGCTGAATCCTACCACCCATTTTGGGTCTGTGGCGAGGTCCAGTTTATCGAGGCTGTCGAGCAGGTGTACTACGCCGTATCCGCCGCGGCTGCAGATAACGGCACGCACTTCCGGGTCGGTGAGTGCGGTGGCCAAGTCGTCATAACGCTCGCTGTCCTTGCCCGAGTAATTGCCGTATTGGCCGAGAGTATGGGGCATAATTCGCACTTTCCAGCCGTAGTCGCGTAGTACGTCGGCAGCGCCGTTGACTTTATCTTTGCTGATGGGCCCGGCCGGGCTGCAGATTGCTATCGTGTCGCCGTGTCGCAGCGGCTGAGGCATCTTTACCTTTCTACTTGTACTTAAGTCTGCCATAGATGTCTGTTTTACAATATAAATAAGTGAATGTGTGTAAGTATGATGTCGTTTATTGGGGCTGTACGTCAATCAAGCTTAAGCTCGAGCGTGTCTATGAGTTCGCGCAGTCTCGGGTGCTTGTCTATGATGTGTGCCAGCACTTCGCGCTGGTTCCAGGACATGGGCGAGTCGGCGGCGTCCTTGACCATGAAGTCTAAGGTGATGTTGTCGTTGGCCAATGTATCATGCAGGTGTCTCAACAGCAAGGATAAGACATTTTTCATCTGGTCTTCTTGCAGGTTGTTTTCGACCTTCATGGTGTAGTGTGTCGAAGAGGCATCCTTGCGTGTCGGAGGACATGCACGCATGGTGTTGATGATGATATGTTGCGTTGGATTGGCGTCTATAAAGGCATTCCAAGCTTTGCCGAAAGCCTCGTCGGAGAATGTTTCGTTGCGTAAGGTTGCTGTAGTAGTTGTGTCGGGGCGTTTCTCCTCGGCAGGGTGTTCTATGCCGTGCCTGAGGCTCACTCCGGGGGTGTGCAGGTTGGTGCGCAGCCCGTGTATCACGGCGCCGGTAAATGCCGGGGCGTGCGGTGCTGCTCCTGCCGAATGGGCTGCTGCCTGTGCTGCATTCGCAACCGTTCCGGCCATGGCCGTGGAGACCGTGGCCCGGGGCGCTGCCGGGGTTGCCGGTGCGGCGGTGTGCATTGCGGCTATTTGGTTTAGCGGCCCCCCGAAGTCGCCGTCGAGTTCGAGGGGCTCAGTAGTTGGCATAGTCTGATGAGCGATAGCTCAATCAGGAACTGCTTGTTTGAGGCCGTGCGGTAGTTGAGATCCGCGTAATTGCATATTGCCATGGCTCGATAGAAGAATTCCGGGGGTAGGCCTGCGGCGCGTTTGGCCATGGCTTGTCGTACGTCGTCCGTGGCTTCGATGAGCGGCAATGTCACCGGATTGGCAGCGCACATCAAGTCGCGCATATAGGCCCCGAGGCCGTTGATGAAGAATAGCGAGTCGAAGCCGTGGGATCGAATCTCGTTGTACACCAGCAGTGCAGCAGACACGTCTTGTTTGACGAAGGCGTCTATGAGGCGTTCGAAATAGCTGTTGTCTAAGACGTTGAGGTTGGCGATGGCGGATGCGTAGGTGATGTTTCCGCGAGACGATGCCGCCACTTGGTCGAAGATAGACAAGGCATCGCGCATGGCGCCATCGGCGTGGTGGGCGATGACACCCAGTGCTGCCGGCTCGGCGGTTATGCCTTCGCTTTGTGCCACATATTGCAGATGTGCCACCATATCGGATATTGTGATGCGGTTGAAGTCGTAGATTTGGCAGCGCGACAATATCGTGGGAATGATTTTGTGCTTTTCGGTGGTGGCGAGGATGAATATGGCATGTGCCGGCGGCTCCTCGAGCGTCTTGAGAAAGGCGTTGAATGCGGCGGTGGAAAGCATGTGCACCTCATCGATTATGAACACGCGGTATCGACCCATTGTCGGTGGTATAAGCACTTGGTCGATAAGGGCTTTCATGTCGTCGATGCCGTTGTGCGAGGCGGCGTCCAGTTCGATGATGTTGAGTGAGCGGCCCTCGTTGAAGCTACGGCACGAGTCGCACTCGTTGCAGGCTTCGCCATCGGGTGTGCGGTGGGTGCAGTTGATGGTTTTGGCAAATATGCGGGCGCACGAGGTCTTGCCTACGCCTCGGCTGCCGCAAAACAGATAGGCGTGGGCAAGTCGGTCGCTGACGATGGCGTTTTTCAGCGTCATTGTCAGCGCCTTTTGCCCGACGACGCTGTCAAACGTTGAGGGGCGGTACTTGCGTGCGGATACTACGTAGTGTTCCATGTAGGTGGGGGTATGGGAACTATGGGAATAATGGGAGGGATGAGGTTTTGGAAGCTATAATGGCCATAATAGCCGTTATGGGTTCTGATGGAGTTTACAGTTCAAGGTCTTCGCCGATGATTTCGTGCCAGGGAAGGCCTTGCTTGTTGAGCTGCTCCATGAAAGGATCGGGGTCGAATTCTTCGACGTTGAACACGCCGGCGCGACGCCATTTGCCCGTGAGGAACATCATGGCGCCAATCATGGCCGGGACGCCTGTGGTATAGCTGACAGCCTGCATTCCGGTTTCGAGATACGAGTCGTGGTGGCTGCAGTTGTTGTATATGTAATATGTGAGGGGTTTGCCGTCTTTGCCTATGCCGCTGATGCGACACCCTATGCTTGTCTCACCGGTGTAGTTTTCGCCCAGATCCTGCGGATTGGGCAATACGGCTTTGAGGAATTGCAATGGTATGATCTCTTGTCCGTTGTACATAACGGGGTCGATGCGAGCCATGCCTATGTCCTGTATTACGCGCAGGTGTGTCAAGTACTCCTGTCCGAAGGTCATCCAGAAGCGTGCGCGGCGTATTGTGGGGAAATTGAGTACGAGGCTTTCCAACTCCTCATGATACATGAGATAGCTGTCGCGTGCGCCTATATTGGGGTATGTCAGCGACTTGTGTATTTCCAGCGGGCCGGTGGTAATCCATTTGCCGTCTTGCCAGTAGCGTCCGTTTTGAGTGATCTCACGGATGTTGATTTCAGGGTTGAAATTGGTGGCAAAAGCTTTGCCGTGGTTGCCGGCGTTGCAGTCAACGATGTCCAGGGTTTCCATGGCCTTGAAATGGTGTTTGGCGGCATATGCTGTGAATATCCCGCTGACACCCGGGTCAAAGCCGCAGCCGAGTATGGCGGTGAGGCCTGCATCGGCAAAGCGTTGGCGGTAAGCCCATTGCCACGAGTATTCGAAGTGGGCTTCATCGCGTGGTTCGTAGTTGGCCGTGTCCATGTAGTTGACACCGCATTGCAGGCAGGCCTCCATGATGGTGAGGTCCTGATAGGGCAGGGCGACATTGATTACGAGTTCGGGCTTATGGCGATGCAGCAGTTCGCACAATTGAGCTACGTCATCGGCGTCGACGCTGTCGGCGGTGATGCTCTTGTGATTGTACTTTTCGGAGAGCAACTTGGCCAGGGCTTGGCACTTGGAGAGAGTGCGCGTGGCGATGACGATATCTGTGAATACTTCGGGGTTTTGGGCGCATTTGTGGGCGACAACAGTGCCTACGCCGCCGGCGCCGATGATTATGACTTTTGACATTATGCTATGTTTTTGTTTTTGTCGGAATTGAGTGGTTTGACATTGCTTTTGGCGGACTTCTTTTCCATTGCGATGCATACGAAGGTGAATATGCCCAGTAGTATAAGCAGCGCAGTCTGCGCTCCCATCACGAGGTTGGCAAAAGCTGTTGCCGGGCCTTTGGCCAGGCCATAAATACCTAAGGCAAAGATTATGGACCACTGCCAGGGGCCTATGCCGCCGTTGGAAGGCACGCCCATGCTAAGGCTGGAGAATACGAAGGCGACAAGTACGGCCAGGGCGGTGTGCTGCGACACGATGTCGGCCGTGAAATCGAAGGCGTTGAAAGCCACGTATAGCTGTGAGAAGTAGCAGCCCCAGATGCATACGGTGAGTATCAGCCAGCGTACCTTGCCGGGCATGGTGAATATTGCAACAAAGCCGTTCCATAGTCCGCGCACAAAGTCTTGGAAGCGGCGCAAGGCTTTGTTCTCGGTTTTGCATGCCAGCATCCACCAAAATATGGCGACAAATGCCACCATAGCCACCCATAGCCAGGGCGAGGCCAGCATTCGTCCAATGCCTTCAAGGCCGTGAGTGGTCGAGAAGTACTGCGAGAGCGCTCCGGCGGCCAGGGCAAAGGTCACTATTGTGAGTAGTAGTACGGTGACGGTGTCGGCCAAACGGTCAGCCACCATGCTGCCGAAAACCTTGGAGAACGGGGCGTCCTGACGCCGTGCGATATACCCCGAGCGCCATATTTCGCCCAAGCGCGGCAGCACAAGGTTGACGGCGTATGTGCCGAAGATGCTCAACACCAGGGCAAACAGAGGCGGATTGACGCCGATGGCACGCAGTTGTATGCGCCAGCGCATGGCACGGAAGATGTGGCTGAATATACTTATAAGCAGTGCCAATGCAATCCATTGGAAGTGACATTGCTCGCGAATGATTTGCACCATCTCGTCCCAGTCCATTCCGTCAAACAGCAGCTTGCATAACAGTATGCTCACAATCAGTGGTATACCGTATCGCAGGATGATGCCGAGCACGCGCTTGGCTTTGCTCTGCGGAGTTCCGGCCTGTGTCTGAATGTCGGCCTTGGTATCGGTTTGAGACATTTCGGATTCTGTCGCCATTATTCCACGGGTATTACTTTAAGTCGGTCGCCTTGTTCGTTGACTATGGAGCGGTAGTAGCGTTCGTCATATCCGCCGTAGGCGGGTTTGTCGGGAAGTCCGTAGGGGGTGCGGCTGAAGGTGCCGTCTTCGTTCTGCCTCTTGATGTTGCCGTCCAGGTATTTGACAAATAGCGTGTCGCCCAATGCGCGGTAGTCCTTGGTGCATTTTTCGGCCCAATAATTGGTGATTTCGGCGAGGTACTTGGCCGCATCGTCATGGGATAGTGTGCGGCACATCTCCTCGGCCTTGCCGGCGCTGATGGTCATTTGGACTTCAAGGCTTTCCTGAACCTTGCGGATGTCGCCAATCATTTGGCTGTAGCGGTTGTAGGCTTGGTTGGCTACGTAATTGGTGACCCAGAACATCGAGTCCCAGGAGAGCGTGAGCAGGTCGCCGTTGCCGTGCGCAAGCTGGTAGGGCGGCATTTTAAGGCTGTTGAACACGGGGATGTATACGCAGGTGTTGGCGTCATCGACGCCGAACCACAGAATGCCGCGCATGGCATCGGGGCGTGCGTTGTTGATGTCCGCCACAAATGAAAATCCGGTCTGCTGCGTGGCAATGGCCCGCTCGTGCGTGTATTCAACGCCGTCCACTTTGTAGGTCAACGGACGCCAGCGGTAAGGAACGTTAAACGGACCGGCACCTATGTCCTTGGTCATGTCCATTGGTGTGCCTTCAAAGTGGTCGCGCATCATATCCTTGAGGTCTTGTGCTGTCAGTAGGCGTTCGGGGCGCACCCATAATGGCATGGGTTCGCCCTGTCCGCGCAGTATCCAGGGCAGGTAGGCGTCCATGCTGCCTTGAGCCGCAAAGCGGTTGAAGTAGCTCCAAACGCGTCCATCGCAGCCGCGCATGGACAGCATGTCATATACCGAGTAGGCACGCGAGAAATCAAAGTCTTCGTCCTTGCCTTTGTAGTATCCGCATTTGCGAGCAAAGGAAATTACGTCCGGGCTGTACAATGTTTCCGGGTCGTCAAGCGGGAAGGTGTGTATACGTGCATTGTTGGCGTGTCCGCTGATGTATCCGTCGGGTACGCGTCGAGCCACCCATACGATGCCTTTGTCGTGCTTGCCCTTGCCTATGAGTTCCAAAATCCATACTTCGTCGGCATCGGCGATACTGAAGCTTTCGCCGCCGGAGGCATAGCCGTATTTATTGGCAAGCGATGTCATTGTGTCGATGGCCTCGCGTGCGGTGCGTGCGCGCTCCAGAGTGATATATATCAGCGAGCCGTAGTCTATAAGGCCTGTGCCGGCCAACTCGGCTCGTCCGCCCCATGTGGTCTCGGAGATTGTCAGGCCGAACTCGTTCATATTGCCTATCGTCGAATATGTGTGTGGCGCTTCATCGATTTCGCCTAGTGGCTTTTGGGTGTCCCATTCGATGATGGCACGCTTGGTGCCGGGGGCGTGGTCGCCCCCCATGTGCGAATACAATTCGCCGTATAGTTCGTGGCTGTCGGCGGCGTATGTAATCATAACACTGCGAGAGGCCGTAGCGCCCGGGGTCGCGATAAGACTTGTGCAGGCCTCGGCGTAGTCGGAGGCAAATGCCATAGCAAAAGCAGCTGCTATGGTGGTTATGGTCCTGGTATTCAAAGTAGTGTATTTAGATGGTTGTGCATTGGTCTCTCGGAGAGGCGCATGGTGCGCTTTCCTCCGAAAGTGCAAATATACGATTTTTTTGTGAGAGTTTCCTCGGATGGAAAAGCGAGAGGGCAAAAATGCGTCCGAACCTTGGTGTTTTGGGCGCGTGGGTGTTGTGGGTACGAGGCATTTTTTGTAACTTTGCGCCGCAATGAAATCCCCGGCCGATACAGATGATACGCGTACGCAGGGCTTGGAACTGACGACGGCGCGTGTCGCCGCATCGGTCCTTGCTCCGGCGTTGTATCTTATCCCTGTGCCACTTTCCGACGGACCTGTGGAGGACGTTTTGCCGGCACGCAATATCGAGATTGTCAAGTCTATACGCTACTTTATTGTGGAAAATGTACGGTCGGCACGTCGCTTTCTCAAGCGCTGTTGTCGCGATATTGACATTGATTCTCTTGAATTTGTCGAACTGAGTGAGCATACTGATGCTGCGGCTGTGCCTCCGATGCTTGAGCCTTTACGACATGGTCATGCCATGGGCGTCATCAGCGAAGCCGGGTGCCCGGCCGTTGCCGATCCGGGTGCCGATGCGGTGGCTGTGGCCCAACGTGAGGGCTTGCGTGTGGTTCCGTTGGTGGGCCCGTCAAGCGTTCTGATGGCTCTGATGGCCAGTGGTATGAACGGCCAGAGCTTCGCCTTTCACGGCTATCTGCCTATAGATGAACAAACACGCACGCGTGCCTTGCATCGACTGGTGCAAGCGGTGCAGCGCGACAAGCAGACGCAGATATTCATAGAGACGCCATATCGCAATGACCGCCTTATTGCCACACTGATACGGACACTGCCGTCGCAGATGCGCTTGTGCGTGGCTGCAGATATTTCCGGCACCTCTGAAAGTATTGTTACGGATACCCTTGCCGGATGGCGTCGCCGCAAGTATTGCTACAACAAGAAACCCACCATATTTCTATTATTCGAATAAGTTATGCCTCCTATGCCTAAACGCCGTCGTCGCTTGTCACGAGCCCTGGATGATATGCCGGGGCTGTTTGACAATGTGGATATCGATATGACCGAAGCGGAGAACCGTGCGGCTGTTGCGGCGCCCAAGGCTCCTGTCTCGCCTGATGCATCCAATCAGGACATTCTGGTAAACACCTCGGTGCTCGAGCGTCCGCAAAAATTGTTGTTTGTGTCCTTTGGTAGCGGCAGCAGCGGTAATTGTGCATATGTAGGCGCGCCGGGAGGACGAGGGGTGCTCATTGATGCCGGCGTGGACTCCAAGTTCGTGACTGCGGCACTTGAGGCTAATGGTTTGGATATAAAAAAAATTGTGGGTATTATATTGACGCATGACCATAGCGACCATGTGCGGTATGCATACTCGCTGTTGCGCAACAACAGGCATATGCTGCTGTATTGCACGCCGCGCTGTCTCTCGGGCATATTGCGACGCAGCAGCCTTTCGCGCCGTATCAAGGATTATCACAAGCCTATATACAAGGAATTTGCCTTTGAGGCTGCCGGGCTGAATATTACGCCTTTCGAGACCAGTCATGACGGCACCGACAACGTGGGATTTGATATTGATAACGGAATGCGCCACTTTGTGGTGGTGACGGATACGGGCTATCTCACCGAGCGTGCCGAGGCGTATGTGCGCCGAGCCAATTATTTGATGATAGAATCGAATTACGATGCCGATATGCTGCATAATGGTACTTATCCGCCGTATTTGCAGGCCCGTATCGAGAGCGAGTGCGGACATTTGGACAATCGACAGGCGGCGGCCGCCGTCGCTTCGGTGGCTGTCGCGCATCCGGAAGCGCATCTGAGTCATGTTTTCCTGTGCCACTTGTCGCATGATAATAATACGCCCGAAACGGCCACAGCCACCATGCGCAAGGCGCTCGAGGGGGTCGGCCGCAAGGTTATGTCCGCTGACCATGCCGTTATGCCGTCCCCGGGTACTTCGGATGTGCTGTTGGCTGCCTTGCCCCGCTTCGATTCCAGTCCGCTGTACGTGCTGCGCTGACGGCTGCTGCTTTTATGACCGGGTGTTCGCTCGGCTCTGTCAATGCAGTAATTCAATAATTTACTTACGAAGTGTTTTTCGCAGACCTTGGCGTTTGCGAGCTTTTTTTAATCTATAAGTCGCTTTTTTTTGTGCACGCGTTTATAAGTGGTTTTGATTTGACTTGCCATAAACTGCTTTTGCACAAAAAAGTGAGAGGAGGGCGTCCCGGATTGGGATGTCCTCCTCTCTTATAGGGGGTTGACGAGTGTCAGTGCTGCAGCTTAGAGCTGAGGACCGGCGGCAACGAGAGCCTTACCGGCAGCGTTGTTCTCGTATTTGTTGAAGTTTTTGATGAAGCGAGCTGCGAGGTCTTTGGCCTTGACATTCCAGTCTTCGACGTTGGTGTAGGTGTCGCGCGGGTCGAGGATCTTAGGATCTACGCCGGGCAGTTCGGTGGGTACTTCAAAGTCGAAGATGGGCATCTTCTTGGTGGGAGCCTTAAGGATGGAGCCGTCGAGGATTGCATCGATTATGCCACGAGTGTCGCGGATGGAGATACGCTTGCCTGTTCCGTTCCAGCCGGTGTTGACCAAATAAGCCTTGGCGCCGGATTTCTCCATTTTCTTGACGAGCTCTTCTGCGTATTTGGTTGGGTGCAGTTCCAAGAAGGCTTGGCCGAAGCATGCCGAGAAGGTGGGGGTGGGCTCGGTGATACCGCGTTCTGTTCCGGCGAGTTTGGCAGTGAAGCCGCTCAGGAAGTAGTATTTGGTCTGTTCGGGCGTCAATATGGATACGGGAGGCAGCACTCCGAAGGCATCGGCGCTGAGGAAGATGACGTTCTTGGCGGCGGGGCCTGCGCTGATGGGGCGTACAATCTTTTCGATGTGGTCGATAGGATAGGATACGCGAGTGTTCTCGGTGACGCTCTTGTCGGCGAAGTCTATTTTGCCGTTTTCGTCAACGGTTACGTTCTCAAGCAGGGCATCGCGACGGATTGCGTTGTAGATGTCGGGCTCGCTTTCCTTGTCCAGATTGATGACTTTGGCATAGCAGCCGCCTTCGAAGTTGAAGACGCCGTTGTCGTCCCAGCCGTGTTCGTCGTCGCCGATGAGCAGGCGCTTGGGGTCGGTCGAAAGTGTAGTTTTGCCGGTGCCGCTGAGGCCGAAGAATATGGCGGTGTTTTTGCCTTCCATGTCGGTGTTGGCGCTGCAGTGCATCGAGGCGATGCCGCGCAGGGGCAGGAAGTAGTTCATCATCGAGAACATACCTTTCTTCATCTCGCCGCCGTACCAGGTGTTGATGATTACCTGCTCGCGGCTGGTGATGTTGAATACAACGGCTGTTTCGCTGTTCAGACCCAGTTCTTTGTAGTTTGTAACTTTGGCCTTGGATGCGTTGTAGACGATGAAATCGGGGGTGAAGTCGGCGAGTTCGTCAGCGGTGGGGCGGATGAACATATTGGTTACGAAGTGAGCTTGCCATGCTACTTCCATGATGAAGCGCACAGCCATACGGGTGTCTTTGTTTGCGCCGCAGAAGCCATCGACAACGTAGAGCTTCTTGTGACCGAGTTCGTTGACAGCGAGCTCTTTGACAGCCTTCCAAGCTTCTTGGCTTGCGGGCTTGTTGTCGTTTTTATATCCCTCGGTTGTCCACCAAACGGTGTCTTTGGAGTTCTCGTCCATTACGATGAATTTGTCTTTGGGCGAGCGGCCGGTGTAGACGCCTGTCATTACGTCTACCGCGCCGAGTTCGGTGACCTTGCCTTTTTCGTAGCCTTCGAGCGAGGTTTGGGTCTCTTCGTTGAAGAGCTCGTCATAGGTGGGGTTGTACACGACTTCGGTAGTGCCGTTTATGCCATATTTGGCAAGAGCGGCCTTAATCTCGGGCAGACGTTGCTGTTTGATTTCTTCGAGTTTGCTCATTGTTGTTGTTATTAATCTTGTTTTACCTTAGTTTCAGTGCATTAGCCTTTGTTTGGCCTTGTTTTTCATATGCAAAGTTAGCAACTTTTTTTGTTATGCGGTGTATGCCGCTATGGATTATGGAAATTTTTCCGTATTAAATAATCTTAATGTGGCATACGTGTTATGCAATGGTGTTGGTTGCCATACTTTTGTATGTGCAAACAGCGTGCCAAAAAAGGTTGTTCGAGGCAGCTTTCGATGAATGAATATTGTGTCGCCAACGCCGCGCACCGATTGGTGGTGGCATAAAAGGCTTTGGCGAGGTCGAGAGACGTGGGTACCTTGGCCGTTAGACCAAATGTTCGTACCTTCGCGGAACAAAACATTTGACAGAGAAACTATGCAGCGACAAATTACTTTACAACCTGTCACTACTGACAGCCGGGATTATGCAGCTATAGAGGCGCTGTTTGTGCGGGCGTTTCCCGAGAACGAGCGCCGTGACCTGGATGCCCAGGCGTATAATGTAGACAGCGATAGAGTCCCGATGACTTGTTATGCCGCGTATTGCAAGGCGACCGGCGAATTTGCTGGGTTCGTAACCGTTTGGACATTTGATGGTTATCGCTATTTGGAACATCTTGCGACCTCCGAAAGCGTGCGCAACGGCGGTATAGGCGGTGCTATGGTTGATGCCGTTGCGGCTATGGCGCCGGATGAACCTATAGTATTGGAGGTTGAGCCTGAGAGTTATGGAGAGATGGCGTGTAGGCGCATCGGGTTTTACGAGCGCCACGGCCTGCGACTTTGGCGCGGCCGCGACTACATGCAGCCCCCGTATCGTCCCGGCGGCGAGCATGTTCGCTTGATGATTATGGCCACGGACGGACTGGACGCCGAGCGCGATTTCGACCGTGTGGTTGGCGGCATTATCTCGCGAGTATACCCGAAATAATGCGAAGTGTCGAATGTGGGATTGTATTGCGCGCGTTGGCATGAAGAGACGTTAGATTTTTGCCTTTCGGTTGGTGGTGTTATCTAAGAGCCTTAGGGGACTTAAATAATTATTGCCCTTAATACCCTGTGGATGAGGGTGTTGTTGGTAGTACGCCAGTGCCGGCCTCGTTTCATTCCTTCTTTATAACAATGTATAAAGGCTTCGGCGAAGGCGCTAATTGAAAAAAAGTTTGTAACTTTGCAAGTCATAAGAAAGCAAACATATTTACATCCATGAATATATCGTACTCTTGGCTGAAAGACTATGTCGATTTTGACTTGTCAGCCGAACAATTGGCAGCTGCGCTGACCTCCATAGGGCTTGAATGTGAAGGCATTCATACTGTGGAGACTATACGTGGCGGCCTCCGTGGTATCGTTATAGGCAAGGTGCTGACGTGTGTCGAGCACCCCAATAGCGACCACTTGCACATCACCACCGTTGACCTTGGAGGTGAAAATCCCGAACAAATAGTTTGCGGTGCGCCCAATGTTGCAGCCGGACAGACAGTTGTTGTAGCCACCGTGGGCACTGTGCTTTATGATGGCGACAAGGAATTTGTCATAAAGAAATCCAAGATTCGCGGTGTCGAATCCATGGGTATGATTTGCGCCGAAGACGAGATAGGTGTCGGAACATCGCATGATGGCATTATCGTCATCACCGGCGACAATCTTCCGGCTCCGGGTACTCCCGCTGCCGAGTATTATGGCGTGCAGGACGAGGATGTAGTAGAAGTCGATATTACGCCCAACCGCATAGATGCGGCCTCGCATTATGGCGTGGCTCGTGACTTGGCGGCATATTTGACAGCCAATTGCGAGGGCTTTGCTCCGGTACGAGCTCGTCGTCCGGCGGTGGATGATTTCACCATAGACGATCCGTCGGCCAAGTGCGTGAGCGTTCGTGTCGATGCACCGCAGGCCTGTCCGCGCTATTGCGGCGTTACTATCGAAGGTGTCAAGGTGGCTCCCAGTCCCGAATGGTTGCAGAAGCGCCTTCGCCTTATCGGCCTGCATCCCATCAACAATATTGTGGATATCACCAATTATATTCTTCACGGATTAGGCCAGCCGTTGCACTGCTTCGACCGTGCACATATCGATGGTGATGCCATAATTGTGCGCACCTGCGAGGCGGGCACCAAGTTTACGACTTTGGACGGTGTGGAACGCACCTTGGATGCAGCCGACCTGATGATTTGCGACGGCAATAAGCGCCCCATGTGCATTGCCGGAGTCTTTGGCGGCCTTGACAGCGGTGTCACCGAGCAAACCACTTCGGTATTTCTCGAAAGTGCATGCTTCAATGCCACCAGTGTTCGTCGTACGGCTCGCCGTCACGGCCTGAGCACCGATGCATCCTTCCGCTACGAGCGCGGACTTGACGCTAACGGTTGCATCTATATACTCAAAGTAGCTGCGCTGATGGTCAAGACTCTTGCCGGAGGTACCATCGTTGGTGAAATCCAAGACGTGTATCCCGAAAATGTACATCGTCCTCGTGTGCTTCTTGAAACGGAATATATGGACAGCCTCATCGGCCAAAAAGTGCCTTCGACTGCTGTGGATGCCATACTCGAAGCACTCGAAGTCGAAACGCTTGAGCGTCACGGCGATGCGTCAAATCCGACATCGCGCCTATTGGCAGTACCTACCTACCGCGTTGATGTTACCCGTCCGTGCGATGTGGTCGAAGACATTCTACGCATATATGGATACAACAAGATAGAGATGCCGCTGCAGGTGCGCTCGTCCCTATCGTATAAGAGCACCACGGACGCTGCTGCCGATATGCAACGTGTAGTTGCCAATCAATTGAGCGGTGCCGGTTTCCGTGAAATCCTCAATAATTCGCTTACTGCCGTATCGTACTATCAGGACGATGAACCCGAGCGTTGTGTGCGTCTGCTCAATCCCCTGAGTCAGGATTTGGCTGTAATGCGCCGAACCTTGCTCTATGGGGGCCTCGAAAGCATTGAGCACAATGTCAATCGCAAGTCCAAGGACTTGGCAATGTACGAGTTTGGCAACGTATACTTCTACGACGGAAGCCGCGAAAGCACCGTTGAGGCTCCCCTGCGTCCTTTCAGCCAGGGCGCTCGCTTGGCCTTATGGCTTACCGGCGACAGCCGCGTTGCATCGTGGCAGGCTCCGGCACTCGAGGCTTCGTTCTATGACCTGCGTGCATACGTAGACAATATTCTGCGTCATCTCGGATTTGATGTTGCTCGCGACATCGTATATGCTGTTGCCGAACCGTCCAAGCTCTTTGCCGCCGCGATGAATGTCGCTACGCGTAAAGGCAAAAACCTCGGTATCCTCGGCATCGTCAGCCGCGCCGCATGTGGCAAATGCGATCTCAAAGTTCCGGTATTCTTTGCCGAATTAGATTGGGACGCCTTGACAAATGCTGCACAGAAACTCGGAATTACATATTACGATCTACCCAAGACGCAGGCCGTCAAGCGCGATCTCGCACTGCTCATCGACACGTCCGTCACTATGGCAGACATCGAAAAAGTAGTAAAAGATAGTGAGAAGAAGATACTGCGTGACGTGACACTCTTTGATGTCTACGAGGGCGACAAGTTGCCCGAGGGCAAGAAGTCTTACGCCATCACCCTAACTTTGCGTGATGACGAAAAGACATTGCAGGACAAGTACATCGACAATGTGATGAACCGCATCATCGCCAACTTGCGTAATCGTCTCGGCGCCGAATTGCGATAAACGATCTATTTGACAATCAACATAACAACAACGATATAACTAAAAAAACAGCACACCCATGGGAAGAGCTTTTGAATACCGCAAAGCCCGCAAACTGAAACGCTGGGGCAATATGTCCCGCACCTTTACACGTATAGGTAAGGAAATCACCATAGCCGCCAAGGCCGGCGGCCCCGATCCGGACACTAACCCGCGTTTGCGCCAGCTGATGCAGAATGCCAAGGCTGCCAATATGCCCAAAGACACGGTAGAACGTGCCATCAAAAAGGCTACGGATAAAGACGCCGGCGACTATAAGGAAATCTCGTATGAAGGCTATGGCCCTTACGGAATAGCCATCTTTGTTGAGGCAGCCACAGACAACAATACGCGCACTGTGGCCAATGTTCGGTCTTATTTCACCAAACATGGCGGCAGCCTGGGTACGCAAGGTTCGCTCACGTTTCTGTTTGACCATAAGGCTGTTTTCAAGGTAGTGCCCAAGGATGGGGTGTCGCTTGAGGACCTCGAACTGGAGCTCATTGATTACGGCGTGGACGAGCTGGAACATGACGATGAAGGGCACATAATTCTCTATGCAGCCTTCGAGGAGTCCTCCAATGTGCAGAAATACCTCGAAGACAACGGCTACGAGATTATTTCCACCGAATTCGAGCGTATACCCAATGATGTCAAGGATGTTACGCCCGAGCAGCGCGAAAAAATCGAGAAGCTTCTTGACAAGCTCGAAGAGGACGAAGACGTGCAGAATGTCTTCCACAACATGCGCGAACTTGACGATGAAGGCGAGGAGTAATATCCTCCTGCATTTGTAATAAATAATTGAGAGCCGCAGTTGTCATTGACAGCTGCGGCTCTCGATTATTCGTGTGTGTATGTCAACGCGGATACGAATGTGCCCGGCGTTAGGTTGGCTAAGGCATCAGTGCGCTGAGCGACGGAATGAATGCCGGATCCGAAGCTTCGTCTTCGGCGGCGGTCCATCCTCGGCCTTTGATCCATGCGGTGCGGCAGCCTATCGAGCGTGCCGGGTATATGTCCTTGGATAGCGAATCGCCTACTACGAGGACGCTCTCGGGGCGTAGCCATGCTCCACTTCCGTGCCCGAAGATGTCGCAGGTGTCGCCTGCGGTGCGAGCCTGTTCGGTCACCGGCAGAGCCATCACCCCCAGGGCGTATATGCGTGCATCCGGTTTGCGTATGCCTACGACGGCGCTCTCGATGATGCCGGCAAAATACTGCCGGATGTCCATGCCTCGCAGGACTGCATCTACGTTGCCGTAGAAATTGCTGACCAGCACCATAGGGTAGCGTGCGGCCAATGCTTCGAGTACGGGCCGCACTTCATCTATGCATGCGCGAGCATAGTCGTTGCAGTAAGAGGCTATATGTTCGGCCGTGTCTTTGATTGTGTCACCGGATGCTTCAAGAGCGCGATTGTATACGCTTGATTCTTTGGGGTCTTCGGGTAATAGCTCGGCGTTGCAGCATAATTCGATGAGGACCTTTTTGCGCAGTAGCGCCGGAAAGTCGTCTTCGGGTGTAATGATGCGATGTGCAGCCAGGACCCGCTCGGCGTAGACGTAGGCATGGCGAAATTGTTGCTCGTCGGCTTTGATGCCGCAGTGTTCCCATCCTTGGCGCAGGATATGACTCCAATGGTCGCCGCGAGTGTCGAGAGTGCCTCCGTAGTCAAAGATGACACCGCGTATGCCCGTCAGTAGCGCATTGCTCATAGTGCATCATCGTATTTGCCGGCGGCGAGGTCGGCGGTGAGACGCCGGCACAGAGACTCGTGGCGGCACATCATATAGACAAGTAAAGAATTGAGAACTATCAGCTCGAAGGCGAAGTACAGCCATGGCATTTGGGCAAAGAGCGAGGCGAAGAGTGCGATGGTGCGCCAATTGAAGGACAGGATATTGGTATACTTCATCAGCGGCAATGACAATACGCGGAAGTCATCGCGGAAGGCCTGCGGTATTTTGCTGTTGCCCCATTTGTCAGATAGTGCGGTACGCAGGCGCTGCATCGCCGGAGTCCAAGCTTCTTGGTTCTCTGTATACCGTGTGTAGAAAGTCAGCACGAGCTTGCTCCAGAAGTTACGGCCCCAAGACATCTCGGCCAGGCGTTTGCGTAGGTGTGAGGCCTGTTCCAACTCGCTGCCGTCCTCGCCTTTGAGGAAGTATAGGTGGAACTGACGATAGTAGTCAGCCATGGCGGCCTGTTTGGCGTGGCACAATCCGGTGACAACGGCCACTACCCATATCACCCAGTTGTGCTGCATGAAAAAATCGGAGGTTACCACCTCGCGCAGGCAGATGGCTACGTATATTGTGGCAAACCATATATCTCCGGCCATGCCGTCCAGGATGCGACCTATGCGACTGTAATTGTGCGTCATGCGTGCCAGTTGCCCGTCGGCGCTGTCAAAGGAATTGGCCCAAATGAGCAGCAACATTCCTACGATGTTGATGACTAAGTCGTTGAAATAGAATGCCACGCCGGCACCTATACCCAGGAATATGGAAGCGATGGTGATGGCGTTGGGCGTGACGCCGAGACGTCGGGCCAGACACGCCCATGCGTAGCCTATGGGTCGGTAAAAAGCCAGGTCTATGTGTTCTTCTGTGTCCGCGCTTTTGAGCGTGGCGCGATATGCTGAGTTATCAGTCATGAGTCTTGCTTTGGTTGTGTTGCTAAAATATTGGGAACAAACACTTGGCGGCGCCAACGTCCGTCGATCCGCCGGGCATCGGCGCGTGCTCAGTGTGCGCGGTGTTCCTTGATGGCCTGCATCACGCACTTGGCGATGTGCGGCCCGGCCTCGTCGCGGCAGGGGGCAAACGAAGGCCAGTCGTTGAAGTCGATGATGCGTATGGTGCCGTCCTCGTCAACTATGCAGTCGCCGCCGTAGATGCGGACATCCAATTCCTTGGCGGCGCGTGCGCAGATGTCGCGCAGGTATGCTTCGTCAAAGGTCAAGCCGCGTGCGGCGCCGTTGATGGCCTCGTATCCGTATTTGCTGTGTCCGGCTTCGAAGGGATAGAACCAGTAAAAGAAGCCTGTGTCGGCCACGCCGTAGAATTTGAGCAAATCGCCTTCGAGGTGGCGGTTGATGACTGCACGCTTGATGCCGCGCAGGAAGTATTCTTGCAGTACTTCTTGGGCTTCTTGCGGATGGCGTACAAAGGATACGTCCTCCTTGTGCATGGCGTGGAAGTCGCCGCGCTTTATCCAGCATTGTTCGATGCCGGCTTTTTCCAGGGCATCGATGACGCTTTCGTCAGTGTTGACCATCAGCGACTCGGGATAAGGAATTCCGTTGCCGATAAGTATGCGAGTCATGCGTTCGCGAGTACAGTTTTCGATGCCGTAGCCGCTGTTGATTACCAGATCGCCGGCGTCTTCGCGTTTTTGCAACAGGTCGATGGAGCGGCGTTCGCGGCACATGTTCATGATGATGTGGTAGCCGTCTGTAGCTCCGGAGGCCAGTTGTTCCTCCGAAAACACGGTGACTTCGCAGCCGCGCTTGCGCAATTGGTCGGCAGCGATGTTGAATATTGCCGCATCGTTGCCTATATGGTTGGGCGAATACGCTCCGGCACGCATCACGCCCGCAATCTTTATTTCTGCCATTGTCTGTGTTCTATTTGTGGTTAGGCACAGCAAAGGTACAAACTTTTTTCCATATGCCACCGCCTTGACGTCCCTATAATGAGCCGTCAATACGAGGTATGCGCTATCTTATCGGTACATGGCTTCGATTTGGACGGCGTAGCGGCGAGCAATGATGGCGCGGCGCAGCTTGAGGGTGTTGGTGAGCTCGCCGGCTTCGATGGTGAAACTCTTGGGTAGCAGTGTGAAACGCTTTATTTTCTCGAAGTTGGCCAATCCGTGTTCGAGTTTTTCGATGCGTTGGGCAATCATGGCGCGTATATCGGTATTCTGTACCAACTCCTCGATGTTCCGGAAGGCTATGCGACGACGTCGCGCGTATTCCTTGAGTGCTTCAAATGCCGGTATTATGATGGCTGTGACGTACTTGCGTTTGTCTCCTATGATTGCTACCTGTTCGATGAACGGGTCTTTGCCCAGACGGCTTTCGAGAGCCTGCGGGGCGATGTATTTGCCGTTGGATGTTTTGAAAAGGTCTTTGATGCGCTCGGTGAGCGTGAGCGACCCGTCGCGGGCGACTTTTCCTGCATCGCCGGTGCGCAGCCAGCCATCGGATGTGAATGCGGCGGCTGTCTCGGATGGCTTGTTGTAGTATCCTTTCATTACCGTTGGGCCGCTGACTTCGATTTCGCCGCTGTCGCCTATGCGTACGTTTACTTCGGGTACGACGGTGCCTACCGATCCTAAGGCAAAGTCTGTAGCGGGGTAGCATGTCACCGTAGCGGTGGTTTCGGAGAGGCCGTAGCCGATGACGATATTGATGCCTATGGCGTGCAGAAAGGCGACGATGTCCGGTGATAGAGGAGCTCCGGCTGTGGGGTAGATGTTGCCGCGGTCAACGCCTATGGCTTTGCGCATCGTGGACAATACGTGGCGGTCGTAGAACCGGTAGCGTGCTTCGAGCCAACGTGGTACGCGCAGCCCGTGACGTACGTAGTCGAGGTTACGACGGCGTCCGACGGCTATTGCTCGGTGCACCATGGCACGTTTGAATAATCCCATGGCGGCAATCTTTTCGGTAGCGGCGGTGTACACTTTTTCCCAGAAGCGTGGAACGCTGCACATGCACGTGGGGCGCACGTTGCGTAGTGCTCGGGCTACATCGTGCGGGTCGGTATTGATGTACACCTCCATGCCCATGAACAGGCAGTAGTATGTCCATGCTTTTTCGAAGATGTGGCTTAGCGGCAGGAAGCACAGCGAAGTGTCTCGGTCGCTGATGCTTGTAAGACGTTGGCGATGTATTTCCATGGCTGCGTCAAAGCAGCTGTGTGTCAGGATGGCTCCTTTGGGTTCGCCCGTGGTGCCGGAAGTGTATATAAGTGTGGCGATGTCGTCGCCGGTGGCGGCATCACGGCGCGAGGTCACGGTGTGGCGTATGTTCTCACCGGCTGTGGCGCCTATGGTTACGAGGTCGGCCCATGTCAATGCGCGGTATTTTGACGGCTCGTCTGCAGGCAGGGTGCCGTCGATGAGTACGGCGCAATGCACTTCGGGGCATTCGTCAATGACGGAGCATACGGCTTCGTATTGTTTGGTATTGCCGACGATGATGATGCGAGCCTTGGAGTCGCGCAGGATGTATCGGATTTGTTCGGGTGAGGAGGTGGCGTAGATGCTTGCCGTGGCGGCGCGGTTGGCGAATGCAGCCATCTCGGCTTCGAGACTTTGCACTCGGTTTTCGCTGAATATTGCCACCATGTCGCCCGGGCCGAGCCCCAGGGAGCAGAAGGCGCATGCGACGTTGTAGATATTGTCGGCAAAACGCTGCCAGGACAGCGTCTTCCATTTGAGAGTGGCAGGTTCGTCGGTATAGTGTACCGCGATTTTTGTGCTGTGTTTTTGGCTCTGTCTCAGAGCCAAGTGTGTCAATATATTGGACATTGTGTAGAATTCGAAAAGTTATGAGGCGGAGGGCGCCTGATGGCGCGTTCCGCGGGCTTTTGGCTTGCAAATGTACGGCTTTATTGTTTGACGGGCATCATTTAGATGCCTCGTTAACATTGTTTGCATCATTGACGGACATTTGGCAGGGTCTGCGTGCCGAGACTTCTGGACATCCAATCGGCTCCGGGCGTTTATTCGCGGATAATTTTTGCGAGGTTTGTGCAGCCGTCTTCGAGCAGAGTGAGGACGTTCTCAAAGCCGTCGTCACCATCGTAATACGGATCCGGAATGCAGTCTTGCCGCGTGGGCATTTGGACAAAAGCAATCATAGGCACTACCTTGTCTTGTGCTTCGATTGTCGGCGCCATGTGCTTCAGTTTGGCCACGTTGTTTGCGTCCATGCCGATGAGTATGTCGAAGTTGTCGAAATCGACATCGCGCACCTGCCGGCATATATGGTCAAGAGTGTATCCGCGCCATTGCGCGTGTATGCGCATGCGGTTGTCCGGGAGGTCGCCCACGTGCCATCCGCCGGTGCCGGCGCTGTCTATGATCCAGGCATCCGTATCGCCGTGTTTGTTTATACAAGCTTGTAATATGCCTTGTGCGGCCGGGGAGCGACATATATTGCCCAGGCACACAAAGAGTACGCGCACAGGTAGCGACTCGGCGTAGCGATGGCGCATCGCATTGATAGTGGGTAGATGGTCAAGCAATTTGTCGTTTATTGTCATGATGTATTGTGTGGCAATTATTCTTTGTGTGTTCGTGGTGGCGGCGCTTGGCCAGGTGCGGCAAGAGGTGTGCCTATAGGGTTCTGTGTATCAGATGCCCATAAGGTCGCGGTAGATGTCCAACGCGCTTTCGATGGTTTCCGGGTCGATGGTGGCATCGGTGACGATGTCGCCCGGGGCACGCAACAGCGTGAAGTTGATAGCATCGGCGTTGAGGTTTTTCTTGTCCTGTCGCATAAGGTCGATCAGTGCCGGGTAGTCGTCGCATGTGACGGCGAAGACGCCGTAGGTGTCGCGGACATACTTGGCAAATGTATGCAGCAGCGTCGAGTCAAAGCCCTGAAGCATAGAAGACAGCACACATTCGACCACAAGGCCGCGAGCGACCGCGTATCCGTGCGGGATGGGGTCGTGGCGTCGTAGAGCCATTTCCTCGAAGGCGTGTCCGATGGTGTGACCTAAGTTTAGCGCCTTGCGTATGCCGTGCTCCGTCGGGTCTTGCTTTACAATTTTTTCCTTGACGGCAACCGACCGTCGCAGCAGTTCGAGCAGTTCCTCCGGGTCGTGGTTCGTGTCCGTGATGTCGAAGGCCATGAGCCGGCGAAGGGCTTTGTCGCTGTCAAGTAGTCCGTGTTTGAGCATCTCGGCATATCCGGAGAGTTTCTCGCTTTTGGACAGCGTGTCAAAGAAGGTGGACGACACAATCACGTCCGTTGCGAGGTAAAAGGCTCCCACCTGGTTTTTGTAACCGTCAAAATTGATGCCCGTTTTGCCGCCAACGGCAGCATCGACTGCGCCGAGCAGGGTGGTGGGGATGTTGATGCACGATATGCCGCGTTTGTATGTTGCTGCGGCAAATCCTCCTAAGTCTGAGACTACGCCGCCGCCTACATTTATGATGAGTGCATGGCGTGAGGCGCGAGCTAAGGACAGCGCGTGCCATACGCGTTGCAGTGTGTCTGTGTTTTTGGACGCATCGCCGGCGGGGATGCATATCTGCGTGGACGTGCGCACGATTTGGCTTTGTTCCGCCAGCCTTGGCAGGACAAATGTCGCGGTGTTGGAGTCGGTGATGACGAATACCGAAGAGGGCGCCATGCGTTTTATGATGCTGTCGAGGGTGACGCCCACGTTGTTGGTGTAGTGGATTTTCTGTGTCATGTGCGGTTGTGTGTCAAGATTGTCGGTTGCAGTGTTGTAACCTTCAATTGAGATAACAATCGGGGAAGCATTTCGGCACATTGTGCCATGCTGTCGAAGACTACGGCGGCGCCGGCTTGTTCCATGTCCCGCCGCGGGATGGGCCCTGTGATGACGGCTATCGTGAACACTCCGGCGGCATCCGAGGATCTGACGCCAAGAGGTGCATTTTCAAACGTGACGGCATCCGTGGCGTCCACTCCGGCAATTTGGAGCGCGCGCAGGTAGGGCTCGGGATGTGGTTTGCCATGTGTGACGTCGTGCGAGGTCACGCGGCGTTCCGCATCGAATACGCCGGGGAAATCGGCATCGAGACGGTTGAGCAGCGAGCTTTGGCCCGATCCGGTGACCAGCACCGTTGTCATTGCGGCATCACGGCAGTACCGGGTGACGGCATCGGCGCCTTCGATGACCGGTGGTGCCGGCTGTGCGGCAAACAATTCGGTTTTGCGTCCGTACAGGCGCTTAACGTCCTCGGGTGAGGCGTCTTGGCCATATTGACGGTTGAAAAGGATATTGATGGTGTCGGCGCCGGTGCGACCCTCGAAGGCGAAGAATTCGTCGTAGTGTGCGTTCAGCCCTTCTTCGGCGCACATGTTCATCCATGCACGGGCGTGGCGCGGCATAGAGTCGTAGAGGGTGCCATCCATATCGAAGAGGGCGGCTCGCGGTGTGAGGTGCGTGTATCCGTGACGGCGTATGAATGCCTGTATGTCAGCTGTGAAATCGGTCATATGTGGTTTTTGTGCGTCTTTTCGTCGTCTTTGATGTCTCGTGAGGCTTGGGTGTCTTGCTTGCTGTTTTTGCTCTTGTCTTTTTTATCTTTTTTGACTTTTTTGTTTTTGGCCGTTGCCGCGTGGACCGGTGTTTCAATTTGTCTTTCGTAGATGAATTCGGTAGAATCGGCGGGGCTTAGGGTGTCGTTGTCCGGAATATCATCGGCCGGTGTGGCGCCGTGGTGGCGTAGTGCTTCAAGGCGCAGGTGTGCGCGGTCGCCTTCGCGGATGCCGCGGCGGAAGACGTTCGAAATCTGACGCATGAGGTTGACGCGCGTGGTGTCTACGATGTTGACCGCCAGGGCATCACCGGGCTTGAGACGTGCGCGTCCCAGGCGTATCTTCATCTTGTCGGGATTGCCGCTGATGTTTATGCCGAATTTGAAGGGCAGAGGCGACTTGAGCACTGCAATATGGTATTTGAAATTGAGAGCGAAGTCGTTGTACCCTTGCACGCCGAGGCGGTAGCGATCAATGTCGAAGATGAAAGGATAGATATGTAATTGGTTGTTTTCGACAGTCATCTGTATGGACATTTGGTCGATAATATTGCGCTTCTTGTTCTTGAAGAACAGCCATTTGGATAGTGTCTTGAAGGTATCCGGGTCGATAAGAACAAGTTGCTTGCCGTCAAGTTTGACTGCCGCATTGAACTCGGGCAGGACAAAGTCCATGGAGGGGCTTATAGGCGTGGTAGCGGCAATTTCGGCATCGATTATTCCGCTGAAGTCTCGCAACACCGGCATAATAGAGTCGATGGCCGGAACGAGGGACAGAAAATTGGCTAAGTTGAATTGTGACAGCTGCATTCCGAAGCCGAAACTGAGCTCGTCTACGCGGCGTCCCATATATAGCGCCGAGATGTTGATGTCGCCTACGTCGCTGGTGGCGTTGAGCTCGTGCAGGTTCACGGCTCCGTTATACATCATGGCGTGGCCGTGCAGGCCGTGCAGCATCAGGTCGGCATAGCGGACATTGGCCGCATCGATGTGGATGTTGGCGTCGATATTGGTGGGTACCAGTATGGGTACTATGGTGTCTGCCGCAGTTGCGCCCTGCTGTTTCATGGCGCATTCCAGGTCTATTTCGTTGTCGCTGTCACCGAGGCTGATGCCGTTGCCGGCCGCGGCTGCCGAGCTGTATGCCGCACCGGCAAACACGGCTCGTGCCAGCTGGTTGACGTCTATGGTGTCGCTGGATACATCAAGGAGTATTCCAAGTGGTTGCGACTTGCGACGAGATGTCAGCGCCTTTTTGATGTTGGAAATCTTGCCGGTGATGGTAAAGTTGCTTGAGCCTACGGTGTAGCGCATGCTGTGTATGTCGAGGCTGTCGTTGTTGAAGGTTATATCGATGTCTCGCAGATTGTTGCGCAGCGGAAAGTATGGGGTGTACAGGCGTGCGCGTTTTCCGGCAATTGTGCCGTTGATATCCCATGAACGCAGAAACCGGCGCATGGCAGTGGTCGTGCCGAAGTCTATGGTTTCGGTCTCGGAATCCTTGACTGTGGTGCGGTGCGGGCGTCCGCGGCGACGGCGGTATTCGGCAGTGGCTATTCCGTAGATGCTGTCACGGTCGAGAGTGGGATTGGCGCGGTGTATCGAGTCGCCTATGGCGCGAATGGCGCGCGAACGGTCGGTCTCGGGGCGTAATATTGCCTCGAGGTGTGTCTTGGCGCCGCGCAGTACGGCGCGTGTGCTGCGGTCGCCGGCGCTAAAGCGGTGCATTTCCAGGTCGAGAATCAAGTGAGGACGATGCTCGTCGCCTTCGTAGGCTTTGGCTATGGCATAGCCCTTGGCGTTGCGTAGGCGTACGCGTGCCGAATCGGCCACGGAGAACATTTCGTAACGGGCAAAGCTGAGAGCTCCTCCCATGGGCCGGATGTCGTGGTCGCAGTGATGGCTGTGGCTGTTGCGTGTTCCGATGCCCATTTCCAGCCCGGTGAGGTGCATGCGAGCCTCGGGGGAGGATATGTATACCGAATCGACGGTGAGATGAGCTGTCAGCAGCCCGGTGGCGGTGACATCGGCTCGTTTGAAGGTCTCTTGCGTGCCGAATTTAAATAAAGCACGGTCAACGTACATGCTGTTGACCGTGTCGCTTTCCCATCTGAAATTTCGCAGTCCGATGTCGCCTTTCACCAGAAGCCGCTGAAATCCGCCGGGGCTGAGCATTGACGGCCGCCCTTTTATGCGGGCGTTGGCCGTCAAATCGCCGCTGATGCTTGCTCCGCCCAGCAGTCGCTTGAGCTGCGGCGGGAGTGCCCCCAGGTGGCTGACGCCGTTGACTTTACCATCAAACAGCGGGTCGCCGAGCATCTCGGTGACGGTGCCGGTGAGGTGCAGGTCTGTCGCCGGCCCGGCGATATTCAGTTGGTGGATGGTCAGGGTGCTGGCGTTGAGGTTGTTGCCATCGATGTGTAGCGACATGTCGGTGCTGAAGTGTCGGAAGTCGACTTGCTGCCACTTGAGGTATGAGTCAGCTACGGATACATCGACATCCATGGTGGGCAGTGCATCGCCGTCCGTCCCTAAGGAGTAGGGCTTCAGCAATTTGGCGTCCACGCGTATGCGTGCATCGGTGCTGATGCCGACTGGTATGCCATAGAATTCGGCCATATCTTCGGGCACGGCGGCCAATAGCTCGCCCACGGGCAGGGGGTCGAGGTGCAACCGCAGGGCATCGATGCGTGCGCTGTCTCCGATATTGAAACGAGTGTCTATATTGCCTTGTATCAGCGACATCTTGAAGGCAAAGCCTTCGAGGGCTATTTCTTCGGGCTTGGCCTGGTCCCAGCGGATGTTGCCGTTAAGCCCGAAACCGAGGTCTTCGATACCGAAAATCTCGGATATAGCCGGGCAGTCGGCATCGCCGTCAAAGTCTATGCGGTACATCGGTTTGTCTTTGCCCGAGAGCGAGATAGCACTGAAGGAGGCTGTGGCCATGGCTCCGTCGCTATAGAAGCGTACCGGACCGGGGTTGGTCAGCGCAAAGCGCGTGAGCGTAATTTTGGGAAGGTCGGCGATATTGAAGGCCGTGGTGTCCTCCTCCTCGCTCGGCGGGAAGATGTCGTAATTGTTGGTCTCATCGTCCACGATGACGATATTGGCCTGTGGACGGTCGATGATGACGCTGTCTACGGTGATGGCGCCGGCGAGTAGGTCGGTGAGTTTTATCGAGCCTTCGAAGCTCTTGACCGTCAGCAGTGTATCCGCCCATTCGGGCAGCATTTCGCGTTCGGCGGCGTCCATGGTCTTGATGTCGCGTGATACCACGGTGAGGTCACGCATTTCGATGCCGAGATAGGGGAATGATCCGCGTATATTCAGTTCGGCGTATCCCAAAGTCACATCGGCACGTAAGGTGTGATTGGCTACATGTTCCAGCAGCGGTGTCAGTCTCTGGGGGTGTAGCAGACTTAGGGTGGCGGCAACCATCCCGAAGGCGTACAACACTATGGCCATCAGGACCCATGCGGAAACTTTGAGGACACGGCGCCATGTCGGACGGCGTGTGGGCGCTGCCGAATTGGCGGTGGAGGTTGTATTGATATTCATATCTGGGAATGTCTATGCGGATGTCTTTGTTCCGGGGACGTCTTGCGTAATCACTTGTTATGCTTTTTCTGCAACTCCGGTGGCGGGGTGGGGCGCGGACGCCGAGCCGCGATGTCGCGCGTGGTGATGTGGAAGCATCCCTGTTTTCTTTCGTATTTAATGTAGCAACGGCCGTCTTGGCACATATCGTACAGAATTTCGGCAAGGAGGTTCTTGAGGTCTTCCTGTGTGCGGTTGACGCCTCCGCGGCTGTCGGTGTAGAAGTTTACGTAGCTGATATCGAAGGTTGTCCCGAAGCGATGGGCGGACGAGTCGACGGCTATACGGTTGACGCGGCGCAGCCGGCGCACAACCTGCTGGGTGCGCAGCAAGCTGGTGACTTTGAGCCGGTAATGGCCTCCGCCGCGTGCCTTTTGCTCGGTATTGAAACGGGCACCTATGTCGTGCAGCAGTTTCGCAGCTTCGGGAATGAGGTAGGGGTACGAGTACTTGAGACTGTCGATGATGAATTCGTTGCACGAGTGCACGGCCACGATAGGGCGGTCGATGGACAGGACATCGGACGGTTTCATCACCGGAACTATTCCGAAAGCCTGAGCCTCGGCGTAATGCACATAATTGCTGTCGTTGAATACGCGTGCCAGCGGGCCGCCGGGCAGCGTCCGCACCTTCATCTTGACACATTCGTCATCGGGCATACTATCGGTCCATTGCGCCGGTACGCTGTCGCGGTAGTCGCCGCCAAGCAGCATCTCGGCGGCCTCCACATAGTCTTCCGACTCGCTGTCTTCCTCGGTGGGTGCAACAGTAGCCTCCGCGCTGTCTTGTGACGGCGTGTCCGCGCTTTCACCGTGTCCGCAACCGCAGACAGCGGTTGCCATAGCAAGCAATGCGCAGTATGTCAGTGCCTTGTTCATCAGCGTGTACCAATTAAGCCACCTAATCCGGATGGCAGGATGTCCTGTGCCCTGTCACCCCGTGCGGCTACATTTGTGCAAAGTTACACTTTTTCGCTCGAAAAACCGCAACTGTGCCGCCCCTCGCACTCTTAAAATATTCTAACTGCCTATGTGTCTGTTTGTTCATTTATACGTCAGTCAGGATAAAAAGAACGCCCCTCAAGTGTGCTGTGCTTGCGGCTCGCCTGAGGGGCTTGTTGTCTTATGGCTTACTGTAGCCTTGGTTATGAGGCCGGAGCTTAGATTTTCAGCTTTTTGCGACCCTGCGGCGATACGAGGATGTAGACGCCGTGGGGCAGGGCGTCGGCGGTGACTTCCGCCTCGCGCATACCACTGCCGACGCGTACGCCTTGCAGATTGTACACCTCGTAGAGTGCGTCCGGCGTGTCCACGCTCACATCGTCCACACCATTAAATCCATAGATATTCATAAATTTCTTCCACTGGTCAGCAGTCTTGTACTTATTGATAGACTCTTGCGGGACAAATAATTCGCATGTCTCTTTGTTAATGTCATCGAGGGCTTGGTTACCACAGATGGGCGGTGCAGCAGCAGCGGAAATTAGCTGGGTAATTGCCGTACACCCCGAGAACGCTTTATCGCCTATGACTTTTGCACTCGACCCCATGCGGAAATATTCCAGCGAGCTGCAGCCACTGAAAGCCTCATCACCTATCTTCTTGATGCCGTCACCTCCTACAATGTTTTTCAATCCTGTGCAGTCTCTGAATGATTCGCTGCCGATAGTGATAACGGATGCCGGAATGGTAATCGAGGATAATCTCTCGCATTCATAGAATATACCGTCTGGGATTATGGACACTTCATTTCCGATGGTTAGTTTCTTTAAAAGAGTGCAGCGAGCAAATATTTGACATCCCACAATGGCGTTAGCATTATAAGTTACCGAAGTAAGACTGGAACAATCATGGAAAGCAAAATCGCCGATAGAGGTGACAGAATTAGGAATTTCCACGGATGTCAGCCTTCTACAGCCGGAGAATGCATATTCGCCGATAGAAGTGATAGAGTTAGGAATGGTTACCGAGGTAAGACCACTACAGTAATCGAAAAGATGGTTGCTGATAGTGGTTAATGAGTTTGGGATGGCAATAGACGTAAGTCCGGTGCACCAAGTGAAAGCATAATCACCGATAGATTTGACGGAGTTAGGAATTTCCACAGATGTTAACCCTTTACAGCCGGAGAATGCATATTCGCCGATAGAAGTGATAGAGTTAGGAATGGTTACTGAAGTAAGTCCTGTGCAACCGGAAAAGGTAGAAGTTCCGATTATGGCTAATGAGTTTGGAATGTCCATAGACACCAGTCCACTGCAGCTGGAAAATGCGTAATCTCCAATTGAAACAACTGAACTCGGGATGGCTACAGTCGTCAACTCCTTGCAGCCGCAAAAGGCCCAATCAGGAATCGTTGTGACTCTTTGTCCAATGGTTAAATTTCTCAGACTTGTACATCCAACGAAGACTGCACGGTTAGAACCCATCCGTGTGCATCTTTCTGCATTAAATGTTACCGAAATAAGTCCTGTGCAGCCACTGAAAGCATTGTTGCCTATAGATGTTATAGCTTCCGGAATGGTGATCGAAACCAATCCTGTACAGTTTCTGAAAGCATAATCCGGAATTGTGGTAACTTTTTTACCAATCGTTAAAGTTGTCAAGTTAGGACAGCCTGAGAATACTAGATTATTTCCCATCTCTGTGCATTTTTCGGCGTTGAATGTTACCGATGTGAGCCCTGTACAGTTACTGAAAGCATTCTTGCCGATATAAGTTACAGCTTCTGGAATGGTAACTGAAACAAGCCCTGTACAGTCTTTGAAAATGTAATCAGGAATTGTCGTAACCTTTTTCCCAATCGTTAAAGAGTCCAGCGCTGAACAACCGGTAAATATGCTACCTGTGCTATCCTTTGTGTATTTTTCTGCATTAAATGCCACCGAGATAAGCCCTGTGCAGTCGCGGAAAACGTAATCACCAGCAATTGTTATGGATTCGGGGATGGTTACAGAACTAAGTTCGGTACACCCTCTAAAAGCCTCGCTGCCGATTGAGGTGACGGAACTTGGAATGGATATTGCGGCCAGTTTGCCACAGCCGCTAAACATCTTGCTGGGTATATAGGAGATGCCGTTTGGGATATTTATTGAGGTGAGGTTGGCGCAACCTTCGAAAACCGAGAAGTCGATTCTAGTAACGGAATTCGGAATGACAACTGATGTGAGACCTGTGCAGCCTTTGAACGCGCTATTTTCGATTCTAGTGATGGAATTCGGAATGGTAATTGAGGTTAACTCTGTACATCCCTCGAAAGCTCTATCGCTAATCCCGGAGACGGAATACTGCACATTATTTGGCCTGATGGTTTGAGGTATGACGATATTTCCTTTGTATGGGGCACCTGGCTGCAGGCCACCATCTGCATATGTTACACTTGCGGTTTTGTCGTCATTGTTGAGATAATAGTAAATACCATCAACTTCGCAGTCCTCGGCGAGGGCGGAGAAGGAGGAGAAGAGTAATAGGATGAGCAGGAGCGCCGGTCGGATGATTGGGTGGTTAAGAGAAAAGGGTATCGGAGTCGTGGGGTCGGGTTGGGATGTGAGATACTGCATCGCCGGGGTTTCGGCATGTGCCGATTTTTCTTTGTTGAGGTGTTTGAGTAGTGCCATAATGTCACATTGTGATTTAATCCGGATAACGTCCTGCCCGGATGTAGATATGCAAAAAGCGTGGACATCTGTATCTGTTGCTGCTCGGCGAACAGAGGAAAAAATTCCTGTTCGTCAAGAATCAGCGCGGATAAACGCTTCCAAAAAAAATGTCTGCCGACCTACCCACTTTGCCCGTGACCGGGCTTCTGCGGTGCGGTCTGCATGGCAAAGTTACACATTTATTTGTACTTGGCAAACAAATTTTTTTACTTATAGGTCAAATTTTTATTTTTATGGGCGGCCAATTATTGATTTTGGAAGCCGTTTGTTTTTTTAACGATTTCGCAGTGTATAAAACAAGCGGGCGGCGGGACCCGGAAGGGGTTCCGCCGCCGCGTTATGGGTGGTTAAGCGCGAGGCTTATTATTTCTCGTCGTTGGCGAGTTTTTCTTTGAGGGCTGCGAGTGCCTCGAGGTCGCCGAGGGTGGTCTTCTCTAACGGGGCGTTGAGGGCTGCGGGAGCTTCTTCGGCCTTGGGTGCGCGGGTGGCACGTTTGGCTTTGCGCTCTGCTGCTTTCTCGGCGCGTGCTTCGTCTTCGAAGATGCGGCTGTGGCTGAGGATGATGCGCTTGCTGTCCTTGTTGAATTCGATGACCTTGAATTGGAGGGTCTCACCGGCCTTGGCCTGTGTTCCGTCTTCTTTGACGAGGTGCTTGGGCGTTGCAAAGCCTTCTACGCCGTGCTCGAGGGCTACGACAGCGCCTTTGTCAAATACTTCGGAGATTGTGCCTTCGTGGATCGAGCCTACGGCAAATTCGGTTTCAAAGGCATCCCAGGGGTTCTCCTCGAGCTGCTTGTGGCCGAGGCTGAGGCGACGGTTTTCTTTGTCGATAGCGAGTACTTCGACGTCGATGTCGGCACCGATTTGAGTGAATTCGCTGGGGTGTTTGATTTTCTTGGTCCAAGAGAGGTCGGAGATGTGGATCAGACCGTCGACGCCTTCTTCGATTTCGACGAATACGCCGAAGTTGGTGAAGTTGCGCACCTTGGCGGTGTGGCGGCTGCCGATGGGGTATTTTGTCTCGATGTTTTCCCACGGGTCGTTCTTGAGCTGCTTGATGCCGAGGGACATCTTGCGGTCTTCGCGGTCGAGAGTGAGGACGACTGCTTCGACTTCGTCACCGACTTTCATGAAGTCCTGAGCGGAGCGCAGGTGCTGGCTCCAGGACATTTCGCTGACGTGGATGAGGCCTTCGACACCGGGGGCGATTTCTACAAATGCGCCGTAGTCGGCCATAACGACAACTTTGCCTTTGACCTTATCGCCAACTTTGAGATTGGGGTCGAGGGCATCCCACGGATGGGGCTGGAGTTGCTTGAGACCGAGGGCGATGCGCTTCTTCTCGTCGTCAAAGTCGAGAATAACGACGTTGAGTTTCTGGTCGAGTTGTACGACTTCGGCGGGGTCTGTAACGCGTCCCCAGGAGAGGTCGGTGATGTGGATAAGGCCGTCGACGCCGCCCAGGTCGATGAATGCGCCGTAGCTGACGATGTTCTTGACGGTGCCTTCGAGTACCTGGCCTTTCTCGAGCTTGGAGATGATTTCTTTCTTCTGAGCTTCGAGTTCGGCTTCGATGAGGGCCTTGTGGGATACAACGACGTTTTTGTATTCTTCGTTGATTTTGGCCACTTTGAATTCCATGGTCTTGCCCACGTACATATCGTAGTCGCGGATGGGCTTAACGTCGATCTGCGATCCGGGGAGGAAGGCTTCGATGCCGAATACGTCGACAATCATGCCGCCTTTGGTGCGGCATTTGATAAAGCCTTTGATGATTTCGTCGTTGGCAAGTGCGGCGCTGATGCGTTCCCAAGCGCGTGCTGCACGAGCTTTCTTGTGGGAGAGGATGAGTTGACCCTTCTTGTCTTCTTGGTTTTCGATGAATACCTCTACAGTGTCGCCGACTTTGATGTCGGGGTTGTAGCGGAATTCGCTCATGGGGATGATGCCGTCGCTCTTGTAGCCGATGTTAACCACTGCTTCGCGCTTGTTCAGGGCGATGATGGTACCTTCGATTACATCCTTGTCCTTGACGGTGTTGAGCGATTCGTCATAGGTACGGGTGAGTTCCTCGCGCGATTTGGCGCTGGCGGTTTCGCCGTTTTCGTAGGCATCCCAATCGAAGTCTTCGATAGGGGTGTTTTTAAGTTCTGTCATTAAAAAAGTTAATAAAATGTTAGTATACTCTCGTAACGGTCGTTTGATGCTGTCCGTTTTTAGCGCGGCAAAGATACGCATAATTTTCTAATTACCAAAGTCTCCGGCGATTTTTGCGTTTTTTTATCGGAATATTGCGTAATTTTGCCGTGCCGATGCGTGTGCGCAGTGCTGCTCGGTATCAATTCTGATGTGCGGCATTGCCTCTTATTATAATAATGTGTTTAAAGATATGAATATTGCTGCCAAACCGCTTGCTCCGCCGGTGGCGGAGGGTGCACGCGACCACACTATTTCGATATGTAAGGGTATTGCCATTATCTTGATGGTTGTGGGGCACGTCGAGGCTCCGGAGCTGTTGACCAATTTTATTTACACGTTTCATATGCCGCTGTTTTTCATTGCGGCAGGCTACTTTTTCAGTCGCAAATGGCTTGACCGCCCTTGGGAATTTTGCGTCAGGCGTGTCAAGGGTCTTTATGTTCCGTTCTTGACTTGGGCGCTGGTGTTTTTGGCTCTCCATAATGTGCTGTTTTACTTCGGAGTGCTCAATGAGCAGTATGGCAATTGGACCGGAGGGGTTACTCATCCGTATTCGTGGGACGATGCCGCTCAGCGTCTTATAAATATTGTATTCTCGATGTCCGGGTATGACGAGTTTATGGCCGGCGCTTTCTGGTTTTTCCGCGGTCTTCTTGTTGCTTCGGTGTTGTTTCTGATACTGTATAAATTGCTTGACCGTCATACGCGGGTCCGCGGTGATATGGCGGTGGTGATAATATGTGTCATGGCTCTTGCTTTCACGGCTTTTCGCATATTTTTCAATGCGCGCATACAGACTATTCCCAATGGCGGGATGCGTGAGATTTGGGGGTTGTTTTTCTTTGCCGTGGGTTATCTGATGTGTCGCTACGGCGGCTATGTGCCACGGCGGTGGTGTCTGACGGCGTTGCTTTTCGGTCTGATGTGTCTGGCGGCATATTTACACTTGTGCGGAATGAACAATAGCGGCACTATGCGTGATGTGCTGACGCTGCCGCTGACCGGATTGACGGGCTTTGTAGTCACCTATCGCGTATCGGCCTTCATCCATACCGGCCATCTCGGATCGCGTCTTCGTCGCTTGCTGGTGTATATAGGTGAAAATACGCTGTATATATTTATTTTTCATATAGTTGCATTCAAGGCAGTGAGTTTGCTTAAGATTCTATACTATGATTTGGATTGGGAGCAGATGGGGTGTCACATGGTGATACATTACAATCATCTGGACTTTTTCTGGGTGCTGTATAGCGTTGCCGGAGTTGCGCTGCCGCTGTTAGGGCTTGAGGGAGTTCGCCGTATTCGCCGCCGCTTACGTAAGGCGTGATTTCGAATTTGATTTGGTTCGATTTTCGGCAGTCGAAGCGCTCGTTTTTGCCGGGTCTGAAGGCTTACTAAAGTCAAAGCGACAACGCAATTTTCAGCGTGTTTAAGTCCTCAAATTTT